>Ga0154772_1069_pt1 | contig 30790 bp, 23 predicted proteins | sample Rifle2008BG16ft_FD_105780 | JGI IMG/M metagenome (GOLD analysis project Ga0154772, IMG submission 105780) | Chloroflexi bacterium RBG_16_52_11
TTCGACATCCATCGTGGTTTCAGAGTCTTGAATTAGCCGCGCATAACCGCGTAAATTTGGCGGTTTGCCATTGTTATTATCTATCGGAGAAAGGGGAGGCAAAATAGTAAGAGAAACGGGGACTTTCTGATGATCCTTATTGATAAATTCAAGATTTACACTGGTCTGATAAATTATCTTCCCCAAAAAAGCCAATAACGTCTGCTGCGATGCCTCATCCAAAGCATAAGTGGCTAATGGTTGGCCAAGGAAATCCTGAGCTGACCAACCCAATAAATTGACCTCAGGGCTGATCGATATGTATTTTCCCTCACCATCGCATTCCCAAACCCATCCAAGTAATGGCTGGTTATCTGGAAGGGAGGCTGGCCTTGACTCCAGGTCGAGGTCCGCAAACAGGTTTTGGATTCGATTATGCTGCTGCAGGTTGCGCGATGGTTTCCTGGACATACCGAGTCAGCTCCTGGGCAAGCGCCTGATACTGTGTGGCGCTACGAGTTCGAGAAATGTAGTGTGTGATGGGCATACCTGCTATCGAGCTCTCTCTCAATTTTGTATCCACTTCAATCACAGTATCAAGTACTCCATTATGAAAGGTGTTTCTCAATTCCTGGCTCAGATTGCGGTGGATGCGATTTCGACAATCTTGCATGGTAATTAGAATCCGATATTGCAATGCAGGATTCCCCTCGCTTCGTACCCGCTGTATAGACTGCATCATGTTTTTCAAGGCATGAGCTGAAAAGTACTCCGGTTGGGTTGGTATCAATAATAAGTGGGCAGCATTGAGTGCGTTGTAAGTGACAGCTCCCAGGGCAGGGGGGCAATCTAAAATGATGGTATCGTACATGTTGGCCGGTAAATGGTTCGCAAATGCAGACCGCAAGATATATTCATAGTTCTTGCGAACGGGTAAGAATTGTTCGGCAAGATCCATCTCGCTATTGGAGGGAATCAGATCCAGTCCAGGGATGTTTGTTTCTCGACAAAGGCTTGTTATGCTGCTCGAACTCAACAATACATCCGCTATGGAGCCACGGATAAGCCTGGGATTCAAACCCATGCCCAACGTCAGATCTGCCTGAGAATCCAGGTCTATTAAGAGAACCTGATATCCGTTTTTAACCAAAGCGCCACCCAGGGAAACAGCAGTGGTTGTTTTGGCAACGCCACCTTTCTGATTAGCAACCGCAATAATATAGCTCATCTCGTCTCTCTCAATGATCAGCCACCCCACCCTCTATTTTGTTTAACCGCCTCATTAATGACCATTTCCACCATTGCCCCTCACTGGAGTTATCTTCGGATTGACCAGTACCTGGCTTTGTTTAACCTTTAAAGCCTGGAGCAACTCTTCTGCAGCCGTTTTTAAAATCGTCTCCGGATCGTTGCTGGCGCGCAATTTGGTTGTAATGTCAGCCATCTGGCGTTCACGAGCCGCACGGCGTTGTGTCTCTTCAAGAAGACGTGCGTTTTCCAATGCTAGGGAGAACTGCGCTACGATCGTGTTGATTGTATCGATCTCTTCGGCGGTCCAGGTGAGATGATCCCCCTCTCGTTGTAAGTTTACCGTACCAAGCTGGAAGCCTCGAAAAACAATAGGGATGCTTATCGAATTCGGATCATGGGGATCATTACGGAGATCTTCATCAACAGACAGTTTGGTTTGAGCCCCCATGCGGTTATATGTATAGGCAATCTTCTGATTGCTGAGCCGCTTCTGCCAGGCCTGGCCCACCTGCACTTCATAAAGATTTTTGATCTCTTGAAGTGCATTTTGCATCTCTGAAATCAAGCGCGAGTTTTCGATGGCAAGTGCTACTTGATCCGCAAGTACCTGGAGGGTAGCAGTGTCTTCCTCGGAGAATGCACCAGGCTTGGTAGATTGGACGTCCAGGACACCAATCGTCTGGCCGCGAGAGATCAAGGGCAAAGCCATCTCGGAGCGTGTTTGAGGCAAGTCGGGATTGTTAAAATAGGTTGCATCGGTACCAACATCCAATGCGATCCGTGGTGTACCGGTTGCAGCCACGTAACCAACAATGCCAACCTTCCCGACTTCCAATTTGTGGCCGCGATTGATCATCCGCTGCCCACCCTCCGAGGATGCAGCACTTAATATGGCATATTTTCTGCTTTCATCGATCAGGAAGATACCTGCATGGTAGAAATTGAATTTTTGTGAGATTAATCTAACCGTATTAACTAACAGTGTCTCAAGATCCTGAATTGCGGAGGCCTCACTGGCAACCTCAGCAGTAACTTGGAGCTGCACGGCTCTTTTTTCCAAATCACGCGTGCGGTCTGCAACACGACGCTCCAGGTTGGCAATTAATTCGCGCAGTTGCGCAGTCATACTATTGAAAGCGCGCGCCAGGACACCAATCTCGTCATCCGACTCAATTGGAGCAACCTGGGTTAAATCGCCATTAGTGATAGCCGCTACTGTCGCGGTGAGAGCAGTGATGGGGTGCAGCCCCTGACGGATGGTTAACCAGGAGAGCACGAACAGAAGAGTGGAGGCTAATCCGATGGCTATCCAAGATATCCGTTGGAATAGGATCAAATTCGCCATCAGTACCCCTTCCGGGATCTGAACAACAATCGACCAGCCATTTGGCAGAACGCTCAAGTATGCTCGCCAACTCACCCCACCCTTGTCTTTGTAATTATGTAACACACCCTGGAATTCGCCGAAGTTTTGCGGTTTATTAAGATCTATTCCTTGTTTTGCTGCGGCAATTGCCAAGGAATTATCCTCGGCTTTGAGCAGGGAAGCATAAGACGGGTCAGAACGGGCAACAATCTGGTCTTTATCATTTAATACATAAGCTATACCCGATTGGCCGCTCTGAGTGTTTTGCACCAGCTTATCCACAACTTGCAAACTCGCAGCGAACATAACCAGGCCAAGCGCATCACCATTTGTGTCGAGAATCTGCGCATAGCCAATTAGTTCTGGCATGCCGGTACTTGGATTGGTCCAGGTTTGGAAATTATTACCTGTTCCAGCCTTTGCTGCTTGAAACCAGGGATATTGGCTGAAATCATCGATGGGTTTACCGCTGCTCAGCGCGATATTCTTGCCATCCATATCGGACGTAATGACACGGTACAGGTATGGGTAAGTATCGACCATCGCTTTCAAAATCGGCGTTTGACGCTCGGGTTCCATACTGATAATATCGGGTTGGCGTGCTAATTCCTGCATAGCCAAACGGTTGGCAGTTAACCATTGATCCAGGCGAGTCGTAATCACCTGGTTGGATGCATGTAATTGGGCTAATGAATACTGTTCTAGCAGCTTTCCTGCACGTGTGGTGATAAAAATGGTGATCGTCACCATAACTGGTACAGTGGCGATGAGGATCAGGGCAGTCAGGCGTACCTGCAAACTGCCGCGTTGGATCCTCCGTTCAGAGATCATCTGTGAGAAAGTGGCAAATATGAAGGCGACGGCATAGATTGAACTGGTTGCCAACAATGGCAGAGCTGGATTGAGCTGTTTAGCGACGTATAATTGAACAAATCCAACCAGCAGTGTTGTAAATAATAGGACCCAAGAGAGGTTGTGATTATTCTTCGAAGCCTTGTGATTCAAGAGTGCACCATAGAGAAGAATTCCCAACGTAATAATGATTATTACAATGTAACTGGCGCCTTGAATTTGTGAGAATTGCCTGCCTTGGGTAAACGCATCCAGGCTTTGAAATCCTCCCCAATTGGAATCAGGAGCAATTCCTGTATACCAAAACTCTGTCCCCAACCAGATATCCAATAAAGTCAAGATCAGCGGCGCAATCGCTAATCCATAAACCGGTAACCAGATCCAGCGCCAACGATTTTGCAGCCATCCACTCCAAAGTAATGCAACTGTGCAGAGAAGGGTTAATGGCGCGATTGCGCCCGTTGTGACGGCTAATATCATGGCAGGTGTCTGTGCAGAGGCGTAGTTGACTGCATTCACCAACGAGCCAATCGCAAAGCTGTTTAACGCCAATACAATCAAAAGTACGCTGGTATGCCGGTTTGCGGTGTGCCAGGGATTCGATACCAGGATATACAGGCCAAGGATTAATTCAATTAATGCGAATAACCAGGCGAGGTATGGAATGATATGCAGGGGTGGTGACGATATCACAGTGTTACCTCAATCGATCAGCAATGGCTGTTTGCTGCCAGTACCATGATACGAGGGAATCTCTAGGTGGATCACCGCATCGCTAACCTCAAAGGAAGTGCCAATCTCGTGGACAGCAGTACGGACGATGGTATTGATATCCGCTGAAGCCCATAACCTGGTCGAGATATCTGATATCAGGCGTTCTCGCTCGGTACGATGTTGCATATCCTCTAATACGCGTGCATTTTCAAGAGCAAGGCCAAGTTGGTCAACTACAGTCTTGAATAGAGACGTTTCGGATGACGTCCAGGCTGGTCGATCATGCTCTCGTTCGAGTGAAATTGAACCTATCGTCTGGCCTCGAAATTGGATCGGTAGTATCAGCTGGTGACGTTGATCGGTTTTGCTATTTGTTTCCACCCCTTCGCCGGTTGGTATAACCCCGAGGCGGTCATATTTATAGGCAGTTGTATATCGGGATTGATACGGACGCCAGGCCTGTGTTACCAGGCGTTTATTCAAAGCATCCAATTCTTTAACCGTGAGTTGGGTTTCAGTAAACAGCCGTGCGTTATCAATCGCCAGCGCGAGTTGGTCGGCCAGCGTCTGTAATATAGATATATCCTCCTCGGTGAATGCTCCAGCGTCTGTGGATTGCACATCCAATACACCGATCGTCCTCTGCCTAACTTTTAAGGGAAGCGCCATCTCAGATCTGGTTTGGGGCAAGTCCGGGTTGTTGAAGAATACAGCATCCTCGCCGACGTCCAGGGCAATGCGAGGTTCACCCTTCCAGGCGACATATCCAACGATACCGACTTTACCTACTGGCAGCTTGTGATTGCGGGCGAGCATCCATTTACCACCTTCCGACGATGCTGCGCGTAAAATTGCATATTCATCGCGTTCATCGATCAGGAAAATCCCAGCGTGGTAGAAACCAAATCGCTCTGAGATCAGGTTTACTGTATCTTCTAATAGCCTTTCCAGATCGTGGATCGCAGAGGCTTCACGGGCAACCTGCGCAGCAGCTTTTAGCTCTCCGAGCTGCTTCTCAACAGATAACTCCAATTTTTCTTTAAGCTCTGTGAGCTGGTCCGATAATTGCTTCTGCTCGCTGACATGAGTGTTCAGTTCCTGGTTGAGTTGTAATACACGAGCTTGCCGGATACCACCCATTAAAGCGAAAATGCCCAGGAAGAACGGAGCTGTATCGATCACCCACATCAGTGGATTATTCTCCTGGATTAAATAGAAACTATTGAGGGTGTACGGATACCCACCCTGGTATATCAACCAAATACTTGCCAGTAGGGGGAATAAGGTCCCGAATAATCCGCCGAAAGCTGTGTACAGCAAGGCAACGTTTCGTTTCACAATCAGACAGCCTCCATTGTGCTAAAATCATCCCCCGTCATTTATCTCCAACTGGACTAGGCCAGTATCAGCATTCAAAGCCCTGCCCAACCCGCCGAGCGCAGTACGAAGGAGTGTATTCACATCTGATGCTGACCACAAATTTTTGGTGATTTCAGTTGCTACACTTTCCCGTTCTGCACGCAGGGTAGATTCGAATATCAACCGGGCATTTCGTAATGCAATTGCGACCTGGGGGGCAAGCATGCTCAGAAGCTGCTGATCATCAATGTCAAATCGAAATTCCTTTTCCAGGTCTTGGACGATTAAGGCTCCGATCACATCTCCACTTACTAACAATGGCACACCGAGCCAGGATTTTGCCGGTGAGCCATGTACTTTTGCCCCCAGTTGCTCCGCACGTTTTTCTGTGTCCTCCACCAGAAGCAAGGGTTGGCGTGTGCGGATGATGATCGAAGTTAGCCCTTCGCCAAGTGCGAATGACGGGATGGATATCAGTTGGTTCTCTTCGTACGCGTACGGAATCTCGATCGTGTTGCTTTCTTGATCATAGAGTGCAATGATGAAGTTTACATCTCCCATCACGTCGGTAACTTGTTGGTGGATTGAACGAAATAATTTATCCAAGTCAATCTCAACACTGATAACCTGGTTGACGTTCTCAAGAATTTGTAAACGGTTTAATTGCCTCTCTATGACCGACTGGCTCCAAACCTTATCCAGGGAAGCCGAAGCCATGTTGGACAAGCTCTGGTAAAGTTGCAGACTATTCTGATCAATTTGTGATGTCTCATTGCTGCAGAGGATCAATAATGCTGCGAGTTTATGGTTGCATTTGATTGGGATTAGTGCAGAGGAGCGATATCCCAGTCCTAGTACGGCGTTGAGTAATTCGTGTGGCATCCCTGGCGAGTTGACGTTCTCATTGAAGAGCAAGTATTCCTGGGATGTCAGTTGCTCCGAGTAAGTTGATAGCGATAGTTGCGTGAAGGGCTGTAACCGTGCTACATGTTCCTCATTGTGTGGGATATCCGGGGAGTTGAACGGTTGCAGTGAGTGTCCTTCAACGCAGAGAAGGTAAATGGTATGTGGCAACTGGCATAGTGTTTTATAGCAGTACTTGATCACTAGTTCACGCGTCAGCGCGTGAGAAAAACCCTGGCTGGCCTGGTAAAGCATGGATAACTCACCAAGGATGTCTTTAGCGGCTTCTTGACTCCGCCGTTGGAATATCAATGGCCCGAGAAAATTGCTGATTATCTGGAGAGCTTCGATGGTTTCCTGGTTGAACCGATTCTCCTTTGACGATTGCACTTCAATTACACCAATAAACTTGTCATCTGCTGAAATTGGAAGGCATGCCTCGGATCGGGTGAATTTGAGCAGGTATGGGGCACCTGGTGCAGATTTGACATTGTCGGTGACACTGACCTGGTGGTATTTTCCTACCCATCCCACGCTCGATAATGAATCGGTTTTTATCTCCAGGTTGGTTGGAGTTATTGCTCCCTCTATTAGCGAATTTGAATGACACAAGCGCAGGGTTTGGGATGTGTCATCTAATAGGAATATCGCTGCAAAATCAATTTCAAAATATTGCACGACCAGTTTTACAGCTTCACGTATCAACTCAATAAGAGTAGTGGATTTCTGAACTTGTTGATTGATATCAACCGCAGTTTGAAGGAGTGTTAATTGTTTTTCGATCTGATGGGTACGGGCACGTACCTGTTCTTCGATTGGAAAAGAAACCTCATTCGCTAAGGCTTGATTAGCGTGGATTGCTTCCAACTGCATCTGGTCCAGCGTGAAGCGGTCAACCAACCCGAGTCGGACCAACACCTGCTCGAGGGATTGGTTGTGCCCCAGAGCTGCCTGTTTATTCTGATAATAAATAGCGAACTCTATATCTTTCGCCTCCAGAATGCCCCTTTTCTTGAGGAGCTCAACGACATCCGGAGGGGGTGAGTCAATCCCATCAGCCTCGGATATTGGGGGATTTTGGAAGGAGTTGTGTCTGGTGTCGTTCATATCAGAAATGTGTCTGGACGCTCATCTCTACACTATTGCTTTTCAAAAAGCTATCCTGCAGTTATATAGGACTCTTGGAAAGGCTTGTCACTCTACGAGTAGCCTCCCTTTTGTTTCTGCCTACACTTTAACCTGTTTCTGTAATAGGTTTAATGTCAAAAAAGTTAGTTTATAACGCTTCTTGCAAATCTGATAACCGGGGGATGGAAAGCCTCTTTCTCAAGAGATCCGATGCCATGAAATTAGATGCCCCCTGAAGACTCTGATGGTGTTGGCTTGATTAACTACAACATGGGGGAGAGAAATATCTGCTGGTTGCAGTCAACTCAGTTCCCAAACAGGATCGCCGGATAGGATGCGATTGATCTGTTCGGGGAATCGATCGGGATCTAAGGGTTTTCCGAGGAATCCATCGAAACCAGCTTCTCTCGCTTTTTTCATTTGATCCATGCTTGCTTCGGCAGTAACTGCAACCACCAAGGTGTTTCTTAAGCTGGAAGACGAGCGCAACTTGCGTAAGGCACTGTAGCCATCCTCATAGGGCAAGCGAATATCCAGCAAGATTAAATCCAGCTTGGGAAGTGTGTCGGCATACTCGACAATTTCGTAACCGGATGTCTTCCACTCGCAATGGATTCCCATATACCCGAGCAGCCGAGCAATTAATACAAAGTTAGCCACATTATCTTCAACCACCAAAACAGTAGCATCTTTCACCTCAACCAACTGGGGCAGTTGGCGAACGGATTGTACTGCTGGAGTGAGATCCATTCCTGTCTGGGGGGATGATGGATAGGTTTCGATGGTCATGAATTACCCATTCTGAGAAATATAGCGATATATTTGACCTGGGAGAGTATCGACGTCGATAGGTTTTTGGATATAACCGTCGCAGCCGGCTTCCAGGGAACGCTCACGGTCACCGCGCATTACATTAGCAGTCAAGGCTACGATCGGGACGTTGCGGAAATCAGGGTGCAATTTCAGGTGCGTGGTCAATGAGTATCCATCAAATTCTGGCAGGTTGATATCCATCAGGATCAGATCTGGATGGATCTCCTGCAGGATATCCATGGCGCGTATGGCGGTTTCAGCCTCCACAACCTGATAGCCCTCTGCTTGCAGGATACGGCGAACTAGAGTGCGATTATCCCAATTATCTTCTACATAAAGGATCGTGGTATTGCCGTCCATATCACCTAACCCTTCAACTGTGATCCTATTGTATAATAAAATTACAGTTGCAAAATTATCATCCTTGCAAGTATTAATGATAATCGGTAGTTGATCCGTGGGCAATACGGAAGAAACCAATAAAAAAATAACAAGGCTTATGCCTTGCCATTGAGAGCGGGTGATGGGATTCGAACCCACGTAATGGTAGCTTGGGAAGCTACTGCCTTACCACTTGGCGACACCCGCAGAGTGAGGTGGATTATAGCCAGCCGGGCTTGGGATGTCAAGGAATGAGGTTAACCGTTGTTTAGTGCATCGTGTTACGAAACTAGTTTGAATCGGAAAAATGCTTTTACAGCCTGTAATCATTTGATGCGCTCCCAGATTTGCCACGGGATCAATGTCTGCCGAGAACAGATCTGGCAGGTTGTGTTGACGTTCTCTCCCCAGTGAGACTGATAGGCAAGGCGACCTCCACACTCACAAATAAATCCCTTTATCCGAGCTGGATTTCCCCAGGCCAACCCGTGATCTGGAATATCTTTTGTAGCTACACTGCCGGCCCCGACCATCGCCCACTGGCCAATCGTGATTCCACAACGAATTGTAGAATTTGCTCCTAGGGAAGAGCCGCGACAAACCAGAGTCTTACTTAATGTCCAATCTTCTGCAGATTTAAATGAGCCATCCGGATTTATTGCCCGAGGAAGCAGATCGTTTGTGAAGCACACGTGAGGACCAATAAACACACCGTCTTCAACAACTACCCCGTGATAAACAGATACATAATTCTGTATCTTAACATTGTTGCCGATGACTACCCCTTCATCGATATATACCCCTTTGCTGACGATGCAGTTGTTGCCAATTTGGGCGCCTTCGCGGATCTGGGCATGGTGCCAGATACTGGTGCCATCTCCGATCTGAGCCAGTGGAGAGATATCTGCAGTTGGATGGATGCGGACTGTCATATCACCTCACATAGGGAGCGAATAAGTTGAGTAAGTTCTGCCCCCCTTCTTCTATGAGAATGATAATTAAGATGATTACCCACGTCAAGTGGCTGATAATGCAAGGTGCCAGGACAAGCACGAAAAAAAAGCTGCATTTTCTACTAATCGAAAGTCTGGTAAACTGATTGAAGTCCGGTATTGATGTACCTTGTAGAATTATTCGTTGAGAATAGCAATGCAGCCCATCTTAAAAGTTGACCTGACATCTAGAAAATCTGAAATTATCTCGATTCCCACTTCCTGGGAAGTGGACTATTTGGGTGGAGCGTCCCTAGCAGCACGAATGCTGTACGATCACTTAAAACCCGAGCTGGATCCACTCTCTCCTGAAGCGCCTTTATTATTTATGACCGGACCGTTGACCGGAACTTATGGTCCAGCAGTAGGCAGGTTTGTAATTGCTGCTCGTTCCCCAGCTACCGGCTTGTGGGGGGAATCAAATTGTGGAGGTTTTTGGGGACCTGAGTTACGGTTCGCGGGATTCGATGGATTATGGATTACCGGCCGTGCCGATGCTCCCATCTATTTATGGATGAATGATCAAGGCATTGAAATGCGGGATGCAAAACATCTTTGGGGGCAGGATACCTACTCCACCCAATCTGCCATCCAGCAGGAACTGGCTGGTGGGCAACCCCGGGTTGCTGTTATCGGGCCGGCAGGTGAAGCGCTCATCCCATATTCGGTAATACTCACCGACCATGGGCGAGTGGCTGGACGAACCGGTATGGGTGCGGTGATGGGTTCAAAATATTTAAAGGCCATCGCAGTCGAAGGGAATGGTAAGGCGCCTGTGGTGGATCTCCCAGTCTATGCAAAGCTCCGATCTGAGTCCAACCGTTTGTTGCGAGAAGATATGGTTACCAAAGTGGCGAAGGAGTTGGGGACTGCCAGCGTCGCAGATTATTTGGATTACCTGGGCGAGATGCCAAAACGCTATTTCCAGTCCGATCTCCTGGAAGGGACGGTAAACATTTCGGGTTCCAATATCGCAGAGTCGATACTAGTTGGGGTTAGCGCCTGTCACGCCTGTGTAATTGCTTGTGGGCGGGTTGTGAGTTTAGGGGATGGAACTAAGCGTAAAGGAGCTGAGTACGAGACGCTGGTTGGATTTGGGCCTAACCTGGGGATTGTGGATGTCAGTGCAATAACCCTCCTTGGAGAGCTTTGCGACCGATATGGGATGGATACCATCAGTGCGAGTAATACCATCGGTCTGGCATTTAAATTATATCAAGATGGCGTAATCACAATGGCAGATACGGGTGGGATCGCACTCAACTGGGGAGATGCAAATGTTGTGAAAACATTGCTCCAGTTGACTATAGGCAAGCGGGATTTTGGTGCACTGCTCGCAGAGGGCGCCAGGGCACTGGCGCGGCAATTTGGGGTGGAGGAAGAGGCTGTGCAGGTGAACGGTCTCGAAGCAGCTTATCATGATCCCCGCGGGGCATCCGGCATGGCGCTGGTATATGCTACATCTCCAAGGGGCGCATGTCACAACCAATCGGATTACTTCCTTGTTGAGATCGGTCAAGTTGAGTCGGATATCGGGCTAGAGATGCATTCTCGGCTCGGTGGAAGTGAAAAAGCGAATAATGTTGCCAGACATCAAGATTACCGGACGATTTTTAACGCTCTGGTATTATGCCTGTTTTCCAATATCCCAGCTGAGGCACTGGTATCGTTGATCAACGCTGCCTGCGGCTTAGATTGGACTCTAGATGGGATGATGAAGGCCGGTGAACGTGCCTGGAATCTCAAGCGGGTAATCAATTGCCGGCTGGGATTACGCAGGTCTTGGGACCGGTTGCCGAAGGCATTCTTGGAGCCATATGCAGAGTCTGGCCGGGGATCAAACGGATTTGTTCCAGATATTGATGCGATGCTGGAAGCCTACTACCAGATCCGCGGCTGGGATCTGCAAACCGGATTCCCAATACCATCGAAGCTAAATGACTTAAATCTCGATTGGGTTGTAAATGACCTCTACGGAGCAAGATGAGATCGACAAATTATCCCCATATGTACAGAAGGAAGAGACCTGTGGAGAAGTACGTCAGTGTTGAAGAGATGATCACTATAGAACGTGAGGCTGATTCCAGTGGGTTAACCTATGATTTAATGATGGAATATGCCGGAAATAATCTTGCTGCTGCCGTAGAGAATACGTACTCCTCTTTAAAGGATATGGGTATTCTTGGGCTGGTTGGTTCAGGGAATAACGGTGGGGACACGTTGGTTGCATTAGCATGCCTGTCCCAGATCGGCTGGCGCACTCGGGCATATCTTGCCCGCCCGCGACCAGCAGATGACCCTCTAATCGAAAAACTCCGTCAAAGTGGCGGAGAGATCTATACTGGCGAATCCGACGCGGATTTTTCTGCATTGTCTCACTTGCTACTTAGTGATGCGGTCATTCTGGATGGGGTTCTTGGCACGGGCGCTCGTTTACCTTTAAAAAAAGAAGTGGCAAGTCTGCTGGATCTGGTCAAAAAAACGGTTGCAGATCTGGAAGATGTCTATGTAGTTGCTGTAGACTGCCCTTCAGGCGTGGATTGCGACCTGGGTCATGTTGCGCCAGAATGTATCCCGGCTGAGCTAACGGTTACAATGGCGGCTGTGAAGCGGGGATTATTATCCTTCCCAGCTTACAACATGGTCGGGAGACTGCAAACGGTTGGCATTGGCCTGGGAGAAAATTCACCGTTGCCCAAAGCATGGGAGAAGATAAAACGGATTGTGCCTGATCAGGATTGGGTCGCACATAACCTGCCCGAGAGACCACTCGATGCGCATAAAGGTACTTTCGGTACTGCACTGGTAATTGCTGGATCCATTAACTACACCGGAGCGGCACTACTTGCGGGGCGGGCTGCTTATCGGGTGGGTGCAGGTCTGGTTTCCATGGCTGTACCGGAGCCGGTATATACTGCTCTGGCAGGTCATTTTCCCGAGGCAACCTGGTTGATCCTGCCGGATGAGGTGGGTGTTATTGCTAAGGGGGCATGGCATGTGGTGGCCGAGCAATTACAGCGCGCCACTGCTGTGTTGGCAGGTCCGGGCTTTGGATTGGAGGAGACCACGAAGGGGTTCCTCTCTGATTTACTCACTGATCGAAGTTCTTTCAGGCGAGGTAGCATGAGTCTGGTTCCACCAAAAAAGCCAGACCAGGTACTGCCGCAAAAAACCTTACCGCCGTTAGTGATCGACGCGGATGGCTTAAAGCTATTATCCCGGATACAGGAGTGGCACAAACTCCTTCCACCTAACTCAATCCTAACCCCTCACCCCGGCGAAATGTCTATCCTGACGGGGGTATCAAAAGATGAGATCCAGAAGGATCGCGTATTGATCGCTGAAAAGTATGCCAAAGAGTGGGGTCATGTGGTGATTCTCAAAGGGGCCTTCAGTGTCGTGGCATCACCCGAGGGTGATACTGCTGTGATACCCGTAGCGACACCTGCCCTCGCTCGGGCTGGAACTGGGGATGTATTAGCAGGTTTGATTGTCGGTCTAAGGGCGCAGGGTATAGAGGCTTGGCAAGCGGCTGTGGGAGGGGCGTGGATCCACGCTGAAGCAGGTTTACGCGCCGCAGAACGACTGGGTAGCACTGCTGCGGTATTGGCGGGGGATGTCCTGGAATCCGTAGAATCGGTGATGGCAGATCTTCACCACTAATTGTGGGGATGTTCACATCTCTTCGAAATAAACAGTGTGCGAAGCTCAATCTCGCACACTGTGGGAGAACCCGTTCCCAGGCACTATTCATCTCGAATGTGATTATTGGAGATGAATCATACCCTCAGGTAAAAAGTAGTATTGGCTTAGTAATTGTGACTGCCTAGTGTCAATTATCCCGTAACACCAGCCTCCGGTGCGTTGACATCTTTCTCAAGTGTCTGCTGTTCTTCGAGGAGGACTTTTTGACGTTTGGTCAGCTTGGCAAGTTCCTCAGTCCGGGCGCGCAATTCAGCTACCGCTGCATCCGCGCGTAACCGGGCTTCGGCCATCGCCTGGTCGGTAGTTTCAACGGCTTTATCCTTCAATTCAATGCTCTTGTCACGGATGTAAGCTCGTGTTTCCATACCAGATTGGGGGGCAAATAGCAACGCAACAGCAGCGCCTACCAATCCGCCTACCAGAAAACCTACTAGAAATGCGCCGAAATTGGTATCCTGATCAGACATGTTTCTTTCTCCTTCATTTGAGTTTTATTTATTGTTTTTTCTTCTCAAGAGACCCAATAATACGAGTCCTTGTCGAATGCCAGCGGAATATTCGTTTACTTTGATAACAGGTTCTACAAGATTCTCGCTCAGGAACATTGTTGTGCCGCGCAATGTATTGATCGTCTCATTCGTTGAATCCAGGATTGGCCCAATTTCGTTCTGCAGCAAGTTAATCAATCGTGCCAGTTGGATGATTAAGACAACCATTATCAAGCCAAGGAACATCATCTCTAACGACATGAATATTATGAACACATCTCGAATTTGGGCAGTGTTCGTGCTCGGGTTGATTAGAAATATGAAGCTGACAATGGAGAGGATAAGAACAAACACTGCCGCAGCAATGATAATAATAATTATCCTGCGTTGGCGTTTTAGTTCTTCGGTGGAAGCTGATGTTGCTCTTGGGATTTGGGCGGTTGGAGTAGGTTGATTCCCGGGTTCCATGGTTATCCATTTTACCATAATTATCTCTCTGACGACCACGGCAGAAAGCCAATTTGAATTTAGAAATTTTAATATTCAAAATACCCGTCGGGGAAATTCCTTGACATTTTTGACATTATCCTGTAAATTATTGTAGAATTCGGAAATATAACTCCCTTAGTTATGTACAAAATCGACAAAATTGATTGTGAAATCGTCAATGTCCTGATGAAGGACGGGCGGACTCCAGCTTCCGATATTGCCAGAATTTTGGGCAATGTATCGGAACGGGCGGTTCGATACCGGATTGAACGTATGATTGCGGAAGATGTCATTCGCATCAGCGCCATCCCAAACCCGAATGTGCTTGGATATTCTATTGTTGCCGATGTATTTATTGAAGTGGAGACCAGCCTGATCTTGGAGGTTGCAAATACCCTTGCTACGTACGAATTCATCCGCTATGTCGCATGCTCAATTGGGGAAAGTGATATTAGCGTCCAGGTGGTCGCTCACGATGCGGATGAAGTTTATGCGATATCCACCGGAGTCATAGGGAAAATTCCGGGTGTTAGAAAAACGACCACATCGATAGTGCCATTAACCTTGAAAGATATCCACGAATGGAGGATACCTGTCCAGATATGCGCCGAGCCATCGGACAGCGATCAAAGACAGTTATCCACTGCATATATCCCAGAGCATTCATCGACTCCTGGATGATATTGAGAGGTTGGAGCGAAAAATGGTTGATAATACCCGTGATAAAAGCTTATCCGGAGAAGAAGTGGTCGAACTCAGTCGCCAGCACGTATTTTTCTCCTGGTCCATTCAGAGCGCCGTCAAACCTATTCCAGTAGATCGGGGGGAAGGAATCTATTTTTGGGATCTCGACGGGAAGCGATATATGGATTTTTCTTCTCAGTTGATGAATCTGAATATCGGCTACCAACACCCAAAAGTTGTAGCAGCAATTCAGGAACAAGCCGCAAAACTGTGCGCTGCGCATCCCAACATGGCTACGGAGCCGAAGGCTGTGTTGGCAAAAATGATCGCCGAACTCACGCCTGGTGATCTCAACAAGATATTTTTCACGCTGGGCGGAGCCGAAGCGAATGAGAATGCCATCAAGTTTGCCCGCCAGTATACGGGTCGACAAAAAATCATCTCTCGTTATATCTCCTACCATGGTGCGACTTATGGCGCGATAACCCTCAGTGGAGATTACCGGCGTCCGCCTGTTGAACCGGGCATACCCGGAGTAATTCATGCTTTTGATCCGTATTGTTACCGCTGCACTTTTGGATACACGCCGGATATTTGCCATCGGGAGTGTATTTCGCACATCGAAAAAATTATCCAATACGAAAACCCTGAGACCATTGCGGCTGTCTTCATGGAAGGTGTAACCGGCTCAAATGGCATCCTGGTGCCACCCGACGATTACTGGCCTCGATTGCGCGAGATCACCAAGAGATACGGGATCTTGCTGATCTCGGATGAGGTAATGAGCGGTTTCGGCCGTACAGGCGAATGGTTTGCCGTGGACCATTGGGGAGTTGTGCCAGACATCATCACCATGGCAAAAGGGCTCACCTCAGGGTATTTGCCACTGGGTGCAGTTGCAGTTTCGCAACCAATCGCGGATTATTTTGAGGATAAAACGCTATACATGGGTTTGACTTATTATGGGCATCCGATGTCCTGCGCCGCGGCGATCGCTACTCTTAATGTTTATAAAGAAGAATTATTGGTCGAAAACAGCCAGGCGATGGGTAAGATCTTGGGTGAATCTCTCAGGATGCTAATGTTGAAATATGATCGCGTGGGGGACGTCCGATCCATCGGTTTGTTCTCGACTATTGAACTGGTTCAAGATCGGGATTCAAAAGAGCCACTCTCGCTGCAGTCTATGAACCAGATCAAAGATACCTTGCTGTCCCAGGGACTGTCTACATATATCAATAAGAATATGGTATTTGTCTGCCCGCCGTTGTGTATTACTGCGCATGAGCTACTTACCGGATTAGAGATCATCGAAAACGCAATCGCTACGGTGGGTTGAAAAAGATGGACACTACGAAGATGAAAAAGAGAGATTACATGAATAACTCATTTGCAAAGACGAAGAAAGCCTACCAGAAAGCCGAAAAAGTTATGCCATTTGGTGTCTCTTCAAATTTCCGCTATTGGGGTGAGGATACACCGGTTATTTCGCGAGGGAAAGGCGCGTACGTTTGGGATGTAGATGGCAATCGCTATATCGATTATCGCCTGGCTTTTGGTCCGATCATCCTCGGCCATGCAGACCCAAGAGTGAATCGAAGGGTAGCCCAAGCGATGGAGGATGGAGTGCTGTTTGCCCATACCCACACGCTAGAAATCGATGTGGCCGAGAGGATCGTTCGCATGTGCCCAGGGGTTGATCAGGTGCGCTTTGCCAATTCTGGGACAGAAGCTACGATGCATGCCTTGCGGATCGCTCGAGCATACACCAATCGGGAGAAATATATCAAGTTTGAGGGAGATTATCACGGATTTCACGACAATGTGCTATTTTCTACCGCGTACACTGCGGGTGGTTCGATTGGATCAAGGCGCAGCCCGATCCCGGTACAAAATTCTTCTGGAATCCCCCGAGCATTAGGTGATCTGGTTATCATTCACCCCTATAATGAGTTTGAGTTATTGGAGCAAACCGTTCGCGCCCGCTGGGGAGAGATCGCAGCGATCATTGTGGAACCGATTGCTGGGAATATGACCAGTATTATGCCTGAGCCAGGCTGGTTGCAGCATATCAGAAAGCTGTGCGATGAATATGGGATTGTAATGATCATTGATGAGGTGAAAACCGGATTTCGTCTTGCCCGGGGTGGAGCAACGGAGTATTTCGGTGTACAAGGCGATTTAATGACTTATGCAAAATCACTCGCTAACGGCTACCCCTTAGCTGCCATTGGGGGTAAAAGAGAGGTAATGAAAATAATTGAGCCTGGAAGGCTAGCGCAAGGTGGCACATATTGTGGCAATGTTGTGGGAACCGCTGCAGCAGCAGCCACGCTGGAAGTGTTGGAGACAACCGATACGCTGAAGACTATTGAAAATAGGGGGAAGAGATTGATGGAAGGTATTCATACTCTGCTGCTGGAAGCAGAGATCGAGCATGCGGTGACTGGTGTGCCGGCAATGTTCTCTTTTGTCCTGGGTGTTGATCAGCCACCGCGGGATTATCGTGCGGTGCTTGAAATGGATTCGGATTTATATGAACGAATTCAAAAAGGTATGCGGGCACGCGGTATCGAGTACGAGCTTGACGCCAAGGAGCCTTGGTTCTTATGCGAGGCGCATTCCGAGGCTGATATTGATGAGACACTTTTCGCCTTGCGGGACACCTTGAAAGAAATTAACAAGTTGTAGCTCATGGATCACATATAAATTTCAGGGTGAGATCTGAGGAGACTGCATAATGGCAGAATTTGCGGTTGAATTGAGGGATGTGGTAAAGACATTTCCCAACCCTGGTGGTGGAGAGGTGCATGCAGTTGATCACGTGACCTTGAAGATTGAGCAAGGCGAATTCTTTTCACTCTTGGGTCCATCTGGGTGTGGGAAGACAACATCTCTAAGGATGATCGCTGGTTTTGAATGGCCTACTGAAGGAGTGGTTTATATTGATGGAAAGGCTATGGGACGCACCCCACCATTTCTTCGCCCAGTCAATACGGTATTTCAAAATTATGCCCTATTTCAACACATGACGATCTTCCAAAATGTCGCCTTCGGCCTTGAGATGGAGAAAGCGTCAACGGATGATATTAATCGCCGGGTCGGGGCTGCTCTAGAGATGGTTCAGTTGAGGGGTATGGATAAACGCAAGCCAAAGCAGCTCTCCGGTGGTCAGCAACAACGCATCGCCCTGGCGCGCGCACTGGTAAAACGACCCGCAGTACTGCTATTAGATGAGCCATTAGGTGCGCTCGATTTAAAACTGCGTAAAGAGATGCAGCTTGAGCTGAAAGCATTACAACATCAGGTGGGGATAACTTTTATCTACGTTACACATGATCAAGAGGAAGCACTGACGATGTCCAACCGGATTGCAGTGATGGAGAAAGGAAAAGCCCTTCAAATCGGCAAGCCTGAGGAGATTTACGAACGCCCAAATTGCCGTTTTGTGGCAGATTTTATCGGTGAATCGAACTTCCTGACTGGTACAATCAAAGAGCTTGCTCACGATAGCGTATCCGTGATCTTGAATGAATTGGTTGCAGAGATCGTTGGGATACCAATTGGCACTTTGAGAACCGGGCAATCCGTCATTATATCAATCCGGCCTGAAAAGATCCGCATCGCCGAACAACAAAATTTCACCAACAATGCATTAAATGGTGTGGTCAAGTCTGTCACATATATCGGTTCTGAGACCAGAATATTGGTCAACATTGACGGAGTGGAGCTTGCCGTGTGGGAGCAAAACCGAATCTCCACACTCAATCTGCAAGCCTATTATTCAGAGGGTCAGAATATAACCGTGCATTTATTTCCAGAAAATACCCTGGTATTGCCCGCAGATTAGTGGAAGGCCGACCATGATACGACGCTTGCGTGAGAAAAAATCGCTTCAAGGCAACCTGCTGATCTCCCCCACGATGATCTTTATGGTGGGCATGTTAGTAATTCCGCTTTTACTGACCGCAGTAGTTAGCTTTGGCAGGCGTGCCCCCGATGGAGACGTTATTTTTACATTTTCCCTGGATAACTACGCCCGTTTATCCGGCTTGCGAACGAACTGCGAAGATGGATCAAGGTTGTGCTTTGACCCGATTTACGCTCAAATCCTGTGGCGTTCGATCTCACTGGCATTCAATACCACCGTGCTTGTGATACTGCTGGCATATCCCTTGGCATATTTCATCGCACGCGCGCCAGCTAAAAGGCGCAACACCTACTTGTTCCTCGTCCTCGTACCGATGTGGACGAATTTTGTTATCCGTGTTTACGCCTGGCTCATGATCTTGCGTACCCAGGGTGTGTTGAACAATTTCCTCGGCAGCCTGGCGGGCTTATTAAACCTTCACTTCACGCCCCTGGAAATGATTTACACCCCCGGAGCGGTACTGGTCGGCATGGTGTACGAGTTCTTGCCCTTTATGATTTTACCGATCTATACCTCGATTGAGAAGATCGATAACTCGCTCTTTGAAGCGGCAGCCGACTTGGGAGCAAATCCGATCCGCACCTTGCGCAGAATTACTCTACCCCTATCTATGCCCGGCATGGTCGCGGGGACGATCCTTGTGTTTGTGCCCGTGATGGGTACTTTCATCGTTTCCGACCTGCTCGGAGGTCGCCAGGTCATCCTGGTAGGTAACTTGATCCAAAACCAGTTCTTAATTGCCCGTGATCCCACCTTTGGTTCAGCGGCTTCCCTCGTCTTGATGGTGTTAACCCTCATCGTCACCTTTATATACACTCGCAAATTTGGGTTTGGCGAGGAGATCGTATCGGCATGAATCCACACCGCCGGCACCCATTGGTCATCATTGCCACGCTTCTGGTTTATTTTTTTCTCTATATACCTGTCATCATATTGGTTTTGTATTCCTTCAACCGGTCGCGCACCAATGTGTTGTTTGAAGGCGTAATCTCCAATTTCGGCCCCATAGAGATGGAGGGCAGCAATGTCGTGCAAAGTCCGTGTGGACCGTTCCATTGGTTTTGCGAGCTATCAAAAAACAGGGACGTGCTCCATGCCGCTCAGAATACACTGACGATCGCGATCATCTCCACCATCATTTCTACGGTTATTGGCACATTGGCTGCCTTTGCCCTGGCGCGATACCAGTTCCGCATGCGTACCTTTTCAGAAGTATCGCTCTATATACCGGTTGTCATCCCGGAAATCGTCATGGGAATTGGGATCCTGATTTTGTTCAGCCAGCTCTTTACGATGCTGAATCAAACTATGAATATGAGCGGAGACAACCGTTTATCCCTGGGTCTGTCGACCGTAATCCTTTCCCACATCGCTTTCAGCATCCCATTCGTAACATTAGTTGTACGCGCTCGCCTTCAAGGCTTCGATATCTCTTACGAAGAAGCTGCCATGGACCTGGGTGCCAATGAAGTCGTCACCTTCATGCGGGTGACATTACCGATGATTATGCCAGGAGTTTTGGCAGGTGCTTTGCTTGCTTTCACTCTCTCGTTGGACGATTTTGTGATCACATTTTTTACAACCGGTCCAGGGGCTACCACGCTCCCAATTTATGTGTATGGCTTACTCCGCCGGATCATCACGCCGCAAGTGAATGCTTTGTCCGCAGTGTGGATACTGTTGGTTCTGGTGGTTGTCTTCGCTCTACAGCGCTTGCAGAGCCGCCAGACATAATATTAAGTGTTATGCTCGATTTCGAGCGTAATAAAGACTATTTTGCTAAACTGGAGAGGATGAGATGAATACGAAAAACATTTGGACAATGCTGGCTTTACTACTTATTGCAAGTCTGCTCCTGGTCGCCTGCGGTGGGAAGGCTGGTGAGGAGGAGAAGTTTGTCACCAGCTCGGGTTTGGAATGCCCGCAGCCCAAAGAGAAGATGGATTTAACATCAAAGGAACTGAATCTGTTCGTTTGGACGGAATATATTCCTGCCGAATGGAAGGAATGCTTTGAAAAGGTCTATGGAGTGACGGTAAACCATGATGAATACTCCAGTAACGAGGAGATGTATGCCAAGCTATCCGCGGGCAGCACTACCTATGACCTGGTCCAACCAACCGACTATATCGTCCAGTTGATGATCAACCAGGGTTTATTGCAAAAAATGGACAAGGGCAAGCTGACTGTCATGGATACCTTCGATCCAGGTTACTTAAGCCTGCCCTTTGACCCGGGTAATGAATATACCATCCCGTACCAGGCTGGAACGGATGCAATCGTCTACAACGCCGATACGGTTCCGAACCCGCCCCAATCCTGGGCTGATCTCTGGAACCCAGACTACGCCGGGCGGCTGGTGATGCTCGATGATTCTCGAGTTGTGATCGGTTTCACCCTGCTCACCCTCGGTTATGATGTAAATACCACTGATCCTGCTCAACTCGAAGAAGCCAAAGCCAAGCTTAAAGAACTGGTTCCCGGAGTGAAGCTCTTCGATAGTGATAGCCCCAAAACCGCCTTGATCGCTGGGGATGTGGATCTGGGCAATACCTGGACGGGAGAAGCCTTCCTGGCGCAACAAGAAAATCCTGCAATCCAGTTCATTTACCCGAGTGAAGGTGCGATACTATGGCAGGATAACTACGCCATCCCAACCGGGGCACCTCACCCCGACGCCGCTTATGCCTGGATGAACTACACCATGCAACCGGAGCTATTCTGGCTGATGTTGCGTGACTTTCCTTATAATAACCCCAGCAAAGCAACCCTTGATTATGCTAAGGAAAATCAGGCGGACCTGTATAACGCATACATGGAGTCAACGATCACCAACGTCCCGGCGGAAGCGTTGTCTAATGGTCACCGCCTGACCGATGTTGGAGAAGCCACACCGCTCTATGATCAGATTTGGACCGAGGTTAAGGGCGAATAATATTTGAGGCGATTACTCTACTATTGAAAGTGACAATGACCCTTGTTGACCGGGGTATTGCAACGCGAGTTTCGCTCGAAAAAGTAATATTTGGGAGAATCTCATTATAAGCTCATCGTTCAAGGGAGTCTGATTATGAAGGTACTACTCGTCGGCGTAGGTGGAGTGGGGGAGGCGATGGCGGTTATCGCCAGTAAACACCCCTGGGTGGAACAAATCGTCCTCGCAGATTATCGCTTGGAACGCGCCCGCGAGGTTCAAGCAAGGCTTGGCAATAATACGCGTTTCCCTGTCGAGCGGATTGATGCCAGGCAACAAGCACAAATTGAAAATGTGGCGCGAAAATACCAGGTCGATCTCATTATGAATAGTGTAGACCCGGTTTTTAATATCCCGATCTTCGAAGCAGCGCATGCGTACGGGTGTACCTATATGGATATGGCCATGACACTGTCTGAACCTCACCCGACAGACCCGATGCATTTACCAGGGATAAAGTTAGGTGATTATCAGTTCGAGCGTTCATTCGAATGGGAGAAGAAAGGTCAGCTTGCCTTGCTAGGTATGGGGGTAGAGCCTGGAATGGCAGACGTTTTCGCCCGCTATGCGCAAGATCATTTGTTTGATGAGATCGATGAGATCGGGATACGCGATGGATCGAATCTGGAGGTGCGTGGTTATGAGTTTGCGCCGAATTTCTCCATTTGGACCACGATTGAGGAGTGTCTCAACCCACCCGTGATCTGGGAGAAGGAGAGAGGATGGTACACAACTGAGCCTTTCTCGGAACCGGAAGTGTTCGATTTTCCGCAGGGTATAGGGAAAGTTGAATGTGTAAACGTTGAGCATGAGGAAGTCTTATTGATCCCAAGATGGGTAAACTGCAACCGGGTAACATTTAAGTATGGGCTTGGTGACAAGTTTATTCATGTATTGAAGACTCTCAAGCTGCTCGGATTAGATAACAAGGATCCTATCAAGGTAAAAGATGTTTATATCGCTCCGCGAGATGTTGTTGCTGCCTGCTTGCCCGATCCGGCCTATCTTGGAGATCGGATGTCAGGTAAAACCTGCGCTGGGACCTGGGTAAAAGGTAAAAAAGATGGGAAATCGCAGCAAGTTTATATCTACCAGGTAGCAGACAATGAGATATGTATGCGTGAATTCGGAGTCCAGGCAGTCGTAGCGCAAACCGCATTTAACGCAGTGATTGGCTGGGATTTGCTCGAGAGCGGCACTTGGAGCGGGAGTGGTGTGTTGGGTCCAGAGGCGTTTGACCCCCTACCATTCATGCAAATGATGGATTCTTACGGCTTTCCTTATGGGATCAAACAGATGTAAGTGCTATAAGAATATTGTATTCAATTTGCGAAGACTAGGAGGAAGCTATGGCGTACGGATATAACGGTAAGATATTACACGTTGATTTATCTAATCACGCGCTGTCAGTAGAAGAGCCGCCAGAAGCTTTTTATCGCAAGTATATGGGCGGAAGCGCCATGGGTATGTATTACATTTTGCGGGACATGCCAACCGGTGTCGACGCACTTGCCCCGGAGAGCGTACTGACCTTGATGGCAGGTGTGACCACAGGTGCGCCGATTTCCGGGCAAAGCCGCCTGAACGCCAATGCAAAATCACCGGTTAGCGGTGCGATTGGTGATTCACAATCTGGTGGATTTTTCCCTGCTGAGTTAAAATTTGCCGGTTTTGATGGAATCGTACTTAAAGGACGATCTCAAGAGCCGGTTTATCTCACGATTATCAATGGAGAAACAAAGCTCCACCCCGCCGGTCACCTAGTTGGTAAAGTCACCGGCGAGGTGGAGGCCATAATCCGGCAAGAAGTGGGTGACGCTAAAGCCGAGGTGCTCCAGTACGGGCCAGCAGCGGAACAAGGTGTGCTTTTTTCCAGCCTCTTGAGTATGTCGAACCGCAACAATGGGCGCACAGGGATGGGCCTGGTTATGGCGAGTAAGAACCTGAAAGCGGTGGTTGTGCGGGGTAAAAAGAAGGTGGAGTTGGCAAATCCTGCAGGGCTCACTGCGCTGAATAAAATGGGACCAAAGCTCATGCCAGATAATCCAGATGTGGATCTCTTGGGTAAAGATGGCACCGCTAACGTGGTGATGTTCCAGAATATGATTGGTTCACTACCCACTCGAAACTTTAACGAAGGGCAATTTGAAGCTGCTGAACCGATTAGCGGTGAAGTGATGTCTGCCACGATCCTGAAGGAACGCGATACTTGCTATGCCTGTGTAGTACGCTGCAAGCGGGTCGTAGAGCTCACAGAAGGCGCATACAAGGTAGATCCATTGTATGGCGGTCCGGAGTATGAGACACTGAGCACATTTGGCTCTTATTGTGGCGTCAGTGATCTGGCTGCTATCGCCAAAGCTAACGAGATCTGCAACATGTATGGTGTAGACACGATCTCATGCGGGGCAACCATCGCATTTGCCATGGAATGCTATGAAAAAGGGATCATTGGATCAGCAGATACCGGTGGAATGGAGTTGCGATTTGGGAATTCCGCAGCCATGCTCGAAACCCTACAGCAGATTGTTTCGAATTCAGGCCTCCTAGGGAAGATACTTTCTCAAGGCTCTGAGCGAGCAGCAAAAGTGTGGGGACCAGCGGCAGAAGATTGCCTGATCACTGTGAAAGGCCAGGAAGCGCCTGCGCATATGCCTCAAGCAAAGAAATCCCTTGGTTTAATCTATGCAGTCAACCCATTTGGGGCAGACCACCAATCCAGTGAACACGACCCGATGTATGAAGAGGAGTGCTCCCAACTTTATTTAGATCGATTAGTCCAATTAGATTTGCGAGAGCCACCCCAACCGGGCAGCCTGGGACCAGAGAAAGTGCGTTTTGCTGCCTACACCCAGATTTTTTATAGTCTTCTAGATACGGTAGAGCTCTGCCAGTTTGTTTGGGGTCCAGCCTGGACGCTGTACGGCCCTGAGGAAATTGTTGAGCTGGTGCGTGCGGTTACCGGTTGGAATGTCAGCCTTTACGAGCTGATGAAAGTTGGAGAACGCCGTTTAAATATGATGCGCGTCTTTAACGCTCGTGAGGGATTGGACCGCAAAGACGACCGGCTTCCTAAGAAATTTTTTAAAGATTTACAAGGCACAGGACCGACCGGAGGAACAGCTATAGACCCCGAGAAATTCGAAGAGGTTTTGGATCTATACTACCAATTGATGGGTTGGACGCCAGAAGGAATACCCACTCGCGCTAAGATGGTTGACCTGGGAGTCGAATGGGTCGCCGACCTGGTACCGCAGATTCAATGATCATTTAACCGGATGTTGTCTTCACATGTCGCGCAGCGCACCTAAAATTGCGGTGCGCGACATGGTTGAATTCCATTAATATTTATCTTGAACAGGGATAAGAATATGACAAGTCATCAGGAAGCATCTGCAAACCTCTCTCCCGTGTGGATCCACTATACACCGGTGGTTGCGTCTCGTGGGGAGGGGTGTTATATCTATGATCAAGATGAAGTCCCTTATTTGGACTTCACCTGTGGCATCGCAGTTACCAATACCGGGCATTGCCATCCAAAAGTTGTAGAGGCGATCCGAAAGCAGGCTGGATTGCTGATCCATGGACAGATCAATATCGTCGTCCATGAACCGATATTGGAGCTGGTGGAACAATTACGCACGATTGTTCACCCCTCTATCGATGGATTTTTCTTCAGCAATTCCGGAGCAGAGGCGATCGAAGGGGCAATGAAGCTGGCGCGGCATGCTACCGGCCGGACAAACATAATTGTCTTTCAAGGGAGCTTCCATGGGCGCACGGTGGGTACCATGTCCTTGACAACCTCGAAGACCATCTACCGGCAAGGATACCAACCCCTCATGCCTGGCGTCTTCGTTGCTCCTTTTCCATATTCTTACCGTTACGGCTGGGACGATGAACAGACCAGCCAGTGGTGCCTGGAGGAGCTGGATTACCTGCTGACGACACAGACGGCCCCTCACGAGACAGCAGCCATATTGATCGAGCCAATCTTGGGCGAGGGTGGTTATGTCGTTCCACCTGCGAGCTTCATGCAAGGGCTAAGACGGGTGTGTGACCAGCACGGCATCCTGTTGATCCTCGATGAAGTACAAACGGGATTAGGTCGTACCGGGCGCTGGTTCGGTTACGACCATTTTGGGATCAAGCCGGATATCATCACGGTCGCGAAAGGGTTAGCATCTGGGCTGCCGATCTCTGGTGTCTTCAGCCGATTAGAGTTAATGGAGAAATGGACGCCCGGCACGCACGGGGGCACATTTGGCGGTAACGTGGTGGCTGCCGCAGCAGGTGTCGCAACGCTCCAGGCGATGAAAGATGAGAATATGCCAGGCAATGCCACGGAAAGAGGAAGCCAACTGTTCACCGGTTTACGCCATTTGCAGGAAGAATACCCAACCATGGGAGATGTGCGTGGCTTGGGATTGATGATTGGGACAGAGTTTCGCACCCCGCAAGGAAAGCCGGATAAGAACACTGCCAAAGCTATCGTACACGCTTGCTTAGACCGGAAACTGATGCTGCTAACCTGCGGCCCATGGGATAATACCGTTCGCTGGATTCCCCCATTGATTGTCTCAGCGGAACAAATTGACCATGCATTAGCCGTATTTAAAGATGCATTGGGAGAGGTCATCGGTAAGGAGTGAAGGATGCAGGTCTGGCGGATCAACCGGCGCGCGCAAACATGCAACCGTGAGGATATCCCCCAATCCTGGGTGTACCTTGGAGGGCGTGGATTAACTGCACGCATCCTTTTAGATGAAGTGGATCCTACATGTGATCCGCTTGGCGCGAAGAATAAATTGGTCTTTGCCCCAGGATTACTGGTCGGACACATGTTATCCAGCTGTGACCGGATATCGGTGGGCGCAAAAAGCCCATTAACCCGGGGGATCAAAGAGTCCAATGCCGGTGGTTCAACCGGCTTGCAGATGACACGCCTGGGAATCAAAGCTTTGATCATTGAGGGTTATCCGGAAGATGATCCCTGGAAAATTCTCTACCTGGATAAGCAGGGAGCACGGTTTGACCCTGCGGAGGAATTCGTGGGGCTGGGTGTCTACGATACAGCGCGCTACCTGTTACAAAGGTATGGTGACAAAGTAGCCATAGCGATTATCGGTCCAGGGGGCGAACAAAGGCTTGCTTCTTCCGGTATTCAAAACCTGGATAAAGATCGGGTCCCTTCTCGGATCGCGGCGCGGGGTGGATTGGGAGCGGTAATGGGATCCAAACGCTTGAAGGCGATTGTTTTTGACGCTCGAGAGGGTGAGAAACCCCCTATCTTGCACCTGGATGCATATCGTCAGGCACAAAAAGAATATAACACCGCGCTGATCAATCACCACCAGACGAAAATCTATGCTGAATATGGCACGGCAGCCATGCCGCGCATGTCCAATGGATTTGGGGGCTTACCGACACGGAACTTTTCTCTGGGTCAGTTCACTGGAGTGGAGCAGATCAGCGGGGAACATATGCGCCAATTGTTACTCGATCGCGGAGGGGAGAGCGAACCTACCCATGCCTGCATGGCTGGGTGCGTGATCCGCTGTTCGAATATATTCGGAGGTGAAGATGGTAAAACAATCGTCTCGCCGCTTGAATATGAGACCATCGGTTTGCTTGGCTCAAACCTGGAGATATCCAGCCTGGATACGATCGGGCGCCTAAATTGGGAGATAAACGACCTGGGGCTGGACACGATTGAAGTTGGCGCTGCATTGGGTGTTGCCGCAGAGGCAGGTCTGATGGATTTTGGTGATGAAGAGCGGGCGATGGAGTTGGTACAGGAAATCAGAAATATGACACCTCTGGGGCGGGTGTTAGGGAATGGAGCGCAGATCACCGGACGAGTGTTTGGCGTTGAACGAGTGCCAGTAGTCAAAGGGCAGGCGATGTCCGCATATGAGCCACGGGCCATCAAAGGTACCGGGGTGACTTACGCTACATCACCGCAAGGCGCTGATCACACTGCCGGGCTTACGATCCGCGCCAAGGTGGATCATCTTGATCCGTCTATCCAGGCATCGCTATCAAGCAAAGTGCAGGTAAGTATGGCGGGGTATGATACCTTGGGGGCTTGTGTTTTTGCAGGATTTGGCTTTGCTGCAGCTCCACAAACGATACGCGATTTGCTCAACGCTCGATACGACTGGCAAGTTGGAGATGATATCTTAAAGTTGTTGGGGCAGGAGACGATTGAGCTAGAGCGGGAATTTAACCGGCGAGCAGGCTTCACAGCAGTAGATGACCGGCTACCAGATTGGATGACACATGAACCCCTCCCGCCACACAACTCAGTGTTTGATGTTCCAGATCAAGACTTAGACCGCATATTTGATTGGGATTAATTCCAGCGGGTTTTCAGAGGCGTTTGCTGTCTTGTGGTCTGGTGATCCGCTCGCGATGTTTGAGATGATTATTTCGGTCCAACTGCACACGATCTTACAACGTCAAACACCTGAAGGATTGGTGCGAGCTATGGAGGTGTCACTATCGGATGGCTGTACCATTGCCGATCTCATCGCCCATCTCGGAATAAAGCTATCCCCGGATGCGCTACTGATCGCTGTTAATGGCAGGGTGGCAGATGTGCACCAACCATTATCAAACGGGGATCATATCAACTTGATGCCTGCCATCTCAGGGGGTTGATTTATTATTAAGAATGCTCTTATGGGGACGAAGCCAGCATTGCTGGAAACCAATATTTTAATGTCTCCTCGACTGGTTTTCCATGGACTGACATCGATTTATCTTGTAGTTTTGCGGGTGGATAATACCCTGAGGCGACAACTCCACTGATCCAGGGACGTTCGTTCACCGCCCTAAGGATGGCAGAATAAATATCCGCCTGCTCTGCCAAATCAATTGTAATCTCTGGGATATCCGGATTTGGTTGGGAGATGATGGCTGGATCGAGGCAGTTGCTCTCAGCCGGAAGGGTAAGGCATCCCGTAGCTGCTCCATCCGCCGATGGAGCTGAAATTGCCAGAATCACTGGTTTCCCGGTCTGGGTTTGAATTGGTAATACCATCTCATCTAAGATACGCCCAGCTTCAAAGGTAATAGATTCAACATCTGGATTGTTATTATCCGTTAGTTGGGGGGAGAATTCAATGTAGATCATATCTACTGCATCCAGGAAAGGCGGTGGATTGTTAACCAACTGCTCTTCGGACATTGCCCAAGCGATTGTACCGGAATAACGGGAGCGTACTTCCTGGATCAGGTTGCGCCAGTAATTTTCAACGTCAGCGGGTACGCCTGAGGGAGAGCCATCACTCAATGATCCACCGGGTAAGGCAGGTGCCAGCCAGTCGCCTCCGAGGATGAGGGAAGGAGCTCCAGTCCGGTAAGCCAGGTCGGTGTGGTGGAGGAGGAAATTTCTATAGCGATCGAACCAGGCAACCCACCAGGAGTAATCTCGGGGTGCATTATTCCACCAGGTATCTGAGTCCTCTGGGAATGTGGGAGTGGGGTAGACAGCAACGTTGAAACCGCGATTTGCTGTCTGGTTGATCATCTCGGTCAGATCACTCCACAGCGGATCGCGCCCGGTCACCAGCTCGAGAATCGGGGGGGATGTGCGAGTATATGTCCAGGTGGGTGAGTAGATGACCCAATTCGCGCCTAAACCTTGGATATCATTCAGCATCTTCAGTGTAAGGGGTACCCAACTGGGGTGGTACGCGGGCTGCAAGGCAACACCGGACATGAAGCCTGGATTGCGGCTTAAAACCTGGATATCTTCGAGAGGTGCGGTTATCTCAAGGTTATCCATCCATTTCCAGGAAGATACTTGCTTCACGATATCTTGGTCGGTTGTGTCCGGATTAAGGCTGTAACCAGTGCTCGTAGCCCCCGCTGTATTCGCATCATCAGCCGAGCTGCACTGGTCATTTCGGCAGTAACGATAACTTAGATTATTGAGGATTTGGGGCGGTCCATTAAGCACATACGCCCAACGGTTATTGCCCAAGTTCCACATCGATACTGGCTCAGTCCAGCCGTATAGTGGGTTAAACTGGATCGATACCGAATCCTCCTGCGGCGTATCTGGCGGGACGGTGATGTCAAAAGTAATCGGTGCTGTATCTTCAGAATGCCAGCTCTCAATCGAATCACGAACCACAACATCACTCTCCGGAACGATCAGCTGGCGTAATCGACCACCACCGTTCTCGGTAAGCTCCGTATTCCAAAAGCCGTCCCCCAGGGAGTAGGTATAGTGTATATCTGCTCCAGCAGGGAGAGTGAGGGTGAGATTGTACTTATTTTCAGACAACAGATTTAAGACAGGCGTGCGTGAAGCAAGCACGCTGACGCCTCCGGCCAGGTCTGCGAATGTATTGCCTAACTGGAGTAAATTGCCTGCGAATCGGATGGGCACAACCGGGATAGTGTCTTCCGGTACGCTGAGATCAAACGTGACATTCACCATTTCTGCAGGCTTCAAGCGCAGCTCTGCAGGGGTTGTTGAATCTGCTGCAACCAGTGCGCCTTGTTGAAATGTAATATATGCCCCATCCATTGAATAGGCAACCAGGTTGTGTGTACCCGGGGGTAAACCTTCTATGAGGTAAGACCCATCCGATGTAGAAAGGGCTTGTGCTCCCCCGGCTGTGATTAGCAGGTTTGGTATCGGTTGGCCTGTGATCGCATCCAAGGCCTGTCCGCTGATTCTACCAGTCGTTCCAGAAAAAGCAGTATCAGTCCAGCGTGACACCACATCCAGGATCGTTCCCGGCCCTTGTATGTGGGCCATACGGT
>Ga0154772_1047_pt4 | contig 27651 bp, 21 predicted proteins | sample Rifle2008BG16ft_FD_105780 | JGI IMG/M metagenome (GOLD analysis project Ga0154772, IMG submission 105780) | Chloroflexi bacterium RBG_16_52_11
TATTGTTAGAAGTGAAGACCTCCTCGCGCGGACCCCAAATACTCATCTCTAGGGCTCACCGAAACTTCCTCAGGCGGTTGTTGGAAAACGAAGTGCCAGAAATTTATCATGGAATGGTTGAAATCCGTTCAATCGCCCGCGAACCAGGTCAACGCTCCAAGGTAGCCGTTGCTGCTCTCCAGCCTGGTGTTGATCCTGTTGGGGCTTGTGTTGGTATCCGCGGAGTTCGCGTACAGGCAATCGTGCGTGAGCTAAATGACGAGAAAATTGATGTCATCGAGTGGAGTCCTGACCCAGCCGCCTACATTGCCAAGGCCCTAAGCCCGGCACGTGTAAACGGTGTTTATCTGAATGAACATGCAAAAGGTGCCAAAACGGCCACCGTTGTGGTTCCAGAGGACCAACTAAGCCTTGCGATTGGCCGTGATGGACAAAACGCTCGGCTGGCAGCGAAATTAACCGCCTGGCGGATCGATATCAAAAGCCTGCCTGAAGCTGCTTCTGATGCACTTTACAAGCTTGTCAATGATCCTGAATATGCGATCATTGCCGACCAGGAGGCTGGTATTATCTCTCAGGTTGAGGCGATCATGGCGAAAAAGGCCGAAGGTCGTCCGGTTATGCCAGAAGAATACCAGGTGTTAAGCCAGTTTGTCGACCGGGTTGAGCGTGGCCTCATCCGACAACGCGAAAAAGAGTTGATGGCTGAGGAAGAGCGGCAAAAGGTAGCCCAAGCCGTTGTACCGGATGCGGCGTACGATATTCCACTCGAGGAGATCGGGATCCCGCTCAGGTATACGACCATCCTGGGTGGCGCTGGCTTCCCCACGTTGGGTGATTTAATGCTTCAATTAAGCCTGGATCAAGATGTCATCCTGGCCCTGGATGGTATTGGTCCTAAAGCCATGAAGGATATTGAGGAGGCCGTAGAGAAGTATAGCTCCTTATTCCCGGCTGTAGTAGTTGAAGCTGAGGTGACAACAGAAGCGCCTCAGGAAGTCGAATTGGTTGCTGCACAAGAGGTACTCGTGGAGCCAGTGCCGGTCACTGAGCAACAAGTAGAAAGCAGTGATGCTATCGTCTCAGAAGAAATTCCACTTGCCGAAGGCGAGGCCGTGGTTGTCGAAATGGCAGAAGGCGTTCCTGAGCCAGAGACAGCTATCGAAGCGGAACCTTCGGTTGAGGAAATAGGCGAGATGCAGGCGGCCGACCTCGACCAAATATTCACCCTGCCAACCGATGTTTTAGAGATGGTTGCGCCACTGGCTGAAGATGAGTCGGAAGACGAAGATCAACAGAAGAAGAAAAAGAAGAAAAAGAAATTCGTTCAAATGGAATATGATCCTGACAAGGATGTAGTCGTTTATAAGAAGAAACCAAAGCGAAGTGGTCCTGAAGGTTGGGATGGTGGTTGGGAATAGAAGCTTAATAAAATAACATTGCCGATCCTTGAGAAAATCGGGTGTCGAAAAAGACTGGTAGACGAAAACACATCCCTCAACGCACTTGTGTTGGTTGCCGGCTGGTCTTGCCGAAGCGATCATTAATCCGCATCGTGCGTAGCGCTAACGGTGTGCAGATTGATGCAACCGGAAAGTTAGCGGGGCGGGGCGCCTATCTCCATAATCAGCGGTCTTGCTGGGAGAAAGGTCTCAAAGGAACACTTGCCCATGCCTTGAAAACGGAGCTGACAGCGGAAGAACGAGGCAGATTGCTGGAATATGCCAGTACTTTACCTCAAGATACTGCTCCACTCCAAGATGGCTCGGGATTGGCCTCATCTTCTGCGCAGGATGATGGCGGATAAGCCTGGAATGGTCGATGTATCAGACTTCATGGGACTGATAATGAAGCGCTAAGCTACTTCGACCTTGCCTCACCCGCTCATAGGGCGCGGAACTGGTTATGAATGGAATAGGAGGTGCCGTATGAGCGATAATGGGCATAAAACGATAAAACTACCCTCGAATATCAGCGTTAGGGATTTAGCTCAAACAATTGAAGCGAGCCCTATTGAGGTCATCAAGACATTGATGGCCAATGGGGTAATGGCTAATATTAATCAATTAATTGATTACGATACGGCTGCAATTGTGGCAGCCGAGATGGGTTATGAGGCGACTCTCGAATCCCCTGAGCTGATCACCGAGGAGGATATTGGCGAAATTCCGCTCTGGCGCCGAATCATTGCAGATGAGGATCCTAGCCAACTCTTACCCAGGTCACCCGTTGTGACGATCTTGGGGCATGTCGACCATGGTAAGACCACACTCTTAGACGCGATTCGGGATACCAATGTGGTGGATGGTGAGGCGGGCGGCATAACCCAGCACATCGGTGCCTATCAAGTTGAGCACAACAATCGGATTGTGACATTCTTGGATACACCGGGGCATGCAGCCTTCACAGCGATGCGCGCTCGCGGTGCTCAAGGGGCAGATATTGTCGTGCTGGTGGTTGCTGCGGACGATGGGGTTATGCCCCAAACTCGCGAAGCAGTTGCCCATGCAAAGGCTGCCCATGTTCCGATCGTGGTCGCACTGAATAAAATTGACAAGCCCAATGCAGACCCCGACCGTGTCAAACAGCAACTGGCTGAAATCGGTTTGGTTCCAGATGATTGGGATGGTGATACAATTGTGGTGCCCATCTCTGCGAAACAAAAGCGCGGCCTGGAAGATCTTCTAGAAGCCATACTGCTGGTTGCAGATAATCAGGACATCACCGCCAATCCAAAGGGTCGGGTGATTGGCACTGTGATCGAGGCGGAAATGGACCGAACTATGGGGCCAATGGCTACGCTGTTAATCCAAAACGGAACTCTTGAAGTCGGTGATGTGATCGTTGTAGGCAATGCCTACGGGCGCCTGCGAGGGATGTTTGATCACCGCGGCCGGCGGGTGCGAAAGGCTGGTCCATCCACACCCGTCTCCGTGATGGGGATCAGCGACATACCGATGGCGGGAGATTTATTTAAAGTAATCGCCACAGAAAAAGAAGCGCGAGCGATTGTGGAAGAGCGTGTCCTTGCCAGGAAGGAAAAAGCCACCACTCAAAAAAGCACAATCACTTTAGAGCAACTCTTTGATCGTTTCCAATCTGGTGATGTTCGCGAGCTTCGCTTGATCATTAAAGCTGATGTTCAAGGTTCATTAGAACCGATAATGAATTCGGTGAATGAGCTTGCTAAAGGTGATATTGCCATCAATATTCTATATGCCGAGACGGGCAATATCGGCGATAATGACGTGATGTTGGCGGCAGCATCCAAGGCTATTATCATTGGTTTTAACGTGCAGCCAGAATCATCCGCCAGGCGATTGGCTGAAGCGGAGGGGGTATCGATGCGAGAATATGATATTATCTACCGTTTAACCGAAGATATCGATAAAGCCCTGAAGGGTATGCTCGAACCCGAAGAGAAAGAAGTATTAATTGGACGCGCAGAGGTGCGGGCATTGTTTCGCATCACCAAGGTTGGACATATCGCCGGTTGCAGGGTGATGAATGGGGAGCTTCGGCGGAATGCATATATCCGTGTATTGAGAGCTGGTCAGGAAGTGCATAGTGGTCAGATCGCATCTTTAAAACACCTCCAAGAGGACGTCCGTGAAGTGCGGGCTGGCTATGAGTGTGGCGTCGCTCTGAAAGGCTTTGATGATTATCAGGTTGGTGATATCCTGGAATGCTACATTATAGAAAAAGTAGCCGTTGTATAGTTTTATCTACTTGTAGGTGTTGTGTAATGTCCGGTTATCGGGCTTGGTTGTGTGTGACAAAACAGATTTCTCGGCCAGGAGTAGAGTATTGGTTTCAAAATTGCGAGCCAATCGGATTGCAGATCGCATCCGGGATGAGCTTTCTGAGATGTTGATACAGGAAATATCTGATCCCAGACTTGCAGGAATATCCGTCACGGATGTTGCTGTGGATCGGGAGGTAACCTACGCGGATATCTATGTGTCTGCGTTGGAAGGGATGGTGCGTTCAGAAGATATTCTATTGGGTTTGGAACATGCTCAAGGCTATCTTCGTCGGGAGCTATCACATCGCATCGAGCTGCGAGTATTTCCTCGCTTGAGATTCCACTGGGATCCCACCTTCGAGCGTGCAGAGAAGATCGAAAGGTTGCTTGCCAGTCTTCATCAGGATGAGGTAGACGGTAAAATAGAATCGACTGAGTTAGAGCTCACTGATGAATGACCAGCTGGTTGTATCCCTAAACACAATCCTTCGCGATGCCAGGCGGGTGCTGGTCGTAACCCATGCTCGGCCGGATGGAGATGCGATCGGTTCTTTGCTCGGATTTGGCTTGTCCCTCCAAGAAGCGGGAAAAGCGGTCCAGATGGTGATGGATGATGTAGTGCCTCCAAATTTGTACCACCTTCCTGGCAGCCAACAGATTATCCATAAATCCTCCGGGGAATTTGATTTCGTTGCAGTCGTCGATTGTTCTGATCGAAACCGGGTCGGAAAAGCTTTGGAAGGGATCAAAAAAACTGATTTAAATATCGACCATCACCCCACCAACGATTACTTCGCCAAGTTTAATTTAGTAGACACTGCAGCAGTATCGACCTCAGAAATATTGGCAAAATGCTTACCCGAGTGGAACCTACCCCTTGATAAAAGTATTGCTTCGGCGCTGCTGACCGGTGTGATTACAGATACAATTGGTTTCAGGACTCCAAATGTGACCATTGATACCATGCGTATGGTTGCGAAATTGATGGAACATGGCGCAGAATTGTCAGAGCTATATATGCGCTCACTCGTGACTCGTTCATTTGAAGCAATGCGTTTTTGGGGTGCGGGGTTGACTCACTTGCAACGCGAGGGCGCAATCGTGTGGACCAGTCTTTCACGGCAAGATCGGATTACCGCGAGTTATCCAGGCCGGGATGATGCTGATTTGATCAATATGCTTTCTGCCATCAAAGATGCTCTCGTTTCGATCATCTTCGTTGAGCAACCCAATGGAAAAATCAAGGTGAGCTGGCGAGCTCAGCCAGGTGTTGATGTAGCACAGGTTGCACTATTTTTTGGAGGCGGTGGTCACACCGTGGCAGCTGGCGCTGAAGTTTCAGGTGACCTGAATGGCGTACAGGCAAGCGTCTTGAAGGAGACGCGCAAGATTCTGAGTAAGAGCGCAATGCCAACACAACTATAGCATTGGGGAAAAATACATGATCAGAGATCAGATGAAAAACGTGGTTTCTGGGGTTTTGGTTGTAGACAAGCCCGTTGGTTTAACTTCCCATGATGTCGTTCAAGTTATTCGACGGGGTACTGGTATTCGCCGCGCTGGGCATACCGGAACGTTAGATCCGAGAGCGTCTGGTGTGTTAGTGATATTGATCGGTCCTGCTGTGCGGTTGAGTGAATATGTATCTGCCTCAGATAAGCGTTATCAAGCTACCATCCGACTGGGTAGCTCCACCGATACCTTCGATGCAGAAGGTGTTGTGACTGCATCGACGAATGCCTGGAATAATATCTCAGAGGAACAATTTGATGAGATACTTCAGAAATTTGTGGGTGAAATCGAGCAAGTACCGCCGCCATATTCTGCAATAAAGGTAAAAGGCAGGAGAGCTTATGAGATGGCCCGAGAGGGTGAGGAAGTGGAGCTCGAACCCCGGAAAATCCATGTCTATAGCCTGGAAGTTCTAGAATGGGCTCCCCCAGAAGTAGTTATTGATGTGTATTGTTCTTCGGGCACGTACGTACGGTCATTGGCTAATGATTTGGGCAGCGAACTTGGTTGTGGGGCGCACTTGATTGGCTTGCGGCGCACAAAAAGTGGAAAATTCACCCTGCGTGATGCTGTACCACTGCGCCGATTACAAGAAGCATTTAATGCTGGTGAGTGGTATCGCTACTTAATTCCAGCTGCTGAAGCCCTGGCAGATTGGCCGATGGTGGAATTGGATGCAGACCAGGTTGAATTGATCCGGCACGGGCACCGTGTCCAGGCTGACTCGGGCTCGATGGGATGGGCGCGTGGGGTCAGCCAGCAAGGTGACTTGGTAGCTTTACTTGAGATCGATGAAGCAACACTGGAATGGCAACCGCGTAAAGTATTTTTCCAATCCTGATTACTATTGTCTATGCAGCATTACTTGTCGTTAGACGGTGTTTACCTTGAGTGTGCCTGGTTAACGATTGGTTCCTTCGATGGGGTTCATCTCGGGCATCAGGCAATTGTCCGTGAGCTGGTAGCTGGCGCCAAACGAGAAGGTGCATCGTCGGCCCTGCTTACTTTTCATCCTCACCCAGCCGTAATCCTGAACAAACGGAAGGTCGCAAACTACCTTACCAGTCCCGAGGAAAGGGCAAACCTGGTGGGCGAGCTTGGCGTTGATATCGTGATCACCCATCCTTTTAACCAGGATGTGGCCGCTATGTCGGCACGGGATTTTATCGAACACCTGAAAACTCACCTGGGCTTTACCCGCATGGTGGTGGGTGTCAATTTCGGCCTGGGACGGGATCGAGAAGGGGATATACCGACACTTAGCCGGCTGGGCGAGGAATTAGGATATTCGATCAAAACGATCGATCCAGTTCTCAATGGAGATGAAATTGTCTCTTCGAGCCGGATCCGTGCCAGGTTGGTTGAGGGCGACGTCCAGAGCTCAGGCCGTCTGCTGGGCAGGCCTTTTCGCATGAGTGGTGTGATTGTGCATGGAGATGCTCGCGGTAAAACCATTGGCGTTCCCACTGCAAATCTGGATGTATGGTCTGAACGCGCTTTTCCAAAATCCGGGGTATATGCATGCCGTGCGCTCATCGATGGCACTTTTTGGAACGCGGTAACCAATGTTGGCGTACGCCCAACATTTGAGACCCATCTAACCATGCCTCAGGTTGAAGCTCATTTATTGGATTTCGAAGGGGACCTCTACGGTCGACATGTTGCGCTGGACTTCATCCAATACCTGCGTGATGAACACAAATTCCCAAATGTTCAAGCGCTGATTGATCAAATCCATCAGGATATTAACCGGGCGCGTTTGATATTATCCGGTTAAATAATATTGCCGAATTTATCAGCAGGAAGGGAGCCATGAAACAGTATCTTGATTTGATGCAGCACATCCTGGATCATGGTGCCCAAAAAGGGGACCGCACGGGAACCGGGACACTGGCAGTATTTGGTTATCAGATGCGCTTTAACCTCAATAGTGGTTTTCCATTATTGACAACAAAGAAATTGCATACCCGGTCAATCATTTATGAGCTGATCTGGTTTCTGCGTGGGGAGACAAATATTCGCTATCTTAAGGAAAACGGGGTGAGCATCTGGGATGAATGGGCAGATGTGAACGGTGATCTGGGTCCAATCTACGGTTCTCAGTGGCGTTCCTGGGGGGCAGGCGGTGGTCGGACCATTGACCAGATAACCCAGGTAATACAACAGATTAAAACGAATCCAAATTCCCGCCGGCTCATCGTCAGCGCTTGGAACGTTGCAGAGCTGGAGCGAATGGCGCTTTATCCGTGCCATGCACTATTCCAATTCTTTGTGGCAGATGGTGTGCTATCTTGCCAGCTTTACCAGCGCTCGGCGGATGTCTTTCTGGGAGTGCCTTTTAATATAGCATCCTACGCCTTGCTCACGATGATGATTGCCCAGGTGTGTGACCTTAAACCAGGTGAATTTGTGCACACCTTAGGCGATGCTCACTTATATAACAATCATATCGACCTGGCGAGGCTACAACTCACTCGCCAGTCATATCCACTCCCAGAAATGCGGTTAAATCCTGAGGTCAGGTCAGTCTTCGAGTTTTGTTTCGATGATTTTGAATTGATTAATTATCAGGCCCACCCTCACATCAAAGCTCAGATCTCGATATGATCATTTCCCTGCTCGTCGCGATGGATGAAAATAGAGCCATCGGGTACGAAAATCGCCTCCCCTGGCATATCTCCAGTGATCTACGCCGTTTTAAAAGTCTGACCATGGGTCATTATTTGGTAATGGGTCGGAAGACATATGAGTCTATTGGCAAGATCTTACCTGGGCGGTTCATGATTCTACTAACCCGCAATGCTGGTTATCAAGCAGGTGGTTGTATTATCTTGCATAGTCTTGAAGATGCGGTGAGGTATGCCGAAGCAGCCGGTGAGCAGGAGCTGTTCGTGATCGGGGGAGGGGAGGTCTTCTCCCAGGCGATGCAATTCGCGGAGCGTTTGTATCTTACAATTGTGCACGAGCGTGTTCAGGCTGATGTATATTTTCCAGAGATCGATGAAAATGATTGGCAAGAACTAGAATCGAACTACCTGCCTGCAAGTGAGATGGACCAATATGCGACAACGTATCGCATATTGGAAATTAAAAGTGCTGCAATCACTTGACAATCCTGGCCTTTTGCGTATAATCCTGCCAACCTAATCAATAAAGACTGTGAAGAGGACTAGTAAGCCTCGTGCTGGCAGCCCAGAGAGCGGGGGCAGGTGTGAGCCCCGTCTGCACAACGAAGTTGAATGGACCTCGGAGTCGCGAGACGAACGTGAATACCAGTAGTCTACGCCGGAGTTGCCACCGTTATCACGGCAAAGGGTATAAGCCGTTACACCCCGGGTTATGGGCCGGTAACGACCGTACCCGATACGAGTGAGGCTGGCCTCATAAACCCGCTGCATCGCCAGCGGGTTTTGTACTCTGGCAGCCTAACCGGGGTGGCACCACGGACTGAGCGCGTTCGTCCCCATGTGGGACAAACGCGATTTTCTTTAATCCGGAGGTGCACAGCGGTGAGACAAAAGCATCTTGCAAGAAATTTGAGCATGATTGGTGTAAGTTGCCAGGCAAGGAATGTCAGGCAGGATTAACCAACGAAACCATTCTGTCATACAACATATTGATACGGAGGAACCTATGAACCAGCAAACTCGTTTCTTACTAAACGAATCAGATCTGCCCCGTTTTTGGTACAACATCAATGCTGACATGCCGGTACCCCCGGCGCCGGTGCTAAACCCGCAAACGCTGGAACCGGTGACGCCCGATTTTCTGGCTGTGCTTTTCCCTATGGATTTAATCTTGCAGGAAGTCAGCACGGAACGATATATAGAGATCCCAGAAGAGGTCCGGGAGATCTATAAGTTATATCGCCCGACGCCGCTGATCCGTGCGCTTCGTCTGGAACGGGCACTGAATACCCCGGCCCATATTTATTATAAATATGAAGGTGCGTCCCCGGCAGGAAGCCATAAGCCAAATACGGCCATCCCGCAAGCCTATTACAATAAGCTTTCTGGCACCAAAGCGATGACCACCGAGACAGGTGCCGGTCAATGGGGATCGGCACTGGCATTAGCCTGCAACTTTTTTGATCTCGATCTGGAAGTCTACATGGTGAAGGTCTCCTATCATCAAAAACCTTATCGGCGGGTAATGATGGAAACATATGGCGCCCAGGTTTTCGCCAGCCCGACGGACCGCACTCAATACGGGCGATCGGTCTTGCAGAGTTATCCCGATAGCCCGGGTTCACTAGGGATTGCCATCTCAGAAGCAGTTGAGGTAGCTGCTACTTCTGGAGGAGCGAAGAAATATAGTCTTGGGTCTGTGTTAGGACACGTGCTCATGCACCAAAGCGTGGTCGGTGAAGAAGCGCTGAAGCAGATGGATTTAGCCGGGGAGTATCCTGATGTGGTGATTGGTTGTGTGGGGGGCGGATCCAATTATGCTGGATTAGCCTACCCGTTCTTGCGCCAGAATCTACTCGATGGGCAGCACACCCGCCTGTTGGCTGTGGAACCCACCGCAGCACCCTCTCTGACCAAGGGCTCCTATGCATTTGACTATGGCGATACAGCACAGATGGCTCCCATTGTGAAGATGTATACTCTTGGACATGATTTTGTACCGCCACCGATCCATGCGGGTGGTTTGCGTTACCATGGAATGGCACCCAGCATGAGCGCGCTCTACGATGCCGGGTACATTGAAGCCAAAGCCGTTAAGCAACTGGCATCCTTTGAAGCTGCCATTCAATTCGCCCGCTGTGAGGGGATTATCCCGGCTCCTGAGACTGCGCATGCCATCCGGGCTGTGATTGACGAAGCCATCGACGCAAAAATGAAAGGCGAGAAACGGGTAATCCTCTTCAACTTATCCGGTCATGGCAATTTTGATATGGGAGCGTATAAAGCCTACTTGAACGGAGAGCTGGAGGATTACGAATATCCCCAGGAGGAGATAGGACGATCCCTGGAGAATCTCCCACAGGTTGCAGTGACTTCCTGAATACGCCAAGGGATTGTTCGGTACGAGTGGGTCTCGCATGCAGAGTCCAGCAGAAATGCGCACAAGATAAACTTCGCGAAGTATCTTAGTTGATGTAGAGATCCTTCGCGTAGTTTATCCCGCGCAGGGGGTGGGGAAAGTAACAATTTGCCTTGATTATTCAGGGCGATCGATGGCTGGTGTGCTGGGTGGGTGTATTTTATATTTCTTTTGTTGCAGCCGCTACTGGCACCGTAAAGCTGAAGGTGGTACCGTCTCCGGTTGCGCTTGAAAACCAGATGCGCCCACCCTGCATCTCAACCAGGTATCGGGTGATGTTTAATCCCAATCCAGTACCGGGAGATTCGCGGATGTGCTGGTCTTCTGAGCGGAAAAATTTTTGGAAAATCTTGCCTTGTTCTTCCGGGGATATTCCGTAACCAGAGTCCTTTACGTCCACAAGGATTACCTCTGGTGCACCTTGCGGATCCCATTCGTTGATTACCTGCCTGGCAGTGATGCTGATCATTCCTCCGTCGGGCGTGTACTTGTTGGCATTGCTCACCAGGTTTGCTAGTACCTGAATGAACCTGCTGGAATCTGCCCATATTGGGGGAAGGTTACCAGGTAAATTTACTCCTATTATTTGAGATTTCTCATCGATTTTCGCTTGCGAAGAGCGCAACACTTCATTAACTAATCCATCGAGCGCAACAGCGTTGAAATCTAATCGCATGCGACCAGCTTCGATCCGTGAGACATCTGCCAGATCCGATACCAGGGTTGACATGCGGGTTACGTTCGAGCGTATCGTGTTCAGGAAGTTGGTCTGGCTTTCGTTAATTGGGCCAACCGCCCCTTTTGCCAATAAATCGGCGTACCCTTTGATCGAGGTCATGGGCGTCTTCAGCTCATGTGACACCAGCGAGACAAATTCACTTTTTGCAAGGTTTGCCGATTGCAGGTCCGCATACAATTGAGCATTTGAGATAGCAATCGCTGCGTGATCGCTTAAACGAGAGAGAAATGCAACGATTTCTTCGCCGAACGCTTTTTGTCCCTTGCTTTCCAATAGGATAATGCCGATTGTTTCATTTCTTCGCCGTATCGGTACGATGATCTGGTCTTTACCTTCCTCTAATAGGAAAGAGTTTAGGGTAGAATTTTTCGCCTCGGAGCTGTTTTGCATTTCCCCAATAGTAGCTTCGGAGGGATCCTTTATGCGGAGTACGCCGCTGTTTTGCGTTTGACGTTGTATTTGTCCTGACTCAACGGCAGCACGGAGTGATGATAATTCTTGAAGGGATAAAGTACTTGTGCCGTCCAACACCGGGGAAAATATTGTCCCATCTGCTACCGTGTTAATTGCGGGAGCAAATCCTTGTGAGGCCATGACCCGCACGAAATAATTGTCTCCTTTTTCTCCTAATTCTACCAATCCAATCAGCCCAGCATCGGCGCCCGATTGCCTGACCGACCAATCCAGGCTAATCCGCAATACCCGGTCTAATTCAAGGCTGGCATTCAGCTCACGGTCGATACGTTGCATGACCGACAACTCTTCAACGCGAGCTGAGAGAGCTTTGTCTGTCTGGGTGTACAAACGTGCATTCTCAATGGCAATAGCCGCCTGGCTGGCGAAAGTTGATAGCAGCTCCTGGTCTTCATTGGTAAATACCGATCCGTCTTTTTTATTGATTACTTCAATCACACCGATAACTTTTTCCTTCAGTTGCATGGGGACAACAAGCAAATCGCGCGTCACGAAACCGGTTTGGTTATCTGTCTGGTTGGACCAACTGGTAGATCTGCGAGCGTCATTGGCGATGACGGGTTTTCCAGTATCGACTGTTTGTCCAGCAAACCCAGTTCCTGATGGTAAGCGTTGACCGATTAAGTCAGCAGCTACAGGCCCTGCTGTTACTTCAAAGATCAGCTCACCGGTTTGAACGTCGACCATGAACAGGCTACCAGCTTCACAATTTAATATTTCTGTGGCGCTGTATAAAATCTGATTGAGAAGTGACGTGGTTTCGAGCGTGGAGGTGAGACTACGACCTATTTCATTCAACATATTTAATTGCCGGGCGCGTTGTTCTGATTCATTGATCAGGCGAGTCTTGACGATCGCGCCTGCAGCCTGGTCAGCGATCGCCTGGAGCAGATTGCACTGCTGCTCCGTATATATTGCCAGTGGATCCTGGCTGCCAAGGGTAATCGCACCAATGGTCTCAGATCCGGCATTGAGAGGCACCCCCATCCAGGCATAGATCCTTTTAGACGTCGGCTCAACCTCTCTCGTTATACACTCTTGATGATAGTCACCGGTTAAAATGGATCGTTGGGAACGAATAATCTCCTCATCTAGTCCAGCATCGGGATTGATAGGTTTATTCTCATCGGAAGTGATCCGTTCATTATTTTCCACGCTAAATGCGTAATAAAGATGGCTGTTTGACCGGTCTTTGAGGGCAATATGAAAATCGTGGCATGCGATCATCTGGCTGGTCTGGGCGAAGATCAGTTCCAAAATATCATCGAAAGCTGGTGTGATGTTAACGCCTTGTGCAACCCGGCTTAAAACATCCATCTCACGGACACGCCTTTCCAGATTTTCCACTATTCGGGCGCGTTCCAAAGATGGCGACACCTGTTGGCACAACCATTCCAGATATTTCAGGTCTACTCTTGTGTACGATTTTTGGTCTATCTTTGGACCCAATACGACCCAGCCAACCAGGTGTAGTGCTCCCGGTAAGAATGCCAATAACGACCCGCCAAGCAAGTTCAAGCGCGACTGGTCGGAGAGGGGTATTTTTTTCAAAACATTAGCGTCTTCCAGGGAGACCAGCTTCACATTTCCGCGGGCAATCTGTGAGAATTGGCTATCCCCAGGGAAACGCAAGTCCGAGGTAGGCCCGCCATGCTCATCTGCTGCAGCAATATATTGCCTGCTCAGGTTATCATGTAGGTAGATGTGGATTGTCGAGGGATGTAAACCTTCATCGATATACCCCCTCAATAGGACAACGATATTTTGAAGACTGATTGTCTGGCTAAGCGCTTGATTAAACTTGATGATACGGTCTTGTTGTGTGGTTTGATTACGAAAAAATGCCCAGTCGATGTTCTGTTGAAGCTGCTTTCTAAATGGATTGAAGAGCAGAGTCAGGGCGATGATAACAATGCCGATGAGGAGTGGGTTTAAGACGATTGAGTCGTTTCTGAAGATCAGCGCCAATCCCCCTGCGATAAGCGCATAGCCAATTATTGCCAGGAGGATATAAACAATGTGACTTCGAGTAGAGGAACCGGCCTGCATAAATTTATTTTATGGTAGTGTATCTAGAAGGTCAACCAACGAAATTGTCAACTGATACCACTACAAGCCGGGGGTTATTTAACGTGTAGATCGCCACCAAATCGAACCCTATAATCTTCTGCAGCCATCTGGTGCCCAACATCCCGTTTGGCTTGCTCTGAGAGGAACCATTTATTTTCCAGCACTTGACAGTACAACTCGGGTCCATCGGCTGGATGGCGAATAAGATCGTGTACGACAGACACCGTGGGTGAATATAAATTTTCCAGCCAATAATGTGCTGCCACGCTTAGCGGTGTGCTGCGGTTGTGGGTGCGGGATAAGACTGCTTTCACCTCTTGAATTTCATTCATGATTGTCCTGGCTTGCCGTTCTTCGGCTTGTAAGGCAGTGAGAGTAAATAGCTGGTTGCGATGAAAATTACGATCGGTGACAAACAGCCGGAAACGGAGCTGGTTACCTCCTTCGGTGGGAATTAGCGAGATGTTTCCAACCGAGTAACCCAGGGTGTTTAGGATGCGTATCCTTTCCTGAATGCGATAACGTTCGGCGTGGTGGATCACATCTTCCCGGGTGACCTGCTCCCACAAGCGTTGGTAGCGGTGTCTGATAATACTCCCGGTGTCAGGCGAGGGAAGGTGGCCAATCACATCCACGATACGGGTTAAATCATCTAACTCACCATTAACGTTATTCTCCATGATATCCAGGTCCTGGTGGCGTAGAAAAGGTGGGATTGTCTGGGAGAAAACATCTGTTGTTTCTGCATCAACAAGATACGCCTGAAGAGCTCCTGCATCCCTGCGGAATAGTGTATTTGATAATGAACAATCTCCCCAATATACGCCTGCCAGATGGAGTTGCACTAATAAACCAGCCATGGCATCCAAGAGGCTTTCTCGATATCGCTGGAGTCCCGGGCTCATAAATAATGAACGATAAGGGATTGAATTTTCCAGGAATTGCGTAATTAAAACACTATAAGCTGGCTTCGGTTCAGCTCTCACGCCATAGCCGACTGGGACGACCACCGGTAATTTCAGATTTGTAATCATTTTCAGCGAGTTAAACTCTTTTTCGGCAACATCCACTGGCAATTCCTTCAGGCAATAAAGCACACCGGAATAATTTACAAACACTGCCGGATGCCGGGAAATGCCAATCGTTACTTCTTCAATTCTTTGACAATTGTCTCCCCATTGAGAGATAGGCATTTGCCAGGGTAAATCGGCAAAATCTGGAAAATCCGGCTCAAGCACCAGGTTGATGTCAGAGATGAAGCTCACAGATTATCTCGATAAGAATTGATGTCACATTACAAAGTCACACTAAGGTGTATCAGCAGTGCCTGGCTGCCATTACCAAAAATCGGCGCTATGCCAGCCAGGCACATGATACGTACGCCTAATACCTGCCGTACAAGGGACCAAAGTTGGCGCAAACGCGGAAATCAGCGCCCTGCAAGTCCATCGCGCCAAAAGAAGTCCAGGTATGTGGGCGGAAGATTTTTTCCTCGGGTACGTTGTGCATATAAACCGGAATGCGCAGCATAGAGGCCAGCGTGATCAGATCTGCGCCAATGTGCCCATAGGCAATCGCGCCATGGTTAGCGCCCCAGTTGTTCATCACGGTATAGACATCCCGGTAGGGTCCACTGCCGGAGAGAATTGGAACGAACCAGGTAGTGGGCCAAGTTGCATTCGTGCGCTCGTCCAGGACGCGATGGACATCTACCGGCAGATCCACAGTATATCCTTCTGCAATCTGCAACACAGGCCCAAGACCTTTGACCAGGTTGAGCCGGCACATGGTAACAGGCATGTCCCCGCGGGTATTGAAGCGAGTTGACCAACCACCGCCGCGAAAATATTCAGTGATGCTGGCGTGCCAGGTGGTCGCCTTCAGGCATCGCGTGACTTCTTCAGCGGTGATATCCCAGTAGGGCTTCATCGCCGGTTTGCCATTGATTTCCTGTTGGCCTGTACAATCCAGAGCTGCGGGGCCGGAATTGATCAGGTGCAGAATGCCATCTGCAGCCCGACCGCTAAGCTCATAACCGGTCACACGCTTGACTGCCGCGGGGCTCCAGTAGGTGCGAACGTCGGCAAAAATCTGGGCTGTCCCGGTCAGCAGGTGGCTGAACAACATACTCACCCCATTCAACGAGTCGTTTTCTGTAGCAAAGATATATGACTCGCGGATACCATTCCAGTCAAATGAGGTGTTTAGCATCGCTTCCATAAAATCGCCGTTAGGAAAATGATCTGTCCACTGGCGTTGCCCCTGGAACCCACCCACGATAGCGTTGCGTCCCAGCGCTTCTTCACCAAAACCCAATTCAGCCAGGCGAGGATTACCCACCATGATGTCACGGGCGATCTGTGTCATTTTTACTGATACTGCCCAGTCCTGATCTTTTTGGGCACGGCCGCGCTGGTTCTGCAATGGGTTATGATCTTTTCCTTCAGGACAATTCGTTTTCACCCATGCCAGTGCGCGTTCAAATTCTACATTATCGAAAATTCCTTCGTCTATGCGGCGAGTAAATTCGGTCATATCGATGGACTCTACCCGCATCCCCAGATAACTCTCAAAGAAATCTTGATCGACAATCGAGCCACCGATTCCCATCGATACACCTCCCATGGAGGCGTATGATTTTCCCCGCATCCAGGCGGCGCTCAATCCAGCCCGTGTGAAGCGCAATATCTTTTCTCGGACATCCTCTGGGATGGTGGTGTCTCCGGCATCCTGCACATCTCGCCCGTAAATGCCAAAAGCTGGCAGTCCCTTCTGGTTGTGGGCCGCCAGCACAGCCGCCAAATATACTGCGCCAGGCCGTTCCGTACCATTGAATCCCCAAATTGCTTTCGGGATCAGGGGATCCATATCCATGGTTTCTGAACCGTAACACCAGCACGGTGTGACCGTGAGCGAAATCCCCACTCCCTCCTTGGAGAATTTTGCAGCGGTCTGGGCAGCTTCGGCAACCCCACCAATGCAGGTGTCAGCGATGACGCATTCGACCGGCAAGCCATTGGGATGACGCAAGTTTGCACTGATGAAGTCAGCCACACTCTGAGCCATGCCCGTAGTTGTATCTTCCAGGGATTCACGAACACCCTTACGTCGGCCATCGATCGTTGGACGAATACCTACCTTCGGGGGATCGCCGATCAATCGATTCGTTGGTGGATTCATTTCAATAGCTGGCATAGGTTTTAACTCCTTGTAGGTAAATTAATTTATATAGGATAGATACTTAACCAGGTCTTATACCTGGACAGCATAGCCTTCTTGGACAGTCCATTCCAGGTGGTGATCGAGCAAGGTCTCATAACGAGGCTGGCCAGAGTCGTTCCAGCCCATCATGCGATAGTATGTCCGGATTGCCTCATTAAACTGCTCTTGATCCAGGTATTTCCCGTCCCAGCGAGCGCCTGGCATACGGATTGGCTCAGTGAAGAAACGCTCAGGCAAGGTGTCTTCGTCCGCATTGATCCCTTCACGTAGATTATAAATGCGCATCAAATGTAATCTTCGCTCCCCATAACGCATGATTTCATAGGCGGATGTATTCCATCCCGTCACCGCTGCGAGCATCTCGGCCATGTTCTGCAAGCTGAGAACACGAGTTGGGGCTATGGCGAAGATGCAGAAGTCGAGGGCGTCGGCAGCCGACCACAGCGTGGCTAGCGCTTTAAAGTTGACGACTTTCTCCGCGCCGATAAAATCCATCGGGATTCTCTCAAGGATGCCAACAGTCCGCGAGCTATCCAGGGTGTGCTCCCAGCCGACCTGGGTATCGTAATCCCAGTCATGCTCGCAGATATCGTAGCGGGGACCAATCGGCGCAGTGGCATATCCCAGCGCCAGGTTTGTTTGGGTGCGCGGCTCAAAGCAGACCATTTCCTGCCCCTTGACGTGCAGCGCATATCGTTCCGCCCCAGGACCGATAGCCCTGGCTGCCCGCCAGGATCCTTCACCCAGGAGATTGCCGATCCCACGCCGGTAGGCAATATCCTGGATCATCGTAAGCAGCCGGGCAGGCTCGCCAAAATGATATGGCTCCTCGACCAGGCTCGCAGAGATCAAGCCTTGCTCCGCACATTCCATAACCATAGACAGGGTAAAGCCAAGGGATGTGGGATCCAGCCCGAGGTCATTGCAGGTGATATTGGCTTTAAAGATCACACCCAGGTCAGCGATGCCTAGATTGGGTCCCAATGCACCGGTGATCTCCTGATGAATAGCGCCGGAGCGCTGGTCAAAGGCATCCGCATCTTTAACCGCATAGAATTTGATACAGTTATTGGGGCACCCAGGGCAGTCTCCATCATTCTGGTAGTAAGGTAAAAACCGGCTGGCTTCGAAGTTCTCGGTGGAGGGGAAGACTGCATCACGATAGTTATGGGTACAAAGGGCAGCATCCACGCCGTGCAGATGGACCCAGGCAGAAAACCCGGGTGGATCGAGCTGCCAGCGAGTAAGAGCATTGCTGCGCATCTTCTGGCGGTACATTTCCGTCAAACGCAGACAGGCATCCGGATCAGCGACGGGTGGGCGGTGCTCGCCGCGCACCACAACCGCTTTGAGGCGCTTGGAACCCATTACCGCGCCCATTCCCATGCGAGCAGCCTGGTAGCTGCGCTCACTGACGATGCTGGCAAAACGCACCAGGCCTTCTCCTGCCGGACCGATCACTGCAGTATGGATATCTGAACCCAGGTCTGCTTCGAGCGCGTCAACTGCCTGAGATACTGGTTTTCCCCACAAAGGAGAGGCGTCCTGGAAGACCACCTGGCCATTTTCCACGATTACAGTTACAGGCTTATCCGCTGCCCCATGAAACACCAGGCAATCTACACCGCTGCCCTTCAGCGCCACCCCAAAAGGACCTTCGCAGCGCGTCTCGCCGATGCCACCGGTTAACGGGCTCTTTGAGGCAGCCGTGAAGCGGGCCAGCCCCGCATAAGGATGGCCGGCAACCACACTCGAGGTCAGGATGAGCAGGTTGCGAGGATCAAATGCATCGATCCTGGAGGGGCAATCCCGGATCAAGAAATAGGTAGCCAGCAAGCCACCCCCGGCGTAGATACGCCAGGTACGGTCATCGGGTTGTTCAATCCAACTATTGCGGGCCGACAGGTCGATATGCAAAACCTTACCGTGGTAGCCATAGGAGCTCATTTATCACCTCTAATGACCCTGTCGATCTTTTCTTCCATTTTATCCAGCTGCGCAGGCCGGAGGCGGACGTAGTCGGCGTTGCCATCCGGATGAATAATGCCACACGCAGTGACCTGCACCAGCACTTCCCCCGGGTCGGGTCCAGGCGTGGGAAGATCACGCACCTGGAATTGAAAGGGAGCTTTACCCCATAAGGATCGCATGAGTTGTGTTGTGTGGGCTGATTGATCAGCCCTTGACCGCGCCCACCAATAAACCGCGCGCGATATAACGCTCCAAAAGTATCGCGATGATGATCACCGGGACGATCATGATCAAAATCAGCACCGACATATACCACCACTGCGGGCCGCGAGTGGCGTTTTGCGCTGCAATGGTTAATGGCAGGGTCTGGGATTTCGCCCCGGAGAGAAACAGCGCCAGCAGATATTCGTTCCAGGCGAAGACCAGGATAAACAGGAATGTTGCTACCAATCCCGGTACGGATAGTGGGATTACGATCGATCGAAAGATACGGTATCGCGAAGCTCCGTCGATCGCGGCACACTCCTCCAGCTCGATTGGGATAGTTTGGAAGTAATCGCGCATCAGCCAGACTACGATCGGCAGGTTAACCGCCACATAGGTGATCACCAGTGCCGTGCGCGTGTCCAGGAGCGCCATGCGCTGGAACAGGATGTAGATGGGGATGACAACCGCCACCGGTGGCAGCATACGTTGTGAGATTAGCCAAAAGGCAATATCGTTGTTTTTCAGCGAACGCTTGAAGCGCCTGCCGATGGTCAGTAGGATAACAATAAACAACGCCAGCATTGCTCCCAGTGAGATTTGCCACGGAGCGCCCAGTGTAATTGCAAAAATTGCAAATATCAGGCAGAGGATAAAGGAAAGTATCGACCCTAAACGAGGACGATACTCGAACCGGATCAAGGCATAAGCCGCAGCCGTGCCTAATAACAAAGCGATCGCAGCGCTGGTTGGGGCGACGGTCAGCGTGTTCAAAAAGTTCCGGCGCGTGTCATTGGCCAGGTCACCAACCAGGATGTATTCCCAGGCATGAAGAGACGGCGTGTAATCCACAAATGGGATGTAAAATGGCCCAGTGTTCACATCAATCGGTAATTTGAATGACGTGACGACCAGCCAGTAGATTGGGAACAGCACAACAATCGTCCAGCCGATTAATAACAGGTAGATGATAGTCTTTTCCCCAATGGACGGCTCAAATAGCGATCTCCGGATAAAAAGCGATTTCAGCATCTCAAAGTTCTCCTGCAACGCGGCTTCGAATCAGGCTGACATAAGATATGCCTATAAAGGTGACCAGGAATAGCAAGGTATAGGCGATGGCTGCTGAGGTGCCCAGGTCAAGCGAGCGCCAGGTGATAAAGGCTTGCAGCGTGAGCGATTCTGTTGCCGTGCCCGGCCCCCCATTGGTCATAATATTGGGGAGATCAACAATCTTGAACGCCTCGATCATGCGGATCAATACCAGTGTGCTGGTTACTGGTAATATCTGTGGGAAGGTGATGTGCCAGAATGCCTGCCAGCGATTGGATCCATCTACGTAAGCCGCTTCCAGCAGTTCCACGGACTGGCCTTCAATGGCAGCCAACAGGACGATAAACATAAAAGGTGTCCATTGCCAGATGTCGCCTAGCATGATCGCAGCGCGCGCTCCCCAGGGGTTACTTACCCACGAAAACAATCCTAATCCCAGGGCTTGCCAGATGGGCTGGAAGGGACCCTTGTCTGTGTCGACCAGCATGCGAAACATGTATGCGATGCCGACCGGGGTAATCATCATCGGGATCAGGTAGATGACCCGGAAAAAGCGCCTGAAACGGATCTGCTGGGTTACCAATAAGGCGAGACTAAGTCCAATGCAATATTGTATAAAAATGTCAATGTAGACATAAAGCAATGTAACTACCGTAGTACCTGGTCGCCCTTGGGGTGCCAGGCTGGCAATGATAAGCCAGATTAACGCTGTCAAGAAAAAGAATACCAAAATATTGCCGATCAGGGAGCGGGCTTTGAACCTGCGCTGGATAAAACCGCGAAACAAAGCATAGATTAATAAGCCTATGACGCTGCCAAACACCATCCAACCCACAACGCTGGGGACGGCCAATACTCCCAGGAAATGCTTTTGCTCGCTGCCAAAAAATAACTTATGGAAGTTCGCCAGACCAACAAATTTAATCTCAAATCCCCCTTTTACAAATTTAAAGCGGGATAACGACAGGTAAAGTGAGATGATTAACGGGAAAATGGCCAGTAGGAGCACCACCAGCACGGATGGCATAATAAATACGCTGCTGGCCGTGCGATCTGCTCGCGAGGTGACGCGCAGGAATTGGCTGGCCTGAGGGGCAGCGGTAACTTCGCTTTTCGCTGGCTGACTTGATTCGGGTATATTTTGGTCAGGAGCCATTTGATTTCCACTCTCAGTAAGCTCGAGGCCTGGCCCAGCCTGAGCCAGGCCTCGAGTGGATTAGATTAACGTCCAGGAGCGTGAGTTAGGATCACTTCTGGACACCGAGAGTGCCCTGGTAGGCTGCGGCTTGATCCTCACGCCCAAGCTCATCGGTGATCTCCTGCCAGCCATCATAGATCTGTTGGACGGCAGTATCCAGGTCGATCTCACCGGCCAGGTATTGGGCTACAGTGGTGTCAAGCACCACGCCCTGGTAGCGCTGGTTCTGCGGGATGCGCAGGTCGAGCACCATGTTGGGGCTGGCCAGGCTGGATTCGATCGCGCCCAGGTAGTCTGAGGCCGCCGTCGGACTCATACCGGCTTCCACCCAGGCCTGGCGGTTCAAGAATTGCGAGGTGCGGTAGGGGTTGAAGCCAGTCTTGCCAATGGTGACATCCTCATTAGCCTGTTCAGGAGCGCTCATGTAAGCGAAGAAAGCATAGGCAGCGTCTTTCTTCAATTGATCGATAGCCGAATTAACGCCTCCGGACCAACCGCCATAAGCGGCAAATGGAGCATGGTTCACCCCATTGATGGCATACGGGCAGGAGGTCTCATCGCAGGGGACGAGCTTTCCAGTATCCCAATCCAACACAGTCTTGGAGCCTGGAGTGATAACAGCGCCAACCTTATCCTGAACTGTGGATGTTGTAGGATCAATGGCAAGCGGACCGATGTCTCCCCAGTCCATCGACAGAGCGCAGCGGCCGGAAGTGAATAAGCCACGCGTGTCACCCACGTCCAGGTTGAGCTCGTCCGGCGGGCCATACTTGCCGGTTTCCTTGTAGAGCTCCATCGCCTTGCGGAACGCCTCGTTGTCAACCAGGGGTTCCATTGTGTCAGGTTTGAAGAAAGTACCCTGCCCGGTACCCTGGCTCTGGGCCATGGAAGCTACGAAGTCGGTGATAAACCAGTAAGCTTGAGCGCCGCGCTTTTTGGAAATGCAGGAGCCATAATCCGGGTCTCCATCGCCGTTCAAATCTTTGCCGTGGAATTCCTTGGCGACTGCGAGATAGTCATCCCAGGTCTCAGGGGGATTAAGCCCGGCTTCCTGGAGCAGGTCGGTGCGGTAGTAGACCATGTGGAAGTCGCCATCCAAGGGGATAGTGTAGATCTTGCCACCGTACGTCGCGCTAAAGTCTCGGAAGAAGGAGGCGATATCATCCCATTGGATGCTTGGATCGTTATTAACCCTTTCGGTCAGGTCTTCCATATAGCCCGGCGTGATGAAGTCAACCATCCATTGCGGGGCGAAGACCCAGCCATCAAAGGAGTTAGTTCCGGTAGCCGCATCCGTCAGGATCTTCTGGTACAGTTCATTGAAGGGCACGACGACCACATTTACCTTGGCGCCAGTGAGTGCTTCAAAATCTGGGCCGCGTCGCTGTAGGGGTTCTGCGATCTGCGGTCCGGTGAAGGTCAGGATGCTGAGCTCAACGCCTTCATAAGGTTTTGCTTCCGGCGCCGCGGTGACGACCACTGTCTCAACAACGGTTACCTCTTCCCCAGGAACCTCGACCGTCGTTACCACCTCCACGGGCACTTCAACGGTTTGAACAACCGGGGTGGGGGTGGGACCACAGGCAGTCAACAGAAGGACGCCTACCAGCACCAGGCTAAACAACAGCATAAATTTCTTGGACATTGTTCTCTCTCCTTATAGATTTTCGGTTGAGATGTTACAGGTTACATCTGATTGGAAAGGATAACCTATGGCACAGATTGGCGATATACCACCTCCTCCTTGCCCCGAAAATGAGAACGCATATTTCGGGCGATAAATATTCTCCCCCAATCAATTTGTGGTCTGGTTAGGTACAGTTGTATAGCCATCAGTGTCTGTTATTTTACCTCTACTCGACAGAGCTGCTACCAACGTTCACCGTCCAGGAATAGCAAGTATATTATATATAATTTGTTGCTCAGTGGCAAACATTGATTGAGCGTGGATTTTTTACCTGCGAGAACATCGCACGGTGTATAATCGCTATGATATGATCCGCAACCGCTACCGGCGAATCGTGTTTTTTTTTGGTCGTCTGTTGTTTAGTTTAATCGTGTGGGATTTGGTATTTCCGAAAATCGGGTTGCGAAATTGGGCGGCGCGGACACGATCAGATCGCTTACGGCGGAGTGGGCAAGCATTCCGTTTGCTGGCAATTTCAATGGGGGGAGTGCTTATCAAGGTCGGGCAATTTCTGTCCGCCAGAGTTGATGTGCTTCCGAAGGAGATAACAGACGAATTAGCTGGTCTTCAAGATGAAGTGCCAGCAGAATATTTCGAAGACGTGCGGCGAGTAGCTGAGGCGGAGTTTAGAGCGCCATTAACATCCATGTATTCACAATTTGAGGCTACTCCCCTCGCCGCAGCTTCACTCGGTCAGGTACACCGAGCAGTAATTCAGAGAAGAGCAGAGAGTGGGGGGGAACCACAAGTGGCCAATGTTGTGGTCAAGATTCAGCGGCCGAACATCGAGAGCCTAATTGCCACCGACATGGCGGCCCTGGAAACGGTCGGCAACTGGTTGCAACATTACCGGCCGATCAGCCGGCGTGCTGATATTCCAGCTCTGCTCCGGGAGTTTAAACGTATCTTATACGAGGAAATCGATTATCTTGCGGAAGGTCGCAACGCGGAGACCTTTGCAGAAAATTTTTCGAGCGATGAACGCATTCATGTCCCTCAGGTAATTTGGACGCATACAACGAAACGCGTTCTCACCCTAGAGAATGTTTGGGATATCAAGATTACGGATTACGCGGCGATCACGAAAGCCAGTATCGATCGTGGTGAAGTAGCTTCTCGCTTGTTAGACACATACCTCAAGCAGATCTTCGAAGATGGCTTTTTTCACGCCGACCCCCATCCAGGGAATTTGTTCATACACCCATTGAGAAGCAGCTCTTCGAGGGAGGGTGGTCAGCGGGATTGGAAGCTGGTCTTCGTCGATTTCGGCATGGTGGGGCATGTCTCCCCCGTAATCAAGGATGGCTTGCGAGAGCTGCTCATGGCAGTCGGCACCCAGGATGCTCACAGGCTTATTCAAGCCTACGATATGCTGGGAGTGCTCCTCCCTGATGCAGACACTGAGCTATTAGAAAGAGCAAGCGCAGAAGCCTTCGACCGCTTCTGGGGGAAAAACATGAGTGAGCTGCAACAAGTGAGTCTCAGTGAAATGCGCCAGTTCGCTGAGGAATTTAGAGAGCTGCTCTACGCATTACCTTTTCAGGTACCCCAGGATTTTATATTCCTGGTTCGGGCGGTGGGTATCCTATCTGGAATGTGTACCGGGTTAGATCCTCAATTTAATGTCTGGCAGCACATAGCTCCCTATACGCAGAAAATCGTTGCGGAGGAGGTGCGAACAGGTCGGGACTACTGGCTTGAGGAGATTAGGAATTTCGGTCGTACGGTGTTTGCTTTACCTTACAGGCTCGATTCATTGTTCTCGAGAATCGAGCGGGGAGATATCAACCTGCGCACCCCTGAGGTGAGCCAACAAATCTCTCGCATTGAAGCCTCTATTCGACAGGTCCTTGCCGGGATCATTTTTATCGGTTTTTTGATATCTGGAGTTCAATTCTATCTGGCCAATTATCTCGGGCTGGGAATTACATTCCTGGTAGGAGCTGGAGTTAGCTTGCTTTGGATCGTTCTTACCCTTTCCAGACGGTGAATCTATATGAGAAGATCATTCTGGGCATGAGCAGAGCCTTATCAAGGAGACGAATATGAAATCGGATCTAATTTGGATGGATGGCGAGCTGGTCCCCTATGAGCAGGCTACGATACACGTTATCAATCCCACGCTCCATTATGGCCCAGGTGTATTTGAGGGGATCCGCTGCTACGAAACACCACTCGGCCCTGCGGTTTTCCGTTTGAGAGACCACCTTGAGCGTTTCCATAATTCGATTCACATCCTGGGGATAAGCGATTTACCACATACCATCGAAGATTTACGTTTCGGTGTGATTAAAACGATTCAAGTGAACGGCTTTCGATCTTGCTACATTCGGCCGCTCATGTATTTAGAAGGTCCTCTCGGGTTAAATATGGACCGCTCCCGGCCAAGAGTAGCCATTGCTGCCTGGGAGTGGGGTCCTTACCTGGGGGAGGAGGCTAAGGTAAAAGGGATTCATATGATGGTCTCCTCCTTTACTCGTTTGCATCCCAATATCAACCTGACCAAGGCGAAGATAACCGGTAATTATGTCAATTCAATGCTGGTAAAGACCCTGGCTTTACGCTCCGGATATGATGAAGCGGCTATTCTTGATCATCAGGGATACGTCACTGAGTGTACCGGTGAAAATTTGTTCATGGTATCCAAAGGTAAACTTGTTACTCCACCGCTGGCGTTTGTTCTTGAAGGGATTACGCGTGATACGGTTATGGTATTAGCCCAGGATATGGGGATTCCGTTAGAAGAGCGGATGATTACGCGTGACGAGCTTTATATAGCAGATGAGGTGTTTATCAGCGGTACCGCAGCTGAAATCGTGGGTGTGCGTATGATTGATTATCGGGCTATTAAGAATGGACATGTGGGGCCGGTTACCAGATCACTACAGGCAGCGTACGATGATGCTGTACAGGGAGTTGGGGCACGATCTTCCGGATGGTTGGATTATGTTGACCAGGTTGTGGCAGTCCATTGATATTAGAATCATATAACTTATTAATGCAACTATTCAAGATGATCGTGCATCAATATATAATATAGACACATCTTATCGGAGCTTGCATCGAGGTAGATTATGGATTTCAGTTTAACGAACCTCTCCACGTCGAGAGAAGAGGAGAAAAAACACGTCAAGGTTGTAATCATCGGCTCTGGGCCGGCAGGGTTTTCAGCCGCACTGTATGCTGCCCGCGCCGATTTGAACCCGGTTGTCCTATCGGGTATGGAATTAGGCGGCCAGGTTTCTTTAACCTACACGGTAGAGAATTATCCCGGGTTTCCCGAGGGAGTTGGCGGAGCTGAGCTGGTGGAACTTTTCAATAAACAGGCGCAACGCTTTGGTGCTCAGGTCGAGTTTGATTCTGCGACTGAAGTGGATTTATCCCAACGACCTTTCTATGTGCGGACATACAATAGCGAATATCTCGCGGATGCGTTGATCATCAGCACAGGCGCCACACCCAAACATCTGGAGATCCCCGGCGAATCAGAGTTGACCGGGCGGGGTGTTTCTTACTGTGCAACCTGTGATGGTTGGTTCTTCAAAGAAAAGGATGTGATCGTTGTTGGGGGTGGAGATAGCGCCGTTGAAGAAGCGATATTTCTGACGCGCTATGCCCGGAGCGTGACCATTGTACATCGCCGAGAGGAGCTTCGGGCGGGTACAATCCTACAGAATCGGGCGAAGAGTAACCCGAAAATGAAATTTATCTGGAATAGTGTGCTCACTGATATCGTGGGAGAAGCGGCAGTGAAGGCGGTTCGGATAAAGAATCTTCTTACCGGTGAAGTGACCGACCTAAAGACCGATGGTGTATTTATATTCATCGGCCACACTCCGAACAGCCAGTTGTTTCATGATAAGCTGGACCTGGACCAACAAGGGTATTTGATCGTGGACATGCTAATGCAAACCAGCGTTCCGGGTGTATTTGCAGCAGGTGAAATCGCTGATCCTACTTTCCGACAGGTGGTCACCTCTGCCGGGATGGGTGCAGCGGCAGCGATGCAGGCAATCCACTTCCTCGAGAGCCAGGAAATGGAGGTTACAAACCCCGAATATTCTGTAGCCCGATAAAATTTCATAAGACGGGAGTTTAACCAAATGAGGAACAAAGTTTCCATTGTTGGGGCTGGAATGACCGGCTCCACGACCGCCCATTGGCTGGCAGAAAGAGAAATTGCTGATGTGGTGTTGGTGGATATTGTTGAGGGAATGCCGCAGGGCAAGGCTCTGGATCTGCTGCAGGCGATGCCTGTTATTGGAAAAGATGTATCTGTAATGGGAAGCAATGATTACAGTGCGACTGCTGGATCAGATATCATTATCATAACCGCAGGACTTCCCAGAAAACCGGGGATGAGCCGCGATGACCTGCTGGCAGCGAATGCTGAGATTGTGCGCCAAGCGACCCAGGAAACGATGAACGGTTCGCCAAATGCTATCTATGTTGTGTTGACAAACCCATTGGACGCGATGGCGTACCTGGTGATGAAGACCGCCCAATTACCACCAAACCGGGTGGTGGGTCAGGCTGGGATACTCGATTCGGCGCGTATGAGAGCTTTTGTCGCTATGGAATTGGGGGTGAGCGTTGAAAACGTGCATTGCTACGTGTTGGGGGGACATGGTGATGAGATGGTGCCTTTGACTAGGCACTCTAACGTGGCTGGTGTGCCGCTCGTAGATATCCTACCGGCTGATCGCTTGGCAGCTATAGTCGAGCGCACA
>Ga0154772_1030_pt5 | contig 26711 bp, 22 predicted proteins | sample Rifle2008BG16ft_FD_105780 | JGI IMG/M metagenome (GOLD analysis project Ga0154772, IMG submission 105780) | Chloroflexi bacterium RBG_16_52_11
GACAGGGGGAGCCTCTGTTACCTCCGGCGGTGTGGTTGGTTGGGCAGGTGCCTCGGTTACCACAGGTGGTGCTTCTGTCGGAGCAGCTGCTGGCCCACACGCGGAAAGCAGTAACATGAGCACGAGCGAAATCACGAGTAATTTTTTGAACATCTCCATTCTCCTTCTTGCTTGATTTTTATAGGTGAAAGATTTATATGCTGATAGGTCAGGTCAGATGTCTTATAGTTTAACCTCCTTCCGGTTCTTCTCCATCTCGAATGCGTTGTACACGACGCTTGCGGTTCCAAGCGTCTCGAGCCTCTCGAGCGATATTGGGCACGAGCACCGACAGAATCAAGAGGGCACCGATAACGCCGGTCTGTGTTTCCCCCGTAATATTGAGCAGCCCCATACCATTGCGCAGGTTTAAGACGATGAGTATTGACAGCAGAACGCCAACCATCGTGCCTGTGCCACCAAAGATGCTGACGCCACCCAGTAAAACCATGGTGATAATGTCAAGCTCGGTGCCCTGTGCGGTATCCCCTCGCATCGAGCCGAGCCGAGCAGCCATGAGCAGCCCTGCAAACGCGGCAATGGTGCCCGACAGGATGAACAGGGTCATCTTGACCCGCCGTACATTAACCCCCGAATAGCGCGCCACCTCGCGGTTGTTGCCGATCACATAAACATAGCGCCCCGCCCCGGCCCTCTGTAGGACAATAATGGCGATGATCAGCATGACAAAAAAAACGACCATCGCGAATGGGAATGGGCCGATGAATGGCTCCTGGCCCAACTTTTCGAACCAGGGGGGAAAATTGCCAACCGAGTTATTCTCCAGCAGCACATGCGCCAGTCCGCGAAAGCCGATCAGCCCGGCGAGGGTAACCACTAAAGACGATAAGCCTACGTAGGAGACCATAAAGCCATTGATCGCGCCTGCTAGTAATCCGGTTAAAAGCCCTGCTAAAAGGCATAATCCAAAAGGCAGCTCTCTCTGCCACAAATAGGCCATCACACAACCCGCCAAACCCATCACCGAACCAACCGACAGGTCGATCTCGGCATTGATGATAATAAAGGTCATGATCAACACGACGATGATCTTTTCGATGTGCAGCTCGAACAGGTTGATCTGGTTCTGAAGCCCCAGGTAATGTTGCGTCGATATGACATTAAACCCGATGACGAAGATAAGGATGACCAACAATAAGCCTTCCCAACTCTTGAGAAACTGTAATCTACGGGACATGACTTTCCTTCTCCTTTACCTGCCATTCCTCGTCGGTAGGCCTGATTTGCAATCCGCTCCGTGCCCAAATATCGCGCAGGCGGTTCACGACCACCAGATCGATAGTGACCGCTAGCAGGATCAACATGCCCAACAGGGCGTTCACCCAGAAATCGCTGATCACCAGCCAGCGCAGCAAGCTTTGCTGCAGCAGGTTGATCATGAAGGCTCCCAACAGCGCGCCGATCATCGTGCCGCTGCCGCCGTTCGTGCTCACCCCGCCCACTACCGCTGCGGCGATCACCTGCATTTCCAAACCTTGCGCGGCGACTACGGTGAGATCGCCATAGCGCACCAGGAACATGAAACCCGCCAGCCCGGCCATGGCGCCGCACGTCATGTAAGCCATAAAAACAATCCGCTTCGAGGGCAGGCCACCAACCCGCGCTGCTTCTGGATTTGAGCCAATTGCATACAGCCTCCGACCATAAGGCATATAAGTGGTCACAAGCTGAAAAAGGACAAACATTAGCACGGCAGCGCCTACCACAGGCCTGATGTTTAACTCACCAATGGAAAACAACTGCACGCGGCCAAAATCCACCACCCATGCTGGCAGCTCATGGATCACCACGATTTTATTGCCCGGAAATGCTACCAGGATTGAGCGATAAATCGCCAGGGTGCCCAGGGTGACAATAATCGAAGGCACTCGACCGTATGATACGAGCAAACCGTTGATGCAGCCTAATGATAAACCCAGGCCAAGCGCCATCAGTAAGGCAAGGATGGGCAGCATGTCAGGATTAGCGGAAAGTTGTTTGCCAACCGTAAAGGCTGTTAGGCCAACGATCGAACCGACCGACAGATCGTAATTGCGCGTCAGCAGCACCAGGGTTTCCCCCAGGGCAACTACGGTGATGATGGCTACGTCGCTGGTAACGCGGTTAAAGATGCGCGGGCTGAAGTATCCCTCGATCTGTGAGCCAAAAAACATAAAAATGGCAACGATCAAAAAAACCAGGCTCAGCTCGCGAAGTTGCTCCGGTCGAAAGTGACGTTTCAGTGTCTCCATTATGCATTCTCCGTCGCGCCGCCGTTTTGTCCCATGGCAGCCGTCAATACGATCTCCTGAGTCGCTTCGTCGCGGTTGAAAATTCCCATTTGTCTACCCTCGCGCATTACCAGGATGCGATCGCTCATTGCCATGATTTCGGGCAAATCGGATGAAATCAAGATGATGCCCAATCCTTGCGCGGCGAGTCCGTTGATAATGTGGTGCACATCTACTTTTGCTCCCACGTCAATGCCACGCGTGGGTTCGTCAAGGATGAGCAACTGCGGGCGGGTATTAAGCCATTTGCTCAGCATCACTTTTTGCTGGTTGCCTCCAGAGAGCATGCCGACTGGTTGCTGAATATTCGGTGTGCGGATCGTGAGCCGTTCCCGGTATTGCTCAGCAGTCGCTTCCTCGGCGCTGCTTTGGATCAAGCCGAGACGCGAAAGATACTGGTGCAGCATGGGCAGGGAGATGTTGCTGGTAATAGACATTGGCATCGTCAAGCCGATCAGGCGCCGGTCTTCAGTCATATAAGCGATCCCCAGGTGCATCGCCTGTTCCGGCGAGCGGATTTTTTCCGTCTTGCCGTCCAGGGTAATATCGCCTGTGTCGGCGGGTTCGACTCCAAACAGCGCCATACCGACATCCGTGCGTCGTGAGCCGACCAGTCCGGCAAAACCTAATATCTCACCGCGATACACATCAAAGTTCATGCCTGAGAATACATTTTCTTTGCTCAAGCCGCTTACTGACATCAACAGCTCGCCGCGCTGCCTTTCGCTCTTGGCAAAAAACTCTTCTAAATTACGCCCCACCATGTCGTGGATAGCTCTCTCGGGTGTGATCTCGCTGCGCGGCAGCGTAGAAATCCAGCGGCCATCGCGGAAAATCGTCACCCGATCGGCGATATCAAATACTTCTTCCATGCGGTGGCTGATAAAAAGGATCGACACCCCCTGGTCGCGCAGCGCGCGGGTAATATTAAACAACTGTTCCACCTCGTGCGCCGAGAGGGAGGCGGTCGGCTCATCCATGATCAGCACGCGCACATGGAGCGAGATGGCTTTTGCAATCTCTATCGTCTGCTGCGCCGCAAGGGTTAACCCACGAGCCGCCATGCGCACATCCAGTTTAACATCCAGCCTAGCCAGGATTTCTTCTGCATCCCGGTACATCTTTCCCCAATTCACGAAAAACCCGTGGCGCCGGTGCGTGATAAAAATGTTCTCGGCCACATTCAAATCGGGATAGACCATAGGCTCCTGGTAGATGGCCGCGATGCCGTAGCCCTGTGCATCCACTGAGTGAGCCACACGGATCGGGTTGCCATCCAGCCACAATTCGCCCTCATCTGGATGGTAGACACCCGTCATGATCTTGATCAGAGTCGATTTTCCAGCACCGTTCTCGCCCATCAGGGCGTGAATTTCACCGGGGTAAAGATCGAGAGATATATCATCCAGCGCCTGGGTTGTATCGAAGCGCTTTGAGATATGTTTCACCTGCAGAACAGGGGTAGTGGTTTCAACTTTGGTCATATTTTATCTGTCCCAAACTCAATCTACTCTTGTATTAACCGGACGAAGCGTGGATACACCTCGTCCCACTGTGTAGGATTGCTCGGCTCGAAGGTTTCCACATCAAAAGAATGCGCTACGATTTGCCTGCCCTCAGCCAATGTATGGATGTGCTTCAGTGCGATCGCCTGCATTAATATATTACCAACCGCGGTAGCTTCTACAGGTCCCGCGATCACTCGCCGGTTGGTAGCGTCAGCGGTAAACTGGTTGAGTAAGCGGTTTTTAGTTCCACCCCCGACGATGTGCAATGGGTCAAGTCGGTCTTCAACCAAGTTTTCAAGGTGTTCAAGCACCAGGCGGTATTTGAGCGCCAGGCTCTCCAGCATGCAACGTACGATGGCTGCCTTGCTTTCTGGCACCGGCTGTCCTGAGCGTTTGCAATACGTTTGGATCCGGGATGGCATATCCCCCGGCTTAGCGAATTCGAGGTAGTCTGGATCGATCAAGGAGACAAACGGCGCGGCTTGTGCTGCCATCTGAGTCAATTCAGCGTAAGAATGCTCCTGTCCCTGTGCTGCCCAGGTACGCCGGCACTCCTGCACCAGCCACAGCCCAGTAATGTTTTTACAAAAGCGGATGGTGCCATTCACGCCGCCTTCGTTAGTAAAATTAAACTTCAGGCTGGGGGGGTTGATAATCGGTTCCGGCGACTCGGTACCCATCACCGACCACGTGCCTGAACTGATCCAGGCGAACTTCGCCCCCGCCGCCGGGATTGCGGCCACAGCCGAGCCGGTGTCGTGGCAGGCTGGAGCAATCACCGGGGTTGAGCCTGCTCCTGTTTCTTCAGCCACTATCTTCAACAACGGCCCAACTACGGTTCCCGGCTGGACGATTTGTGGGAAGATATGGCGTGGAATGCCCATCGCCCGGAGCAAAGGCTCCGACCAGGTGTGCCGGCGCGGATCGTAACACTGCGTTGTCGTGGCGATGCTGAACTCGCACACCTTCTCTCCCGTCAACCAGTAATTAAACAGGTCGGGGATCGTAAGAAAAGTTTCGGCTACGTCCAGTTCTGGCGCCTCGGATACTACCATGGAGAGCAGTTGGTACAACGTATTGATCGGCATGAATTGGATGCCCGACAATTCAAATATCTGCTCGCGCGGCATGCGCTGGAACGCTGCTCCTAACATCCCATCCGTGCGATTATCGCGATAGTGGTAGGGGTTAGAGAGCAAGGCGCCGTTCCGGTCGAGTAAGCTAAAATCCACTCCCCAGGTATCCAGGCCTATGCTAGCGAGCTGCTTACCCTGGTTATGAACCGCGTGTCCCATGCCCTCCTTGATTTCAGTCAACAGGCGTAAAACGTTCCAGTGCAGGCCATCCGGCAATCTCACCGGGGTGTTGAGGAAACGATGTACTTCCACCAGCCCGAGTCGCTCTCCATCGAATTCCCCCAGAATAGCGCGACCGCTTTCTGCGCCCAGGTCTATCGCCATGTAATTTGCTTGGTGAGCCATCCTTCACTCCTGCCGTAAGACACGCTTTGAGCAGAACATATTTTTCAGTCGAGATGGAAAACCTCTTCCAGCTCTAACATGCTCTCATCTGGGTGCTGACCGCCAAGGTTTTCAAAATAAGGCGCCATAAATTCCTGCCAGCGGGAATTGATCGCTTCCTTACTCATCCCCGCCAGCGCTGCCTGAAAGCTCTCTGGGGTTTCGAAATAACCAAACAGCAAGCCATCCTCTCGACTGTAGATCGTGTAATTATGCCACCCGTTGCGGTGAAGTGCTTCAAGCATTTCGCGCCATACGGAAGTGTGGTGTTCTTTATATTCCTGGAGCTTTTCCTGGCGCACCTTCAGCAAGAAACCAACACGTTTCATCTGCATACACCTCCTGAGATTGGCACTATTTTGAAATCTTTGTTAGTTGTATTCTCCGTGTTTCTTGACAGCCGAGATGAATAACTCGAGGTTATCCAACGGGGTGTCTGCCTGTACGATGTGCGCTGGAGCGCACATATAGCCGCCCCCAGCACCCAGAACCCGAATTTTTTCGGCGACATCCCCTTCGATCTCTTCAGCGGTTCCCCGGGGCAGGAGGTATTGCTGGTCTATCGCTCCCCAAAAAGAAAGCTTGTCTCCGTACCTGGATTTGAGGTCTGTAGGATCGTGCCCAGGCACATTGGGTTGGACGGGATTGAAAACCTCCAATCCGATCTCGACCAGGTCATCCAGAATCGGCGCGATGGCGCCATCGCAGTGATACATGATTAGCACGTTCGGGTTGGCTGATTTAAGCTCGCTGAATACCTCGGCAAAGCGTGGCTTGAAGATGTTGCGCCACATCCGGGGTGATATCATCATCCCATTTTGCGCCCCAAAATCGTCGCCCGTCCAAACGCCATCGATGCCGAGGGCAACCAGTTGTTTTCCAATCCCCACGCTAAATTCCATGCATTTATCCAGCAGAACCTCGGTATACGCTTCTTGCATCGCAAGGTCGGCCATAAATTTCTCCATACCAACCATGTGCCATGCCATTTCAAACATAGTCAGCTCAATATCGCCAATGATGAAATAATCGTTCTTGTATTTTTCGATCGTTGCCCTGGCATCTTCAAAGCGGCCTTCAGCTCCGGGGTCTGGGAATGGGAACCTGGTGACTTCGTCAGCCGAGGAGATGCTGGCAAAGGGGCATTCGATCACGTCCATATAAAGAAGACCTTGCCGCATTTTCATCCCAAACTCGTTGATAATGCAGCCATCCTCAGTTTTTGGATGGCTGTAGCCTGCCGGCAAACCACCACCGACGACGACGCAATCGCTGCCCATCGCGATGCGCAGCTCATTTCCTGAGGTGCGGTAGGTCAGGTCTTCGTAATAGGCAGGGTTGTAATGCACCGGGATGCCATACTTCTGGCTAAATCCGGTTAATAATGGACGGCACAGGTCAAACTGAAGCGGTACCCGGTCAGGCATCCCCTCGCGGCGTAGAGCTGTAAGGACACGCTCTTTAGAATTCATGGGCATTCTCCATTTTCGGGTCGTCTTGGGCGATGTTTACAATTTCCGGCGCGGCAGGGATGAATGCATGCTCGATGTAAACCGCAGGAGGAACCGGTTCGCCGCGCAAGATTTTTAGCGCCAGGGGGATGAGTTGTTCGCCGTACCGTTCTGGCTCGTATGCTGTAGAACCGATGATGCGGCAGTCCGGTCGGCGCATTTCCTCGCGGACTCGCCGGTCAGCCCCCTGCCCGACGATGACAATATCCTGCTCGCGGTTCAATTTGCGCGCTGCGGTCAACGCGCCGAAAGCAGCATCATCGTTGAAACAGACCACCGCGATTCTGTGCGCATCCGGCATGCCCTTCAGCGCCGCGGCCATCTCTGCCTCGCTGATTTCAAAGGTGTTTCCACTATTGAGGGTTAATTGTATATCGGCAGGGATTTCCCCGAGGGTGGATTTCAGTTTGTCCAACTGGCCCTGGATACGCGCCGCTACGAGTGAACCTGCCCTGGGTTCTTCCAGGACAATCAGGCGGTCGATGGCACCCGCCCAATGCTCAATAATCCAGTTGCTCAGCGCGCTGCCTGCCATATGCCCGGCGCGGTAGTTGTCCACCCCAAAATAAGTCGCTCCGACGATCGGGATATCCACGGCGATCACCGAGATCGCTGCCTGGCGGAACTTGTCTATGATCTGGCTGCCGATTTGTTCGTCGATCTGATACTCGATCACCAGGTCCAGTTTTTGAGCCGCAAAGCGTTCGGCGACAGTAAGGGCGGTTTGTCCATCCAACCGGTTGTCTGCCAGCACCAGGTCGATGTTTCCGGCAGCTTGAGCCGCCCGCTCAATACCCCGCCGGACATCGATGGAAAAGGGCATGCTTTCGCCAAGGTTAGCAAACCCGATCCGGTAATGCCGGGTCTCCTCGGCGCACGGGTTGTACTCAACCATGCCGTCTTCGTTGCACACTGTGAAAACCAGACAGGTTCTGCGCATCTGATCAATCCAGTGCTGATCCAGCCAGTTGTCAGTAAACACTCGATTAATTTGGTCCGTGCGAGCGAAAGGAACGAGAGCCTGCCTGCCGATTTTGCTGGAGTCAATTAATGCTACTACAGAATCGGCAACGGCAATCATCTGTGTTTTGATCTGTGCTTCTAAGATATCTCCTTCGGTCAGGCCGGACTCTGGCGTGAAACCTTTGCAGGACACAAATGCCGTCTTGATGTGCAAATCCTTCAAGAATTGATCGCTTACCAGGTTGGTGACCGGAATGCCTTCTGAATTCAACATTCCCCCTAGCAACATAACAGAATTCGCCGGGTTTTTGATCAGCTTGAGGCCCACTTGAATCCCGTTGGTGATAATGGTGAGCCCGCGGCGGTTGTTGAGGAAAGAGGCCATGCGATAGACCGTGGTGCTTGCATCCATCAGGATGGTGTCGCCATCTTCAACCAGTTCTGCCGCCCAGCGAGCTATGTGTTGTTTTTCAGCTTCCCTTACATGCAATCGGGCGGTGAAAGCCGGGCCATAGATGGGACTATCATCCGTGGGAATGCCGCCCCCTCGCACCCGTTCCAGCCTTCCTTCCTGGGCGAGCGCATTGAGATCGTTGCGCACAGTGCCTTCGGTAACCTGCAAGAGATGGGCGATCTCTGCCACGCGAATACCCGGGCGCTCGTGCAGCAGCGTCAACAGGCGGTTTCGCCGATCGTAGGTGGTAGAGATTTTGGCCACTTAATCTTTAGTTTTTTGGTGGATATTGTTGGTTTTTGATGTTTATCGTCAAAATTCATTATAGATATTTTTTGATATTTGTCAATAAGCAGTTGTCGAAAATTCGCATTATTAATCAAAAAATCCCCACCCAGGATCCTGGGTGGGGATTATGCTGCGATATCCGGATTATCTTGCTTATTTTGCGGCTAACATGCGACGGCGGTAATGCTCGTCCAGGCGGTTGTCGATCCGCTCAACCGCTTTTTGTGACATATAGTTCGGTCCGCCCAGGGCAAAGGTACCCTGCAGGACTCGGGCAAACTTATCTGCCATCAATGAAATGTTCAAGACATCGCGTGAAGTTTTACCCAGGGCTACCAGACCATGGTTTTCCATTAAGATAATCTTGGGGGAATAGCCATGCTGCTCCTGGTACCTTTGCAGCCCTTCCAGGATCGTATCCGCCAGGGCTAAGCCGGGATCGATATAGGGGATCACAAGCGGTGCAATGCCACATACCACGATCTCATCGGGAAAGAGATGCTGCAAGAATGGCTCAGCGCCCAGCTTGCTGCACAGGATTTGGAGCACAGAAATGGGATGGGTATGGCCGACCCATTTTACGTCCGGCTGCATCAAGCATAGCGCATGGAGGAATGTTTCCACTGAAGGCTTTCGTTGGGTCTTATCAGCCAGCACTTCCATGAGCCCCACCTCAACTTGCTCTTCGCTCAGCGGGCCTTTGCCGATCAGGTCTCTCACCGCATCATAGCTGACCCGGCTGAATCCGCTCTCATCGATATTGCCCAACTGGCAACCGGAGGCCTTGATCCAGAAAGTGCCATCACCCGCATCGGCGCTGGTATTGCCTTCGCCCAGGATTACCAGCTGGCGTGATTCCAGGGCCAATTCGTGCGAGAGGGTAATCAATTCTTGCAAAATTCCGTTTGCATCCATAGGTACCCCATAAATTATCTCAGTTAGGTAAAGCGTAGCTTATTATACACTCGCTTTTCAAGGATAAGGCCTTGGAGCTCAGGGCAATCACGGTCAGAATAGACTGGCTTCGTCGAATAATTAGTCATGGATTAAACCGGCAAATTGTGCGATAAAATTTAGCACAGAATGTTAGACTGCCATGATTGAAGCTCCATACCCTGAATTGGATGAGCTCCTCGTTCTGATCGGTGAAGCCGGCCAACGCTTATCCGATATCGATGCCAGCGAGGGCGCTGCCGGGAATATCTCGGTCTACGCTGGTTGGCCGATCGACCCTCGGCGTAGATTTCCCCTGTTTGAGACCCTTGCCCTGCCGGTCCCCGTGCCCGAACTGGCTGGCGCCACTTTCCTGGTCACCGGTTCCGGGCGGCGCTTGCGCGAGGTCGTCCAGGATCCCGCCGCAAACCTGGGCTGCTTGGTGATTGACCAGGGCGGGCAGTTGGGCCGCCTGTATACTTCGCCTCGCCGCCTGTTTGCAAGCCTGACCAGTGAATTCAACTCCCACCTGGCCGTTCACTATGATCAAATCCTGACTTCCGGGACCAACTTCCACGCCGTGATTCACGCCCAGCCTCCTTACTTGACCTATCTGAGCCATATCCCGCGCTACCAGGACACGCCCTATTTAAACCAACATATTTTACGCTGGCAGCCGGAACTGATCGTGCAATTGCCCGAAGGGGTGGGGCATATCCCCTTTTTGTTGCCCGGAAGCCCCCAATTGATGGCGGCAACTGTCGCTGCCCTGCGCAAGCACCGCATCATCGTGTGGGGAAAACATGGCGTCATGGCGCGTTCGGACGTCTCGGTGAAGCGTGCTTCCGACCGCATCGAGTATGCAGAAACCGGGGCTCGCTATGAGCACATGAATCTGATGGTGAATGAGCTGGGCGAAGGGTTGTCAGCCGAGGAGATTCGCTCTATTTGCCAGTCTCACAACATTGACCAAAGTATTTTCTAGTCTGTCCTAGAGAGCTGTCGTAGAACCCGCTTCAAGCCGCGACAACACCACCCCAATTCTTCCCTCGGATTGGGGGCAGGATATACAATCGTTGGGTAATACGTGACATCCTCGAGACACTATGACACAGATCCAATTTGGTTTCATCATGCCCCAGGTTCAGCTGGATATGGCGCAGCGGGCCACGTTCGGCGAAGACCTAAATCGAGCGCTGAAGCTGATTAGCGGACACTTCGACTCGGCGCGGATCATCGACCATCTGGGGCTTGACGATCTTGAAAGCTTCACCACCCTGGCCTATATGGCGGCTCTCCACCCCCAGCTCAAGTTCGGCCACACGGTGGTGTGCCAGTCATTCCGCAACCCTGCGCTGGTTGCCAAGATGGGCGCGACGCTGCAATTCCTCAGCGGCGGGCGGTTCCTATTCGGCATTGGTGCAGGGTGGCACGAGGAGGAATACAAGGCCTATGGCTACGATTTCCCGCCCGCCCGGGTGCGGGTGGAACAGCTGGAAGAGGCGCTCCAGATCATTAAGGCAATGTGGACCGAGAAGAGGGTCACCTTTTCGGGTGCGTATTACCGGGTGGTCGACGCCGTCTGCGAGCCAAAACCAGACCCGTTCCCGCCCATTATGGTCGGCGCGTTCAAGCCGAAGATGCTGCGCGTAGCAGCGAAATATGCCGACGAGTGGAACGTTTCATCGACCGGAATCCGCAGATACCGCCGTCTAGCAGAGGCTTTTAAGCACGCCTGCAATGATGTGGGCCGCGATCCAGCCACGGTGCAGCGGTCGTGGGGTGGTGGGTGCGTCTGCATGCCGATGCAGGCAGAAGCGGAACGCATCGCCGGAGAGTGCTACCGTGCCGATAACCTGGAGGATGACTTCGGCTTCGTTGGCACACCCAGGCAGGTCATTGAGCAGATGCGGCCCTTCATCGACCTGGGTGTCAGCTCTTTCATGGTTGACTGCGGCGGGTTTCCCAACCTGACCACGCTCGAAATGTTAATTTACGAGGTACTGCCAGCATTGAATAATTGACGGGCTGCCATCATTATGAAGAGCCTAATACACTGACATTGACCTCGCATAGGTGTACGTTCGGCGAAATGGAAACCCTAGGAAAAATCGGTTGTTATGTGTACTCGATTAGCGGATAATAGATGATCGTTAAAACCATTTCAGCGCATGGACGATAATTAGATTTCAACCTGGTTATGACAAACATTCACATTTACCTCGGTGAGAATGCGGTTGCACATCTGGCTCAATATTGTGAGGCGCAGAACCTAGGTCATTTTCTCCTGGTGGCAGACCAGAACACATATGCCGCGTTGGGAGGGTCAGTGGCTGCCGCTCTGGCAGCGCGTCATTGGGATGTCAAGTCGGTGGTCTTCGATGACCCGGAGGTCGTCCCCGATGAGGCGTTCATCATGCAGGTTCTGATGCAGGCCGACCAGGTCGAGCGCACCTACCTGGCTGTTGGGTCTGGCACGATCACCGACATCACGCGGTTTGCCAGCCACCGTACCCGTCGCCCCTTTATCTCCCTGCCCACGGCCCCTTCTGTCGATGGCTTTACCTCTCCCAGCGCGTCCCTGGTGATCGGGCGCATCAAGCAGACCGTTATGGCTCAACCACCCCTGGCAGTCATCGCCGACCTGGATGTGCTGATGGCTGCCCCCCAGTCGCTGGTCGCCGCCGGGTATGGAGACATCTTGGGCAAGGCAATTGCCCTGGCTGACTGGCAGCTTGGGCATTTACTCTGGGATGAACCCTACAATCCACAGATTGCCGGGCGCGTGCGCGCCACCCTGGAGACTTGCGTGCAGGCAACCAACGAGATCGGCCAGGCCTCCTCACCTGGCATAGAGCTGCTCATGTCCAGCCTGATCGACTCTGGTTTCTGCATGCTGGATTTCGGTAACTCACGCCCCGCAGCCGGGGCGGAGCATTATATGTCCCATTACCTGGAGATGAAGCTGCTTCGTGAAGCACGGCCTGCTGTACTGCATGGCGCTAAAGTGGGATTATGTTCTATGCGGGTGGCGGAGCTGTATGCGCGCCTCCGGCAGATTGATCGCGCCGGCGCTGCTGCAAGGCTGGAAAGTGCTGCCTTGCTGGACCGGGCAGCTGAGGCGCAGCGCATCCGCACGATTTACGGCCCCATTGCCGACAAGCTGCTCGTCGAACAGGCGCCATTCTTGGAGATGTCCCCTGAAGCGTTCGCCGGGTTGAAACAACGCATCCTGGATCACTGGGATGAAATCCAGGAACTGGCAGCCGGCGTACCCCCACCGCAATGGTTTGCTGATCGTCTGCGCCAGGCCGGCGGGGCCGATCAACCCGCAGCATTGGGCTTGAGTGACGAAGAAGTTGAGCAGGCGTTGCGCAACGCCCATCTGTTGCGTAATCGCTTTACGATTTGTAAATTGGGCCGCATCTTAAGCCTGATGAACGGATTGTGAACATGCCGTCTTCTCTGCCGATCGAAAAACTGGAAGCTAATCTGAATGACTATTCTATGACCGTGCGCGCCCAGGCGTTGGCTGGGCTAGATGTGCTGTCGCGTCAGGGGGCGGTCCCATTGCAGCCAGCGGCAGACATTGCCAACCTGCACTGCCACACGTTCTTTTCATTCAATGCTTATGGCTACTCTCCCAGTGGACTGGCCTGGCTGGCAAAACGGCGCGGCTTTAAGCTGCTGGGTATCGTGGATTTCGATGTGCTGGATGGGGTGGAGGAATTATTAGCTGCCTGTGAGCTTCTCGGTGTGCGTGGTAGCGCGGGGATGGAGACGCGCGTCTACATCCCGGAGTTTGCCACACATGAGATCAACTCTCCTGGCGAGCCAGGGGTTTATTACCACATGGGCATTGGCTTTATTTCCAACCATACCCCCACTGCGGTTGCCCCCATCCTGGCAGGCTTGCACCAGCGCGCCGAGCAGCGTAACCGGGTGATGGTTGAGCGGATTAACGCCTACCTTTCACCGTTAGTGGTTGATTACGACCTTGACGTTTTGCCGCTCACCCCAAATGGAAACGCAACGGAACGGCACATTCTGGTCGCTTACCTCCAGGCTGCGGCGGGCCTTAACTCGGAGCCAATTTCGTTCTGGGCTGAGAAGCTCAAGCTGCCTCAGGAGCAGGTTGCCAGCCAGATCGGCAACTTTCCGGTCTTTCAAAACACCGTGCGCGCCAGGCTGATGAAGCGGGGCGGGGTTGGCTACACTCAACCCGGTCCAGACACCTTCCCGACGGTCGAAGAAGTAAACCAGCTGGTGGTATCCTGCGGAGCATTGCCCTGCGCCACCTGGCTAGATGGCACCTCTTCGGGTGAGCAGTCTATCGAATATCTCCTCTCCTTGCTCATTGCCAAGGGTGCAGTAGCCCTTAACATTATTCCCGATCGTAATTGGAATATCACCGACGCCGAGCTGCGCCGCGCCAAAGTGGAGAAGCTTTACCAGGTTGTAGAGCTGGCGCAAAAGCTGGACCTGCCCTTGAACATTGGCACGGAGATGAACGCCTACGGGCAAAAGCTGGTGGATGACTTCGATGCTCCCGAACTGGCCCCGGTGCGCCAGGCGTTTCTGGATGGCGCTTATTTCGTCTATGGCCACACTGTGATGCAGCGCGCGCTGGGATTGGGTTACCAAAGCGAATGGGCAAACGTACATTTGCCTGTGCGCCGGGACCGGAATGCCTTCTATACCGGCATAGGTCGGCAGACATCACCGGGAGTGGATGGAATAACCCGGCTAAAAAGCCTCACCTCAGCCAATGTACCGGCTGAGTTTCTCAGTTTGAAGTAAGTAGGTAGTTCTTGCCAATTGGAGGTAGTGATGACCGATAAACTAACCGCATATCACCAGGTCAGCGAGCCTTTACCCAAACGGTATCGCTTGTGGCCTCTTTATGGCGCAGGCCTGGAGAACATGGGTGTGAATGGCCAGCCCATTGAGGTAGCTTTACCTGCTTACGGTCCTGATGAGCTGCTCATCCGCCACGATGCCTGCGGTCTGTGCTTCTCCGATACCAAGGTGATCGCCCAGGGGCAGAACCACCCGCGCATCTTACGCGACATGAGGAGCGAACCCATTGTCCTCGGTCACGAGATATCGATGACCATCGTGGGCGTGGGTGAGGCTCTGCGTGGACAGTACCGGGCGGGTGACCGGCTTACGCTGGAGACAGATGTCATGATCAATGGCAAATCGCTGGCCTATGGATATTGGTACCAGGGTGGACTCTCGCAATACTCCGTGATTGGGCCAGATATTTACGCCAGCGACCTGGGCAACAATCTCATCAAGGTGCAGCCCGATAAGGGTTATGCTGAGATCGCCCTCACGGAGCCGTGGGCATGTGTGGTGGCAGCCTACGCCCTCCACTACCGCACTGGCTTGAAGCCGGGGGGCACAACCTGGGTGATCGGCGCCGGCAGCGATAAGCCCTACACCATCAGCGCCGGTTTTGATGCTGTCGCTCACCCTGGACGTCTGCTGCTTACGGATGTGCCCGCTCCTTTCGCAGGCTGGCTGAAGGGGCGCGCTCAAGAGCTTAGTGTTGAGGTGACAGAAGTTACGGATGTCTCCGCGTTGCCCCCTGAATCCGTGGATGATATCGTCTTGTTGGGTGGTGACGCGGACCTGGTGGAGCAGGTCAGCCCCTATCTGGCATACTTTGGCATCCTGGCGGTGATGTCTGATGCGCCGTTGGCCCGCAAAGTGAATATTGACGTCGGGCGAATACACTATCATCGCTGGTTGTACGTCGGCTCCACCACGACCGACATCACCAGTGCTTATCGCGACTGTCCGGTGCGTTCTAATCTACAGGCGGGCGGGCGGGCCTGGTTTGTGGGGGCTGGAGGCCCTATGGGCCGCATGCACGTACAGCGTGCCATCGAGTTCGCAAACCCTCCTGCGTCCATCCTCTGCACTGACGTCAGCGACATGCGCCTCGACGAGCTGTGCAGTTCGTTCGCCGCTCAGGCCGAGGAAAAAGGAATCGAGTTCATCTGCCTCAACCCGCTCAATAAGGCCGACGCTGAAGCCAAGAGGGCGGTATTCGATCATTCCGGTTTTGATGACGTCGTCGTATTAGCCCCCATTCCCTCCGTTATTGCTGATGCTGCAACCCATCTTGCCCCTCGTGGCGTGATGAACGTGTTTGCCGGTGTTGCCCGCGGCACGCTGGTCTCCCTGGATCTCAGCGACGCCTATTTGAAGGATATTCGTGTGATTGGTCATTCGGCTTCGTTAATGAGCGATTTCCAATTGGTGTTAGAGAAGACCAACGGCGGTGAGCTCTTTCCTAACCGCTCTGTGGCGGCTATTGGCTCATTGAGCGCAGCCATGGCCGGTTTGCAAGCCATCAAGGATGCCACCCTGGCTGGAAAGGTGGTCATCTACCCCAATATCAAAGAGATGCCCCTGACTACTCTGGCCGAGCTCAGGGATAGGATGCCATCTGTCTATTCCAAATTAAACGAGCGCCAGGAATGGACGAACGAAGCTGAAGAAGAGTTTCTCCGACTGATGTTGCTCTGAGTATCTCCGGTGCCGAGGCTCGCCACGAAACTGAAGAGCTTATTGCCGGGAATTTGCAGGAGTGGTAACGATGCAGAAATTATTACAGGACCGTATCGCTGTGGTAACCGGTGGCGCGCAAGGCCTGGGACAGGCCATCTGCCAACGCCTGGCGCAGGAAGGTTGCCATGTGTTAGTAGCCGACGTGAACCATGAAAAGGCGCTCCAGACCGCCGCTGATATTGCCTCCACCACCGGCCGGCGTGCTCTCGCCATTAAGGTGGACGTGACCGACGAAGCACAGGTGGAAGCCTTAACCGCTCGCGCCCTGCAGGAATTTGGGCGCCTCGATATCCTGGTTGCCAACGCTGGCGTCCTGATTGCTGAAGAGATCACTGAGTTCCCGGCTGAGAAATGGCGCGCGGTGATGAATGTCAACCTGTTTGGCTACTTCCTGTGCGCCAAGCACGCCGCACGGGTGATGAAGCCACAGAAGAGCGGCGTGATCATCGAAATAAACTCGAAATCGGGGAAAAAGGGCAGCTTCAAGAACTCAGCTTATGCTGCCTCAAAATTTGGCGGTATTGGCCTGACGCAAAGCATCGCCCTTGATCTCGCTGAATACAATATCCGCGTGAATGCCGTCTGTCCCGGAAACATGCTCGATTCACCCCTGTGGACGGAAGGCCCCAATTCGCTTTTTAAGCAGTATGCCCGGAAATGGGGTATCACCGAGGACGAAGTTCGTAAGAAGTATATTGACCAGGTGCCCTTGGGTCGCGGCTGTACATATGAGGATGTTTGCAACGTGGTCGTCTTTTTGGCCTCGGATCAAGCCAGTTATATGACCGGACAGGCCATCAATGTGACCGGCGGACAGGAAATGCGCTGAGAACGCCGCCTTGATTGGGGGAGATGAACTGCGTTTTGTGTTATAATAAAAGCAATTGAAAGTAATTGTAAGATATTGAAATTGCTTTATGATGAAGACGCAAGTCGATCTCTATCCCACCGAACGGCAGCAAACAATCCTGGAACTGCTCCAACAGAACGGGCGCGTGACTGTATCTGAGCTTAGCCAGATGTTCGGGGTTTCTGAAGTCACGATTCGCATTGATCTTCAAACCCTGGCTGAACAGGACCTCATCTTGCGTACCCACGGCGGGGCGGTGCATACCCCGCGCGTCCCCGAGCTTTCGCTCAACCTGCGTCGCCGGCAGCAGACCATGGAGAAAGAAAGTATCGCTGAAGCAGCAGCCAAACTGGTTGCAAGCGGCGACGCGATTTTCCTCGACGCCTCCAGCACCGCCCTAGCACTGGCCCGCCAACTCTCCCATCAGCGTGACCTGACCATTCTGACCCATAGCCTGGCAGTTGCGCAAGCCCTGCTGGACAAAGCCGGCTTGACGGTGGTTGTGCTTGGCGGCGTTCTGCAACGCGATACTGTTTCATTGATGGGCCTTGAAGGGCTGGAGATTTTGAAAAAATACAATATCAAGACCGGTTTCTTCGGCGCACATGGCCTGAGTTTCCCAGAAGGTCTCACCGACGTAAGCGCCGGGGAGGCAGAAATCAAGCGCCAGGTGGTTGGGGGGTGCCGTCAGGTAATCGCCATTATCGACGCTACCAAATGGGGACGTGTCGGCCCGGCGTCGTTTGCCCACCCTCAGGATTTGCACACCATCATCACGGATCTGCACGCTCCAGCCAGCTTGGTCGAGCAGGCGCGCGCCTTTGGCGCCTGCGTGATCCAAGTTTAAAACAACCGGACTATTACACTGCTTTTGTAAGGAGCAACCCTTAATGAACGTTATAACAAAGCCTCAACAACCTGCATTATCTCCGATGGAAGCAGCCTCTGCGATGATCGAAGAGCAAGGCCTGACAAAAGAAGAGCTGATCGGTTACCTGCGCCAGGTGATGGAAATCCGCGCCCTGGAGAATAATATCGCTAACCTTTTGAACAAAGCTGTGCTCAAAGGCGCCTCGCACCTTTACGCCGGACAAGAAGCGGTAGCGGTGGGCGCAGTGGCTGCTCTGCGCAACGATGACCTGATTACCAGCACCCACCGCGGTCACGGGCATGCACATGCTCACGGAGATAAGGTTGCTGCTACCCTCGAAGCCAAACAAAATCACTACAACAAGATGATGGCTGAAGTGCTGGGTAAATCCGGAGGTTACTGCAAGGGCAAGGGCGGGTCGATGCACATTGCCGATGTGGAGCACGGCAATCTGGGGGCTACTGGCATCGTGGGTGGCAATATTCCAGTTGCGGTCGGCGCGGCCTTGGCACAAAAACTTCAGGGAACAGACCGGGTGGTGTTGTGTTTCTTCGGTGAAGGCGCCTCGAATACCGGAAATTTCCACGAATCGTTGAACATGGCCAGCTTGTGGGATCTGCCGGTTGTCTTCGTCTGTGAGAACAATATGTACGCCATGTCGGTGCCCTGGGCTAAGGCCAGTAAGCTGCCGGATGTTGCCAGCCGGGCCTCCGCCTATGGCATCCCCGGCGCAGTGGTGGATGGCATGGATGTCCTCGCCGTGCGCGGTGCAGTGGCCAAAGCGGTTGACCGCGCCCGCCGGGGTGAAGGCCCCTCTCTCATCGAGGCCAAGGCCTACCGCTGGTACGGGCACTCACATTCTGACCCCCGCGCCTACCGCACCCGCGAGGAGGAAGCTGAGTGGAAAAAGCGCGACCCCATCACGGTGATGAAAGACAACCTCCAGGCCATCAAAATGCTGACCGATGAGGAGTTCGAGGCGATGAGCAACACTGTGGATGCCAAGCTGGATAAGGCGATGGGTTACAGCGAAGCGTCACCAGAGCCCAAACCGGAGGATGTGGAGACCGACGTATTCGCTCCCTCTAAATTCACCCTGGTCGATGTGCAAGCCGAGCGCCAGTTGCGTGAACGCGTCCGCGTTCAAGGCGATACCATGCGCCAGATCTCGTATGCTCAGGCGCTACAAGAAGCCATGCGGGAGGAAATGCAGAGAAACCCCAGCGTCTTCATCATGGGCGAGGACGTAGGTCTTTACGGTGGCGCCTATGGCGCGACGCGCGACCTCTATAAAGATTTTGGCGACTGGCGTGTGCTGGATACTCCGATTTCTGAAGCCTCCATCGGTGGTGTGGCGGTGGGCGCGGCGATGGCTGGCATGCGACCTGTAGCTGAGATCATGTACGTAGACTTTACCCCCCTGGCGATGGATCAGATCGCCAACCAGGGCGCGAAGAACCGCTACATGTTCGGCGGCAAAACTACTGTGCCGATGGTGCTGCGCACTGAAGGGGGCGCCGGGCGGGCTATCGCTGCTCATCACTCCCAAAGCCTGGAGTCCCTTTGGACGCATTTCCCGGGCATCTATGTCGTGATGCCCGCCACTCCGTACGACGCCAAAGGCCTGCTCAAAGCCGCGATTCGCGACGACAATCCGGTGATGTTCATCGAGCACAAAATGCTTTACAAGGAGAAAGGCCCCGTGCCCGAGGAGGATTACTTGATTCCCTTCGGCGTGGCCGACATCAAGCGCCCTGGCAAGGATATTACCCTGGTAACCTACTCGCGCATGGTTTTGCGCGCGCTCGAAGCCGCTGAGAAGCTGGCCCAGGAAGGTATTGATGTAGAAGTGATCGACTTGCGTACCCTCAAGCCTTTGGATATCGACACCATCCTGGCTTCTGTCAAGAAGACTGGGCGGTTGGTAGGCGTTACCGAGGCTTATGAAAATACAAGCTTTATCAACGAAGTGATGGCTCAGGTGAATGAGCATGCGTTCGACTGGTTGGATGCGCCGATGGTGCGCGTTGCTGCGGCTAATGTGCCTGTGCCGCGTGCCGAAATCCTGGAAGATCAGGCTATCCCGAATGTCAGCCGCATCGTCGCTGCCTGCCGGAAGGTGATAAGCTGATGGCTGAAGAGCTGTTCATTCCAAAATTGGGGCAAACCGTCGAAGAAGTCACCCTGGTCAAGTGGCTGGTGGAGGACGGCGCCAGGGTCGATCATGGCCAGGCGGTGGTCGAGGTGGAGACGGATAAAGCGATATTCCCCGTAGAAGCCAATGCGAATGGTGTGATTCACCTCGGACCCTACAAAGAAGGCGATGTGCTGCCGGTCTTAACCGTTGTCGCAGTCATAGGCAAGCCAGATGATCGATATATCGTCAAGGGTGCAGAATCTCCTTCATCCCAGGCGCCTCTCCCGCTGGCAGTGGAGGGGGAGGACGATCAGCGTTTGACTTCCGGCGAAATGGAAGTCGCCGGGGATGGCGGCAAGATCTTTGCCTCCCCGCGCGCCCGGAAGCTGGCTGCCGAGAAGAGCGTGGACTTAGCGCAGGTAACGCCCACCGGTTATGCTGGCATTCGGATTGCCGAACGCGATGTCGTTGCCTTCTTGAGCCAGGCGCCCAAGGTCACCCCGGTAGCCCAGCGCATGGCTGCAGAAACCGGCGTCGATCTGCGAACTGTGTCCGGCACGGGTCCCGGAGGCCGCATCTTAAAAGAGGACATCGCTCGCCTCGCAAAGTCAACTGCCGCCGCGCTTCCTGCCGGTCCAGCAACACCGCTGCCGGATGTCGAGGTGACTGAGCGCATCCCGCTTAAAGGTGTGCGCAGTATCATCGCCGAGCGCATGGGCACCAGCGTGCACACCACTGCGCGGGTTACCCTCTTGATGGAGGCAGATGCCACCGAGTTCGTGGCTGCCCGTGAGCGCCTCAAGGCCAAAGTTGCTGAAGAATGGGGCTTCGCCCCCGGCTATAACGACTTGCTGGCAAAAATTGTCGCTGGGGCACTGCGCAAATTCCCCTATATGAACGCCCGCCTGGCAATAGATGCCATCGAGCTGGTCAGCCGCGTTAATCTTGGCATGGCGGTGGACACCGAGCGGGGTCTGTTGGTGCCCGTGATGCGCGACGCTGATCAGAAAACCCTGCGCCAGATTGGGGACGAATACCGCCAATTGGTCGAACGCGCCCGCAGTGCTCGCTCGTTACCCGACGATTTGAGCGGCGGTACGTTCACCATTACTAACCTGGGCATGTACGATGTGGATGCATTCACCCCGATCATCAACTTGCCTGAGGCGGCAATCCTGGGTGTGGGGCGCATCGCTCCCAAGGTAGTGCCGCGCGGCGATCAGATCGTTGTGCGCCAGATGTGGACGCTGTGCCTGGTGTTCGACCATCGCCTGGTGGATGGCGCTCCGGCGGCGCGTTTCTTGCAGTACATCAAGCAGGTCATCGAAGAACCCTACCTGCTATTGACCGGGTGAATTCACCCCCTCTTTCCAATGATCTAAACCGGCTACTCCTTATTTGGTTAGTTTTCTGAGGGAGCCCTTCGCTACCTCAGGATAAACTTCGCGACCGAAGAATCTAGCCCCCCGTAGTTCGGGGGTAGATCCTTCGCTTAGCTCAGGATACGACAGTTTTGCGCGACCTACAGAGTACGAACGGCTTCAATCTTGCTGCCCATAAACATGGGTATACCGGTTATGTAATTTTTTGACATCCTCATCAGGAATGACATCTGGTTTGCCGATCTGCAGCGCCAGCCAGACTGTACGGGCGGCATCTTCCGTCATGATCGCCGCTTTTACCGCGGCTTCCACCGTCTTCCCGATTGTAAAAACGCCGTGGTTTTTTAATAAAACGGCGCATGACGTGCCGATGGATTCGATGACCACTTTTCCGATTTCTTCACCACCGATCAAAGCAAAACCCCCGCAGGGGATCGACTCACCAAATTCGTCGCCAATGGCGGTCAGCACAACCGGGATGGGTTGGTTTACCGCGGCAAATGCCGTCGCATAAGGGGAATGCGTGTGTACGACGCCGTTAACATCCGGACGGCAGCGGTAAATGTACAGGTGGCTGTCCACATCGGAGGAGGGTTTCAGGTCTCCCTCGATCAATTTGCCCTCCAAATCCAGGATCACCATCTGGCTGGGGTGCAACGCATCATAACGGATGCCTGACGGCTTGATAACGACATAGCCGGTCTCAGGATCGCGCGCGCTGATATTGCCTGAAGTCCAGGTCACCAAATTGTTCTTTGGGAGCTCCAGGTGGAGTTGGTATAACTCTTCTCGTAAGCTCTCAAGCATCGACTTCATCCTCCAATATTGTGTGGATTTGAACAAACTCAGCAGAGTTATACCCCATCAGTTCTCACCTCTTTGCGGATATCTTTTAACCGCTTCATGACGTCGTTCTCGCCCCGTCCAAAATAATCGTGCAAGCGCACATATTCTGCATACAGGCGGTTGTAAATAACCTGGTTTTCAGGGATCGGATGATAAACCTCGTCCTTTACACCCGCCATGTGCTGAGCGGCTTCGAAGATCGTATCATAACCACCTGCGGCGCTTCCAGCTGCCACTGCTCCGAACATGGCTGAACCCAGGGCTGAAGATTGTCCCGAGGCGGTGACTTTAATCTCCCTTCCCGTCACATCCGCATAAATCTGCATCAAGAGTTTATTCTTGTCAGGCAACCCCCCACAGGCAACCAGCTCGTTGACCGGGACTCCACTCTTCTCGAATGTTTCGATAATGATGCGCGTGCCGTAAGCGGTAGCTTCGATCAAAGCCCGATAAATCTCTTCTGCTTTTGTCGCCAGGGTAGCCCCCAACAACATCCCGGTCAAATCCACATCGACCAGGATGCTGCGGTTGCCATTCCACCAATCCAGCGCCAGCAGCCCGCTCTCACCTGGCTTGAGTTTGGCAGCCTTCTCCTCCAGGAGCTGGTGGATATCCAATCCCCTGGAATTGGCTTCGTGTTCATATTGAGCAGGTACACAATTCTCTACGAGCCAGGCAAAATGATCTCCCACGCAGGACTGCCCGGCTTCATAGCCAAAGTAGCCAGGGATGATCCCGTCTTCTACATAACCACACATCCCGGGGACGATATACTCCTCGTCTCCCAGCACCATATGGCAGGTACTGGTGCCCATGATCATCACCATCCGGCCGGGTTCGGTCACTGTGGCGGCTGGCACGGCCACATGGGCGTCCACATTGGCGATTGCCACCGCAGTACCTGGCCTGAGGCCGGTCCAGGCTGCTGCACCTGGAGTAAGCCCGCCGGCGCACTGGCCAATCGGGGTAATAACCCGGCTCATCTTCTCGTCGATGACATTTTCCAGGCGGGGGTCTAATGCCGCGAAATATTCTTTATCTGGGAACCCCTCCCGCTTGGACCAGATGGCCTTGTACCCCGCGGTGCATGAATTCCGTGTTTCCACACCGGTGAGCTGCCAGACAACCCAATCGGCAGCCTCGATCAGGCGGTTGGCCGCCGCGTAGATCTCCGGAGCTTCGTCCAATATTTGCAGCGTCTTTGAGAAGAACCACTCGGAAGAGATTTTGCCACCGTAGCGGTCTGACCAACGCTGATCCATGCGGCGCGCAATCTCATTGATCTTATCCGCCTCGGGTTGGGCTGCATGGTGCTTCCATAACTTCACCCAGGCATGTGGATTCTCACGGTACTCAGGCAAAGCACACAGCGGCCTGCCATCTGCTTTTACAGGCAGCATGGTGCAGGCTGTGAAGTCTATGCCAATCCCGATCACGTCCACCGGGTCCACTCCTGATTGCTGCAGCACCCCAGGGATGACATCTTGGAAAGCCCGGATGTAATCTTCAGGGTCTTGCAGCGCCCAATCCGGTTCCAGGCGGATGTCTGTGCCTGGCAGTATTTCGTCGATGACGCCATTCGAATACGGGTACACTGAAGTCGCCACCTCTTTGCCTGTTGCGACGTCAACCAGCACCGCCCGGCCAGACTCAGTGCCAAAATCTACACCGATTGCAAATCTTGGTTTGCTCATAGCAACCTCCAGTGTTTTTAATTATCTGAATTATCTTTTGATTGTATTACATCTCCAGTCCGAGCAGGCTGGCGATGACACCGATTTCCCCAACATGTTGATAAGAATGGGTTAGACCAAAACTCATCAGGCACCGCCCTTTGGTCCAGCCCATATAGTTCTCGACCAGTCCAGCGGCGCGGGGGTGGGCCAGCCCTTCGTCCAGGAGGATCATACGCAGGCGTTCGACCTGCATGGTGGCGTCCAGGCTGTTGGGGCCGAGCTGGTTGACAATGTCGAGCGTGCGGGCCTGGACTGCACGGGAATAATCGTGCAGGGCTTGCACATCGATGTGTTGGCTCAGGTCGTCGACTTCAGTGAAGGTCATATCCGTGCCCTGATGCCGCCAGGGGATATTCAAGCGCGGCAACCACTGGCCTTCATCCAGGACCTGGGCGCGGTCGACGACAAAGCGGTTCAGGCCGGCGTCTTCCACGCGGGTGAGGTGCCACAGGTTCCAGACAATCGAGTTGACGTTGGAGTGTGGCCGCTGGCGCATCAAATCCGCGGGCACGGTCTTCCAAATCTCACTGAGATAGAAGGTGTAGAGCACCTCATAACGCTGCAGGAATAGCGGGATTTCATTCATGTACTCACCTTGGAGTGGAGAGAGCGATGCAATGCTGATGGCAGGTAATTCCCTTTCTTGAGAAAGCCATATTGAGCAACCCCGGTAGTATACCGCACCATCCAGTTTCTGTTATAATCCCGGTGCTATCCCCCTGGGGGTGGTTGGGTCCCGGTGGGCTCCCCGGTCTTCAAAACCGGTGGCGGGTCGCGTTGCGGGCCGCGGTGGGTTCGACTCCCATCCACTCCCGCAACTGTTTTTATAATCAACTATTAAGCGAATTTACCAGTATAGAATCATGCTACAACCTGCTGAATTTGAAAAACTAAGTTCATTCGTTGCTCGCGTGATGCGGGTCGATGATGTGACCCTCGGCAGCGAGAAATTGGGTTACCTGGTGCGTTACCGCGGCCAGCTCTCCGGCGATGACAGTGTTGCGGCCTACGACAGGTTGGCGGCTGACCTGCGCCCGCTGAATATCACACCCCTCTTCCGCAAGGAAAAAGAGCAGCATATTGTCCTGCTGTCTTCTGGAGTGGTTCGCCCAGGACCCTCAAAAACCTGGGTGAATATCCTGCTCTTCGCCCTCACAGTGGTCAGCGTGTTCCTGGCTGGCCTGTTGTTTACTTTGAACACCTCGTATGACGGCCCTGCGGATCCGAGTTTTCAAATGCTGCTGACCCACGTGGGCGATGGTTTGGGTGGCGCTTTGGCTTTCACTGCCAGCCTTTTGGCCATCCTGCTGGCGCACGAGTTCGGCCACTACCTTGCCGGACGCCATCACGGAGTCCACGTTACCCTCCCCTATTTCATCCCCTTCCCGCTCTCGGCATTCGGCACCATGGGGGCATTTATCCGGCTCAAAGAACACCCCAAGAATAAACGGATTTTGCTGGACATCGGCCTGGCTGGACCTCTGGCAGGCCTGGTGGTTGCCATCCCGGTTGTGATTATCGGGCTGATGCTCTCGAAAGTCAGTTCAATCCCCGCACAATTGCCACCGGGGATGATGCTACAGATCGAGGGAAACTCAATCTTGTACCTGCTCTCCAAATACCTGGTTTTTGGGCAGTTACTGCCAGCACCTGGCAGCTACGCCGGCTTGAACGCCCTCCAGTACTGGGTGATGTATTTCTTTACCGGCCGGCCATTTCCCCTGGGGGGTGTAGATGTGATGCTCTCACCGGTGGCCTGGGCTGGATGGGCAGGTCTGCTGGTAACGGCAGTCAACCTGATCCCTGCTGGCCAACTGGATGGGGGCCATATTGTTTACGTTTTGATGGGTAAGCGGGTGGACACGCTGTTGCCCTTCATCCTGGTCGGATTAGTCATGCTCGGCCTGGTCTGGCCCGGCTGGTGGCTGTGGGCATTTCTTATCTTCATCCTCGGTCGCCTTCACGCCGAGCCGTTAGACCAAATCACACCCCTGGACCCCTCGCGACGGGTAATGGCAGTGCTCGGCATCCTCGTCTTCATCCTGGTATTTACTCCGGTGCCACTCTTGGAAATCGGCCTCTAACCTACTTTTTCACCTATCAGACTTGATAGAAACTCTTTCTGAGCAGGCCAGCGTCCTTGTCGGCTGGGATTGCGTGTGCTAAACTCCTCTGGCAGGAGAGGCCATGCCTGAAGATGTCATGCTCCGGGAAGCCATGGAGGCCGTCCGCATGGGCCAGCGAGCCCGAGCCCAGGACCTGTTGACCCGCCTGCTGCGCGCCGACCAATCGAACCCGGTTTATTGGTTGTGGATGAGCTCGGTGGTCGACACCTCCAAAGAGCAGATCTACTGCCTGCAAACAGTCCTGCGTCTCGAGCCGGGAAACCGCGCCGCCAGGCAGGGGCTGGTCCTGATCGGCGCGGCCCAACCGGATGAAAATGTCGTCCCGCGCCCCCCTGTGCGGCGCAAGTGGCAGGTGGAAGAGATAGAGGAACCACCAACGGGGGTCAAGGCTATCCTAAAAAATCCGGTTGTGCGCATCTCATTGTTTTTCGTAATCGGAGTGGTCCTGCTCGGCCTGATTGCTGGGGGGATATTCGGGTATAACCGCAAACCGGCAGCCGTAGCGCTTAGACCGACGAGAACCCCTGGCCCAGCGCCCACCTTCACGCTCACACCGACACCGGAGGGGGGAATCCCGACCCCAAAAATTACCCCTTCACCTACTTACCAGGGACCGAAACCGTTGTGGATGTTGCTGGAGGCAACCTACACCCCAACACCGCTGTATGTGAATA
>Ga0154772_1022_pt1 | contig 25629 bp, 24 predicted proteins | sample Rifle2008BG16ft_FD_105780 | JGI IMG/M metagenome (GOLD analysis project Ga0154772, IMG submission 105780) | Chloroflexi bacterium RBG_16_52_11
CTGGTGCGCACTATGCTTCAGGAAGTCGGCTGCGATGTGGGTACCAAGCGCATCGTGTGGGTTAAAGTCAATCCGGACTACGAGATTCTCTTTAGGTTGATGGATGGACTACGCCCTGACACTGAACGGCGCTATTGGATCCGCGAACAAGTTGCAGAAGTGGACATTGTTGACATGGGGGAAGAATTGGGACAGATAGCGACTGAAGTCAAAATCGCCTTCCCGGTGTCCCACAATACCTTGACAAGCGTCGAGGAGTACGTACAATGAAGGATAACCGCTTAATAGTTGAGATCGCCCAGCGGACACTGAGCGATCTCTGGTGTGAAAACCACACCGAAGCGTAAAATCCCGTTCTTTGACATCCATTTTTCAACAGATCGAGAGCCGGTAAGGCTCTGAGACTTTACGCTCAGCGGAGAGGGTGGGATTCGAACCCACGGTGGACACAAGGACCACAACGGTTTTCGAGACCGCCCCGTTCAACCACTCCGGCACCTCTCCCGTGCGCAAAATTATAGCATACCTGCAGACTCGGAAACAGCGCTCCCTTGCCAGGCTGGCAAGGCAATAAGTCCTAAGATGATTATGCCTTCCGAGGTGAAAGTCGATATAATTGGACCAATTTATACCGTTACGAATGTTGTACGAGCGACCGTAGGGGCGACTCGTTGAGTCGCCCTCCCTGATCTATCAGGTTCAATTGATAAAGCAAGGAGTGATACCAAATGCAAAAAATTACCCCATTCTTGTGGTTCGATGATCAGGCTGAGCAGGCGGTTAATCTATACACCTCCATATTTAAGAATTCTAAGATTGGAAGCATTGCGCGTTATGGAGAGGGGGGACCCAGGCCGGCGGGGATGGTAATGACGATTACCTTCCAGCTCGATGGACAAGAATTCATGGCGCTCAATGGGGGTCCAGAATTCGCCTTTACTGAGGCCATATCCTTCTTCGTCAACTGCGAGACTCAGGCGGAGATCGATGAGTTATGGGAGAAGCTCTCCGCAGGCGGAGAAAAAGGCAGATGCGGCTGGCTTAAAGATAAATACGGCCTCTCATGGCAGATCGTGCCTACTGCATTGGGCGAGTTGATGCAAGGCAAGGATGCAGAGAGATCGCGCAGAGTCATGGAAGCTCTGCTTCAAATGGATAAACTCGATATTGAAAAATTAATGCTGGCCTACGAGCAAGGATAACGGAGCATTATTTCTTACTGCCCGCATTCCACCTCTCAAGGTGCCAGCCTGAGATGCCCTTCCGCAGCGGTTTCGATCTGGCTGCGCTCCCACAGCATGGGGTGATATTGGATCTTTCGCCATAAATCAACCATATCGATGTAATGGCTGGAGTAGGCGTGCCCGGATTGGCCGGTGGTGTGGATGGCCAGCGAGTTTGCCAGGTTTGAGAAATCCACGATCATACGCTTGGAGGGCAGAGAATTCAGACGATAAGGCTCAGTAGCCGTCCAACCGGTGGCGTTGACAATCGATTCGCCTCCTGATGTAGGGAATGGCCCGCGGTTAAATAAAGCCTCGATGGGCGCGATGCCCGACTCACCCAGGCTGGCATTACGAAAGATCACCGTATGCAGGTCGCCCCACGCCCAGCGAGTGGGGTCCTTACCCAGTTTACCTTCTAGCTCGGTCACTGCAGCAGCAAAAGCTTGCACGAAGATCTGATCACGATCTTCCGCCTCAGGGGTTGTCTGGTTGTCCCACCAGGGGCTGTCCGGCCCCTCTACCAGATTGCGCATCACCTCAAACCAGCGGCTGTTGCCGTCTGGCCAGTAATCCTCTGGCAGGTCGTCGTTAAAGGTCAGCGCCAGCAGGTTCTTCCAGAAGACCTCAAACAAGGCCGCTTGAGCCGAGTCTATATCATTTTGACCGTCCCAACCGCTCAGGATAGCGCGCACCTCTTCCAGGTGTTGGTCATCCAGCGGTATCTGCATCAAGATCGGCAGCAGGGTGTCCGCGTTAAGGTCCTTATTGTCCCCTTGAATCTGCTGCATTGTTTCGATATCAATCGCCCCCGCCGCCTCTTCGATCAGCTCCACGATGCGTTCCGCCCGGTATCCGTAGTTCCATTGTGTGGTGATTAGATATGGATAGTCTGGTCCTACCACGGCGTTGTTTGCCGTAGAGATATAGCCCTGGGGAGGGTTATAGGCATAAGGCAGCTCCTCGAAGGGGATGTAGCCGGTCCATTCATATTCGTCCGTCCAGCCAGGGACCGGCAAGGTGCCATCTCCTTTCGCACGGATCGGCACCTTGCCGGGCATCTGGTAGCCAATGTTGCCGTCCACATCCGCAAATACCAGGTTCTGCGAGGGGACGTCGAACTCGGCGGTGGCGCTGCGGAAATCTTCCCAGTTTTGGGCGTGATCGATTTTCCAAACCGCAGGGAAAGTGTTGGACGGTTCTAATGCCGTCCAGCGCAAGGCAATGGCAAATTCCTCGGGCACCTCGATCCCGGACTTCTCCTCGAAATCCTCCAAATCGCCGTAGCTATCTGAGATGATCGGTCCGTGACGGGTATAGCGCACGGTGAGCTCCACCGGGTCGCCGCCTGCCACCTGGATGGTCTCCTGCACGAGCTGCATATCCACCCACGCGCCATTCACTTCGTACTGGTTTGGGTTTTCAGGGTTGATGCGCTCGATATACAGGTCCTGCACATCCGGCCCCACGTTGGTCATGCCCCAGGCGATGCGGTCATTATGACCAATGATGACACCCGGTACGCCGGCAAAGGAGAAACCGACTAAATCATAGGCGCAATCTTCATTCTTTGGTGCACAGTGCAGGCCCACTTCATACCAGATGGATGGCATCTGCACTGCCAGGTGTGTGTCGTTGGCCAGGAGAGGCTTGCCCGTACTGGTCAATTGACCGGAGACCACCCAACTGTTCGAGCCTATTTGCGGACCATTTGGACCGGTGAGGCTTTCTAAGCTGTCTTCACGCCCTTCAACCCCCTTCAGCAGTGCGATGAGCTTATCCGACATTTCAGAGCCGTCTTTCTGCATACTTAGCTGAAAAGCCGCACCCAGGTTCGGGTTTGGAACGATGATCGGATGATCGCTGGGATATGTGGGGTAGATTTCTGCCAATTGCTCGGGGGTCAACGTTTGGAGCAGCACGGCGCGGGTGATCTCCGAGTCCATATTGCCGCCCAGGTCCCATGCCATCACTTTACCCCAGGTTAAGCTATGCAGCGGTTGCCAGGGCTCGGGTTGGTAGTCGGGATTGAGAAGGCTGAGAATTACATACTCAAGGCTGAGCTTGCTCCCCTGATGATCAGCCAGGTAGGCGTTTACCCCTTCAGAATAGTAATCCAGAATCTGTATAACCGCCGGATCGATCTCCTGTAGCTCTTGCTGCGCCACCCTCGCCCACCCCAGGGTGCGTAGGAATCGATCGGTATCCACCTCGGACTCACCGAACATCTCCGCCACCCTGCCAGAGCCAATATGCCGCCAGAAATCCATCTGCCAGAAGCGGTCTTGAGCGTGCAGGTAACCCTGGGCAAAGAACAGGTCGTGCTGTGTAGCAGCGTAGATGTGTGGGATTCCAAACGAGTCGCGGTAGATGTCCACCGGGGAGTCCAGCCCGGAGAGGCGGATCTCACCATCCACCTGGGGAAACGAACGGCGTACCGTGAGCGGGGCTGCCAGCGCAGTAACAATGCAGATTGCCAGTACAACGAATAGCAGCGCAACCAATATTTTCCGGATGGCGCGAGACAAGTGAACCTCCTTCGTGGGCGGGAATATCAACAGTTTTACGGATTACCCCACCGCAACCACCACCGCGATGGCATAGCTATTTGTGTGGCTCAAGCTAAGAGACCACTGGTTTAGCTCCCTCTGCCTGGCCAGGATGGCAGCCGAACCGTACAATCGCAAGACCGGCTCACGCTGCGAGCCCCTCAAAATTTCGATCTCCCGCCAGCTCACCGGCCCGATCCCCGTTCCCAGCGCTTTTGAGACAGCTTCCTTGGCAGCAAAACGACCAGCCAGCGAAGCGATGTTTTCCCCCACCTCATCTAGTTCCTGCTGGGTGAAAATTCGGTGCAGGAATCGCTCGCCATAGCGATCGATCACCTCTTTCAGACGCTCAATGTCGACCAGGTCTACACCCGTTACCAGAGCAGTCATCTGGATCTCTAAGGGCCAGCAACGGCCACTCCCAGCCGGTCAACGTGCAGGTAGCGTTGGGCAGTTTGCAGCACCTCATCGACGGTTACTGCCTGCACCAGATCAGGATAGTGCCGGTAAAAATCCAATCCTAAATTAAAGCGCTCTAGGTTCAACAGCGCCCCGGCGACCCCTTCATTGGACTCTAATGATAGAGGCAGTCTCCCGATAAAATTAGCCTGGCTGTCGGACAGTTCATCCACCAACACTTTCTCTGTGGTGAAACGGGCGATCTCTTGCCGGATCAGGTCAATCGCCCGATCGACATTCCTGGGATCGACGCCAGCCGATGCGGACCACGGTCCAGGCCCGAACCCACCCGCCAGGCTGCTGTGTGCATAATACGCCAGACCAGCCTTTTCCCGCACTGCGTCTCCGATGCGCCCACCTAAGCCAAACTGGCCGAGCACGCTGTTCCCCAGGGCTGCGGCAAAGTAATCCGGCGAATTGCGCGCCGGTCCCGCAGCCCCCATGATGATATCGGATTGGGATTTGCCAGCGATGGTGGTCTTGCGCAAAACCGTCTCCTGTAATGGGGTCACCGGTGGCAGGGACGGTGAAGATGGCTGTTCCGGTATAATCCAACTGCCAAGATAGGCTTCGACACGCTCAACAGCGCGAGGCGCGTCTACGGCTCCGACGACAACCACCACCATGCCGGCGGGTCCATAATTGCGCCGGTGAAAGTCAACCAAATCGTCGCCGCTGATCGCAGTAATAGTCTCCGGGTAACCATCCTCTGGGTGGCGATAGGGATGATTGGCGTAAACGAGTTGGTCAAATGTCAGCGAAGCCATATCGCCGGTGTCCTGAGCGCGGATCGCCAAGCCGGTGAGCAACTGAGTCCGCAACCGTTCTACATACTCAGAAGGGAAAGTCGGCTCGAGAAGGATCTCAGACAATAAGGTCAGCAGCAGGTCCAGGTCCTCTGCCAGTGATTTTCCCCCAAAACCGGTGGTGTGCGTACCGCCGTTGATACCCAGGCTGGCTCCTGCTGACTCCAGCGCGTCGTAGATTTGCTGAAAATTTCTGCGCCGGGTGCCTCGCATCAGACACGATGCAGTGAAGTCTGCCAGGCCCAACTTATCCTCCGGATCTGACAAGCCACCAACTTGTAGGAAGCCCGAGATAGTGACCGAAAGGCTGTTGAAATTCGAGCGAGCCAATACCACGATACCGTTATTAAGCTGGACGCGGGTGATATCGTCCGCGCCAGGGAGAGACTGGTGCAACTGTGGAGAGTGTCTGATCATCACGACACCTCCCCATTGCCCACCGGTAGATACACCCCGACCACGCGGTTTTGGGGACGAAGGTAGGTCTGTGCGGCGCGTTGCACCTCTTCTGGTGTGACTTTCGCCAGGTTATCCAGGTAGCTGGTAAACCAATCATAGGAGGCGAACATTTCAGAGAAACCCATCCAGAAACTCTGGTTGGTGATGCTTTCACTTCCATAAGCAAAAAGCGCCCGCGCCTGTTTCACCGCTCTGGCAAGCTCATCTGCTGGGGGCGGCGAATCCTGCAAACGGCGAATCTCCTCTTCGACAGCCGTTAGCACCTCTTCCGGTTGGCGGTCAGGCCGGACGATGATCGTTATGGAGTACAGGTAGGGGTCAATAGTCGCTTGAAGCCCGCCGTGCACGCTGACTGCCAGCTCGCCCTCTACCAGGGCGCGGTATAGACGAGATGTTTTGTTAGATAGGCCGCTGCCGAACATATTCAGGTTGCTCGGTCCGGTGAGCAAGCTATCTAATACTGTTAGAGGCAGGAAATCTGCCTCGGAGGCTGAGGGTGCATGGTGGGCAAATTCGAGATATGTCGTCTCTCCTGGCCCTTCCAGGGTGATGCGCCGCTCACCTGCCTGCGCAGGCTCAGGGCGAATGTGATTCTCCGTATTTGCCCCGGCGGGGATGGGTTCGAACAGCCCGCGGATGCGATACAGCATCTCCTGGGTTTCGAAATCTCCTGCAACAGCGAGCACAGCGTTATTGGGGATATACAGAGAGCGGTAATGCCGGTACAAGTCATCTCGCTGCATGCTCTGCAGGTCTACCATGTCGCCGATGATTTCATGGTGATAAGAGTGCACCCGGAAGGCGGTGGCTTGCAACTCTTCGCCTAATCTGAAGAGCGGTTCATTCTCGTTACCCTGGCGTTCGGAGATGATCACAGTCCGCTCAGATTCCACCTCCTGTGGGTCAAATTCGCTGTTCACCATACGGTCGGCTTCCAGGCGCAAGGCCAGGTCGATCTTTTCAGCCGGCATGGTTTCGAAGTACGTGGTCCAATCCAGGTAAGTGAATGCGTTCCAATAGCCACCATCGCGAGAGATTGCTTTGTCTAACACACTGGCAGGGTATTGCGGGGTGCCTTTGAATTGCATATGCTCAACCCAGTGGGAGATCCCGGTAATGCCGGGATTCTCGTTGCGCGATCCGACGCGATACCAGACCCAACTACTGATAATCGGCGCTGAATGAATCTCCTTCAGGAATACCAACATACCGTTTGATAAGCTAGTTTTTGTAAATGATGTCTCCATTTTCATCCTATAAGGGGTTACCGGTAATCATTTAAGGGTGGTGAGGTTCGCCCTATTTTAATCATTATCTCGTAAACGTGTGCTCCAATACCCGATATTAATTGGGATATCGAGATAGTAGATTTGTCCCTTCTCTCGGGTGAGTTTTTCTACTTGTGAATATTTTATCAACCCTATATAATGAGGTTGAGACGGCACAACGGATTACACAACTGGAGGGATTAATGAGTAGCGGACAAGAAAGCAAATACCTCGTGGCAGTCATTGGAGCCGGGCCTGCCGGATTATACGCTGCCCGGCAACTGGCTGAAGATGGCGCTCATGTAGTGCTTTTTAACCGGGATATCAAGCCGGGTGGCCTGGCGGAATATGGTATCTATCCAACCAAATATAAGATGAAAGAAGGGTTACGCAAGCAATTCCGCCAGATCTTGCAAAACCCACAGATCGAGTATTATGGCAATGTCTCCATTGGCGAGCATGAAGACCTGGCACTCAAAGAGTTGAAAGACATGGGATTCCAGGCTCTGCTCGTCACAGCGGGAGCCCAGGGCACAAAGTGGCTCGGTCTGCCCGGGGAAGATATCCCCAAAGGTGTTTATCACGCTAAAGACCTGGTCTACCATTACAATAAACTGCCACCTTATAGCCAGAAAGAATTCCATATTGGCAAGCGGGTCGCCCTGGTCGGCGCAGGTAACGTGATGATGGATATTGCCCGCTTCCTGATCCGCACAGCGAAGGTCAGCGAAGTATTGGCGGTGGTGCGTCGCGGTCCCGCTGAGGTGAAGTTCGACAAAAAAGAGATGGAGTACGTGATCGCCAACCTGGACCAGGCAGCCCTGGATGCCGAGCTCGCCCGGGTGACACCGGTGATGCAGTCCATCGGCCAGGATGTAGAAGCAGCCCGGACGTTCATCCTCTCGGCTTTGCCAAAGGCGATTGAACCAGTCTCCCATACACGTTTCCTCTTCGACTTCCTGGCGTCACCAACACGCCTCTTGGGCGATGAAAACGGGCAACTGGTTGGTTTGGAGGTAGAGGAAACCAGGTTGGTTCCCACCAACGGCGACACCAAGGCCAAGGGGACGGGTGTTTTGCGCGTGATCGACTTGGACACCGTGGTGTTCTGCATTGGAGACAAAGTGGATGAGTCTTTTGGCTTGCCGGTGAAGTGGAACGCCTTCGTCAAGAATCCTGATCCACAATTCGCGGTGGAGGCCATTTCCTATGAGGCATTCGATCCGGATGCAGGGAAGGCGATTGAGGGTGTCTTCGTGGCTGGCTGGTCGCGGGAGGCGAGCAGTGGCTTGGTTGGCATAGCCCGCAAAGACGGGGAGCGCGGGGCAAAATCCGTTTTTCAGTATCTGCAGATACAACCCCCATTAGCTGACTCATCCCGGGTTTTATTTAATCTCCAGGAGCGCTTACAAAACCTGGGGAAACCAGTGATCTCGAAGGAAGACGTACAGCGGCTGGAGGCGGTGGAAACGGCTGAAGCAGAGCGCTTGATGTTGGAAGAATATAAATTCGGCACTAACGAAGAGATGTTGGAAGCGATGGGCTTTGCAATGCAGACACTTTAACCGATGGTACGCTTCCCTCTTAAGTCAGAGCCCCCGGCGACCAGCGGGGGTTCTTACTTTCTAAATGCCCTGAAAGTGAATGGGATGATGAGCATGAATCCCAAAGCGATCACTGCTTCACCTACCAGAACACCGAAAGCCTGCCAGGCGCCAAAATAGGGGATCCTCGGAAAAGGGTGGTTCCCAATCCCGAACATATCTGCCATTCCGGATGCCACAGCAATCACGTAGCCGGTGCTCACCAGCCTGAGACCGATATCCGCTCCGATAGATTTCTGGTGTCCGTTCCAAAGAGCGTTCAAGCTGATGTAACCACCGATGCAGATCCCTGCCAATCCGACCAGGAAAACTGCGATTTGGATAAAACCTGTCACCGGGCTGCGGTTGAGCCCAAATAGCTCTGGAGCAGCACCCAACAAGTAAATGACCAGCCCGATGAAAGTGACCAACAGGCCAATGCGGATGCGGATGCGGCTGACTCCATTGCGCGGTCGGGTTGGATTGTTCATACCTCATCCGGTAAACAACTGTGTAACAGCGAAAGCCAATTCTGGCCCATAATCGCCGCTACGTCTTCCTGAGAATACCCATTTTCAGCCAGGAGGTTTGCGATTTTCGGCAGGTCAGCGATCGAGTCGATCTCATCAGGAACCGATTGCCATCCGAAACCGCCATCGAAATCTGTACCCAGCCCAACATGGTCAGCATCACCTGCCATCTGGCAAATATAATCGATGTGCGCGACGACCTCCGTGAGGGACACTTCCTCCCGGCGGCTCCAGCCCACCTTCAGGAAGCTATTGTGCGGCACGACTCCGATTATGCCATCCCGCTCGAGCAATCCCTGGATAACCCGGTCGGTGAGGTGGCGGTTGCTCTGGCTGCCTTTCAACAATGCCAGGGCGTTGGCATGCGTTGCCACCACCCGGCCAGGATAATGGTCGAGCGCCTGGAGAGCTGCCTTTTCATCCATGTGGCTGAGGTCCAAGGTGAAACCAAACGGCGCCATGCTATCCAGCAGGGCATAACCATCCGCTGTCAAGGGGCCGGGTTCACGCGTACCGCCGCAGAATCTTGTTCCCGACCAGGCTGGGCCAATCAACCGGACACCTGCCTGCCACCATTCCTCCAACTCCGCAAATTCACCCACGCCTTCAGCGCCCTCCATCAGCACCACCAGCCCTACCGGATGTTTTTGCTTATCCTGATCGATCCAGTTGCTCAGCACCTCATTCAGATCTCGCGCCACCTGGATCAGGCGAAAATGTTCGGGGTGTTCATCCACCAGGCGATAATAAACGTCCAGTTGAGCTCGATATAACTGGCGCGCCTGCGCTTCATCTGCATAGCACTGGGTATCCCAATTTCCTAATTTCCGCCTGATCGGAGCGGCGAAGAGCGTGGCAAAGGCAACCGCCACGCCGCCCTTCTGGTACTCAGGCCATCCCAAGAGTGTGTCGCCATTCACCTGAGGGGCTAACCCACCTTGCTCGAGGAGGCGCGTATCTGCCACCGACCGCGTATAATCGCGGCCAAAAGCAAGCATATTCCAGGCAAGGTCTTGGTGAGCGTCTACAATCAGCATGTCTGATGGTCGCTTAACAACTGGTCGGCGATCTTGCGATCTATTTTTCCCATCGGATACGAAGGCAATTCAGATAACTCGATCCAACGTAACGCCTGAACCTGCACAGGGGAAGGCTCAATACCATCATTCAATGTGCAGTTAAAGGCGTGTAAAGTAACTTTGAAATGGGTATATGCGTGGCGGTACATCCCCAGTGTGCCGCCTACGGAAATTTCTACTCCCAGCTCTTCGCAGATCTCGCGCGCCAGGCAAGCAGCCAGTTCCTCACCCGGATTCAATTTACCACCCGGAAACTCCCACATCCCTCCCAGCAGGCCATTCGTTGGGCGCTGGGTGATCAGCACGCGCCCCTCCCGCCAGATGACTGCCGCAGTCACCGTGTGATGAGGGATGGCAGGTTTTGACTGGCCAACTGGCCGCGCCTCCTGCAAGCCCAGGGCAAATGCCTGACAGAGATCAACCAGCGGACAATGCGGGCAGTCTGGTAACCGTGGCAGGCATTTTGTAGCGCCTAGATCCATCAGCGCCTGGTTGTAAGCGCCTGCCATGCCAGATGGCAGGTTTTCAGACGCCAGCGCCCACAGCATTCTCTCACCAGCAGGCGATCGAGCTGGCTCGCTCACATTGAACAGGCGCGCCAGCACCCGGCGGATATTACCATCCATGGCTGGCTCATCCTGGCCAAAAGCAATGGAGGCAATTGCACCGGCAGTATAGCGCCCAACTCCAGGTAACTTCCGTAAATCTACCAGGTTTGATGGCACTTCACCTCTGTGCTCAAGCATCACAATCTGCGCGGCTCGTTGCAGGTTACGCGCCCGGCTGTAATAACCCAATCCTTCCCAGGTCCCCAACACCTCTTGCTGCGGTGTGTCAGCCAGGATGGCCAGGGTGGGGAAACGTTGCATCCAACGCTCATAGTAAGGGGGGACTGTCTCTACCCGGGTTTGCTGGAGCATGATCTCCGAGACCCAAATCGCGTAGGGGTCTGTCTGGCCTCTCCAGGGAAGTTGGCGAGCGTTTTGGGTGTACCAGTCAAGCAGGCGTTCAGATATCAGTGTAGACACAGATTCTGTTCCCTAGGTCAGGTGCAGGGCTCAAATCGACCGAAAGGGTGGTATTTCTCCCGGTTAGAGCAGGGCTATATCCGGTTAGTTTTAAAGTTGGAAGCCAGTACGCGCCGGCACGACTTTAAAGTGAAAATCTTCTACATAGTCAAGGAGCTGCTTGGTCAGGTCAGCCCAATCTGATGATTCCAGCACTTGTTGCAATGAATTCAGGTTACCCATTTCAACAGCAGCCAGGATTTGGGGGTGATCGCCATACATGGTAAACCAGGCATCTCTGGGCTCCAGACCCAGGCGTTGGATGCTGGGGATGAAATCCCGCACTACGAACTCAAAGTAATCTTGTTCTCGTCCCGGCAAGATGTCCCAGGTCATCAGCATTTTTACGGACATGTGATTAACTCCTGATCATGAACGCGCGTAGTTAAGCACTACGACATGGGTTTCTTCGGGCACAGATCCCCGGCTGATTTTCAAACTGTCCTGCGCCACCACATCGCCCAAGCCCATCTCTTTGAGGAACTTTGCAAGTGGAGCCAGCTTGATCAGGCTGGCAGTGGTTCCGTAGTGCATTGGGATGACAATCCCCGGCTCGATCAGGCTGACCACCTCGGCTGCTTTGGCAGAAGTCAACCCACCGCCTCCCCCAACAGGCACCAAGGCTACGTTCACAGTGCCCAGCGCTTCGATTTCTGTCTGGCTCGGTACGCGGCGCAAATCCCCCAGGTGAGCGATGGTTACCCCGTCGTAATCGAACACATAGAGCGTATTGCGCGGCTCATCGGTAGCGCGCTTGCCATGTCCATTCGTCTGCACGCCGGTGACGAATACGCCACCGATCTCAAATTCACCCGGACCGGTGATCACGTGGGATTTGCTTTTCACCACGGAAACATTGTTATGCCCTGGCGCATCGTGGCTAATCGTGACGATATCCGCTTTTAGTTTCAGCGCATCATATCCAGCTACGCGATGATCATAAGGATCGGTTACTACCGATGCCATATTTCGCTCAGACAGACGAAAGCAAGAATGTCCGTACCAAATAATCTCCATGCAACCTCCAGAAGCAGATCCGATTATACTTCATTGCAAATGATCACACCAAATACCCATCCGCAGACCACTCATCCAAAGCTGAACCCAAACCTGACTATTGGGGCGAAGGCTGAGCGCCGTGGATCTGATGCCTGGCATTTAGAGATCCCCGCCGGCTCAGCGAGTCGTTACCGTCTGGCTCAACTGGACGACTACCACAAGCTTCCCAGAAAAGGCTTCCCCTGGTCGCCGCCGCTGAGGTTGCAACTTCTGGCGCGTGCCTCCCACCAACAAATCCCCGGTACATGGGGCTTCGGCTTATGGAATGATCCATTCAATGTTAAGCTCGGTTTTGGCAGCGCAAGACGCATCCCCGCTCTACCCAACGCGGCCTGGTTCTTCTTCGCCTCGCCGCCGAATTATCTATCTTTACGTGACGATCTCCCCACTCATGGATGCCTCGCAGCGACCTTCAGCTCTACCGCCATCCCTGCAATCTTATTGGCTTTGGCTGCCCTGGCAGCTCCACTGCTGGCCATACCCCCGCCAGCGCGCTTTCTGCGCCGCATGGCGCGCCGGTTCGTGCGACAAAGCTCGAGCAGCGTTTCTGTGGACCCAATGGAATGGCATAGCTATGGCCTGGCTTGGGAGTCCGACCGCGTTCGATTCTCCTTGGATGGGCAAGTGCTGCTTGAAACGCCCATCGTCCCCGTGGGGCGGCTTGGCCTGGTCATCTGGGTCGATAACCAGTACCTGGCTTTACCCCCTGATGGCCGCTTTCGCTCGGGCACCCTGGAAAACCCTGATCCGGTTTGGATTGAAGGCGAGCAGTTAAGCATTGGCGGTAATTCTGCATTTCTTGACAACAGTCTAACTGATCGATTACAATATGGGGCGCTTGGAAAATAGGTGCTACACGTTTCGGCCGAGATAGCTCAGTTGGTAGAGCACGCGACTGAAAATCGCGGTGTCGCCAGTTCGATTCTGGCTCTCGGCATTCTCGGCCAGACGAGAGGCCGCCATGCGGGCGTGGTTCAGTTGGTAGAACGTCTCCTTGCCAAGGAGAAGGTCGTGGGTTCGAGTCCCATCGCCCGCTCAAGGACATAGAACAGGCGGAGGTTAAAAAACCTCCGCTTTGTATCCGGCGACGTGGCCAAGTGGCAAGGCAAGGGTCTGCAAAACCCTGATCACGGGTTCAAATCCCGTCGTCGCCTCTAACGGGCAGGTGAACATCCTGCTCGTTTTGTTCTTATTTCGTCCGGCTTCATCCCCCTATAGCCTGGTCATCAAATAGACCGCAGATCCCCGCGGCCAACCGGCGTCGTCTGAATATTCTGCAATCTTTTCAATATCAAAATACTGTCTAAATCGCTGTTCTACTTCTCCTGGCACCATCACCGACCCAAAAGCTGAAAAGAGTCTGGTAAGCAGGCGCTCCCACCAGCCCAATTCCCATTCGAAGCAGTAGAGAAGAAATAGACTCCCTGGATGAGCCAGCGGGACGACGTTCTGCATATATAAATCACGCCGGCGAGGTGGTATGTCGTCAAGAGTGCCGTAATCCACCAGTAGATCATAGCTTCCCTGCACGTGCTGCAGGTGGGTCAGGTCGTCCTGGATGAATACCACAGAAACGCCGGCTTCTCGAGCGCGTTTCCACCCTAGCTCGATTGCTGCGTGGGCGAAATCGATGGCGGTTACATCAAAACCATGTTGAGCCAGGAAAACCACATTGCTGGCTGTGCCGCTGCCCAGGTCGATTGCGCGGCAGGGTTGGATGCGGCCGCTCTCGACCAACTCGACCAGCTCCTGGCGCGGCCCGATGTCCCATGGGGCATGGAAACGGCGATAGAGGATTTCATAAAACCACTTACTCATCGATCCCGATTGCACCGGCTCCTCAGGCGAATGACAGACAGAAGCGATCTTAATAGTCTGATTATGAATCTTGTACGATATTATTAAACAACGAAATCCTGAAACTGGAAAATCATCAGCATTGTGATCAGCTGCAATGTGACTACCAACAAAACCGCCCGCTCGCGGCGGACAAACTGGCTGGCGAGCTCCACCCCGGCGCAAAGTACCATCATCGGCACCCAGAAGATCCACAACCGCGATACTTCTCCCTGCACCTGACCGTAGAGATTTAACGCAATGTAGGTGAGCACCAACGCCCCCAGGGCATAATCCAGTTCACCTGCCCGCCGGCGCAGGATGGCAACCATCGTCCGCGCCGCCCGCCATAGGAACAGTAAGAAAACCGGGAAGCCCACTGCCGCGGCCAGCTCCAGGTTGTTTAGTCCGGCAGCTCGCAGGATCTGCTGCAATCCCGGTTGGACGGTGGTGGTGGTCAGGTCAACCGTCGCCTTTTGGCCGGTGCGGATTACAAAGTCGAAGTTGCGCACAATTCGCATGGCGGTATCGTAGCGCTGGAAGAAATCATAGCTCAATGCATACTGGAAGAGCAGGAACAATACCAGGATCCCAACTCCCAAGGCCGCCAGCATTAGCGCGCTGCGTGGCAGGTCGCGCCAGTTGGGCAAGCGGATAAAGTCCAACCCCAGCAAGACAAGGAACAAGGGGATGAGTGTGAGCAATGAGAAAGTAAAAAAGATCGCTAAGTAAATGAACAGCCCCACGAGGAAGGCGAGCAGATAAGAGCGCACCTTGATCGCCCGCCACATCAGCAGGATCGCCAGGGTAAACAGCAGGGGATAGAGAACCTGATCCAGGAACAGAGGAATCAAAACAACACTGGGGATGAACACGTAGAGCATACTGGGGAGAAGGGCATCTTCCGCAGATACCAGCGGCCTGATAAATAAATAGATAAATACCAGCACGAGAAATGAAACCAGCGGAAATACGATAGAGATCGCCTGGGTGAAGACCAGGAAACGCCCTTCGGCAGTCGGCTGCGGAGCGACCCGGTTGATGAGTTTCTCGAGAGAAACGTAGAGAAACACCACCCCCGGTGGCTTGGTGCCGGGGAACATTTTCCAGCCGTATTTTTCCTCATATTGGAGGATTACGTCCAGGGGTTGCGGCGATTCCCCGGTAGCAACCAGGGCATAAGAGCGGTGTTTGGAATCCGCATATTTCATACGCACATATTCATAGCCGCTACCCTCAATGAGACCAAAACCCACCTGAAGCAGATAGCCCAGGCCAATTAAGATCACTATGCTGAGCAGCACGCGGCGTGGATGCCGGAGGATAAATGTAACCAGGCCAAGCGACAGAGCCAGCAGCAGGATAAAAAAAATGTGCCGCGCACCGATAGGTCGCAGGTTGATGTCCCAATACCACCCGGGAAGCAACTTCTGCATCGAGATGCGCAGCGCCAGGACCGCCCACTGTGCAACGCTCAAGCTGATCATCCCCAACACCAGGGTGGTTCTGGATATGACTTGCCAGTCCCAAAACCCCTCGCGGCGGTATTCAGCCGTAAATGAAATTAACAAAAACACAAGGGTCTGTAAGACCAGGAGTGTGCCCCACACGAACAGAGGGTAGAGACGCCCGTAAGCCACCAAAAGCACTTCATACAGGTGCAACGCGCTCTTAAAAACCCCAACATACCAATCGTAATCCTTTACCGAGGGGATCTGCCAGAGAATACAGAGCACCAGGCCCACGATCAACCCGGCCAGCAGGACCAGGATCAGGATGAGCAGGCGGTCTCCGGAAACCAATCTATCTGCCAACCAGCGTTGCGTCCGCTCCAGCCAGCCCTTGTCCGATAAGGATTTGAGGGTTAACCCGGCGCAGAGTAACACCAGGACCAGGGTAATGGCGCTGACCGCCAGCTGGCTGGTTGAATAACCCAGCGCCCGAGAACTGCCTCCTATAGAAGGCGCGCGCAGCATAAACAGGAGGGCTAGAATGCCTTCAAGAGTTGCCAGGCCGAAATAGGAGGGATAGAGATACCGTTTCATTTAGAGAGTGAAGAGCTCCCCGGCTGCCATCCAACCGGGCGTGGTTTAACTCCCCCAGTCCCGCAGGTACAGAAAATCATATCCTACTGTGCGGTTGCTCAGCTTGGCAATGGGTGGCAGTGTGCGCTTGAACTGGTTACGGCGGACGCGCTCCACGACATTCAGGACCAGCTCTTTCGAAAACCCCGCCTCCTGGCACTCCTCAGGGGTGAAGCGCTGGTCGACCAGCAGATACAAGAGCTTATCCACCTCTTCATATGTAAAACCGAGCTCACCTTCATCAGTTTGGCCTTGCCAAAGGTCTGCGGTCGGCGGTTTATTAAGGATCACCTCCGGCACACCAATCTCCTGGGCAAGCTGGCGCACCTGTGTCTTATACAAATCCCCTACTGGGTTGAGAGCGCATGCCGAGTCGCCATACAGGGTGGTATAACCCAGCAGGATCTCGGTCTTGTTGCCCGTGCCGACAACCAGGCCGTGGAAGGCTTCGGATTGGTCATAGAGGACAATCATCCGGGCGCGCGCCATGACATTTCCGCGGCGTATCGCATTGGCATCCGGAAAACGCTGGAAGAGAGGATCGACCATATCGGTAATGGGCACGGTGAGCGATTGGACGCCGGCTGCCTCCACCACCATTTGGGCGTGTTCCTGCGCTCCTGGGGAGGATGTTTTGTATGGCATCAAAACTGCCAGCACGTGTTCACTCCCCAGCGCCTCTGCCGCCAGGTAACAGGCCAGGGCGGAGTCCACCCCGCCGGAGAGGCCCAGCACAGCATGGGAGAACCCCATCCGGGTGATCTCACTCCGAAGAAATCCGGTGAGTATTGTGCGGGCCAGGTCGGTATTGATACGCAGGTCGATCATGGGATTTTCTCTGGGAAACAAGCCAATATTGATTATACTGTCTGAAATTTTTCGACGCGATCCTGTTAGCGATCACCACGGGATGGCTCTCCAAGGATCCGCCCCAGCTCGCGCATCATCAACGCGGTACGCTCGTCCCTTAACAAAGGCAGGCGAGTCCGGGTGCGGTGCAACTGGTTGAGATCAAGCGAGGCGTAAGCCAGTGATTCCTGGTGATAAGGGCCTTTAACCAGCAGCTCTCCATCCGGGTCGAAGACCGTGGAGCCGCCCCAAAAATTTAGCCCATCTTCGAAACCTACCCGGTTGGTGTGAGCAACAAATGAAGTGAACAGGCTGGCATATGCCTGGTTGATGTGCTCCACCCAGCGGGCGGAGTCGAGGTGTGGTTCGTTACGCAAGCCACGGCCCGGCGATGCCGAGGTGAACAGGAACAGGTCCGCCCCGTCCAGCCAAAGCAAATAAGGTGGGGAAGCGTGCCAGAAATCCTCGCAGATCAGGATACCCACCCGCCCAAAACGGGTGTCGAAGGCGCGGACTGCATCTCCCCAGGCGAAAAAACGACCCTCATCAAACAGGCCGTAGGTCGGCAGATATACTTTATGATGGACATGTACCACTTCACCCAGTGAGAGGTAAGCCGCAGCGGTGTAAAAGCGATGTCGCCTGTCCTCCTCCACAAACCCAACCACCAGATCGATCTTCTGGCTGGCGTTCAGTAGGTGGCGGAAATCCAGGTCGTCTGCGGTGGGCTGGCGAGCTACCACGGGGGTCAGGTCTTGTAGAACATATCCGGTCAGCGAGAGCTCGGGGAAAACAATTAAATCCGCACCGGCCGCGTGCGCCTCCTGCGCCAGGGAGAGATGCTTCTCCAGGTTAGCCTGAACATCCCCCAGGCGGGTGCTGATTTGAGCGAGGGCAATCGACAATTGCATAGTCTACCGTCCATTGGTGAATATGGATAAATGATACCATTCATCCGGCAGAAATAAGTCTGGGGTATAATGAAACTGTGCCAGGTTAATTTATAGATCATCCCAGCATACGAGCGTTAAGGATACAGGCACATGGACTCCATAGAGCAATTCCTTCTTAATCCCAACGTAGTTTACCTGATCCTGGTTTTAGGTTTTCTACTGACAATCATGGCCCTGATCTCACCGGGAACTACCATCCTTGAGATCAGCGCTTTCTTCAGCCTGCTCCTGGCAGGTTGGGGGGTATATAACCTGCCAATCAACGTCTGGGCGTTGGTGCTCTTGCTCGTCGGGGTAGTGCCTTTTATCCTGGCGGTGCGCAAATACAGGCAGCCTGTTTATTTAGCCTTGTCCATCGCTTCACTGGTCATCGGGTCTGTCTTCCTCTTTCAAGGTGAGGTTTGGTGGCAGCCCGCGGTGAGCCCCATTCTGGCTTTGATCGTCTCCCTCCTGGCAGGGGGATATGTTTGGGTCATCGTCACCAAAGGTATGGAAGCGGCGAATGTCCCCCCTGCCCATGATCTGGGGGCTCTGATCGGATCCACCGGCGAGGCAAAAACCGATATTCACCAGGAGGGTTCGGTGCAAATAGCTGGCGAGCTTTGGAGCGCTCACAGTGAGCAGCCTATCCCGAGAGGTGCATCGGTGCGGGTGGTTGGGCGAGAAGGATTTATCTTGCTCGTAGAGGTAAACAACCAGCCCCCATCTTAACGGTGATGGCCGGTTCGTTTTTCAGGTCTCACATTCATCTCGGTTGATGGGGATTGTATTTTGCATAACAAATAGGAGGTAATCGATGTCAACAGCCGCCGGATACTCTATTTGCCTGGTTGGGGCAGTCTTGCTCCTGTCATTCATCGTGCTGGCGTATTCCATCCGCGTCATACCAGAGTTCCGCAGATTAGTCGTCTTCCGCCTGGGTCGCTGCGTAGGAGCTAAAGGACCGGGGCTGGTCCTGCTCATCCCCGTAGTCGACCGCGGAGTAAACGTTGATCTGCGCGAGCAGGTGCGGGAGATCCCGCACCAGACATCAATCACCAAAGACAATGCCGCCATCTCGGTGGATTTTCTCTGGTATTACAAGGTGCTCGATCCGACGGAGAGCGTATTGCAGGTAGGGAACTTCGAAGCAGCCGCTCAAGGAATGGCAACAACCACGCTGCGCGCCGTGATCGGCGGAATACCGCTGGACGACGTGCTCTCCGAGCGGGAGCGGATCAACAACCTGCTGCGCACCCGCCTGGACGAAGTGACCGAGCGTTGGGGCGTGAAGGTGACCAACGTGGAAATCCGCGAGATCATCCCGCCGAGGGAGATATCGGACGCGATGAACCGGCAGATGTCGGCGGAGCGCAACCGGCGCGCAGTGGTCACCGAGTCGACGGGGACGCGCGAGGCGGCGATCAACGTGGCGGAAGGCGAGAAGCAGGCGGCGATCTTGCGGGCGGAGGGCGATAAGCAGTCAGCCATCCTGCGGGCGGAAGGCGAGCGAGAGGCGCAACTGCTGCGGGCGACGGGCTTTGCTAACGCGCTGGAGACCATCTTCACGGTGGCGCAGACGATCGACCAGAAGACGCTCACCCTGCAGTACTTCGAGACGCTCAAGACAATCGGGGCGGGCGCATCGACCAAGTATATCTTCCCGCTGGAGTTCACCAGCATGCTGAGCAACTTTATGAAAGGGCAAAAAGAGTAGCCAGCGGGGACAAGCTGGAGGTTGTCCTACAGGTGAGGAAGAGATAGAACGGCTTAAGGAATGGCGTCGATACTGACGAGTGCAGCTCAACCCTGGGAAGGTGTCCAGCCGGCAAACTTGCGCGATCTGAACTCGCTGCGCCGGTTGGAGCAGGCCTGCTTTCCAAAGGATGCCTGGCCGCTGCTGGACATGATCGGGGTGCTGAGCATGCCGAACATCGTGCGGCTCAAAGCGGTTGACGCCGACCAATTGGTGGGCTTCATCGCGGCAGATGTGCGCCCGGGTCAAAACATTGCCTGGATCGCCACCGTGGGGGTGCTGCCGGAATACCGGCGGCGCGGGGTGGCTACCGCGCTGCTGGCAGCCTGCGAGGGGCGCTTGAAAGTGGGCTGTGTGCGGCTGAGCGTGCGCACATCGAACGAGGCGGCGATTCAGCTTTACAAGCGGCTAAGTTACCGGCAGGTGGGGAGCTGGCCGGCCTACTACCAGGACGGCGAGGACGCCCTGGTCTTCGAGAAACGGCTTGACGGGCAAGATCGACTATAATACTCCCTGCATGCAGCCCGCCAACCTACCCCCACCGGTCTTTATCGCCCGCCAGCCAGCGCTGAAACGGCTGGCGAGCTCTTTATTACGCGAGCCACAGATCGCGGTGGACACCGAATCAAACAGCCTGTACGCCTACCGCGAGCGCGTCTGCCTGATCCAGTTTTCCATACCCGAAGGCGATTTCATCGTAGACCCGCTGGCATTAGAAGACCTTTCTGAGCTGAGGCCCGTTTTTTGCAGCGAGACGTCAGAAAAGATATTCCACGCGGCGGAGTACGACCTGATTTGCATGAAGCGGGATTTCGGATTCGAGTTCTGCAACATCTTCGATACCATGCTGGCAAGCCGGATCCTGGGGAGAGAGGAGTGCGGGCTGGGCTCGATCCTGGAGACTGAGTACCAGGTGTTCCTGGATAAGCGCTACCAGCGCGCCAACTGGGGGCAACGGCCTCTCCCCGCCGACCTGCTGGCCTACGCCCGCCTGGACACCCATTACCTGATCTCCCTGCGCAACCGGCTCTACGGCGAGCTGGAGCAGTCCGGACGGCTGCCGTTAGCCCTGGAAGATTTCAGCCGCACCTGCCAGGTCAACGGGCGGATGAACGAGATCAAGCCGGGGGATCCCTGGCGGATCAACGGGGCGCACGACCTGCCGGCAAGAAACGCGGCGGTGCTGATCGAGCTATGCCGCTACCGGGATGGCGTCGCCAGCGCGGCCGACCGCCCGCTGTTCAAAGTGATCGGCGACAAGACCCTGCTGGCTATCGCGACCAGCTGTCCAAGGAATGAAAACCAGCTCAGCCGCATCCCGGGGATGAGCCGCTTGCAGATGGAGCGCTACGGCAAAGACCTGCTGGCTGCCGTGCAGCTTGGGATGAAGGCCCCACCCGCCTACCCGCCGCGCCACGCACGACCTGACGAGATGTACCTCGTCCGGCTGGATGCCTTGCGCGGCTGGCGCAAATCGATCGCCCAGGAGATGGGGGTCAGCTCCGACGTGATCTTGCCGCGCGATCTGCTGTACAGCGTGGCGGAGCAAGGTCCGCGCGAGGTGGACGAGCTGGCTGAAATCCTCTCGGATGTGCCGTGGAGGATGGAGAAATTTGGCGGGCAGATATTGCAAGTGGTTGCCGAATGCCAGGTGACGAGAAACTTCCACAGGTAACAGAGGGGAGAAATAAAAAGATTAAACCGCTAAGGACGCTCAGGAAACTAAGGGAAGAAATAAGCGCTAGTAACTGCGGGGAGAAATAAAAAGATTAAACCACTAAGGACGCTAAGGGAACTAAGGGAAGATATAAGTGCTAGGTATATTGTAGAAAGTTATTTAACAACAAGAAGTTGATTTGCTGAGCGAAGCCCCTCATGCTTCGGGATGAACTGCACATCTCGCTCTCGGTCATGGCTGAATCTACCCCAATAGCGAGATTCTTCGGTCGCTTCGCTCCCTCAGAAAACGAATAGGACGCGAAGAGCACAAGGACAAGAAATCATTAAAGGTTAAGTATGGAGATACAATTCTACGGCGCGGCGCAGACGGTGACCGGCTCCCAACACTTGCTGCGCATCAACGGCTACAACCTGCTGCTGGAGTGCGGCCTGTTCCAGGGGAGGCGAGACGAGGCCTTCCGGCGCAACCGCAACCTCCCGTACGACCCCAGCCGGATCGACGCGGCGATCCTCTCCCACGCCCATATCGACCACAGCGGCAACCTGCCCAACCTGATCAAACATGGCTACCAGGGCACGATCTACACCACGAGCGCCACGGCGCACCTGGCGAACATCATGCTGATGGACTCCGGGCACATCCAGGAGCTGGACGTGGAATACGTCAACCGTAAACGCCTGCAGAACGGCGAGCCTCCCGTCGAGCCGCTGTACACCCAGGAAGACGCCGGCCAGGTGGCGCAACATTTCCAGGGGGTGAATTACGACCAGTCCTTCGAGCCCGTGCCGGGGGTGGTCGCCCGGCTGGCCGACGCAGGCCACATCCTCGGCTCCGCAGCCGTGGCGCTGGACATCGAAGAGGGCGGGCGTCGCACGCGCCTGTGGTTCTCCGGCGACATCGGCCGGGTAAACCTGCCGCTGGTGCGCGACCCCGTGCTACCGGATGCGGCAGAATTTATGATCATGGAGTGCACCTACGGCGACAAGCTACACCACGAGCCCGAGGCAGCCTACGAGGAACTGAGGGAAGTGGTGGTGAAGACGGTACGGCGCGAGGGCAAGGTGATCATCCCGGCCTTCGCCGTGGGGCGCACTCAGGAGCTGGTGTATGACTTCCAGAAGATGATCAACGGGGGGGAGATGCCGCGCATCCCGGTGATAGTCGACAGCCCGCTGGCGATCAACGCCAGCGAGGTATTCCGCATGCATCCGGAGTGCTTCGACGAGGAGACGCAGGAGATCATCCGCACCAACCGGCACCATGCGGAGCTGGGCATGGGCCTGATCACCTACACGCGCAGCGTGGAGGAGTCCAAGGCGCTGAATAAGCGCGACGAGCCGATGGTGATCATCTCGGCGTCGGGGATGGCTGAGACGGGGCGCATCCTGCACCACCTGAAAAACAACATCGAAAACCCGCGCAACACGGTACTGATCGTCTCCTGGCAGGCGCCGCACACCCTGGGCAGGCGCCTGGCCGAGCGGGAGAGCCAGGTGCGCATCTTCGGCGAGACCTACGAGCGGAGGGCGGAGGTGGCGACGATCGGGGGGCTATCGGCACACGCCGGGCAGCCTTTCCTGGTGGAATACGCCAGGGCGACAAAAAGCACGCTGAAGCAGGTCTTCCTGGTGCACGGCGAACCCGACCCGGCGCGGGCGCTGACTGAAAAGCTGGATGAGGCGGGGATTGGGCGGGTGCATTACCCGGAGCTGGGCTCGGCGGTGAATATTTAAGCCGGGACCGGGAGATTTTATGTAGCGCGGGGGCGACCTGGCGCTGAGACAAGATTGCAGGTGTTATAATTTAATTGTGAAGACTCTAACGGAGCTAAAAGAAATTTTGCGCAACCAGGAGCCCTACCTGGCAGAAAAGTTTGGGGTACATATCATCGGTGTTTTTGGATCTTATGTCAGAAATGAACAACGACCTGAGAGCGATCTCGATATCCTGGTTGAACTGGAGCGACCACCTAAGATCAGCCTGATCGGGCTGGTTGAATTAGAGCAGTACTTAAGTGAAATGCTTGACGTCCGAGTGGATATGGCGATCAGAAAAAATCTAAAGAAGCGCATCGGTGAACGGATACTACGCGAGGTCGTTCCCGTATGAGCGAGGAATTCCTGGATTTTGTAGAAGATATCCTGGATGCGATGGATAAGGTCGAGTTATTGCTCGAGGGGGTGAGTTATGAAAAATTCGAGGCTGATTTCCGCATTAATTTTGCTGTGATCAGGGCTTTGGAAATTATTGGTGAAGCCAGTAAACGACTGCCAGACACTCTTCGAGTAAGATATTCCGAGATACCCTGGAAAGGTATGGCTGGCATGCGTGATCGCATCATTCATGGGTATGATAACGTGGATTATCAAATCGTCTGGGATGTCGTGAAGAAAGATATCCCCATGATCAAACCACTTGTGCAGAAAGTTCTCAGCGACTATAAAGAGTAACCCCCTTTAGTTACACTTACCAAGTATTTCCAGCACATGCAGCACGAGGACGATCTCGAGCGACCATTCCAGGCGGCACGCCAGGGGGTCGGCTTTGTGGGCGGATAGCACTTTGAACTCGCCGCGCCGGGCAGCCCTTCCTGCTGGAGTATGCCAGGGCGACAAAAAGCACGCTGAAGCAGGTCTTCCTAGTGCAACCCGAGGCGGGCGCTGACTGAAAAGCTGGATGAGGCCCCGCACAAAACCATGCGGGATATACTTGGTGGGGCGGGTGTATTACCCCGAGCTGGGCTCGGCAGTGGAGATTTAGCTTAGAAAGGCCGAGACATTGCCCGAGGGAGGCAGCCTGGGGGGAATAATAAAGCAGGACACGCCTGGCAGCTTAACGCGCGATAGTTTTCATTGACAAAGAAACCTATCGGGTATATCTTTTCAATATGAATGAAAACATCTGGTGAACGAAACAACGGTTACTCATCGGACACGGGTATTGGAGTCATCCGAATACGGGTCTCCTCAATAACGCTGAAGTGACCAGCCCAATCTTCACGCTGCTGTAACGCAGCGACTGCCAAACTCGTCACATGTCCGGGTGATGGCGTGGAAATTCGGAACAGGATTATTCCACATGAGGCTGGTAATCCGTGGCGAAAAGCTAACTCACCAAAATCTTTATCGAATGTTATCAAGATCCGGCTTTCACGTTGGGCGCGATCAAGCACCTGGACGTCGGTAACACCAGGCGAGTCCTCTCTAACCCAGGCCACATCATTACCCTGCTGCCGTAAAGCAGTTACCGCATCACCTGGGAAATTCTCGTTTGCCAGAAGTAGCATGGATTATTTCCCGCTTAGCGGGAATGCGTAGACTTTCTCTACTTTCAGGGTTTCGCTGGCATATGCCAGACAGGCTTGAATATCCTCACGTGTAATCCCAGGATAGTTCCGGAGGATATCCTTCTCCGTCCAACCTTGTGCCAGCAAGTCAATAATGAATTCAACTGCAAGGCGCGTTCCCTTGATTACCGGTTTGCCTACAAGGATTTCCGGATCGATGACAATACGCACTTTCCAGTCCATCTTTATCACCCGATAATTCTATAGAATTTTGTCTTAAGCCGTGTTGATTATACCAAATGGCTTTGGCTCGATACGATCACGGATGAGAAGATAGCCGGTCTACCTTTTACAACGGTCGCTGGCAGGAGAACTCATTCGAATCCACCGTCCAACAGGTTACAATCCAATCCGAACCAGCGGGCAAAGGATTGTTTGGCTGCCTGGAAGTTGATGCCCGGGGTATGCGGCAAGGGGAAGGTCTCGAGCGACCATTCCAGGCGGCGACGATCGGGGGGCTACCGGCGCAGGCGGGGCAGCCGTTCCCGGTGCAATCCGAGGCGGGCGTTGACTGAAAAACTGGATGAGGCCCCGCACAAAACGTCCAGTCCCTCAAGCTCAGTCGGGACCAGCTTCGAACGCTGGATAAACTAGGTAAATTGTCGAAAGTTATTTAACAACAAGAAGTTGATTTGCTGAGCGAAGCCCCTCATGCTTCGGGATGAACTGCACATCTCGCTCTCGGTCATGGCTGAATCTACCACAATAGCGAGATTCTTCGGTCGCTTCGCTCCCTCAGAAAGACGCATAAAACGGAGAAGCACAAGGTGGATGAAAACGGCCACTGGATATCCCGCAGACCTGCTCGCCAAGCACCGCTCAATACGCCATCGCCCCAAATTTCACCCCTGAAATCCCCCGCATGGGGGGCATCCCCCCTGAAGCGATACCAGGGTTATTTTTCAGGGTATTGTGCCTTTAACCCATAGCCAAAAAACCAGATCTGGTATATCCTGAGGTGAATAGAACGCACGTTCTATTAATCAACTCCAGGAGCACACCTGACCTATGCCCAGCCCGCTCTCCCCTGACGAAATCGCCCGCTTCCAGGCGCTGGTCAAAC
>Ga0154772_1069_pt2 | contig 25045 bp, 30 predicted proteins | sample Rifle2008BG16ft_FD_105780 | JGI IMG/M metagenome (GOLD analysis project Ga0154772, IMG submission 105780) | Chloroflexi bacterium RBG_16_52_11
GTGTGCTCTTGAACGGTTATCGTAGATCCATGCCGTGAGTAGCGATATTTGATGATGGATCCAACCGGGAAGCGCAAGGTGATCCCATAATGCTGGCTATCGATGGCGTCCAGTGGATAAGTGAGTGTATTGAGCGCTAATCCTGTCACTTCTTCCAGGATGTTGATTGAAATACTATCATCAGGAGGCGTATTTGGAGGTATCTCAACCTGGAATGTAATCTCGGCTTCAGGCGTTGGAGTTGATTCAGTAATTACAAGGGTGGGTGGGGTGGTTTGCTCATCTGTTGCTTGTCTGAACGGTGAGGAAGAAGAACACGATATCAACATTGGCGCCATCATCGTGAAGAAAATAATAATTCCGCTAAGTTGGAAGAGTGACGCTAGTCTGGGTTTGCTCTGATAAGGACGGGAAGAAAATTTCATGATTGATTTCTCGGACTGTCGATTAGAGTTCACGCAGTCACTCCTGTATTGATGAGATGGAGCAATATTTCGATGTTGGGGATTTTCGCTATTGGAATCCGCTGGCGATTCTGGTTGATCCATTCTACCACCAGGTAACCCGACTCAACCCGTACGGTTTCTACTTGGGACCAATCATATTGGTTATTTTGAATTTTCAGCTTATGTACCTGGATGGCGACAGGCCCAAAATAAATCCATTGGCCGGATTGGAAATTCGCACTCAGTCCAGGAATAATCCGCGGGTAAAGCTTCGCCTTAATCCGGGTGAGGCACTCAGGGAAGCCGATAAAATCATCATTCAATTGGATTGCTTTGCCCACGTTGGGATAGATCGTAGCATGGTATTGCTGGCGAGGTGACCAGCCCACCACACCTGGTCGGGTAATCGACGCAGAGATACCAGCGAGATGTTCCCAGCGAAAAGCGTTCTTTGTGGAAAGGGCAAGAACCAGGCCATTTTCATGAAGAGCGATGAAACGGCTAGCAAGGCGTTTGCGGTGCACAATCAGGAGGAGAGAGGTAATCAGTGCGAATCCAGCCAGGATGAACCAGGGGCGGCCCCAAAGATGTGCAACGATCTCGCCATATTTCGTATAGCCATACTGGAAACGGATTATTCCGTAGACCAGCGGCATACCAACTGCAAAGATACCCAGGAAGACATAAAGAAGGTATTCCTGAGTCCGTAGTGGGCGGTAGGGATAGATCGCAATGCGCGGCCCAAGAGTATTTTTGTGATTAGGCTTCTTCATAACTTCGCTGTGCCGGGTAATCATCGTACGCACAAACTACACCATACCAGGTTAGACGGTGCAATTGTTATGCCACACGAGCTGAAATACCCGGCCTGTTAAGAAAATCCAGGTTGATCAATCTACTACGGGTTTAAAGCACAGGATATCCAGAATTGAGCCTTGACGTTCAGTAGCGAGTTTAAGAACCGCTTCAACTGGCATTCCTATCCAAATATCGCCTGGCTTCTCTGTGCAGAGCTTGTGAACCAAACCCCCATCCCCAAACCTAATAAAGACGACTATTTCCGGAATGTCAAGTCGGCTGCCATCGTAATTAACATAAAGTAAAGTATAGGTATGCAATTCACCAACCAGACCGACATCGATCCATTCGGTCAGCTCACCTAAACAACGCTCGCAGAAAACCCGTGCGGGAACATAGGTGAGGTCACAGCTTGGGCAGTGAGTTCCGTATATGCGGCCATCCTCCTTTAGTGCCCGGAAGAAGCGCTCGCCGGCCAGACCGTAGGTGTAGCGGTTGGTGACGGGTAGTGTATCGTTCCAGGTGTCAGGCGCTTGTGAGTTTCGTTCAAGCAAAGACATCGAATCGCTCCTCATTCCATCGGTTTAAAGTAGAGGATATCCGTAATCGCTCCCTGGCGGTCTTCTGCTGGTTTCCACACAGCCTTAACCCGCATCCCAATCTCTACTCTGGCTGGATCAATTTCACCCAGCTTGTGCATGATCCCGTGGAGGGGAGAAGCGCCATCGATCTCGATTACTGCGGGGATCTCTGGGATTTTTATGCGTTGTACATCCCAGGTGACATAACAAAGCGAGTAAGTATTAACGGTTCCAGTATCTTGCAAAGGAACATATTTTTCTATGGGTCGAAAACACCACTCGCATACAATCCGAGGAGGGATAACAACTTTACGGCATTTCGAACACTTCGCTCCGAGGAGAATACCTTCCTTTAAGGCTGCCAGGTAGCTTCCTACGGCGATTCCGGTATCCCAGGCAAACCTGGCATGCAGGGCATCATGATTATAAAGAATCGTCCCATCCGTAAAATCGTTTTCGCTCAGCGGCGTTCCCGGAAATTCCTGATAATTTGCACTCATTGAGCAACCTCCCTCATCTACCCATGATTACAACCGTACCGACTTGCATCAGGTCTCCCCAGGCTTGGGCCAACCCGCGCCGTGGGTTGCCTGGGACCTGGCGAGCACCAGCCTCGCCACGTAATTGCCAGAACAATTCCGCGATTTTCATCAACCCGGCAGCGGCGATAGGGTTACCCACTCCCAGCAGTCCACCAGATGGGCAGACCGGCAAATCTCCATCCCGGGAAGCAGTGCCATCGATATAAAGCTGGACCGCTTTACCGCGTTCGGCAAGTTGGAGACCTTCCAGGTGGTGGAGTGCCTTATAGTCAAATGGATCGTATGGCTCTACAATGTTGATTTCTTTGCGTGGTTCTTTAATGCCAGCCATTTCATACGCCATGCGGGCAGCCCCCTCGACATATCTCGGGTAAGCCAGGTCACGATTCGTCCAATAAGCCGTATCCAGGTTCCACCCGACCCCTTCGATCCAGACTGGTTTATCTGTTATGCGCTTTGCCACGTGCTCAGCGGCAAGCACAATCGCGACAGCTCCATCACTAACCGGGCTGACATCGTATCGCTGGACGGGATACGCCAGCACTTCAGAGTTGAGCACATCCTCCACGGTGATCTCTGGTTCACCAAGCAGTGCGCAAGGATGGTTTGCGGCATTGCGCTTATGCAGAACTGAGACACGCGCAATATCCTGTTTGGAGATACCGTAAGTATTCATATAACGGTTCATTTCGAGAGCAAAAATCCAGAGTAAGTTCGGTTTGAGTGGGCGTTCGGTGGTATGGTCGAAGATGGTCAGGAATGCCGCCTGGGCATGGGGGTAATAGCTGGACATCTTCTCTTCAGCAACAACCAGAACGACATCAAATAAGCCAGAAGCGACGTGATACCATCCCTGGATGGGCACGAATACCCCGGTTCCACCTCCAACGTACGAACGCATGTAGGGTTTACGCCAAGCTCCAGCACCATCGCTTAGGTATTCGCCGTTCATGTGGATTCCATCAAAGGCATCTGGCGCGGTGCCCAGGCAGACAGCTTCGATATCATCCATGGTTAGAGCACATGAGTCTAAGGCCATACGTGTCGCCTGCCAGGTGAGCTCCTTGGCAGTTTCCTTGGCGCGACGAACGAATTTTGTCATGCCCGCACCGATGACGGCAACTTTTCGCATTCCCATGATCCTCTCCAATCTTAGTTACTCATTACAACGACGGCTCCGCTGGTAGATGGCACGTTGCGCCAGGATTGTGCCAGACCAATCTCTACCTCAGCGATCTGGCGCGCGCCGGCTTCGCCACGCAATTGGAGGACAACCTCAAGAGCCCGAGCCAATCCGGTTGCATCGAGCAAATGTCCACAGCCAAGGCTGCCACCTGAGACATTTACCGGCAATTCTCCTTGGGGAGATGTATAGCCATTTTCTGTAAGCTCTCCCGCTTCTCCATAGCGGCATAATCCCAACGCCTCAAGCGATTGTAGTTCTTTGTAAGCGTAGATGTCATCGATCTCGGCGAAATCCACCGTGCTCGATGGATCACCGATCCCTGCCTGGCGATAAGCGAAGCGGGCAGCCTGTTGAATATAGGGCAATTGACCCCAAGTCCGGCTCTCCAGGGATGGAGAATCATTGCACCATCCAGCCCCAAGGATCCAGACCGGCTTGGTCGAAAGAGATCGAGCCCGCGCCTCGGAAGCCACCACCATCACAATTGCCCCGTCTGCATGTTCAGCCGCCTGGTATTTGCCCAACGGCCAGGAAAGTGACGGGCCATTTAGCACCTCCTTCACGGTGAGGTCTGCCCCGTACGGAGCTGAGGGATTTTTCAAGGCATTACGCCTGTTCTTGACGACAACTTCAGCGCACTGCTCGAGGGTAGTATCGGTTTCGTATAGATAACGATTCATTTCCAGGCCGGCAACAAATTGTGAATTCAGCCGTAATGGCCGGTTAATTACCGGGTCTTGGGCGTAAGCGGTAATCTCTGGCAGAGTCAATATATTAGATGCCTTGCTATGTCCCTCCAGGGCAACCAGTTCGAACTGGCCGGTACGGATGAGCATGTACGCAGTGGCCAGTCCATGTAATCCATCACCGGTGATAGTGTGCACAGGTTTCAGGGCTGCCCCGAGCTGATCGGGTGTGTATGCATCGAAGATGCTGGTCCCTTCGTGGAAATCTTCAGCTACAGTAACGAAGCTTTCGATATCCCGGCGAGGATCCACCCCCGCGTCGGCGTAAGCTCGCACCGCTGCCTGGTAAATCAACTCTTTGTAAGACAATTCTGGGGTAACTGGTTGATAGCCAACCCAACCCACACCGATTATGGCGACACGATCGCTCATCAATTGTCTCCTTCTAGGTTATAGCTTTCCTGCGGCGCGAGCGCGCTCGAGCACTCGCTGCGCCGACTTAATAATTGGGGCATCGATCATTTTTCCATCTAATGCAAATGCACCCTGCCCTGCGTCTTGATAGCTGGTAAAGGCCGCCATCAGATGGAGGGCATTGGTAATCGCTTCATCACTCGGTGTGTAGGCTTCTTGTACTGGTTCTACCTGATTGGGATGGATGATCTGCTTACCGGAGAATCCCAGTTGCATCCCCTGTTGAGCATCTTCTAACAAACCACCTGTATCATGGAAATCGATAAATACCTGGTCGATAGCTTGTAGATTATTAGCTGCCGCGAAGGTTACAACTGCACTACGGGCATAAAAAACTTCCCATCCAGCCTGGGTTCGAGTAGCCCCGATATCTCCCACGAAATCCTCCGCGCCGAAAATCAAGGCTTGAAGGCGATTATCTGCCGAAGCGATCCGTTCCAGGTTAACGATTGATCGAGCTGTTTCAACAATGGCGATCAGGCAAATCTCCCCTTCAGGCCAACCTTCACTACGCTCAATAGTAGATAGCTCCTCGCTTACCCACTGCACCTGCTCGGCACGATCCACTTTTGGAATTACTACCCCACCGGGTCTTGCCGGCAATACTTCCAACAGATCCAGTGATTCAAGCCCTGATCCGACAGGATTAATGCGTACCAATTTCTCCGATTGGCTGAATTCCAGCGTATTTAAAGCCTCACGGATGGTTTTGCGTGCCTGGACTTTGCGGTTGGTTGCTACACCATCCTCTAAGTCTATGCAAATGGAATCCACACCGAGTCCCGTAGCTTTGCGGATCTTATACTGATCATCTCCAGGCACGTAGAGCAGTGCACGGCGTGCGCGCATAGTTATTCGTGTCCACTATTCTGTCTCAGGTTCTCTTTTCCGTTGGGCAAAGAAAGCAAGCGCGACGCTCACGAAGAAGAGTATGGTCAAGGGAATCATTGTCAAAGACATGGTTATCGGGTCAATGGTTGGTGTGATTGCTGCCGCAACAATCGCAATAATCACTATGGCTAAACGCCACTGTTTTGCCAGAGATTTGGCTTCTATGATGCGCATACTTGCAAGAATATATATTATCAAAGGAAATTCAAAGGCGAGACCGATCCAAAATAACAAGGAGGTAACAAAACCGATGTAGGTTGAAGGGCGAGGAATCGTTTCGATACCTAAAAAATTTAACAAAATGGGAATTGCTTCTGGTAGGATAACAAAATACGTAAATAGAACGCCGGACAAAAAGAACAAAACTACAGCGGGAATTGCAAGCAACCCCATCAATCGAGACTTCCGTGAGAGGCCAGGTGCAGCGAAGAGCCACAACTCAAATGCGATGTAGGGTAAAGCGAGCACAAATCCGGAGAGCAGTGCCACTCTCATAAATACACTAATTGGTTCTGTTACATCAATCGCTACAAGCCCTTCGATACCCCCCACAGGTTCCGCAAGCAGATCAATGATTTGTTGAGCGTAAAATATTGAAAAAGCTGTTGTAACTGCCAGGGCCGCCACCGCACGTAGGAGATGTTTTCTGAGCGCGTTAATGTGCTCAAACAACCCCGTGGGGTTTTGCATAGTCTTGACAAATGTGTCGGGTAGCGGTTCATCTTCTGGCTCTTCTGAGAGAAGATAGCGTACCTCGTTGACGATTCTTTTAAACCATCGGGTGATAGGGCTAAAAATTCTTGCTAGCAGGCGGAATGGGTAAGTGAGGATTCGCCAAAGCCCGGAGAACAGTTTTCGCATAGGTTAATCTGTCTCGGTGACCTCGGTGGGATCGGTATCAGAGATAGGAGGGGCGATCGTGTTTTGTGGTGTCGTCCACTCTGACAGGTCCGCCTTCGATGGTTCAATAATTACCTGCTTTTTATTCGCTTCTGTTCCCACTGCAAAACTCGTAACCGCAGCGATATCTTTCGTCGCTTCTTCCAGGCCTGCATCTCGCATTAAACGCGTGGGGATGTTCCTGATCTCTTGAGATGCCTGTTGGATCGTGCGCCAGTTCTCTGAAGTGACAATCTTACGCATCGTTCGACCAATCGAGCGACCTGCTTTGATCATATCTTTAGGTCCTAGCACAATCAAGGCGATCAATACGATGAAAAAAAGCTCTAATGGGCCAATACCGAGAATATCCATCTTGAAATATTATTCCTCTGTTGGACGGTTTCCTCCTATCGAGGAGTCATCAGCTCGTGTAATAAATGATTGCTTGATTTCGTTTTGCCGTTGTGCCAGGCTCCCTAACACACCATTGACAAAACGAGGGGTGCTATCCGATCCAAATACTTTGGCAAGCTCTACAGCTTCGTTAATAGCTACCTTGATTGGAGTTTTTCCATAGACTGCAAACTCCCAAAGGGCGATGCGCAGGATGTTGCGGTCAATGGTGGCGACCTGGTCTAGCGGCCATTCCGGCGCATGTTGGGCAATAAAACCATCTAACCTGTTTGCCATTGGCCAAACACCAAGAATAATTTGGTGAGCGAATTCGGCGAGTTTATCCTCCAGATCCGTTTCTAGAAGACGTTGCTCCCAAACAAGACCTGGAGGGTGGCCTGTAAGATCGATTTCAAAAAGTGCTTGCAGGGCAACGCTGCGTGCCCTGGTGCGTGGTTTCATAGGGCGGGTCTTATTGGCTCACCTCAGGATAATCGATATCGGCTATGTGTACGTCTACCTGGCCAACGTTCATACCTACCATCTCCGATATTGCCCGGGCAACCTGTCGCTGGATATTATGGCTAACATCCCGGATATTTACATCGTTGACGAGTATCACATTTAGCGTAGCATATACGGTGTCGTCACTGACTTCTATTTGTACTCCACTGTCTGTCCGAGGGATAAATAATCGGTTAACGCTTGGTGGTGCATTTGCCAGGCGGCTAACACCAGGAACACCCAAGGTGGTTAACAGAGCAATCGTAACCAGGATCTCTGGTGCAATGGTTGTCTTACCATCGCTCATGTTTCCTCCTTACCTCTCACATCATGACCATGCCACCATCTACACCTAAAACCTGTCCCGTGATATAGGCAGCCTGGTCGGACGCCAGGAATGCCACACCGTAGGCTATCTCTTCCGGTTGACCTTTTCGCCCAAGTGGGATCAGGTTAAGGGCTGCCTGGCGCAGCTCTTCAGGGACATTTGCCCAGATATCGGTTTCGATATAACCCGCAGCAATGCAATTGACAGTGATATTCCGGGATGCCACTTCACGTGCTAGCGCTTTCGTAAAACCTATCTGTCCAGCTTTGGAGGCAGAATAATTGGTTTGTCCTGCATTTCCCATCTCACCAGACACAGACGTGATATTGATGACTCGCCCATAACGCTTACGCATCATCTGGCGGACTGCGGCTTTGGAACAATTGAAGGTGCTTTTAAGGTTGGTATCCTGGACGATATCCCAATCCTCTTCACTCAGCAACATAATCAAATTATCGCGGGTGATGCCAGCATTGTTAACCAGAATGTCTATACTTCCAAAAGTATTGACCGTCGTTTTTACAAGATCTTGGGCCTGCCTATAATCAGACACATCTGCTTGAACTGCCTGAGCACGCCCGCCCAGGGATTCGATCTGTTGGATAACCTCATCGGCTGCTTCTTTCGAATGGAGGTAATTGACGATTACAGCCGCACCACGATGAGCGAGTTCAAGGGCGATAGCTCGACCGATGCCACGCGAAGCACCCGTCACGAGAGCGACGCGTCCTTCTAATGATAGGCTGGTTGATCGTTCCATTTATCCTCCCGCGGTCTGGGATCAGGTGCAGCAAATCCTTACAGTCGAGTAATTATACCGCAAGAAGACATTTCCCTTGGCTGATCAGGTAGCTTGTAATGTCTCGAAATCCGCAGGAGAACCGAGGGCCATTCCCTGGGCCTGGCGATCGATGCGCTTGATTAATCCAATAAGCACCGAACCACTGCCTAACTCGAAAAAATTTGTCACACCCTGGTTGAGCATGAGCTTCACAGACTCTGTCCAGCGTACTCGTGATGTGAGTTGGGCGCACAAATCAGATCTGATTTGGCTAGAGTTGGTCAGGGTTATTGCGTTTACATTGCCGATGATAGGCATGCGGGGATCGATTATCGGGGCGCGTTCGACGGCATCGCTGAACTCAGTCTGGGAGTGGAGCATCAACGGGGAGTGGGCTGCAATGCTGACCGCTAACGGGATCACCCGCCGGGCTTTCTCGTCCTGCGCCAGCATCAAAGCGCGTTCAAGGGCTGCATTAGCCCCGGAGATAACCACCTGACCAGGGCAGTTATCGTTGGCTACTTGCACAAACTCTCCAGGTTGGCTCGCTTCAGAACAGATGCGATCCAGGGTGGGGACATCTAATCCAAGTATTGCAGCCATACCGCCTGGCGAGATTGTACCGGCTCTTTTCATCAACTTGCCACGTGTCCTAACCAACCGCAGGGCAGCTGCAAAAGTCAATGCTTCTGAAGCTACCAGCGCGCTCAACTCTCCCATCGAGTGCCCGGCAGCGAAGGCCGGGTAGAAATTTGGGTACAGTTTCTGGAATACCCGCAGGCTTGCCACGGAGTGGACCATCAGCGCCGGTTGAGTGTTGAGTGTATCATTTAGCTCTGATTCCGGCCCATCCCAGGCCAACCTGCTCAGAGGAAAGCCAAGGATGTCATCTGCCTCCTCAAAAACCTGGCATGCTTCGGGATAGGTTTCCGCTAATTCACGTCCCATGCCAACAAATTGAGATCCCTGTCCGGGGAAGATAAACGCACTCAGCTCAGGATTCATCAATGCAACTCTCTATTAATGCTTTCGGGCCGTGATCTTCACGGCCCGCTGGTTTATTTCTTCTTCTCCTCGACATTGATGACTTCCTTGCCTTTGTAATGTCCACAATTTGGACAGACCGAGTGAGGCAGGCGCATCTCGCCGCAATTTGAACATTGCACCAAGTTTTGGATATGTAATCCATCATGGGCGCGGCGGCGATCTCGGCGCCCTTTGGATAACTTTCGTTTTGGTTGAGGAGGCATCGACTTCTTCCTTACTTTCTATCTATGAGAATAACCATACAAACGCCTGCCCAGCGGGCAGGCAGGGGGATTATACGTTAATTCGCCAATTACTGTCAAGTCCATATTTACGCTTGACGATATGCATCGGTTTTCTAGAACAGAATAGACGCCAGCTCTTGCTGGTACTGGCGGGTAAGAGACGTTTCTCCAAGCACCTCAAAGAGGGCCACCAGCACAAGACGCACTTCACCGTTGCGGTAGCGCTTATCCTGTCTCAGTACATCCAGCAATCCGTCCATTGCCGCGAGGAAATTCCCTTTTTGAACCAACCGTAGAGAGTGATTGTAAGCCGCTTCTAGCTGCTCGTCACTGTAGTAATCTCCGTTTCGCACGCGCTCCAACGCATTTGCCAAGGGTAGGAGCGCCTCGGCAGATTTGTACTCACGGCTGGGCGGGAAATCTCGTAAGATTTCCTGGGTTGCCTCTGGGCGACCTTGGGCTAATAATGCCTTGGATAAACCTAATAGTCCTGCAGGATTTTCCGGATTGATCTCGATAACATGCCTGAATGCCAACTCCGCTTCCGACCATTTTTGTAGCTGGAGCAAGCTGTTGCCTTTCTCCATATCCAGATCGGTAGGACTGGGAGCTATGGTGCTGAGAAATTGACGTATTTTAGGTTCGGGTTGCAAACCCACAAATTCTGATACGACTTTGCCATTGCGGAAGGCTTTGACGGCTGGGATGCTGCGGACTGCATAATGCAACGCCAGGTTCGGATTCTGATCCGCATCCACTTTTGCCAGGCGGAAACTGCCTTGTGCTTCACCAGCCAACCGTTCCAATATCGGTCCTAATGTCTTGCAAGGGATGCACCAATCCGCCCAAAAATCTACCACAACGGGTATCTTTTCTGAATACGCCAGGACGTGGTATTCAAAATCTGATTCTGACACATTGATGATGTATTCTGAAGCCATCATGTTGTTCGCTCCACTATACAATTACACAAAGATTATTTCACCAATATCTGCCATTGATATGTGAATGCCATTGTACCAAGAATGTATTAGAAAATTATAAAAAGGGGTTGATAGGATGGGATTGTTGGATCACTCAGAATTTGGATCGATAATCCCAGGTTGGTCAATATCGATAACATCCCCATGCAGGTTTATCCGGACTTTAAAGCCCATCATTCCCAAATACGCTCGGGTTTCTTCGGGGATACCGGTTTCTATCAGCACATCTAGCTGCTTATAGATATTTTTCAGTTGGTTGGCGATCATCGCTAAGGAGAATATGTCTTCCTGCCCGAGCATTTTTGCTGCCTGTTCGCTGATGGTATCTTCATTCCCTTTAACCAAGTCAGACATCGTCTGAAACACCTGGCGATCCACCTGCCCAGCTGGAATATGGCGTCGAAAGCCGGCGTCATTTACAACATAGCAGGGATCTTCACCTACATAGGCGACATCAACCGGATTATCGAATTCATCGACTACTAATCCAGCAAAGAGCGCTTTTTTTGTCATCATATCTATATTACGTCAACCAAAGTACCATAGTTTTCGAAGACACCCGGTTCGTTGGGTGGCACAATCGGGTGCGTCCAGCGAAAAATCCATTTGGCAGCCTGGGGAGTCAAATTGATACAGCCGTGACTGCGCGGACGGCCATAGTTGTTATGCCAGTATGTTCCATGGAATGAGACACCGCTTTCGGTGATATACGTCACCCAGGGAACGCCGGGTAAATCGAACCCATTATATGCCAGATTGCCTCGTGCCATATGCCGATAGGGGCGCTTGTGATTTGTAATATGCTTTCCAGGTGGAGTGGAAAAATTGCCGTTACTAAATTTTGCACCAGTTGCTGTCCGCGACATGAATACCGGGCGGTCCCACTCGTATGCGATCACTGCTTGCTCCGGGGTATTAACTTCCAGCCTTTTTGCGGAGGGGGGAACATCGACCGAAAGAGGAGCTAGCTCTTCATAGGGGATGATTCGCAAATGTGTCGCAGGAATGTGGTAGTTGATCTCCCACTTATCATCGAGCAGACGATACCAGGGCTGACCTTCATCATCAAAGACTAGCTTCGTCGCCCAGTGAGTGGTCTCATAATACATGCGATAAGCCACCGGAAAGGATTTATCTGCTTTCCAGTGCGCATCTGTGAATGGCACGGTCACCTCTACCAGGGCGCCTTCCGGGGGTAATTCCGCGATTGGAGGATTTAACTGAGTGCGTACTGGCTGGATGGCTCCAGAGTGAGCATAGCCTTTACCGGCAATCTCGTACCAAATACGGTTGTAGGCTGGCTCTTCGTCACCGATAGTGACTTCGCTGATGGAAAGCAGCATATCTTTCCAATACGTTTCAATAACCTTGGCTTTAAACGATGGTCGTTCGAATAATTTAATACTAGCATCAATCACCCTCCCTTGCTGCTCAAAAGGCAAGGCGATTGGCTTTGTGTAGGGCATGAGAAAGAACCCCATCACGGATGATGAGCTGATTTTTAGGAAGTCTCGGCGGGAGATCTTGTTCACTGGATCGTACTCAACCCCCATTGATCAGCGATGGACATTCACCACCGTGCCTACCTTCGCGAAGCCGTACAACCATCCTGCTTCATCGGTAGGTAAATTGATGCAACCATGGCTCATCGGGGTGCCAAAATTGGAGTGCCAGTAAGTGCCATGCAGCCCATAGTCCTTATAGAAATACATTACATAGGGAACTTTTGGCAGGTAATAACCGGGGCCGGACATATCCGCAGCGCGATATTTGACATATATCTTAAATTTACCAGTCACCGTTGGATGATACCGGGTGCCAGTGGATACCAGAGTGCTCCGGACGAGTTCGTCTCCTTCGTAGAAGTATGTTCGTTGCTGGCTCAGGTCGACATCTATCCAATGCTCGTTATCATCTACTCCTGCCGGTCGGCCTGGGTATTGGTACTGACCACCAGCAATTTTTTTCTTCTTAGGTTTCGTAGTCGGAGTTGGTTCATCTGTCGGAGTCGATGTCGGTGTCTCGGTTGGAGTGGGACTTGGCGTAATTGTCGGAGTAGGGCTGGGCGTTAACGTAGGAGTTGGAGTGAATGTAGATGTAGGTGTGGGTGTGCGGGTTTCCTTGAGCAGTGCGAGGTGGATTGCTGGCCGCGATTCCCCACCGGTAAGGGCTTGGGTGAAGGTTGGTGATCCGAGCCAAATAACCAGAGTTGCTAAGGCAATCAACAATGCAAGAATAAGCGGCCAGGAAAACGCGGGGGAGCGGATAAACGCATCCGAAGCTATGGGGTAGGTGATTAATTGCCTGGCAGTGGTCAACCTGGGACCTTGCGAGGATCTGCTGTTCCGGAGTCGCTTGATTGCCCAATGCATCCCCTGGCGAGCTCGCTGGCTTTTCGGGTTGATTTCCAGAGCACGATTCAGGTATACGAGGCTGGCGCGAGGATCGGATTGTGAAGCAAGCAGTAACCAGCCTTCTTCGCGGTTTGGATCCAGTGAAACCGCTTTCTGTGCCCATCTCCGTGTTTCCCTATGATCTCTAATGCGCAGCGCTTGCTGTGCAGATTCGATTGCTCGCTGGTAGGCTCCGTTAATGTCGTTCATGGAGTTGATTCAACGTTTTCGTTATCTAGAAAGCATAATATGCCATCGGATATGCCTTTGGCTAACAACTCCGGTTGTTGTGTAAGAATCGCCCGGTCAAGATTGAGGAACCCAACTTCGATGATCGCTGCAGGCGTGTCTTCATTAATCTCGCTAAAAGCGTGATAGCTGGTCATATCGGTCGTTATGCTGTTGTGCAGAGTCAGGCCGGTGACCTGGCTATAGCGATTCCTTAAGCAAGCAGTGAGCCGGGCTGCTTGATCTGGATGGGGATTGGATAATGGCGCAGATACTTTAAAGCCAGTTGCCTGGTCGTTGATGTAATCGCAAGAATCCGCGTGGATCGAGATGAGTGTTGAGGCGCGATAGCCAGTCAGCCTATCATCGAACTCCTGAAGAATCTCTACATCGTACCCTTTTTCGATCAGGGTTTGTTGGACATAAGCGGCTACAGTCTCATTGATACTTCTTTCGGTCAAACCATCCAGGCACACGGCTCCTGAATCATTGCCGGAATGTCCAGCAACAATGCCAATTAATGGTTGTGTGCGAGGGGTGGGTGTCATTTCGGTACCTACGGAGGCTGTCTGTTGAGGGGCTACTCCCAAGGTCAAACTTTTCCGTAAATTGACAGGGAGCAACCCAGGGTCAGTCCACATAGTAAATAAGGTTGCCAGGACGAAGGCAACCCCGAGGACAACCGGGATGATATAATGTGTGCTGCGTGCAAGGCGTCCGGAGTAGGCTGGTGGATGGGGGGCAGGTGGATTATCCATACTCTTTTATGATACTACCGTATTTAGTCTAAGATTGCAAGGAATTCATACCTTGTAAATTTAATAGCAAGATTTGTGCCGAAGTGCCGAAATAATAAAAGAAAACCCCGCTTCATGCCATAGGATCATGGATAAAACGGGGTGGAATGTGTCGAACTACGCGTTTAATACATTCCCCAGTCAGCCCCAACACCTTCTTCCATCATTGAAAAGTCCCACATATCCATCCCTAATTCAATCGTCGTGGGGCGTTGGAGAAATTTCTCGGCTTTCTGGCGTGTCATATCCAGGAGAGCTGGTCCATAAGGACAAAATGGCGTAGTCAAGATCATATTAAGATTGGCATGCTCATCCTGGATGACGACATCGCGAATCAGGCCGAGTTCAATTATGCTCAAGCCGATTTCGGGGTCTACAACTTCTCGCAGTACGTCGCGGAGTTGAGATGATAAATCCGGGTGGGTGCTATCCGCCTGCCAGGTTGTTTTTGAGGAGGTGGTATCCAGGTTCATCTTAGCGCTCCACGGGGATCAGGTTGGGAATGACGTAGGTGCAATGCGCATCACCGTTTAACAGACATTGGACTTTCTCCGCAGGTACGGATAACATCCTTGAGATCAGAGTCTGATCGACGGAGCACACTTCGGGGTGGTTTTGTCCGACGTGATAGTAGGGGCATCCGAGCTCTCGGATGACATAATCGTCTTGCCGCTTCTCCCATTCCACTGTGAAACCCTCTTCACGCAATAACTCGGTAACAACCGTAAGGCGTTGCTCCATATTCAGACCCTTCAATCTGAGATCGTAATCAGAAGCCACGCCTTCTGCCATTTGTGCAAATAACTGGCTGATCATTTGGCTCGGGAGTGTACCTTTGAGTTGTTCGAGCAAACGGATTGTGAGGCGGAGATAACGGGATGGAAACCGTTCCAGCCCCTCCTCGGTCAGGTAATATAAACGGCGTGGTCTCCCCACACCATGTCTTTCCTCCTCGGAAGAGACCAATCCATCTGCTTCCAACCTCGTGATATGGTGTCGAACAGAAATTGGATTGATATGAACAGCCTCAGCGATTTCGTTGATCGTACAGCGTTGCCGGCTGAGGAGAGTCCGCAACACTCGATCTCGGGTGCTCTTTTGGTGGTCGTCTATATATAATCTCTGATCCATAGCCGCATTTTATTTTCTGATTCTCTTGTTGCTTCACAATAAATCGTGTGTCAGTATAGCATGTCAGTCTTTTTTTGTCAATATTAAGATTTTTATACTAAATATTATTGACTTATAGCCGTAAATTTGCTATAATTAGCCCGAATAAACTAGATTTTTATGCTAAATATTGACGAAGTTAGCCTAACTTGCTATAATCTTCGACTTGGGTTCAGGTATCATCAAGTTAGTTCTGCTGCAATGAATAGAGAGTAACAATCATCTACTGAAGGAGTTTCACGAGTCATGTCACAATTATCAATACGTAACTTGCACGTCAACATTGATGGCAAAGAGATTCTTAAGGGGGTTAATCTGGATATTAACCAGGGTGAGGTGCACGCCCTCATGGGGCCAAATGGTACGGGTAAATCTACCCTGGCGTACACCCTGATGGGGCACCCAGCTTATGAAGTCACCGCCGGTGAAGTAATCTTCAAAGGGCAGAATATCCTTGAGCTGAAACCAGATGAGCGCGCACATTTGGGGGTGTTTTTAGCGTTTCAGTATCCTATTGCCATTCCCGGCGTATCGATGGCAAATTTCCTTCGAACGGCGGTCAATGCCAGCCGACGGGCAAATAATCCCGAAGATAAGGGGATATCCATTCCGGAGTTTCGCAAGTTGCTGAAAGAAAAGATGGACCTGCTCAAGGTAGATCATGACTTCGCTGGGCGCTACCTAAATGAAGGATTTTCCGGCGGCGAAAAGAAGCGCGCAGAGGTCTTACAGATGGCAGTGCTGCAACCTGAGATTGCCATTATGGATGAGACCGATTCGGGTTTGGATATCGATGCCTTGAGGATCGTTTCAGAAGGTGTAAACGCACTTCATGGCCCAAACCTTGGTACCTTGGTGATCACCCATTATCAGAGGATCCTCAACTATATTAAACCGGATCATGTGCATATTATGCTGGCAGGTCATATTGTTGAATCAGGTGGAGCTGAGCTTGCGCTTCATCTGGAAGAGCACGGGTATGATTGGATACGGGAAAAAACCGAAGCGATGGCAAGCTAGTCCTGGGAGAATAACAATGAGTTCCGATGCAACCATATTAGAAGGTGTTGGTGACTATAAATATGGCTTCAGTGATCCTGATAGCTATGTATTTAAATCTCGGAAAGGGTTAGATAGCGAAATTGTCGAGCAAATTTCCGAAAAGAAGGGTGAGCCTGCCTGGATGCTAGAGTTCCGGCTTAAGGCATTGGCTCACTTCCTCCAGCGACCGATGCCAACCTGGGGTGGGGATCTCGCCGGGCTCAATTTGGATGAGATTTACTTCTACGTAAAGCCCGCTGAGCTGGAAAGCAAATCCTGGGATGACGTCCCCGAAAATATTAAGCGCACATTTGATAAACTGGGTATCCCGGAAGCAGAACAAAAATTCCTTGCTGGCTTGGGCGCACAATACGATTCGGAGATGGTCTATCATAAGCTTCAGGAACACCTGGAGAAGCAGGGGGTCATCTTCTTGAGCATCGAAGACGGGCTGCGCCAACATCCGGATCTATTCAAGGAATATTTTGGAACGGTCATCCCTATCGAGGACAACAAGTTTGCAGCTCTCAACAGTGCTGTTTGGTCTGGCGGATCATTTATCTATATCCCGAAGGGCGTAAAAGTTGACCTGCCATTACAAGCCTATTTCCGTTTAAACATGGCTAATATCGGACAATTCGAGCGCACCCTGATCATCGCAGATGAAGGAGCTGTGGTGCATTATGTCGAGGGATGTACGGCCCCTATCTATACATCTGATTCATTTCACAGTGGCGTGATCGAAATTGTGGTCAAGAAAGACGCCCGGGTAAGATACACCACCATCCAGAATTGGTCGACCAACGTCTATAACCTGGTCACCCAGCGTGCCATGGTTCACGAACGAGCAACCATGGAATGGGTCGATGCTAATCTTGGCTCCAAATTGACGATGAAATACCCTTCCTGTTACTTGATGGGTGAAGGCGCTCATGGCGAAATCCTCTCCATGGCCTTTGCCGGTAAAGGACAGCACCAGGATGCGGGCGGTAAGATGCTCCATTTCGCGCCCCACACCAGCAGCAAGATCACCTCCAAGTCGATTAGTAAGGCAGGTGGGAGGACTTCGTATCGTGGGTTGCTCAAAGTGCATAAGAATGCGGAAGATGTCCGTTCTAACGTGGTTTGCGATGCCCTCTTGCTTGACGAGACTTCCCGTTCGGATACTTACCCGTACATCGAAATCGATGCGGAGGATGTAACCATCGGTCACGAAGCTTCTGTCTCGAAAGTTGGCGAAGAGCAGCTTTTTTACTTGATGAGCCGCGGCCTGAGCACTGAAGAAGCCACCACCATGGTTGTTTCTGGTTTCATCGAACCTCTGGTCAAAGAGCTACCCATGGAGTATGCCATCGAGATGAATCGCCTGATCCAGCTCCAGATGGAGGGTTCGGTTGGATAGCCCCAAGAAGGCAATCCGTTAATAGAGGAACAAATATACGATATGGCAACGCGCAATGTAGTAACTCGCACAAGGCAATCCGGACGGCAGGTTTCGAGAGATTTTGTATTCACCCGTGATATGATCCCGGGTCTTTCTGGGAACGGGAACTATGCGGAGTTCCTGGTGAATTATCGCTCTCGCGCCTGGGAATCTTTTCAGGCTTTGCCAATACCCACCACAAATGATGAACCATGGAGACGGACTGACTTACGCTCTTTGCAAGCCGGTGGTTTTTCCTTGCCTGTTAAGGCTACGTCAAATTTATTGCCTGCTGCACCCGCTGAATTGCTTGCCCCATTGATTGGAAGTGAGCATGGTGGTCAGCTCGTGCTCCTATCCGGTGAAAAAGCACAAACATATCTAGACCCAGAGCTGGTTTCTAAGGGCGTTGTTTTTACTGATTTAACCACTGCCGAGCGTGAGTATCCCACCCAAATGGCACAGATCTTGGGTAAGATCGTGCGTTCAGATGAAGGTAAGTTCGCGGCCATGGCAGGTAGCCTGGCAAATACAGGCGTATTCGTCTACATCCCAAAGGGCGTGGAGGTAACTCAACCCCTGCATAGTGTTCTCTGGGGTCCAGGTGCCGGGATGGCGTATTTTTCACACATCCTCGTTTGGGTGGATGATCGGGCTTCTTTGACTTATGTACATGAAGCGGCATCACCGACTGAAGCAGATGGCCAGACGCTGCATGCTGGGATTGTAGAAATTCAAGTGGGTGAAGGGGCGAATCTGCGATTTGTGGAACTGCAATCCTGGGGGGAACATGTATGGAATTTTAGCCACGAACGCGCCCGGGTCAGCCGGGATGGGCAACTGGATTGGATATTTGGGGCCATTGGCAGCCATTTAACCAAGAATTTTTCTGATCTTGACCTGATTGGTCAAGGTGCAACAGGAAGAATGTCAGGTTTTTATTTTACCGATGGAAACCAACATCTGGATCATGATACGCAACAAAATCACCTCGCTCCGCATACAACGAGCGATCTTCTTTTCAAAGGGGCTCTTAAAGATCGCAGCCGGTCGGTTTGGCAGGGGATGATTTATGTAGCACCAGGCGCTCAGAAAACCGATGGTTATCAGGCAAACCGTAATTTGACCCTGAGCCCCCAGGCTCGGGCGGATTCAATTCCCGGTCTGGAAATACTCGCAGACGATGTGCGCTGTACACACGGTGCTACCGTGGGTAAGATCGATCCTGAACAGGTGTTTTATCTTCGCAGTAGAGGTATACCATACAAAGAAGCAGAGCGCTTGATCGTTGAAGGATTTTTCGATCCGATCATGCAGCGTATTCCGTTTGAGGGAGTTCGCGCCCGATTTCAGAGTGCGATTCTAGAAAAAATGTTATAGAATAAATATACGCAGGGCTAGAAACTAGCGCACGAATTTCGATATCAGAGGTGAGCGGAGGGAAATCTTTTGAACGGCGAGCCACATGTTGCGCGGCTCGCCTCTGGTATTTCTTTGTGCTTGATTATTGGGAGGTGGAGTTGACAGAATTATATTTTACTTCTGGTCCAAATACCGATGAGGCATATGCGGTAGGAGACTATGTTGAAGTATTTTGCGATCACGATAAAAATGGTATCCGCGTTCGTGATTGGTTGGTAGGTACGGTAGTACAAGTTGATATAAAATTGATTGCCGTCCAATTCCAAGAAAATGTATACCTGACCGATGGCTGGATGGTGCCAGACCATGTTCTCTGGTTCCCGAAAACATCGAATTATTTACGGCATGTACGACGCAGACATGTTCGGCCCAGGACCAAATAGCTCCCCCCGACCACTAAGAACAGGGCATAACCATGGATTCCTCACGATCTCATAGCGTCTCCCTCGATATTACCAGTGTTCGTGATGATTTTCCGATCTTGACAAGAGAGGTGCGACCCGGCGTACCCCTCATCTATCTGGATTCAACGGCAACCAGCCAGAAACCCAGGTCAGTGATCGAAGCGATGGATTTGTATTACCGCAGGTCAAACTCAAATATCCACCGCGGCATCCATACTCTGGCGGAAGAAGCAACTGCAGCCTATGAGAGTGCCCGTGAACGGGTGGCAGCATTCATTGGAGCGCCATCGGCAAAACAAGTCATCTTTACCAGAAATACGACCGAATCAATCAACCTGGTTGCTTATAGTTGGGGCAGAAAGTTTCTCAAGCCAGGTGATATCGTGATATTGACCGAGATGGAACACCATTCTAACCTGGTGCCCTGGCAGATGCTGTCCGCTGAACGTGACATTCGTTTAGAATTTATCCCAATTTCTCCGGATGGGTTGTTAGACCTGGAAGCATATGACAAGTTATTGGCGCTCCAACCCAAGCTGGTATCTTTCACGCAGATGTCAAATGTTTTGGGAACGATAACTCCAGCCAATGAGATCATTCGGCGGGCTCACGAGGTGGGTGCAAGGACGCTCATTGATGGAGCACAATCGGTTCCTCATTTTGCTGTAAATGTGACCGACCTGGATGTGGATTTCTTAGCCTTTTCCGCTCACAAAATGTGTGGGCCAAGCGGAATCGGCGCTTTATATGGAAAAAAAGAGTTGTTGGAAGCGATGCCTCCATTCTTAGGCGGCGGCGACATGATCAAGCGGGTCCATTTGCGTTCATTTGTCTCCAATGAAATCCCGCACAAGTTTGAAGCCGGCACTCCGGCGATTGCTGAAACCATAGGATTTGGGGCAGCAGTGAATTATCTCACTCAGGTTGGCATGAATTCCATCGCAGCCCATGAGCATGAGCTGATTAGCTATGCATTAGAGCGATTGGAAGAGATACCTGGTTTGAAGGTGTATGGCCCAATACCTGATCAAAAGGGTGGTGTGGCGGCCTTCACGTTGGATGATGTTCATCCACATGACGTATCACAAGTGCTGGACAGAGATGGCATTGCAGTTCGCGCGGGACACCACTGCGCCATGCCTTTGCACGAGAAGCTCAACCTGGTGGCGACGACCCGTGCCAGTTTTTACCTGTACAATACTGTGGAGGAAATCGATCGATTGGTTGCCTCACTGTATAAAGTTAAGCACTTGTTTGGAAGCTAAACTCAATTATTTGATTACCGCTTTTCTAGGATGAGGTCGCAGGTTCGGATCTGATTATGGATGACTTATACCGTGAATTAATTATCGATCGCTATAAAAACCCCTTATTCAGGGGACATCTAGACCCAAACGATATTACTTTTGAAGACGACAATCCGCTCTGCGGCGACCGTATTCGTATCGATTTACGGCTGAATGAAAAAGGGGAGATAAAAGAGGCTTTGTTTGATGGGCATGGGTGCGCCATCTCGCAGGCCTCCGCAGACTTGTTGGTGGAGTCCATTCAAGGAAAGCCGATTGAATTGGTCAAAGGCTTGACGAGAGAGGATGTCCTTGAGCTGCTAGGGATAGAGTTGGGGCCTGTTCGGTTGAAATGCGCTCTCCTCTCCTTGAAGGTACTCAAAGCAGGCGCCTATGGACTCGGTGAAGCCAACGACGATTTAGTGGAATAATCTTATTCGATATTAACTCAGATTTCAAGCAATGTACAATTACACTAAAACTGATCCGGTGCAGTGTGAATTCATCGGGATTGCCAACTCAGATGAAATTCCAAATGGGGGAAGGCTGTTTGTAGAGATCGATGAACAGACGATTGTCGTATTTAACATTGCGGGCCAATATTATGCTATTGCGGATATTTGTTCGCATGATAATGGCCCGCTTGGAGATGGCAACCTGGAAGGCGACGAGATTGTCTGCCCACGACACGGTGCTCGTTTTGATGTGCACACAGGAAAAGTATTATCGCTTCCAGCGATTGTAGACATTCCTGCATATCCGGTGAGAGTAGTAGAGGGTGAAATTCAGATCGGATTGCCGTTAGATGGTAATGAACGCTGATAGTTATTAAATATCAATTGAACTCTGTGAACTCGTGCTTCATGGGGATCAGCTCCCATGGCAAGAACCACCTCTTCAGGCCTGCCTGTAGCGCCTTCCATTGCAGATAATTGGACCAGAATGCTTTGCAATGGATCAGAATCACTTGTTAACGGCTTTAACTCGGAAATAAGGGAACGTAAATCGTAGGTTTTTCCGTGCCGAATCCTGGGCAAGGAGGTCGATTCGAGTACATTCTCGATCCGTCGGCTGAGATCTGGGATTGGACTCATGAATGTAATTTGATACTCTGCAGCGAGCAGTGAGGATTGGAGAGCGGGTAAATCGAGCAGCACATGTTCGATGAAATTAATGCTTATACCTGGAGGGGAGGCGGCAGCTAGCGAAGTTCTAATTGAATCGAGTGGCAACTTGGTTTCTAACCAGATGTCGGCGAACTCGCACTCACTCGTAAATCCCAATGGAAGCGCACACGCCAGATTAATCCGCGGGTGAGGCCTGAAACCTTGGGAATAAGCCAACGGCAGAGCAGCCCGCCGGATCGTTCGCTCCAGTGTCCTGTGAAGGTCCAGGTGACTGGTATAGCGCATCGCTTCGGTTTTGGCAAAATTAATGCGAATTCTCATGCGACATCGAAGGGATAGCAGCGAAATGTTCAATCCCCGGGAGACAGAACATCCATATTGACCGAAAAATCCTTGACAGCAATCCTCTTAGACTTCACCTCCGGGCATTGCCAAACCTCACCGGGATTCATTCTTCTAAGATCTGCAAAGGTTGGTAGAACACCGCAGGCAAAACAGCGCTGGCGACAATCGATGCGTGTTCTTCCTTGCAGGCTCCACAAATAATCCTCGGTGAGAAATTTCTTGAGTACCGAGGTTGAGATATGATCCCAAGGAAAATTCTCATCGATTGGTCTCTCGCGCAGGGTGTAAAAATTCGGATCCAAGCCTGTTACTTGAAATGCCTCAAGCCAGGTATCATAACTAAAGCGCTCGTTCCAGGCATCAAATTTAGCGCCATTTTGCCAGGCATGGAAGATTACCTCGGCCAATCTCCGGTCCCCGCGCGAAAGCCAGGCCTCGAGCATGGTTTCCTTAGGTGAATTCCAATTTAGCTTTAAACCTGCTCCGCGTAGCTCTCTTTTAAGTAATGCCTGTTTGTTCAAGATCATCTCAATCGATTCGCTAGGGACCCATTGGAACGGGGTGTGCGGTTTTGGAACAAAGGTGCTCACCCCGGCATTGACCTGTGCCCGCATTCCGATCACTTTCCGACCTTCGGTCAGGACAGCCTTGCACAAATTTGCAATCGCCTGCACATCCTCCATTGTCTCGGAGGGATGGCCGATCATATAATAAAGCTTGATCGTAGTCCAGCCGCGCGAGTAGATTGCATGGGCTGTATCCAGGAGTTGGGCTGTGCTAACAGGTTTATTAATGATATCTCGCATTCTTTCCGTCGCGGCTTCAGGTGCAAGGGTGAACCCGCTGCGACGAGTCCCTTTCAGTGCATTCATCAAATCGACGCTAAAACTCTCGATGCGCAGGGAAGGGAGTGACATGGAAAGGTGCTGAGAGAGGAAGCGGTCACCAACTGCGTTAACCAGCTCCAAAATATGCGTATAGTCAGAAGAAGAGAGCGATAGCAAACCCACATCCTCATATCCTGTGTTACGAATTCCTTCCTCAATCGCCTGGATAATCTCATCCACTGTACGCTCCCTTACGGGACGGGTGATCATACCGGCTTGGCAGAAGCGGCAGCCCCGTGTGCAGCCGCGCATAATCTCTATGGGGATCCGGTTATGCACGGTATCAATATAAGGCACGATAAACCGCGTTGTGGGTGGGGGTAGCTTGGCAACAATCCGTTTCATGATTGGAAGCGGAGTGTCGGCTTCAAGTTTTTCCATATGCGAGAATGTGCCATCATCGAAATAATGAGATCGGTACAGCGATGGAATATATACCCCCCAGATTTGCGATAATCGACCTAGAAGGGTCTTGCGGTTTTCGCCCTTGATTTTCCAGTCTTTATATACATCGATGATCTCCCCCAATACCTCCTCGCCTTCTCCAACGACGAAAGCATCCACAAATGCATGCATCGGTTCTGGGTTGAATGTAGCGTGCCCACCGGCAATGATCAAGGGGTGGCTCTCGGATCGTTCAGATGAGATAACAGGAATCTCCGCGAGATCGAGTATATTGAGGGTGTTTGTGTATAAAGTCTCATACGGCAGGGATATGCCGATGATATCGAATGCGCCGAGAGCGTGTTTCGTCTCAAGCGAGTAGAGGGGTGTTTTTGACGAGCGAAGAGCAGCTTCCATGTCCACCCAAGGTGCATAAGCACGCTCTGCCAGTGCGTCTGAACGTTGGTTGATCAAATCGTATAATATCGCCAATCCAAGATTGGACATACCGATATCATAAATATCTGGGAAAACCAATGCAATGCGGATATTTCTGGCCCAATCTTTCACTACCTGGTTAAATTCACCACCGACATAGCGACCCGGTTTTTCGACCGTAGGTAATATATATTCAAGCCGAGTTTGAATCTGATCTGGATTGAGCATGTTTCTCGCCTATTCATTCACCGATAAACGGGATAATCTATAGCATTATAACAAAGGGGCGAAAAATAATCCGAGTGTTATTGTCATTATTCATCTGGTGAGCAGAAGACATCGATCAGCCAGAAAATATGTCTCACCCCCGATAATCCTTTATCGGGGGCGAGACATAAGCCAATCTGATTGTCTGGTTTAGCGATTAAATATCCATTGATCCGTTGATCGTTCCCAGGAGACTAACTCTTCTGGTCGGAACCAGAGGGATACTTCTAGTTTTCCGTTCTCGATGGTGTCTGAGGCATGTGTCAGGTTGTAGCTGACTTCCAGAGCAAAGTCGTGCCTCAGCGTGCCCGGAGCTGCTTCTAAAGGTCGAGTTGATCCCATGGTTTGTCGCACAGCAGCGACAGCAGCGGGGCCTTCCCAGACCATCGCCATCACAGGTGAAGAAGTGATATAGCGGATTAATCCTTCATAAAAATCTCTTCCTTTGTGTATGGCATAGTGTGTTTCTGCAAGCTCCTGGGTGACATCCATAAACTTAGCGCCAACCAAGCAAAGACCACGTCGCTCCAGGCGGCTGACAACTTCTCCGATGAGTCCACGTTGTACGCCATCAGGTTTGACTAAGACGAGTGTCCTTTCCAATGATGCCTCCTTAGAATTTTGCGCGCCGATATATCCGAATAATATTTACTGGGTAAATCGTAAAACAAGAATCATCGGATTGGC
>Ga0154772_1082_pt1 | contig 24297 bp, 18 predicted proteins | sample Rifle2008BG16ft_FD_105780 | JGI IMG/M metagenome (GOLD analysis project Ga0154772, IMG submission 105780) | Chloroflexi bacterium RBG_16_52_11
GGCGTGTGGGTAAGCTCCATAGAGCACGCCGAATGTTTGCAGTGCATCGGCGGTGACTTTTAAAGCCACCTCACCGGGCTGGGTGTGATAGGGGAAGTAATAACTCATGACAGTAATATCGCCAAGGACTACGCTGGACACCTGGTACTCGTGGCTTACTGACCAGACAAAGTTGCGGGCGGAGGTGTGTGTGAAACGATACCAGGAGCCGTCCCGCTCAGCCGGAGCGGACGCAGCGACGACCAGTTCTTGCCGGTCGTCTGCGATCTGGATGTTCACCTGAAAATCGGACTTTTCATAAACCAGGTGCTCTCCAAAGTAGCCAGCCCGGTGAGCCAGCCAGCCCTCGCCGGGGTAATACGGGGCTACGAAGGGGTACCAGTCCACCAGGTTGGTCTGGCGGGAGGTGTAGCCAAACGGAACCGGGCGCACATCTGGTGAGGGTGTTGGAGAGGGGAGGAAAAGCTCATAGGATACCGACAGGGAGATATTTTCCCCCGCTGCGAGAGGGCGGGGCAGGATCAGGCTTAACTGGCCAATTTCCTCAGTGCCCCGCTCAACGACCTGCCCGTCGCCCCAGCTCATGCCGTTCAATTGAAATGTGTTCGGGAAGTAAAGTGGGTCGACCATCAGCACCAGATCGGTGAGCGCAACGCTCGTGTTATTGGTGTAGGTGATTTGCTCCTGCACGACGAGGTGGTGCTGACCGTAATCGAGGATGGCAGTCAATACATACTTTGGGGGCACCGCTGCGGAGGGGAGCAGTGAGCCTAGTTGCGCCGGCGGTGTGGATGCTTCGGGGGCTGCCGGAGTCTGGAGCGCACCGGTCGGTGCGGCTCCCGGGGTTGTGGAATCGACAGGGGTGGTTTTTCCCCCGGCAGGGGTTGGCATGGCCGGAGTAGTAGAGACGGGTAGCGTAGAACCCCTCGAGACGGGACGATCAACGGCTGTGCCGCTGCCCGCTGAACAGCTCGTGATCAGAGCCAGGAGCAGGAAAATGGCGATTGTCGCCCAAAAAAGGTGATGATGGCAGGGTTGGCGGTGCATGGAGAGGGGGTCGTTTACGCTGCCATCTCTTCGCGCACTTTCCGGTACAGCGTCTCGGCTTTCAGCTCGCTGAGTGTGTAGCAAGGCGCTTCGAGTTGGTCGGCAAGAGCCTGGGCTAATCCCTGGTCGAAAGCGGCATGTTCCATGTTGACCACCAAGCAGCGGATCTCGTCTTCAGCGATCTGCCTGGCAATCAGATGAGCTTCTTCTTGAGGCGGCAGATTGCTCATCGAGACATTGCCGGCTCCATCGGTGAGCAGGATGATCAGGGGCATCACATCCGGGTGGACAAAGCGTTCCTGGCTGATCACCTGGTGAGCGAGCAACAGGCCAGCAGAGAGCGGTGTCTTACCACCGACAGGGATGTCCGCCAGGGCGCGCTGGGCAAGATGGACAGAATTGGTGGGCGATAGCACCAGGGTGGCGCGGTCCTTCTGGAAAACGGCCATACCCACCCGGTCACGGCGCTGGTAAGCGTCGGTGAGCAGGGAGAGGATTGCACCCTTGGTGGCGGTCATGCGCTCTGCTACCGCCATAGACCAGGAGGCATCTACCACGAAAAGCACCAGGTTGGCGGCTTTCTTAACCCGAATCTTCCGTTGATAGTCGCTGGAGCGGATGGCGAAGGCGACGCGTTTGCGCATCTCGTGGCGCTGTTTTTGGAAAGGAGCGGCCGCGCGCAGGGTGGCGTCGAAGGCCAGGTCGTCGGCCTTTCCCGGCGATGGGCGCGCTTGGATGTAGCGGCCGCGCTTGCGTTCGGTGTGCGTGCGAGAGCGCCGTCCACCCAGGCGGCGGGTGACCTTATCTAGAGGATTCTCAATCCTACGGGGGATGAATGGCTGGCCAATCTTGACCTGCTGGCCGCCATCCCACCAGTTCGCCTTTCCGCTATCAAAGACGTTCTGCTGGGTGGGCTGGGATGGAGCCTGTTCAGACGCTTCTTCGTCTATCTCCTGGCTCACCCCTTTTTTTTTTCGGGGCTTTCGAGCTGGTCATTGTCAGGGGCATACTCGGGTTCGCCAGCGCTGCTCGTGGCACCCTGGAGCTGCTCGATGCGCTCCTGCAGGTCTTCCATGCTGATCTCAGCCTGATGGAACGGGCCGCGCTTGATGCGATGCGGCAAGGCCAGCTCGGCTGCCAAGGCGATATCCCGGTCGGTGATGGACTTACGCCCTTCAAAAGCGGCATGGGCGCGGGCAGTTTTTAAGATGACCAGGTCCGCACGATGGCCATCGACGTTCAGGCTGGCGCTCAACGCGGCGATGGAAAGCATATCCCGGCGGCTGTAGCTCACCTGGTCGACCAGGACGCGGGCATGCTCGATCTGGTGAGAGAGTTCATCCTCTTTGCTCAACCATAACTGGCGGAAATCGTCCGGTGAGCTCTCGTAAGACAGGTTTCTTTCCATAATCAACACCCGCTCGCGAGCATCGCGGATGCCATGGATTTCTACTGATAAAGCAAAACGGTCGAGCAATTGGGGGCGCAGATCCCCCTCTTCCGGATTCATGGTGCCTACCAGGATAAAACGGGCAGGATGGGAGAAGGAAATGCCTTCTCGCTCGACGATGTTCATCCCCATGGCGGCAGAATCGAGCAGCACATCTACCACGTGGTCGTCCAGTAGGTTTACTTCATCGATGTAGAGCAGGCCGCGATTTGCCGCCGCCAGCACACCGGGCTCAAAGTGGCGTTCGCCTTTTTGGATAGCCTTTTCGATATCCAGTGTGCCGACCACGCGGTCCTCTGTCGCCGAGACGGGCAAGTTGACAAAAGCTGTATTGCGCAGCTCTACCGGCAGCGATTCGCCGTTAGCCACTCGTTCACGGCATTCAGTACACCAGATGATGGGATAGTCCGGGTCGCAGCCGAAGCGGCAGTCGGTAACGACTGCCACGCGCGGCAGCAAGGCAGCCAGGGCGCGCGCCGCGGTAGACTTGGCTGTACCCCGCTCCCCGCGGATTAACACGCCGCCAATGCGCGGATCCACCGCGTTCAATACCAGGGCGCGCTTCATCCGCTCCTGGCCCACAATGGCAGTAAATGGATAGATTGAGGGCATATTTCCTCGCCGAATGATTATAATCCACACGACCCTTATAGGAAAGGTTGCCAAGTTTGTACATAACCTTTATAATCTACGCACATACCAATCCGAATTGGAGCATTATTTCTCATGGAACATATTGAGCCAAATATGGGGCTTGGGGTAGATAGCGAGGACAACCAGGCCACTGAGGCACCAGGCAACACATCACCACCAATCGAGAACCAATCCATGGAGACGCTGCTGGAAGAGCAGGGTTTAGCCCTGGATTTTCCGAAGCAGGGCGAAATTCGTTCCGGGTTCATCGCCACCATTGGAGAAAACGAGATCCTGGTCAGCGTTGGCACTAAATCCGAGGGAGTGATATCGGGAAAAGAGCTGGAGCAAATACCGCCGGATGAACGCAGTGCATTTCAGATAGGCCAGGAAATCCCTGTTTACGTACTCTCACCCGAAGATCCGAATGGAAATGTCGTGCTTTCCTACCTGCGCGCCCGGGAAGAAAAAGACTGGGAACAGGCAGAAAATTTACTTGCCGAGGGGCAGGGATTCGAAAGCAATATTATCGGTTACAACAAAGGTGGATTATTGGTGCCGCTGGGGAGGCTGCGCGGATTTGTTCCGGCTTCTCAAATCAGCCTGGTGCGCAGGGCTGCCCTGGGCGGTGATACCCCGGACCAGCGCTGGGGCAAGATGGTGGGCGAACCGATCAAAACGCGGGTGATCGAGGTGGACCGCGCCCGCCGTCGCTTGATCTTGTCTGAGCGGATGGCCTTGCAGGAAACGCGCGAAGTGCTCAAGGATCGTCTGCTGGATGGCTTGCATGAAAACGACGTTCGCACCGGGCATGTCACTAGCGTGGCTGATTTTGGCGCCTTTGTGAATATCGATGGCGCAGATGGCCTGGTGCATCTCTCCGAAATATCCTGGGAACGCATCCAGCACCCTAATGAAGTCCTCAAAGTTGGCCAGGAGGTCCAGGTTAAGGTCATTGCCATCGACCGTGAGCGCAAGCGCATCGGATTGTCTATTCGCCAGCTCCAACTTGACCCGTGGTTAAAGAAGGTTGATCACCTGCGAGAGGGCCAGTTAATTGAGGGCAAAATCACTCACCTGACCAAGTTTGGCGCCTTTGCCCGCCTGGGTGAAGACCTGGAAGGATTAATTCACATCTCTGAGCTGGGTGAGCAGCGCGTCAACCACCCCAAAGAAGTTGTCAAGGAAGGGGATGAAGTGACCCTGCGCATCATTAAGATTGACCCCGAGCGGCGCCGCATCGGTTTGAGCTTGCGAAAAGTGGACTCACCCGCGTACGCCGACCTGGATTGGAAGATGGCCCTGGCAGAAGAGGTGAAGGAGGTCCAGGCTGCGGAGAGCGAAATTCCCAGTGAGACTCCGGGTGAGGTGCCTGACCAGGCTCCGGGAGAAATTCCTGGTGAAGCACTCAGCGAAATATCCAGCGATGTGCCTCAGGAAACCCAACCACCTGATATTACCGGTGATGAAAGCGAGGCGGAGGCAGAACCACCGCTGGAGCAGGCGGAGGAACCGCCGGCGGAAGCGTAATCTGGCAAGGGATTGGTCTACACTGTAGAGCGCACCTGCCGCAGGTGCGCTCTTATCTTCTCTCAGCGGAGAGAAGATTCACCGTAACGAGAGTCTAAGAACTTTGTTAACCTTAGAAAGTTCTCAACACGAAAACATTGTAGATGAGACAATCTTTGGTAAAATCCAATAGGGATAAAAGCACTCGTAATCTTGAAGTGATGATTGCTGTATCTATGGAGTAGGAGGATTATTCCTTGGCTGGAATGGAGCGTTTTACTCAGCGGGCGCGCAGGGTGCTCAGCCTGGCACATCAAGAGGCAGAACGCATGCGCCACAATTACATTGGCACCGAACACCTGCTTCTGGGCTTGATCCGGGAGGAGGGCGGGGTTGCCGGGCGCGTCTTGCGAGAACTTGGTCTGGAGGCAGAACGAGTCCAAGAGCTCGTCGAGCGCATGGTAGGCACGGGCCAGTACCGCGGTGGGAAGCTTGATTTATCTCCAGGTACACAGCAGGTTCTGGAGTATGCGGTGGATGAAGCACGCCGCATGGGGCACCACTACATCGGTACGGAGCACTTGATGCTGGGTCTGGTGCGCTACGGAGAGGGCGTGGCCATCGACGTTTTGCGCAAGATGGGCGTGACCCCAGAACAGATCCGTCGCCAGACGCGAAGGGTGCTCCAGGAAAGCAGCGTATCTCGCCGGACGAGCACCACCAGCGAGCAGAAACCCAAAGGGGAGCAGCAAAAACCCAAAACACCCATGGTAGACCAGTTGGCCACCGACCTGACCGGTATGGCGGAAGAAGGGAAGCTGGACCCGGTGATCGGGCGGCAGATGGAGATCGAGCGGGTGATCCAGATTCTTGCCCGCCGCAATAAGAATAACCCGGCGCTGATTGGCGAGCCGGGCGTCGGCAAGACCGCCATTGTAGAGGGACTTGCCCAGCGGATCATAGAAGGGGATGTACCCGTGCCCCTGCTAAATAAAAGGGTATTGCAACTGGACGTTGGCTCGCTGGTAGCAGGGACGATGTATCGCGGCCAGTTCGAAGAGCGCCTGAAGCGTGTCATCGACGAACTCAAATCATCGAGCTCAATCCTGTTTATTGATGAAGTGCATATGCTGGTGGGCGCTGGAGCGGCGGGCTCTTCGGTGGACGCAGCCAACATCTTGAAGCCGGCCCTGTCCCGTGGGGAGCTGCAGGTGATCGGCGCAACTACTCTGGATGAATACCGCAAGCATATTGAGAGCGACGCCGCGCTCGAGCGGCGTTTCCAGCCGGTGATGGTTGAAGAACCGTCTGAAGATGAAGCCATCGAGATCCTGCGGGGCATTCGCAACGCATACGAGGAACATCACCGCCTGACCATCTCAGACGATGCGCTGGATGCCGCCGTGCATCTATCGGCGCGCTATGTTACCGAGCGCTTCCTGCCGGACAAAGCCATCGATCTGATCGATGAGTCGTCTTCTCGAGTGCGCATGTATAAAAGCCAGGCGGCAAAAACCGCCAAAGAACTGATGAGCCAGCTCCGTGAGCTGCGCCAGAACCACGCAGTGGCGGTTGAAGACAGCCGTTTTGATGATGCGCAGGATCTTCTGGAACGCCAGGAAGCCCTGGAGAACCAGTTAGAGCGGCTGCGCACTGGATGGGATCGCGCCAACAGCCCGGTGGTGTCTGCTGAGGATATCGCCGAGGTGGTTTCGATGTGGACCGGCGTCCCGGTGATGCAAATCGCACAAGAGGAGTCGCAGCGCCTGCTGCAGATGGAAGCCGAGCTGGGCAGGGCGATCGTCGGGCAGGAAGAGGCCATCCAGGCCATTTCCAAGGCAGTGCGTCGCGCCCGCGCCGGGTTAAAAGACCCGCGCCGCCCCATCGGCTCCTTCATATTCCTTGGGCCGACCGGTGTAGGGAAGACAGAGCTGACCAAAGCCATGGCCCGCTTCCTGTTTGGCAGCGAGGATGCCCTGATCCAGCTTGACATGTCCGAGTTCATGGAGCGGCATAGCGTCAGCCGGCTGGTGGGTGCGCCTCCCGGATATGTGGGCTATGAGGACGCCGGGCAGCTCACCGAAGCGCTGCGCCGCCGCCCTTACTCCATCGTAGTTTTCGACGAGATCGAAAAGGCTCATCCCGAGGCGCACAACATGCTGCTCCAGATCATGGAAGAAGGGCATCTGTCTGATGCTCGCGGCCGGAAGGTGGATTTCCGCAATGCGATCATCGTGATGACCTCCAACGTCGGTGCGGATATGATCAAGCGCCAGACTTCCGTGGGCTTTACAATCAAGCGGGATGAGGTGGTGGAAGAGCGCATGGCGTACGATGAGATGCGCAAGAAGCTGCTTGAATCGCTCAAGCGCGTCTTCCGGCCTGAGTTCATCAACCGCCTGGACTCGGTGATTGTTTTCCGCTCCCTGAATAAAGAAGATATCAAGAAGATTGTCGCGCTGGAGCTGAACAAAGTCTCTGGTCGGCTGGTCGAGCACGATGTTGTCCTCAAGGCCACGCCAGCGGCAATCGATCTGTTTGTAGAGCTGGGCTTTGACCCGGAAATGGGCGCTCGCCCTCTGCGGCGGGGGATCCAGCAACGCGTGGAAGACCCGCTCTCCGACGCCTTGCTCTCCGGCGAATTCGAAGACAGCGAATCGGTCATCGTCGATGCGGTAGACGGAGAGATCAAGCTGCACAAAGCCGAAGAGCAACTCTCTCCCCCATCGGAGACGGTTGAGGTGGTGTAAAGTCTCTGGGGCAGCCTCAACCCCTTCATAAAACCAATCTATTACAACAAGTGGCGAGGCGCACAATGCCTCGCCACTTGTTGTATAGTGCACTTTCGCTCTACGATATAATACCCCTCATGCCAAAAACACGCTCCCAATACGTTTGCCAACAATGCGGACGCGTCTCCGTGAAGGATATGGGTCGCTGCCCGCAATGCGGTGCCTGGAACAGCATGGTCGAGGAGATCGCCGCCCCTGCACCATCCGCCAGCCGGTCTGCGGGTGGGCGCTCGCTGCCCCAGCGCCTCACAGAGATCGGTGGGCCGGAGGAGGAACGTCTGCCATCAAGGATTGGCGAGTTTGCCCGCGTTCTGGGCGGCGGCGTGGTTCCGGGTTCTATTGTGCTGATCGGCGGCGATCCCGGCATTGGCAAATCCACGTTGCTGCTGCAAGTTGCCCTGGAGATGGCTCACCAGGCGGCAGTCTTGTATGTCTCAGGTGAGGAGTCGGTGCGGCAGATCAAGATGCGCGCCGTGCGCCTGTCCAACCAGCCCGATGCGCAGAGCCCGCCTTTTCCTGACGAGCTCTTCCTGATTACCGAGACCAACCTGGAAGTGGTGCTGGAGCACGTCGCTCAAGTAAAGCCGCGGCTGTTGATCATCGACTCGATCCAGACGCTCACCCTGCCTGAGCTGGAGTCTTCAGCCGGTTCGGTATCGCAGGTGCGCGAGTGCGCCTCCCGCCTGCGTGAGGTGGCAAAATCATCCGGCATTGCGGTCTTTCTGATCGGTCATGTGACCAAAGAGGGAACGATTGCCGGCCCCCGCGTACTCGAACACATCGTGGATACGGTGCTCTACCTGGAGGGCGACCGTTTTCAATCCTACCGCCTGCTGCGCTCGGTAAAAAATCGCTTTGGGGCGACTTCCGAGGTAGGCGTGTTTGAGATGCGCGAACGAGGTATGGTGGAAGTGACAAATCCATCCGAGGCGTTTCTGGCGGAACGTATGGTCAATGTGCCAGGCTCGGCCATTGCGGTCACCATGGAGGGGACGCGCCCGTTGTTGGTGGAGGTACAGGGACTGACCAGCCCGACGCCATTCGGTAACCCGCGCCGCACTGCCAATGGCGTGGATATGAACCGCCTGTTGTTGATCACCGCTGTGCTCACCCGGCGGGTTGGCCTGCGCCTGGCAGATCAGGACGTTTTTGTCAACGTGGTGGGGGGGCTGTTGGTGGAGGAACCGGCAGCCGATTTAGCGGTGGCTGCGGCGATCACTTCATCCGCCCGCAACATCCCCTTGCGCGCTGACACCGTGTTGATTGGCGAGGTAGGGCTTTCGGGCGAGCTGCGCATGGTGGGCCAGGCGCCTGCCAGGCTGCGCGAGGCCGCCAGCCTGGGATTTAAATCGGTAATCGTCCCGCACCGCGTGCGCCGGGGGGAGCCCTGGCCGGATGGCATCCAGGTGGTCGAAGCGCGTTCGCTCCAACAAGCCCTGGATAGCGCTTTGTTAAAAGAGTAACCCCAGCAATTTATAGAAAAAATCTCACTAAACTTTATACAAAATCTATGTAAACCTACATTGACGGCGGGGTGTGTTTGCTGATAAATTTGGGCAGAATTACCCAGAACAATCTGCTATTTCCGCTGTTCGAAGGACAGATCGATGGTATTGAAACGAATCCAGTTGGGCTTGATCCACGTCGCAGTGGCGATGACGCTGGTCCCCATCAACAGCACGCTCAACCGCGTGATGATCAAGGAACTGGCTCTCTCGGCTACCCTGGTGGCCGTGCTGGCCTCCCTCCCGTATCTATTATCGCCGATCCAGGTGATGATCGGCGCCTTCTCAGACCGCCATCCCCTGCTGGGGTTGCGTCGTACCCCCTATATCGCCGCTGGCTTGTTGCTCTGTGTCATTGGTTTAGTGCTCTCCCCTCAGGCGGCCTTCCTGATTGCGACCAATTTCTGGGCTGGCATCGGGCTGGGCTTGCTGGCATTCGGCGCCTGGGGGATGGGCTTCAACTTTGCCACAGTCTCTTATCTCTCTCTGGCTTCAGAGCTTTCTGGGGAGCGCAGCCGCGGCCGCACCGTGGCCATTATGTGGTTCATGATGATCTGTAGCATCATCGTCACCGCCATTGTATTGAGTCACATGGTAGATCCCTTCAGTGCCCAGGCGCTGGTGCGCTCCTTCTGGATAGTTGGCCTGGCGGCGCTGGTATTGGGCCTGATTGGCCTGATCCGGTTGGAGCCGCGAGCCATGTCTGCTCCAGCCTCAGACCAGGGTGAGTATTCCTGGGGAAGGCTTTTCAGCTTTATCCTGGAGAACCGCCAGGCGACGCTTTTCTTTATCTACCTGGCAGTCTTACTGGCAGCCATTCTGGGCCAGGATATCCTGCTGGAGCCTTTCGGCGGAGAAGCGTTTGGCATGCCGGTCCAGGCGACGACGCGCATCACCTCGATATGGGGAGGCTGTGTTTTGGTTGCCCTGCTGGTTGCCGGTGGGTTGGACGGGCGGGTGAACAAGCGTACCCTAGCCAGCCTGGGAGCCTGGAGCGCCCTGGCAGGGTTTGTCTTGATCACCATCAGCGGCCTGGCCTTGAGCCAGGGAATCTTCTATGGTGGGGTGGTCTTTCTCGGCGTCGGTACCGGCCTAGCTACAGTCTCGAACCTATCATTGATGCTGGATATGACGACAACAGAGAAAGTGGGGCTGTTCATCGGCGCCTGGGGCATGTCAAACGCGGTCTCACGCCTTGTGGGCACCATCCTCGGCGGCGCAGTGCGAGACGTGGTGGCGCAAGTGGCACACAATCCGGTGACCGGTTATGCGGTTGTCTTTGGCATAGAAGCTATAATGTTGCTGGTTTCGCTGTACCTGCTTCAGAAGATCGACGTGGGCGCCTTCCGCCGCCAGGCAGAGCAACCTTCCTTGTTGGAGCAGGCATCGCTGGCAGCCGATTAGCCTCTCTCCTGATCCCCTTCCCGGAACACATTCATGCCTGAAGATTGGTTGAGCTTGAGCGAGGTAGCAAAGATGCTGGGTGTCCATCCCAGCACCCTGCGTAGCTGGTCCAACCAGGGCAGCTTCCCGGTTCACCGTACACAAGGGGGGCACCGGCGATACCTGCGCGGCGAGGTTGAGCTCTGGCTGCAATCTCAACGAACCGGGGGAGCGAATGAAAAGGATTTAATGGTGCAGAAGGCCTTAAAAACCACCCGGCTTCAAATCAGCGAGGGACGCCTGAGCTCAGAGGCATGGTATGCGAAGCTGAATGATGAAGCCCGTGCCCAGTACAGGCAGAACAGTCGCGCCCTGCTACAAGGATTATTGGGCTCCTTAGGAGCAGACGAGACCAGCGCGCAGGCAGAAGCCCACGCCCTGGGTTATGAATACGCCACGCGCGGCCGGCGCTTTGGCATGAGCGTGGCTGATTCGGTGAAAGCCTTTCTTTTCTTTCGCAATGTGCTGACCGAGTCGATGCTCTCGGTCTACGAGGCAGCTTCGGTGCGCAATCCCCAGGCCTGGAGTGACATGTTCCGCAAGGTGAATGCTTTCAACGATCAAATCCTGACCGCCCTGCTGGAGACCTACGAAGCGTTGGAGAGAGGCAACACCCGGTGAGCAGCCAGGGTAAACGCAGCCGGCGCTTTGTGCCAAGCAGGTGGGCAGAACGCCTGGTGCCACTCGTATTGGTCGTGTTGTCCCTGACCTTGCTGGTGACCGTCCTGCTGATCGTGGTCTCAGTGCTTGGATGGCTTCCCAATTTATAGGCATGTAGCTGGGACCGCTCTACAGATTGCTTTGAAACTCTTATTTATAATGCTCAGGAGGTAGCTATGCACTATATTCCCATTCTCTCCACCGTTGTGACGCTTATCTTCGCCGTTGCCGTCTTTAACCGTTACCGGCAGAAAAAAGGGACGCACTTACTTTTGTGGGGAATTGGCTTGGTCTTTTATGGTTTGGGAACTCTCACAGAAGTGATCCTGTCGTTCACATTCAGTGAGTTGGCGCTTAAGATCTGGTATCTGACCGGGGCCATGCTGACTGCCGCCTGGCTGGGCCAGGGTACGGTGCATCTGCTGGTGCGCAAGCCGAAGGTGGCTACGACTCTGACAGCGATCCTGGCAGTGGTGTCATTAATTGCTGCTGCGCTCGTTTTCGCCGCTCCGCTTACTGAACAGGCAGCTGCTTTTAATACATCCGAGCCTGTTTCCGCCCAATATGGAGAGATCCTGGTGCGCAGCGGGGTGATTGTCGCTCTGACGATCATCCTGAACATATATGGCACGATCACCCTGGTGGGCGGGGCGATTTACTCCGCCTGGCTTTTCTGGCGCAAAAAAGTTCTGCTCAACCGGGTGATAGGAAATGTGCTCATTGCGGCGGGGGCACTGATGCCGGCGATGGGAGGCACCTTGCTCAAAGCCGGCTTGGCTGACTGGTTGTATGTGAGCGAGCTGCTGGGCGCGGTGATCATGTATGCCGGATTCATGCTCGCCACCAGCGTACCGGTTAAGGAGACCAGTCCGGCAGCCAGTGCAGCAGATTAAACCTGCCGCGAGATGATCTACCCGGATCCCCGGGTAGCATTTCTCAGCAACCCCTTTTTGTGCACTTGATTGCCGGAAGGGGTTGTCTGTTTATTTAACACCGGTTTATTTATTGCATTTGCGACGCTGGAATTTGTTAGTGCGTTGCGGGCTTCTTGGGATGGTAGAATCCAGGTAGTCAAAAAAATCCCTTATCGTTGTGGAGTCGCAAATGGAAGCACCTGTCGCTAATCGCCTGGCTGAATTCTTGAATAACCCCTATCTCTCGCGCGTCCGCCGCAACCATGGCCTGGAACACGCCACTTTGACGGTTTTATCGCGCTCATACCCCGGGCGGGGTCTGACAGGCCACTCCGATTCGGCTGGGTTCTGGATCATTGGGAACGTCCCACCTGAAGCTGTGCATTCAGCAGTGCAGGAGGCCCTGGCGAGGATGAAGGCCGGGGAGGTAAATCTTGCCGTCCATCCCAATTGTGGCACAAACTTTGTCACCTCAGGCATTCTGGCTGCGCTGGCTGCTTTTGTCGCTTTCTTCGGCGCGGGGCGGCGTCTTCGTGACCGGTTGGAGCGGCTGCCGCTTGCGGCTGCTTTATCCGTGCTGGCGTTGATCGTGGCCAATCCCCTGGGAATGGCATTGCAGCGCGAGGTGACCACCTCGGGTATACCCGGCCCACTGGTTGTGGCGCGGATCGAGACCAGGCAGCGGGGTCGTTGGATGGCTCACCGTATTATCACGCGGGGATAACCAGATGCCAACCGCACCTGCCCACATCTATCTCTTGCATGGGGAAGACGAATTTGGCATTGCTCAGTTCCTCTTAGAACAAGCGACGGAAGTGGCTGGATCACCCACGCCGGGTTTAAATGTCAGCCACCTGGATGGGCGGATTATCTCTATGGATAGATTGCGCCGAGTGCTGGGCAGCCTGCCGATGTTCGCGGCACGTAACGTGGTGGTGGTTGAGCATGTGGCGAGCTTGGCACCCAGTCCCGCAGCCAGGGAAACGCTGATCGCCTTATTGGGTCGGGCGCCTGAGTCGACCCTGATCTATCTGGTAGAAGATCATAGGTTAAAGAGTGATCACTGGCTGATTGGGTGGGCAAATCGGGAATCTGGCAAGGTTGTGGTCCGACCTTTTCCATTGATGAAGGCGCCAGCAATGGAAAGGTGGATTGCCGGGCAAGTTCAAAAGCAAGGAGGGAAGTTTGGCCAGGGAAGTGCGGATATGTTAGCCGGCCTGGTGGGAAGCGATGCTCGCCTAGCATACCAGGAGATACAGAAGCTGATTACCTATTGTGGTACGCAGAGGGCTGTCCTGCCTGAAGATGTCCTGAATCTATGTGGATATATGGGCCAATCAAGTATATTTGCCCTGGTCGATGCGTTGGGAGGGCAAGATGGGAAGCGCGCCCAGGACCAGCTCCACAAATTGTTGAAAGAGGATGATCCGCGCAGAATATTTGGCATGGTTGTGCGCCAATTCCGCTTGCTTCTGTTGACGAAGGAGATCATTGAGTCTGGGGGCCGTTTGGAGGATGTTGTAAAGGAATTAGGCCTGGCTGGTTTTGTAGCTCAGAAACTCGTGGGACAGGCGCGAATATATTCGATGAGCTATTTGGAGGCCGTTTATCATCGCTTGCTGGAATGGGATGAGACGATAAAATCCGGCTTGTACGAGGACGAGATCATGTTGGAAACGATCGCGGTTGAGTTTACGTCCCAGAAGGGGAAACTGTCCCGTTGATGCCAATCCAAAAATGGTTGGGCAAGACGGATTTAGTCGTGCGAACTTCGATATCACTGCGTGGGCTTTTATCCGCTGGAGGTAATTGAAGCATACTCGGGTGGACGAAACAGACATTTGGTTTTTTGCCATATTTTTCGCGATAGTACGAAGCAGCGCGCTCAATTTTTATCGAAAAATCGGTTTTAGGATCATTATCGAACCAGAGCATTCCTATGTTCATGCTTTTACCCTCCAGACGAAGATTTATATGTAGGGTTAATCGAAGATAGGGATATTAAAACTGATCGATTGGTTTCCAACCTGTGTACTAAAAGAGCCTGATCTTATGGAATGAGGTAGACGATCCAGTCCGGAGGTAAGCGCCAGAGAAGGTGATTGAGCGATCAATCTGGTTTTATACCCTAGCAACATTTCCCGATTGACCTGATCCAGAAGGTGCGCTTGGAGGGTGCTGACACACCAGACGCCATTATTCGGACCATATTGAACTAGCCACTTTAAATGAATATCAATTTCAAACTCGTTATTTTTCAAGAAGGCATACAGGTTATCGATTGCCAGGATGACTACAGTTCCTGTATGCCTTCCTGTTTTTCTCTGCTCAGCCAGTGCGGTAAGCTCGATCACTATATCCCGTGATGATCGCTCGTAAGAAGAGAATATCCCGGAGCAGTGATCATCGTTTGCAATCTCATAATAGCGATCTGGTTCTGGAGAGATCACATAGTAATTTACATCCGAGGGTGGATTTAGGAGGGCTACTGAGTGTAAGATTGATTGTAGAAGTTGGATCTTACCCGTACTTGCAGAACCCAAGATTAATATAGATCCTGCAGTTGGATTCGATAGATCGAATAGCAAGGGTAAACCATCATCACAGATGCCGATGATCGCTGAAAAGCGGGGTAATGGTCCGAGTCTGGAAAACGGTTGTTGATAGTAAAGCGGTAGGGATGACCGATTCCGGATCAGATTATTATTTAGGTCATTGGCGCTGAAGATCTGAGGCTCTTTCGATAATCGACCATTGGTATAAGATTCCAACTCGTCCAATAGTGCTGTTTGATCATCAATATTCAATACCATGGCACGCCACCTCCTGAATAATAGAACACTCGTTCTATCATATCAAATTGTAATCCCCCTGTCAAGAGGCGCGCACGATTATTAATAATTTATTCGGGTAAATCCCCCCAGGTTTTCGTGTGGATCATACCAATACGATGCTTCGAATGCTGGCTAGTTTCTCAAGGACAATAAGTCCACCCTTGCAGAACATTTCCAAACGCTAACTGACACCGTGTGGCTATTGACCGGCAATCGACAATATTGAGGGGCTGTCTCAAAAGTCGCACGATTCCCCTTCATTTCATTCTTTTTAGACAGCCCCTGCGATGCACAATCCAATAAACGGAATCGTTGTTACCTCTTGATGATCCAGACTACATCCTCCCCTACGAAACCGGTACCCCCGAATTCTTCCGTCAGCTTGCCGGTGAGCTGCAAAACCAACACATCCCCGTCATTGACCGCCCCTACGGCTGCGACCACCTCTTGAGCGTTGAACTTAAAGGACAGGTCAAGGTATCCATCGAATACACCGTATTCATCCGGATAGTAATCCAGACAATCGTAGGCGCCCACCCTGCCAGTGTAGGGCTCATAGGGGATGCCAGCATCTTCCAGGCTCCAACGCAGTGGGGCAACCTCTGTAGGATCTGCAACCCCTTTCCTGAACAATTTAACGGTTGCTGGATCAATCTTGGTAACATCGAAATCCTGCAATCCCAGGATGGCTACGGGTAATACTCCGTTCTCTTTCACATTGAGCGGGTTCGGGCAGGATCCCGGCTTGATGTCAATTGGAGCTGGTGAAGGCGGCACGAACGGTTCTACGGCCAGCAAAGCCCAAGTGGTGCACAGAATCGAATCCCCCCAATCACACCAAGGCCATGAACCATCTGTATTTTGCTGGTTCACAATCACCGTTGCGATCTCCAAGAACCAATCATGCTCAGGGGTCCCAACACCGTCTAGGTCGAGTAATGGGATGCGAGCGAAATCTAAGCCTTTCTTCAGGATGAACATTGCCTGATAGTTGGCAGGATAGACGTTATAACCCCATCCAGGATCAGTGTTTTGATCCTGCCAATGGCGCTCGATGTAATCGACAGCATCCTGGTGTCGAGGGGTTCCGGCGGTATCGCCGACCAGTACCATCTCAAAGATAAGGTTTCCGGTTTTTAGTATGTTTACCCAGGGATAGAACGCCCAGGAGGGACTATACCAGGATCCTCCGTCATCTGGGTCACCATCCACATCATCCTGGATTGTATCGATCCAGATGCTGAGTTCGTCCTTGACAAACTGAGGGATGGTAAGGCCGAAGCCGAACGGCGGCGGTGCCTCGGCAAAGCCCAATCCCAAGGTCACATAACCGGCGTTGGAGTTGTCGGAGTCGCAGTCTGGCTGGTATCTCCACCCTCCACGATGAAGGCCGCAGGCTTCATCGGCCTGTGCCCATGCCATATAGTCGACAGCATCTTGAAGCATGTCTCCGTAGAGTTCTGAATGCCCGCTGGCAGCGATAGCCATCATGGCAATCCCGCTGTTGTAAATGTCATGCCACGGACCGCATTCGTTTTGGTTAAAGTAAGTGCCTATCCCATTCCCATTTGTATCCGGGTCCCCAGCAGACTGCAGGCCTATTAGGACATCATGAGCATTGGAGATGATGTACGATAGACCACTAATCACCTGGGAGTGGTATTCATACACATCACCCATGGGGTCCAGACCAAGCTCAATAGCCCTGGTCTCGAATTTCAACACAACAAGCCCGGTGTAGGCAACTTGATCACAACCCCAGCCCCACGATCCATCCAGGTTTTGCTGCAAGGCCAGCCAGGCCAGACCAGCGACAATGGACTGCTCGATCTGCTCCTCAAGCGGTGGTGGTTCTTGGGCGTTGGTAGCTCCTGCCATCGGCATCAGAAGCAAAGACAGCACCACTACCAACGAGCCTAAGCGTAGGAATTTGCCTAACATGATATTCCTCCTGACATGAACGCGTAAGTTATCTATCGATTTGACGCACTTCAATGCGAGAGAAAAATGTTATTGCGCTCGAATGCTGGTTTGTTGTTTAATAAAATCCAGGAGTTTTTTATCGATCAACTTTTTTGTGTATAAACTTATGCTGGCCTCCTGTTCAGTGAGCGTGAAATAAATAACCGCTTGCCATCGATCACAAGCGGTCAGCCATGCATCTAAATTGAAGTCCAAGCCTGTATAGCTGCTTGAACCCCCGCCTTCTTAGTTTTCGGTTTTGCAGGAAGAACTTAGTTATATTTTACACAAAACGATTGTCAGAGTCAATCATTTTTGCTAAGAGGTGCGGGCATTCACAAAGTCAACACCCCAATCCCCTACTTTGTGATAACCGTGCTACGAGGATTTGTCCGAACCAGAGGCGCACTAACAGATTATTAATGCGTTTCCAAAGTCAATATCCTTGGGATTTCTATCTTTTGAGTCACACCGAAAATTCACATGTACTCATCCATCGCAGCCAGCAAACGATCCACATCCTCCATATGGATATCCCCCATATGGGCAATGCGAAACGTTTTCCCTTTCAATTCCCCATAACCATTAGCAATGCGCATGCCTTTTTGAACCAGGAACTTATTGAGGTCGGAGACATCCATACCCTGGTTATTCTCCACGGTCGTCACCGTCTTGGAGCGAAACCCTTCCGGCGCGTACAGGGTAAAGTCACGCTCTAACGCCCAGGACTGCACACGCTGCGCCATTGCCGCATGGCGCGCAAAGCGCACCTCCAGACCCTCTGCCAGGATGCGCTGGATTTGTAGGTCCAGTGCATAGATCAGCGAGAGGGCAGGGGTTGCCGGCGTGGAATCCTTCAGACGGTGCTTTTCCATGAGCACCAGGTCGAAGTACCAACCGCGGTTGGGCACCTGTTCGGCGTACGCCATAGCACGATCGGAGATCGCCGCCAGAGCTAACCCGGGCGGCAACGCCAGGCATTTTTGAGATGAGGTGAGCAACATGTCCAACCCCCAGGCATCCATCTCGATTTTGACGCCTCCCAAAGAGGAAACCGCGTCGACACAGATCAACGTATCCGGGCTGACCTGATGCACCACAGTGGCGATCTCCTGGATGGGATTTTCCAATCCGGTCGAGGTCTCATTGTGCACGATGGTGATCGCCTCGTAATGGTGTCGCTGCAAGACATCCGCCACGTGCTGAGGGGAGATTGGACTCTGCCAATCAAGCTCTAATAAATCCGCCTGTTTGCCATTGGCGACAGCTGCCTCGTACCAGCGCCTGGAAAAAGCGCCATTGACACAGCACAGCAGCCTTTCTTTGGCAAAGTTACGCACCGCCGCCTCCTGCAGCCCGCTGCCCGAGGAGGCTGTGATGATGACCCGATATTCGGTAAAAAATAACCCGCGCGCTTTATCCGAGACGCGCTGAAAGATCGCTTCAAACTCCCTGCTGCGATGCGGCAGCATGGGCTGGTTTTGAGCCTCCAGTACCTCTGGGTGGACATCAACAGGGCCAGGGACGAACATGGGTGACATGCTAGGACCTCCAATGGATATTTGATCCTTCTAACTAATTTTACCAGCCTACGCCAGCAGGGTAGATTTATGCCGCGGCGAGCCCCGCTCTGGCTGAGAAGCTGATTAATAGCCAGCCGGGGAGAGCACTGCCGGGCTATAATGGAGCGCATGCGCCGGTTGCTGATGCTATTGATCATCGTTTCTATCCTGGCACTGGCTTGCCAGGTCCTGACAATCGACCTGGTCCCCAATCCAGAATCGCCTCCAGCCGCCGAAGAGGTGGAACTAACCCCCTCGTTCGTTGTAACTGATGAAATAACTGTAACCGTTACACCAAGCCCGTCACCAACAGCAACAACATTATCGGCAAGCCCTACTCCAAGCGCCACGCCTACGCTTGAGCCATTACCAGCATTGCCGTTCCCCGTTCACCTCCATCCCGACGGCGGTTTGTACGTTGGGGACCAGGTAAGCTTCGAGATCATTGCCCCGGAAGGCGCTAACCTTAACGGGCGGACCGCCCAGGTATCGGTGAGCCAGCCGGACCAAAAGCTGCTTGGAACGGCGGAGTTCGCGGGTTTTGGGATCGCCGGACGCACCCAGGCGACCCTCACCTGGGCATGGGATACCCGTAACCTGGAAGCCGGGGATTACCCGGTGTCCGTAGCGATCGAACCCGGTGGACCGACCTGGACTGAGACGATCAGCCTGCAACCCGAGGCGTCACTGCTGCCTCCGGAGCCGGACGCCCACTGGGCTTCGGTGGAGAGCGAATGCTGCCTGATTTACTATGTCACGGGTACAGATGCTGAGCGTGACCTGGCGCGCCTGGTGGAGATGGCGGATGAGCAGGCGCAATCCACTCGCCAGCAGCTAGATGCCGATTTTAACGAACCAGTCAAGATCGTGTTCCTGCCACGCGTGCTGGGGCATGGCGGGTTTGCCAGCCAGGAGCTCTCGATTTCCTACCTGGAGCGTAACTATGCCGGCGGCGACCCGGAGATCGTTCTACACCACGAGCTGGTGCACATGCTGGATAGCCAGCTAGGGGGAGAGCTGCGCCCCTCGCTTTTGGTGGAAGGCCTGGCGGTTTATCTCACTGGGGGGCATTTCAAGCTGGAGGCGTTAATTCCACGGGCGGCTGCGCTGCTTGAGCTGGGCTGGTATTTACCCCTGTCGCAACTGGCAGACGGGTTTTATTCCTCGCAACACGAGATCGGTTATCTTGAAGCCGGCGCCCTGGTTGCCTACCTGGTCGACCGCGGAGGCAGGGATGCGTTTGACCTTTTCTACCGGGATATTCACAACCTGGAAAACGGTGGCGGGCAGGCGGATGCCATGAATGCCGCCCTGCTGGAGCACTACGGTTTGTCCCTGGAAGAATTGGACGGTGAATTCCGGGAGTTCCTCGCCGGGCAGCCGGTCAACCCCAGGTGGGTAGAAGATGTGCGCCAGTCGGTGGGTTATTATGATACGGTGCGGCGTTACCAGCAAGCCCTCGACTCGTCGGCGCATTATCTGACTGCCTGGTTGTTAGATTTTGAAGCGATGCGGGAGCGCGGCATCGTCGCCGACTACCTGCGCCACCCGAACGAGCCAGGAAACCAGGCTATTGAAGCCCTGCTGGTCGCAGCCGATAAAGGCTTGAAAGCCGGGAATTACCCGGAGGTGGGGCGCCTGCTGGGGATGGCCAACGCTGCGCTGGGGGCTTATGAATCCACCACCGCCTACCCGCAGGCGAATAGCGCGTCGAACGGCGGCGTGCAGTACAGGTTGAGATAGTCGAAGACAAAACCAACCGCGACGACTGTCAGGCACAGTACGACAACCAGGCAGCCAATGCCAGCATAGAGCATCGTACGGTTGGTCTGCTTGGGCTCTTCCAGGGGTTCGTAATAGGGCTCTGCCGGTCCCTGGGGGATTTGCCCGCTGTACACCGGCTGCGCCGATGGAACTGGCTGCGGCATTGGAGACGATACAACGGGTCGCGCGGCTGCTGCTGTGGAGTATGGAGCGGCTTGCATCGAGCTGGAAACCATGGTGGCATCTGCGTCATATCCAGGCTCGAATGCCAGGCTGACGTTCTCGCCGAACAAGACCACTTCACCCGCCCGCAGGACATGCGGCCCCATCAGGCGCTGCCCGTTGACGAACGTGCCATTGGTTGAGCCCAGGTCTTCCAGGACGAACCCGCCGGCTTGCATGATCAGGCGGGCATGCTTGCGGGATATTTCCGAATCGTTGATCACGATATCGTTGTTGATATCCCTGCCGATGTAGATCTCATTCCTGGTTAATTCAAAGGCTTTTCCCGGATTTGGCCCTGTGCGCATGATCAGCATGTAGGATTGTGGAGCCATTTCATCCTCCTCATGGTTTCCCGTGCAATATTCCTGCCACGCGGCCGGATAGTATGCCGCAGGCAGTACCGGTCTGGTATGGCCAACCGGCGTTGATACCCCATAGTGTACCGATTTTAATAGTTCTTGTCAAACCAAACCAGTCTTGCGTTTCAGTGGGCCAGTTCTTAATATGTTAAATAATCATTTGGGCTGGCTAACAGTTCCTTATGATGTAACTCTGCCAGCAGGTAACAATTTTTTCACAGAATCTGATAGAAAACCCAATGGATCAGCAAGCCGATAAGATAGTGATAAATATCACATGGGGGAGGGGGGGGACGAATGTTACTTGAATCATACCTCAACTTCCTATATATTGATTTTAGATTACATCCATAGAATGCTACCGTCGAGGCCCCCAACACAGAAAAGGAGGTCCAGATGAAATATTTACAATACCGGGTGATCGGCGCATTGCTGGTCGCCATTCTTTTATTGGGGGTAACGCATTCTGTTATGGCCGGTGCTCGACATTCTGAGCAAGAATTGACCAACCCTGTTGCTCCATCAGCTTACACTGAACAAATCCCTTGTTCCGGTACATTCCACGAACAGCAAATCCCCGACGATGGCAGTTGGCTCCAGGTTTGCCTGCTCGATCCCGCGGCTCCGGATAAAGGCGAAGTCAGCGAAGTCAACGTCAAATACCTCCTGGATCACCCCAACCCCGATCAATTGCAGGTCCTTCTAACCAGAACGGACAGCGATATCAGCCAGACCCTGTGGGATCGAGGCGTGCCGCTTGCAGGGACCAACCTTGGGGCGGCTCACGGGCTGGATGCATTTCGGGGAACCCCAGCGCAAAGTGGTTGGATTCTTCTGGTGCGTGATGTAGTTCCCGGCCAGGCAGGCTGGCTGCGCGGGTTAACCGTGCACGCCAGCTATGCGCCGTTGGGTCCGCTGCCAGAAATTCTCGCCGGGACGGCAGGACAGCCAACCTCCCTACGCATTCCACCGGGAAGTGTGGCTTCCACTACCCTGGATATGGATGATAAGAAACCGGATGCTGAGGAGCAGGGCAGCGCCCTCGAGCAAACCAGCGGCTGGCAGGACATCAAACACGAGACATTTGAAGGCGCCTTCCCCAATACGGGTTGGTCACTACTGGATATTAACCCTAACGATGGCAAAGAATACCTGTGGGACGATGATGACTATCGCCATCACCTGGGCTCTTGGGCTGCCTGGCCGGCCAACGGCGGGGCAAACTGGCTTGACCCCGCTATCTCCCCCTACCCGCCATTTACCAGCAGTTGGATGATCTATGGGCCTTTTGATCTGAGCGATGCCGCCACTGCCGAGGTTGATTTCTGGCTGTGGCGGCAGATTGAAGTATATTATGATTACATCTATTTTGCTGCTTCCCACGATAGCACCAACTTTACTGCTGGGTGGTATTGGGATGGCACGGCGGGTTGGGAAGAAATTCGCATCAGCCTGGACAATATGCTGGGTGACGATAGTGTGTGGGTAGGCTGGTATTTTCATAGCAACTTTGCTAATCAGTATGAAGGCCCGTGGGTAGATGACATCCTGATCCGTAAATACCTGGTGGGAGATGTGACCGCGCAAGGCACGTTTTATTACTACGACCGGGATAACAACCAGGTCAGGTCGCGCTTTACTAAGGTGCACCTTTATGACGATGACCCCGGGGGAAACGATGACTGGCTGGCCACTACGAACACGGATGCCTACGGCTACTTTCAATTTCCAACAATGACCAACTGGGACGAAGATGACACAGACCCCGATCCGAACAACCGTCGCCTTGACCTGTACGTCGTTTGGGAAGCTGATTACAATGACAGCGGGATCGCCAGGCATCGCGTGACTAACTTTGGTAATCAAAATTATAAATGGTATAGCTTTACCAGTACAAATACGCCAGATGGAACCATCAACTTTAGTTCCTTTCTTCCGACTGGATTTCCTGGCTTAGAGGCGATGTGGATTTTCCAGGATCTGCGCAAGGCCTGGGAGGAAGTTTACGACAATACATCTCCCCATTTCGATCCTGGATCGGTTACAGCAAAATGGGAGGATGGTGAAAATTGTTACCCCTCCTGGCCGTTTTGTACTTCTTTCTTCAATGGCGGTGTTGGTGGACCGTTTATATTTGTATCGAATCTAAACCGCATCTCTGGCGATACGGTCGTTCACGAAGCCGGACACCACTATATGTGGAACGCCACCGGCTGGTGGCTGTGGTGGGATGTCGGCTGTTATTCCCACCAGCTTTTCGGCCCGGAGGATGTGCGCTGCGCCTGGTCGGAAGGTTGGGCGGATTTCCTCCCCCTGCCAGTGAACGGAGATGCATGCTACGATTTCGGACCAGGTCCTTGTGGAGCCGGGGGAGGAGCCTTTGAAAACCTTGAAACACATAGCCGCAATGATGCTCCACAGTTATTTCCATGGGGAGATACTGTAGAGGGGCGCGTCGCAGGCTCACTCTATGATCTCTTCGATGCCACGAATGAAGGCTACGACAGCGCCGCCTTTGGCTTCGATCCCATTGCGGATATCGTGCTCCAGGGAGCAGATGAAGACCGCTTCTCCGGATTTTGGGAGAGCTGGAAAGCCAGCGGGCAGAACAAACATCACGCCGTGCGGGCCATCTACCAGAACACGATCGATTACAATACCGCGCCGCGCTTTGATCCACTCCTCCCCGATCGAATCGTTTTGCAAAACACTTCCTACCCGTACGCGCTTGACCTGTGGGCGTATTCCAGCGACGACGAGAGCGCCGATGCGGAGTTGCTCTATCTCATCAACGTGACGGACTGGCGTTGCGGCATCAGCTCGGATGGGCGCTGGGTGCACATTGCACCCCAACCCAACTGGCTGGGATTTTGCGATGTTATCGTCTGGGTGGATGATAGCCTTAAGATAGCCAGCGATATCTTCCGGGTGAGCGTGGTGCCCATCGTCGGGCGTGTCTATGTGCCCTATATTCGTAAATAGTATGCATGATGAATGAGTGCTTAGGAGGCAAATATGAAACGCTTCTTGATCTGCGCTCTTGTGATGATAACCTTAGCGGCATGTGCTGATGGTTCTTCCCTCTACCGGCACAATTGCAGCGAGGGAGGGGAAGTCTGCATCGAGTTGCAAGCGGAAGAACCGATTGTAAATGGGGAGCCAGTAATCATTACCATAACTGTAACGAGCGAGAAAGATATACCTGACTTGAAAATATTTCTATATTCCTTCCCTAAAACTCAAATTGAAGATATAGATGGTTGGAATGATGATGGAGTAAACTGGGTGATTGATACCAAAGCGAATCGATCTTACACCTTCACCCGGAAGGTACTCTTGTCGTCTAAAGAGGGGCTATTCGATGTTATTGCTGAGGTATACACGCCGAGCCTGCACACTGCAGATATGATAAGTATCCTCCTAACAGACGATGGTGGAAAGGTCTACCACTCAGGCACCCCGATCCCGATCACCGAGGGGCCGGTGCCCTTATTCACCGGCCCGTCCCCAACCTTTGAGCCCACGCGCACGCGCCCGATATTCCCTACCGCTGTCAGCACAACGGAAGCCCCCCCGCTGGAAGTCCTCGGCACCCCGGCTTATCCGCCCCCTGGCACGCCTTACCCGTGAATGCCGTG
>Ga0154772_1109_pt7 | contig 23556 bp, 21 predicted proteins | sample Rifle2008BG16ft_FD_105780 | JGI IMG/M metagenome (GOLD analysis project Ga0154772, IMG submission 105780) | Chloroflexi bacterium RBG_16_52_11
AGTGAGAGAAGTATGGGAAGTCTGGCCAGCGCAGGCAGCAGCCCCAATAGGATTTCAGCCACGAGATAAATCATGATCAGATGTGTCAGGTAGATGCCATAGGTCCTGCGCCCCACCCGTTCCAGCAATCGCGCCAGGGGGATCGAATCCCGCTTAATTCCTGGCAGCATCAGGATGAAGGGTACCGGGCAAAGGTAACGTGCCAGGGGCGCATGGATAATCTTCAGCGCAGCCAGCAATCCCACTCCGAGCAGGACCACAGTCAGACCACCGAACAACCACGCCAGCTTGCGCGACCAGGGCAGAACCTTGGCAGCATTGAGTCCGAAAACCAGGCCCATTGGAAAGTAGATCGCCCAATCTGCCAGCGTAGTTCGCAATACAGACGGTGCAAGCGAATCCATCCAGCCCGGAAACTGAAAACCCAGCAGTCCTGGTCGCAGAATGTTCAACAACATGAGCTGGAGCAGGGCGACAAGACACAGGAAAATTACGGAGTATTTCGTCTTACCATAGCGGACGAGCAGCGGTGAGACGATATACCAGAAAACAAGCAAGGGCACAAAGTGAAACGGATAGCCAACAATCAGGTTTTTTAGATAACCCAAAATGCTAATCTGCACATCCAGATAGAAGTAGATGAAAATATAAAAAACCAACGACCAGATCATATACGGGATGAGGATGTGCCGCAAGCTGGACAACAAGAATTTCCGCGATAGATGAGGCGGATCACCCTGCGCAGCATAAGCCACAAAGCTGCCTGAAATAAACAAGAATGTCGGCACCGCGAGAATACCCAAACCCTGGAGGAAAGAGAGAAAATATACTTGCCAGCCCATCAAGGGAGGATACCCCGCTTCTATGTAAAGCGACCGGGACACCTCAATTGAATGGTTAACCAGGATCAACAGAATTGACAGGCCGCTCAGTGCGCCTAATTGTCTGCCCACAAATCCACCTCTGCTCCGCGATTATGTCAACCAGGCTTGAGGGAAATTCTTGTGCACCTCAATATCGTCGAATTTTTGACTGCTGCGCGCCCCATGTTGCTTCACCCAGGTTGCCATACGCGCTAAGCCACTCACCAGGGTTACCAGGTCCCGATCTCCAAATACCCGGCGGATTTTCTCATGAGATGAATATGCATTCAGGACTTCGTTACGCGCCGACAGATAGCTGATGCGCGGCTCCTCACCCATCGCCTCTGCCACACGCAGCGCCAGCTCGTTCACGGTGTATGGCTGGTCTGCCCCAACATTGAACACCTGGTTGTACGCACCTTTCACGTTGATCGACTCTGCAAGGATCGACGCCACATCCTCGATATAGCTGAAAGCCCGCGTCTGCGTGCCATCGCCGAACACGGTCATCGGCTTACCTTGCAAGATCTGATTCATAAAGATCCCCACCACATTCCGGTATTTGTCGCCGATATTCTGCCGCTCGCCGTACACATTATGCGGGCGGAAGATAATGTAATCCAGGTCAAACATATCTTTACACACCCGCAACTCCTGTTCAACTGCCAGCTTGGCGATGCCATATGGATCTTCCGGATGCACCGGCCCGGCCTCCGTCATGGGCAGCTGCGGACTGGAGCCATACACCGCAATAGAAGATGTAAACACGAAACACCTGACATTGTGGTTCACCGCGGCGTTGATTAGATTAACGCTGCCGATCAGGTTATTGTTATAGTTAAATCTCTTGATAAAATGGCTCAACCCCTCCGCAGCGTAAGCTGCCAGGTGGAAGACATATTCGAAGCCTTCCCTCTCGAATAACTTGCCAACCAGGTCAACATCGTTGATGCTGCCCTGGACAAAAATTGTCCCCTCCACCAGGTTATCTTCAAACCCTCCGCTCAGGTCATCTAAAACAGTAACCGCGTGCTTGCTTCGCACCAGGTGTTCAGCCACGTGTGACCCGATGAAACCTGCGCCACCGGTGACCAATATTTTACTCATCCATTTTTCTCCATTGAATTCGTTGCGGTCCGCCTAAATCGCGCTATCCATACAGGTAGCTATACCATCTGCGAAGCGGCGTCCGTTCGGTTATCATCATCAGCAGCAGGGGCATACCCAATCCGATCACAGTCAGGATGGCAAACAGGATCAATGGGTATGCCAACAGCCCCGGGGCAAGGTGGTAGATAAGACGTGCAGTGTACAGGATGAAAATGGAATGGATCAGATAAATGCCGTATGATTTCCCACCTACCTTACCAATGTCTTTTGCGAAGGGGATGGAAATATTGCTGTAAGCCAGATAACACAGGATGAAAGAACAAGCGTAAAGCGTATCCAGGCTCGTATCATAATAGGGTATCCACTCCTTCCCCGATAGTCGGAGCAAGGCCTCCCACTCGAAGATACCCAAGAATAAGAGCGCGACCCAAGAACCTAACAGATACACCTTGAAACGATCCAGCCCGGAAACAAATTGATGCAAATGCAGATAGATCACTACGCCAAAAATAAACCAGAACATCTTGGTGACAAACAGCCAACTTGGGGTGAGCTGGATGAACAGATCTACCGCCGGCGATTCCACACCAATTAACTCAAGATACCGTATACCCTGAATGAAGATCTGGATGAGAAAGGCGCTGATAATGAGCAATTTCCATTGCTTTTTAGCCAGAGAGAGGATACAGGGTGAAAGTAGATACAGCTGGATCAACAAGGGGACAAAATAATAGGGCTCGCTGGCTTTTCCAAAAACCAGCATCTTCAAGATATCTAACGGAGTCAGGTTTTCTCCTAACACTAATTCACTGGCAATAATCAATAAAGACCAGATAAGGTAGGGGATAAACAGGGTAATAATTCTCATCCTGGCGATTTTCCAGCGTTCTGTAATTGGGCTCTTCCCGGCAACGAATGCGATGAAGAAACCGGAAACAAAAAGAAACGAAGGGACGCTGAAAGCCACCAACTGTTCGATCAATCTCAGAAAATAATATTGAAAACTGCCCATCTGGTCAAAGTTGGGAACCGTCACGGACAGGTATTGATCGGTCCACCAGAACATGGCAATAAACACCCAAGACGAGGCGTGGTTAAGCACGACCCCGCTAATTGCCAGTCCGTTAAGGATTAATAATCTCTTCGCCATGCCTTCAGCAAGAAACCATTAATCACCCGCCGGTGCAGGCTCCCACTCGAAGGGTTTCAACTTCCCCTCCAGATAGAGGCTACGGAAATGGCGGTGGCGCCGTTTACCGCTGGACGTCTTCGTCAAGGTTCCTTGCTTCACCAGAAAGACCTCGTTTACATTCACCCCCAGGCGCTCAAACACCTGGTCGCGGATTTCGCCAGAGATTTCCTCGGGCATCCGGTTTATGTTATCGCGCACTTCCGTTACAATGACAATGTGCTGGGTTCCCTGTTTCAGATCATCCACACCAAAGGCGGCAAAACACCCGGTGCGCAAACCTTCCACCTGTAGAAGGATCGGCTCGAAGTCGCTGGGGTCCAGCTTAACGCCGCGGATTGTGATACGCTCACGCACACGCCCCACCCAGAACAACTCGCCATCCCGCAGGTAACCCAGGTCACCGGTGCGCAGCAGGTCACCGTAAAGCGCATGCTGGTTAGCGCGCCAATCGCCCAGGTAGCCTGCCATCCGTGACGGCGTCTCAAGCCCCACCTCACCCACGTGACCGTCAGGTAAAGCACGACCGGTACGGGAAAGGATCTTGATCGTCATCGCTGGATGAGGTCTTCCCACCCCCACGACTGTAATCATCCCATCGTCATCGGTCGAATGCTCAACGGTCCGGGCGATCCTTTTTTCCAGCATCGTTTTACGATCGATCCGCTCAACGATAAACTCACCCTGCGGATCACTGAATGTCGCCCCGCCGACATTCTCGGCGCAGCCAAAATTCGTCTTCAGCGCCTGGTAACGCAGGCCGATAGGGGCAAACCGTTTGTAAAATGCCTGGATGGTATCATAGTGAATCCGCTCCGCTGCGCTGTAAAAAGCGCGCACCCTATCCAGGCGGACTCCTTGCAGCTCGTTATCTCGCACCCGCTGTGCAGTGATCGTAAATCCAAAATTTGGAGACCAGGTCAGAGTCGACCCGGTATCATGTAATCCCCGCAACCAGATCCCGGGCTTCTTGACGAAATCGTTCGGGCTGAGCATCACCAGAGGAATGCCACTGGTCATGCATAATAGAAAATTATTTACCAGGCCCATATCGTGGAAAAGAGGCGTCCAGTTCAGGCAAATATCCTCCAAGCTCAATCGCATGGCTGCCGTCATTCCATCCAGGGCAGCAGTAACAGCTTCCTGTTTCCAAACACACACCCGCGGCATCCCGGTCGTGCCAGAAGTGAGCTGCATTGCCATGACATCTTTTTCACCGGGGATTACTTTTGGAACAGACAAATCCTGGTGCGAAGAAAATCCGCTCTGCCCCAAAATGAACTGCGTTCTCCTCGCCCGGTGGTTCAAAGAGTCTTGCAGGGCGACCATGGTCTCATCAGCGATCACCATCCGAGGGCGCGTCTTAGCGATGACGTGGGCGAGAATTTGAGCCAGGTTCGAATAAGCGCCTTTTCCCTGGATCGATGGTGGAGCTATTAGCAGGGGCAGCGAGCCGAGTAACAAGTTTGCCAGGAGTAAAGTCGCGCTGAGTTCGCTGCTCGGCAGTACCAACAGGCACACATCCCCTTTGCCCAGTCCCTTTTCAACCAGTTGGGCAGCATAGCTCGTTGCCCTGGCGTAGAATTGCTCGTAGGTATACCAGTTAAATCTTCCGCTATCATCATAGAATGATATGGCGCGACCTCCAGGATCTTTTTCTAACCTGTTATAAAGCCGAGCCTGGATGGTAGCATTTTGCGCCGAGATGAACATGAATCTCCTCCGTATCGGGGTGATGATTATTTCGTCACACTAACTTGACGAGGTCTTTCGTTCGACAAGGCTGACGATGGCGTTGATCGTTTGAAAGTTTTCTGGCGCCATCTCATAGTCTTGAACAGTCACGCCGAATTCTTCTTCTACAAAAGAGATTAGCTGTAACAAAGTCAAGGAATCCAGGGCGCCACTGCTTATCAGGGAATCGTCTGGCCCAATGCTGGCCTTTTTTCCGACTAAGAATTCATCGGTGATATAGCGTTGAATCGTAGCTGCGATATCCATCCGTTATCTCCCGTCGCGAATGTTTATCCGACCGATTTATTGGCCCGGCGATGATCCGTGATCCGCCGTGCTTTTAAATCGAAACGAGGCAAAGTACCAAAAGGTACCGGTTTCACCCTGAGACGTAACCCTAAGCCATTGTGGACCTCTCGGTTCACTGCGACTGCGATTGCATCTGGCTCGCTGCCACGCACCTCAATGCGAACTTCCATAACATCCAGCTCGCTCTCGCGAAAAACGTCAATAGCGAACTCGCCAACCTCATCGAACTGCCGCACGATGTTCTCGATGGCGCTGGGGAATACGTTAACGCCACGGATGATCAGTACATCGTCGACGCGGCCAATGATGCCTCCCTCGAGCCGCCGGAAGCTCCGCCCGCACTCGCACGATCCTCCTGCCAGCTTTACCCGGTCGCCTGTGCGATAGCGGATTACAGGCATTCCCACCCTGCCCAGGTTGGTGATAATCAGCTCTCCCTCATCAGCCGGCTCGCCACTCACCGGATCAATGATCTCGAAGATAAACTCGCCTTCGTTGACATGCAAACCATTTTGAGCCTGGCATTCGAATCCCCAGGCGCCGACTTCCGTGGCGCCAGCGTGATCGTAGCAGCGCGCCCCCCAGGCTGTCTCAATCCTTCCTTTGGTCGAGGGAATACTGGCGCCTGGCTCACCGGCGTGCAGGGTGATATGAACATTAGAGTGCGCAATGTCAATCCCTTCTTGTTCAGCCACTTCAGACAAGTGCAAGGCATACGTCGGAGTACACACCAGCACAGTGATGTCGTTGACCAGCACAGCCTTTACCCGCTGGTAAGAAGTCATCCCGCCTCCTGGGATAGCCAGGGCGCCAATCATCCTAGCCCCTTCGTGGGCGCTCCAGAAGCCAATAAATGGGCCGAACGAAAAGGCGAAGAAGATGCGATCTAACGACGTTACCCCAGCCGCCTGGTAGACCGTCGACCAACAGCGCGCCCACCAATCCCAGCTTTCTTGCGTGTCCAGACAGCGCATCGGTTCCCCGGTCGTGCCTGAGGTTTGGTGCATGCGAATGTATTTGTCGCGAGAGAAAGTCAGATTAGTCCCATAGGGCGGGTAGTCTAACTGGTCTCTGGAGAGCTCTCCCTTGGTAGTATAGGGCAATTTATACAGGTCTTCATAGGAACGGAGGTCTTCGGGTCGCTTCACCCCTGCCTCCTCGAGTTTGCGCCGGTAAAAGTTGTTGGATATCAAAACTTGCCCCAGCATTATCTGGAATTTCTTCAATTGGATCTGTTCAAGCGCTTCTCTGCCAAGGGTTTCTATGAATGGATCAAGGTAGATTGGTTTCATTTGAAGATATTCTCCGAAATCATGACTATGTTTTCATGGATGACAGGATCAGACTATTTACTCATGAAATGACGGCGCATCATCACCTGTAGGAAATTTTTCATTGATCAACATGATCGGCTGGTGGTTGGCTATGATCCGGTAAGTACGGCTGATAAAATCTTCGTTCTCCAGATACTGAATCTGGTTTGGCAGATGCTCGGGACGTTCTTTCCCATACCACAGGACTTCGCGATAGGTTTCCAGCCGGCTATTAAGGATAATCCGCCCGATCCCGCCACTGTCCACCTCCAACCCTCGCCTGATTTGATCGGGCAGACGATCTGGGATGATGAGGGAGGTAGCATAGGCATGCACCCGATAGCTATATTTGCCTTGCAAGACCACCTCACGGGCAATCACACGGGTGCCCTGCGGCGCTTCCAACCATATATGATCCACCGGGAGATTGCGCTCTTCCATGCTGATGCGGACTACTTCGATGGGTTCAAGGGTGTAAGCCTCGACAAATTTAGTCACCGTGCCATCAATCACCAACAGCGCGCGATGGTAAGGATCTAGAGCGCGCAGATTTACCTCGCGCAGTTGCTTAGGCCTCGCCGATTGAGCGACAAACAGATCTTCCAGGGGGTCATATTCATTTTCATCAAGAACAGGACGCACATGATCAGACGGGCTTTGAACCCGATCATCACCTTTTGGCATAATATTTACAACTCCTTTGATTAAACTGTGTAGGAAAACGTCAATGTCGCCGTTTTATTTCACTAATTGCTTTTCGGGTGTTGTATAACGTCCAACAGCTTGCGCGACTCTCTCGATATCCCCCATCAGTTCGGCGAATTGGCGGGGGTTGAGCGACTGATAACCGTCGGAGAGTGCATTTTCCGGATCGATGTGCACTTCGATGAGCAAACCATCCGCTCCAGCAGCGACGGATGCCCGGCTGACGGCATTCACCAAGCTGGCTTTGCCTGTCGCATGGCTTGGGTCTACTAGAACGGGTAAGTGAGTCAATTCCTTCAGCAACGGCACCGCGTTGATATCGAGCGTGTTGCGTGTGTATGTCTCAAACGTGCGGATACCCCGCTCACAAAGGACGACATTGTGGTTGCCATATGAGAGGATATATTCAGCGCTCATCAGAAGCTCCTGAACGGTAGACATCATGCCGCGCTTTAAAAGAACCGGTTTATCTGTTTCACCCACCGCGTGGAGCAGGGAGTAATTCAGCGTATTGCGGGCGCCAATCTGGAGCACATCTGCGTAACGAGCAACCAGCGGAATCTGTTCGGGGGTCATCACTTCGGTGACAATGTATAAGCCGGTCACCTCCCTGGCCTCAGCCAGGATTTTCAACCCCTCCTCACCCAGGCCCTGGAAGCTATAAGGTGATGTCCGGGGCTTGAAAGCGCCGCCGCGCAACATCTGTGCGCCAGCATCTTTCACAGCTCTTGCGGTTCTCATCAATTGTTCCCGGGTTTCCACGGCGCAAGGACCAGCGATGACGACTACCTGCTCACTGCCAATGGCAATATCACCAACAGTTACAACGGTCCGCTCACTTTTAAAATCTTTGCTTGCCAGGCGAAAAGGTTGGTCCAGCGTTACCACGCGTTCTACCCCGTGCAGTCCAGATAAAGCGGAGGGATAAATTGCACGCAGATCGCCGATCAGGTTGATAAAGGTCTGTCCCTGATCTTGTGAAACGTGCGTAGCCAAGCCTAAGCTTTGGGCGCGTGAGACCACGTAATCGATATCTTTCTGCGATGAACCGTGTTGCATAATGATAATCATTTTAGATACTCTCCATCTCTCCCGCCTCTCCAGGTGGGTTATGCATTTGTGATCTCTTTGGTGATTTGCTCGACATCGCTATCGACCATCATGCAAACCAGTTCTTTAAAAGTCATCTCGGGATACCAGCCCAGTTTCTGGTGTGCCTTTGTCGGGTTGGAAACCAGCAGGTCCACTTCCGCCGGACGGAAATAGCGCGGATCCTGAACGACATATTTTTGGTAATCCATGCCAAGGTGATCGAAAGCGATCTCGCAGAACTCGCGCACCGCGTGAGTCTCGCCCATCCCAATCACATAGTCCTCCAGCTCGTCTTGCTGAAGCATCAGCCACATAGCCCGCACATAGTCGCCGGTGAATCCCCAGTCGCGACGGGCGTCCAGATTTCCCAAGCGGAGCTCGCTTACCAGGCCCAGCTTGATGCGTGCCGCAGTGTGGGTGATCTTGCGGGTGACGAACTCAAGACCGCGCCTTGGGCTTTCGTGGTTGAATAAGATGCCGGAGACCGCTTTCAGGTTATATGACTCGCGATAGTTAACGGTGATCCAATGCCCGTATACTTTAGCAACGCCATAGGGGCTGCGCGGGTGGAACGGCGTCGTCTCCCGCTGGGGCACCTCCACTACCTTCCCGAACATCTCGCTGGTGGAAGCCTGGTAAAAGCGAGTGTCCAGGCTCATCAAACGCACTGCTTCCAACATGCGGGTAACACCTAGCGCGGTGACCTCGCCGGTCAATACCGGTTGGCTGAACGAGGTGGGCACGAAGGATTGGGCTGCCAGGTTGTAGACCTCGTCCGGTTGATATTGATCGAAGATATCCATCAGCGAGCTCTGGTCGTGCAAGTCGCCCTGGATAATAGTGATGCGCTCCTGAATCTGGCTGATACGCTCGTAAGTAATGGTGCTTGAGCGGCGCACCATCCCCACCACGTTGTAACCTTTCGTGAGCAAGAACTCAGCCAGGTAAGAACCATCTTGACCGGTGATACCGGTGATCAGTGCGGTCTTCATAAATAATCTCCAGGCATCGTAATCTCCTCGAGGCTTGCCCAAGGTGAAGACCCATTATAACTTTTCACCCAGCATAACTCGACCCAATCTGGTCAGACAGGTGGCTTTCTAAAGAGCGGGTGGCAATCTCCCATGTCCAACGATTACAAACATATTGGCGACCGAAATCGCCACAACGCGCCGCCAGCCCCGGATCGGAGAGCAAACGTTGGACTGCGTTGGCAAACTTCCCTGCATCGCGCTCAACGAGGAATCCTGTCTGGCCATCGAGCATGGTTTCCTGCACGCCTCCTTCGCTGACCGCCACCACGGGTGTGCCGCAAGCCAGTGATTCCAAGGGCACCAGCCCAAACGGCTCCCGGATCGGCGCGAACAAGGTGACTCGTGCACGATTGTAGAGAGAGACCAGGGTGGCATCGCTGATATCGCTGAGAAATTGGACCTGCACCTGATGTTCCCCTGCTAAAGCTTCCAGATAGGTCTTTTCTTCGGGGTTTTGAAAATTGCTGGCAATCACCAACCGCGGCCGGGAGGCAGCCGGAAGGCAGTTCATTGCCTGGATGAGGAAATCGAAGCCTTTTAACGGTGTCAGCGAGCCAACCGAGAGTACAATGTGCTCTTTTTCCAGCATCCTGGGGCTGAATATCTCAATGTCAACCCCCGGGTAGCTGACACGGCTATCTATGCCGTAAATTCGCATAACTGCCTGGCCGTTGAAATGCGAGTTGACCAGCACCGAATCTGCCTGGTGGATATTGCGCCGGTCGTCCCGGGTTAAATTACGGAAATACAAACCGGGTAACGGGTCTATCTTATCCAGGATCTCGCGCCTGTGAAAATTGGCTCGATAAGGGCGGTAAGGCATCTCTTCGTAATAGACCCGCAACGGCTCATGGCAGTAATAAACCTTCGGTATTGAATCAAGATAGTCTAAGATACTTGGCGCGGATTCAAACTGGCACGGATGGCACAACAACACATCGTAATTACTTTCTCGGATTGCATGTGAGATCTCTTTCTGAAGCCTCTGCAGGCGGTGCAAGTCCAGGGTGCGGAGCGCCTGGTTCAAGCGTCCAAAAGGTGAAGAAAAATGAGGAAACGGTTTGAATGGGTAGATTGCATAACGGTTGGCAAATGGGCGCAGGTCAGCGAAATCGTGATTGGCCGTCGAAAGTGAATAGAAATCGAGATTATGCACTGATGATAGGCGCCGGGTCGTCTCGTGGATCGTACGCTTTGCACCGCCGCTAGGCAGGTTGTAATAGATTGCGATGCGCATGCTTGTTATAGCCGGTAGTTCTCCATGGATTACTCCACAAACAGATCACCCAAGGGAGATTCGCGGGTCGGTTTCCCCTTGTGAGATGTGATCGTTCGAAAAAGGGATGGGCTGAAGTGGTTGATTTGACGGAGGACTCCGGTGCGCCAGTTAGAAGGGTCCAGCCGGTGAGATTGGTCCAGCCACCTCTGGATATACGGCCGGCTGCGATCATCAACCAAAGCGTGAGTAGCCATCAATCGCAAGATGCGAGCTCGCTCTCCTGCGGGAAGGGTTAGAAACTCAGACCACTGGATCACCTCTGCCTGACGATCCACATGTCCCACCAGCAACTCAACCAGTAATTCGTAAAATACATAGGCCTGGGTTTGAAGCGAACATTTCGCAAAGCTAGCCAACTTGATCGCATTTTCCCGGCAAATTGCCAGTGAAGAATAGCGTCTCTCCGGGTTTGTGCGCAGGGTGATGTTTGTCTTGTGTACGCGGTACAGGCAGGTCTTCCGATCGATAGCTCCAAAACTAGTGAACTCGGAGTATCGGGTGTTGAAATCCCAATCTGGTCCAATGATGATGCTGGGATCGTAACTCAAACCTCCTTCCAGAATCGGTTGTCGGCGCAGCACAATGCAGACCGGAGGCCCGAACACATCTGAGGCACGGACGAGCTGCTCGAACAGCCAGCCTTCAAACGACTCCCGGCGGCGACTGGACAGCGATTTTAATAACCTCCCTTCTGGATCGCAGTGGTAACCATCGGTATATACCCCATCTCGATCTGGGTTTGCATTCAGGTAATTGGTGGTTGTTTCTAAATGGTGTGGCAGGAATTGATCGTCAGCATCCAAAAAGGCGATATATTCGCCAACCATCAACCCCAGGGCGGTATTCCGCGCCCTTGCTTCGCCTCCATTCTCTTGATCTACCACATGGATGCGGGGATCAAGATAGCTCATGGCGACAGCAGAAGTCCCATCCGTCGAGCCGTCGTTGACAACGATCAGCTCCCATTGCTCGTACGTCTGCGATAGCAGACTATCGATTGCCTGTCTGATATAGATTTCAGCGTTATAGGCAGGCATCATCACACTGACCAAGCCAGGAACAATCTCGGGCTGTGTCAAAAAAGCACCCTGTCTAATATCTCTTCTAACTGCCTGGCAGTCTGGTCCCAGCCATGCCATTGTTCCGCCTCGACCCTGGCGGCTTGCCCCATACGGCGCAACAAGTCCCGCTGTGAGGAAAGCGCTATCATCGCCTGGCATAGGTCGTGCTCATCGCAGGGGGAGACGATCCAGCCCGTCTTTCCATGGCTTACAGTGAGCGGCATCCCATCCTTGCCTGAAGCAATGCACGCCAGTCCGGCTGCCTTATAATCGAATATTTTCAATCCGGAGAATTCCTCCCACCCACAATAGGGCGAGACACCAATATCAGCATCAGCCAGATACCTGGCATATTCGCTCGCGGTCAGCCGCCCCGTGAAGATCACCCGATCGGCTAAGTTCAAATTATATGCAAGGCGCTGGGCTTCTTCAAACCCCGCACCTGCACCAATCAGGACCAATTGTAAATCAGCTCTCTGTTGGATCGCCTTAGAGAATGCCTGCAAGAGGACCGATACCCCATGCCAGGGGTAAAAACCGCCCAGGTACACCAGGTTAACTGCACGGGACGGGTCGGGAGAGGCATCAAAGGCGCGCAATTGTCCCCGATTCAAGAGTTGGACCAGCTCAGAGCCATTCTCAATGGTTACAACCCGGTCTGCATCGACCCCCCAACGCTCGATACAGTTTATCCGCCAACCCTCTCCGCTGGCAACAACCTGCGCTGCCCGCTGAAACATCCTTTTCATCAGCGAAACCGATATCCTGCGCTGAATGCCCTGCGGTGCGCTACCCTTGGCTTCCAAATCCGCAAGAGGATCGCCGTTATACTCCAACACCAGCGGCGTTCGATACCAACAGCAAGCCAGCGCGCCGCCATAGTTCATCCAGCTGAACCGCTCTAAAAAAACATCAGTTCCCTGCAGCTCCTGACGACATGCCAGAGCAAAACGGACGCTCTCAAAATATCCCAAATACGGCAGCTTAAACTGGGATTGCAAACGCCGGATCACGCGTTCCAGCCAGCGCAGTGGGCCGCGATCGGCCCATCTCACCACCACCAACTGGAATTCTTTAAGATCATCCGTCTTCCAGATCTTGCCTTCCAGGCGGATGAGCAGCCGCATCTGGTGGCCTCTTCGGGCCAGCTCCAGAAATACCTGGCGAACATGGTTAGCTGGACCGCTGTAGGGGGTCTGGCGAATTTCTTCCCCAAGCTGCATCAGGTAACCGATCTTCATGCTGAGATCTTTGTCCGCTGAGGATCAGACTGCCCCACCTCATCCAGCAACTGCAGGATCTCGATTTTTGTTTTATCGACATCAAACCGCTGAGTAACCATCTCGCGCAATGATGCAGAGGCGCGGCTTTTCTCGGCGTCCGGTAGACTGTGGTACTGAATGATCTTTTCCTGCAGCTCACTACCCGTAAAGTAGATGTTCTCCGGGGGTAGCAGCTCTTCGGCACCATCCCAATGATGAGACAGGCAGAAGCAACCTGAGGCGATCGCCTCCATGGGAGACACCTGCAGTCCTTCCGAGTAACTGTTTGAGATGAAGATATCAATCTTGTGGTACCACGGCGCTGTATCGGTCACCAGGCCATCAAAAGTCACCTTATCTTGCAGGTTTAATCGACGGACCAGGCTTTGTAAGGCCACGTAATAATCTAGGTATGCGGGACGTGGATCGCCACCGATGAATAAGTGCAATCCATCTATCTTTTGAGCCAGCTCATAAAAAGACAGCACCAAATCATATACCCTTTTACGCGGTGAGAGGTGGCACAAGATGCCAAGATTTCCCTGATACGCTTTGGGATGAGCTTGAAATTTATTTAGCTCGATTGCTTCCGGGATCACAACGATCTTGTCAGCTTGGGAAGGGTATTTCGCCGCAAACTCCCTTCGTTTCGCCTGGCTGACCAGGATGATCCTATCGACTTGATCCCAATCCACCTTATCGAACCAGGCATATACATCGTATCGATGCAAGCGGACCACGATCCCAGCACGTTTTGGCAATCGTGTTGCCAGAGCAAGCAGCTCGCTACCCCATTCAAAGAAGAGGACATTGTTGTTATTTGTAAATTTCTGAATATCTCTTTGCAACATTAACCGATTCACGCGGCTGTTGAAAAGAGGCAAATCAAAATGCCGGCGTTGGAAAAGGCTGGTTTGATGGGTTTGAACCATCTCCTGGTAGACTTCGTGAAAGAAGTCCCAAATATCTTCGTTGACGACCCCGAGTTTCATCTTCATGCTTCCCTCTCCGGGGAGTTACTCTTGCTGGCGATAAACGAAAAAGCGCCGGTCGTGTTTCGAATCAGATCGTTCATCCTTACCCGTTTCCCTCGGCTTTTGAATACCCTCGCCCGCCACCATAAGCGGTGGAGAAGGTGCAGGGGATAAATCAGGAGGCTTGAATAAACTCGAGGCATGCGTTGGAACAGGCCCATGGCCGCCTGAGCTTTCAACCCGGTCCAGGTGTCGCTGGGAGCGACCTGCTGTACCAGAAATCCTGCATATTGCAATGAGTTGAAGGTGCCCAGATGCGAATGGTGGTAATAGCTATCGAGGTGGAAGGGTTCCAAAAAAGCCACCGTCCCGATGAGCTTTCCGCCAGGTTTTAAGACCCTGAAAGCCTCCGCCATCATCACGAATGGGTAACGGATGTGCTCCAGCACCGCGATAGATAAGATGAATTCAAAACTGTAGTCCTTAAAGGGCAGGGCGTGAGCATCCCCCAGAAAAGGTGCCCCGGGTGAATCATAATCTAACCCGACGTATTGAAAACCGGCATGCTCGCACACCTCCCGATGGATACCGTTACCGCAGCCAAGATCCAGCATAAGGCTGTTTGCATTATGCGCTCGGGGAAAATATGACATCAATGCTTCGCTGAGATGGTACGGGACGGCTATCGGTGAAAAATCCACCGCAGCAGTCTGGCTCTTAATCAAAGGCTTAAACTCTAAAGCATCTATCGATGGTAGATTTCCGCCAATCTCGAATGTCAGCGTTACCGGGCGCGGGTGCTTTAATCTTAGATCTAATGTGCCGCTCTTCGTATAGGGGTAAATCGTTCCACAGTTTCCACACCGGCTGCCCCCGTTTCCAGGCTCCAAAGAACCCGAGCAGAACGGACAGGTGAGGATATTCAAGATCTGTTCGCTGTAAGAGACTGTCATTTTTTATGCGGATTATGCTCTATCAATATAGAGTTGATGCCAGAGCTCGATGGAGAGAAGCGCTCCCAGCCTGACCGTGTGATCTGCCCCAGCCATGTGCTCGGCAACCAATTGTCTGACGAATTCCGGATTGAAGTAGCCTCTATCGAGGGAAGCCGGATTCAATAAAATCCCTTCGACCCAATCGCGCAACACAGTGCGGAACCAGGTCTGGTAATCTTTATAGGGCCGCCAGCGTACTTCGGATTGGCTGCTGATGCCGCGTTGGTGGAGGTGCCATTGGAGCAACCGCCGGGCGCGCATAGAAATGCTGCGGAAATTGTCCACCATGGGCAACCCCGTCCAGCTAAACGGCACGGATGCCATCTTTGGAAAAGTCGTCTGGAACGCTTCGCGGATCAAACGGCGATCCTGGAGCATCCCTAACGGCACCTGCTGGGCCAAATGGAGCAAATCGTTATCGCAGAACGGCAAGCGGACAAACGCTTTGCTCCGCACCACTTCAACCCCCTTGATGGTCATGCGCGGGACGCGCTGTGTCAGGTCAAAATAGAGCCGCTGGGCTGCAAGCTGTGTGGAGCCAGAAGCCTCCATGCCAGCCTGGTAGCTATCCATGACAGCGTTACCCACACCCTGATAGAATTCATCGGTGAAAAGCGAATGGTGTTCTGCCGGGTGAAACGTGAGCAATCCCTGCAATTCGTGCAGTCGCAGATGCACCTGCACAGCCACCCCGGGATCGTAATCTGCCCAGAGAATGGGTTCGACTGCCCGCCCGAACATGGCATCGCCCATAAACCCTTTGTAGATCAATTGCGCATAGCGCGTCTCTTCATCCAAAGAGACAATAGCATGCAGGTTGACGATGTTACCCATGCCATCTGTAATCCGGACACTCTCTTCGGCGGTTGATAACAGAAAGTCAGGCTTCAGCTCAAAGAAATGGTGTTCTGCCCGGGTGAAACTTGAGATCTCAGCAGCAAAGCGGGCATCGTCACAACCCGGCAGCCCCCAGGTGAACGTGTACACCGGCCAATCTGCGTCAATCTCATTTAACAGAGCTGCCAGCACCCGGGAATCTAACCCGCCGCTGAGCATGATAGCCTTCGGCAATACATCGGCTGCCTGCCTTGCAACCGCCTGTCGCATTAGAAAGACCAGCTCTTCCCGGTACTCTTCTCCTCGGCGCAACGGATAAGTCCTCGGATATTGCAGGCTAGCGTATGGCCGGATTGAATAATTGCCCTGCTCAACGATAAGCAACGAACCCTGGGGCAACAATCGTGCAGCAGATAACAACGTGCGGTCTCCAAGGAGATGGTCGAAGGTCAGGAATTGCGCAATCGCAATGCCATCCACCTGCCGAGGCAGGCTTGCGTCAGATAACAATGCCCGCAAACCCGACCCAAACAGGAAACGACCGTTGACCGAGGCGTAATAGAGCGGGTAAAGACCCATGCGATCATTCACCAGGACCAGCCGGCGCTCAGGGGCATTCCAGATCGCGGCCACGAATGCCCCGTTTAGCTGTTCAGCAAATGCTTCGCCATATTCCTGGTAAAGGCAGAGCATGAGCTCTGCCGGGTTCCCGGTCAGCAAGCGGTAGCCCAGGCTCATCAGATCAATGCTCAAGGAGCGAGTGGCGTACAACTCGCCTTCCATCACGATACACAGCGTGTGAGCGTCATTCCAGATCGGCTGCGGTTCCGGATTAACCACCCCCAGGCTGATGCGACCCATTCCCAGCCCAGGATCCATGTAAGATTCGAATTTAGCCGCCAGCTTGGGATCTAAGCCGCGCGCCATATCGGCGAGCAACTTCTCATTAGTGCCCTGGTTTTTATTGTCAACAAATCCGAAAATTCCTGGCATAAGCGGATGATTTTATTTTTTATTCTACGGTCTTTTCCGATGGCGACGCCTGGATAACGTCGGATATGATATAGCGAGGACGCCGGCGTGTCTCTTCCAGGTTACGCCACATGTATTCACCGATGATCCCCAGCATCAGCATTTGTGAGCCAGAGAGGATCAAGACTACGATCATCAGCGAAGCCCAACCCTCAACTTTGATCTGTAATATCATGCGGAGGATGATCACGGCAATCGCATAGATCAATCCTAGGAAGCTCAAACAAATCCCGATGATCGATGCAGCTCGGATGGGAATGTAAGAGAAGGAGACGAATGAGTCGATGAAGTATTTGATCTTCTTGGCCTGTGTCCACATCGAACGCCCGTATTTCTTCTCACGTTTTTTACGGTCGTAGTAGATTACTTTGGGCTCAAATCCCAGCCACAAGATCAAGCCCATCAGGTAAGCGTTGTTTTCTTGTATGTGGCTGATCCAATTACAGACCTGCCGGTCGATCAAGAAAAAGTCAAAGCCATGCCTGGGCATCGTCTTAATCGCAAATCGCCGGAACAAAGCATAGAAGGCGTTGGAAAAGGCATCGGCGATCAAGCCATCATCTCGGCTTTTGCGGGCTGCCAGGACTACTTTTTGACCATCCCGCCACATGCTGAGCATTTCTCCGATTAATTCAGGGGGATCTTGCAAATCTGCTGCAATGGCAATGATCGCATCACCAGACACCTGGCTCATGCCAGCCAGGATAGCCGCATTTGAGCCGAAGTTGCGCGATAACAACACGAGGCGTAAGCGCGCCTCCCTGTGGAGCAGGTCTTGTAACACGCTGACCGAATCATCCACAGAGCCATCGTTCACAAAAATAAACTCAAACGCATCTTCCGCGTTCTGTGCGGCAACAACCTGGAACTTCTCCAGCAAGTCTGCCAAACTGCTGGCATTGTTATACACCGGAACAACAATCGATATCAGGCTCACAAGTCACCTTGCTGCAGGCCGAAATGGCTTAAAATTTTGGCGCGGTCATCTGGATCGACCTGCCGCACTTCCCTGGCTGGGATGCCCATGACCACCGTCCAGGCAGGGACATCGCGGGTCACAACCGCGCCTGGGGCGACAATTGCCCCTATACCGATCTCGATCTCTGCCGCCAGGAGCGCGCCAGCGCCGATCAGGGCAAAACGCCGGACTGTTGGCCCGCGCACATCAAAAGGGAGCAGAGAAAAGCGCTTTAGATAAACCTGATTGTCGTTGATACTGTTCACACCCGGGCCAATGAAGACGTCACTCTCGATCGTCATCCGCCCGGTTAAAATCGCCCCATCGATGGCGCGGCTGCGCTCGCCGAGCACTGTTTCGTACATCATCAGCACGCCCCGACCGATCACTGAATAAGCCCCCAGGACACACCCCTCTCGGATACTCGCCAGGTCACCGACTAACACCTGCTCGCCAAGCTGCACCCCGGTATAGATGACAGAATTGGCCCCAATCACGCTGCCTGAGCCAATCGACAGAGGCCGGAAGCTGCTATCGATCTGGCGAGTGATCGCCTGGGTGGGGATGGGTGGCCTGCCGATCACCGCACCATCCAGGATCGTGCAGCGGTCGCCAATCACCACCTCAGGATAGACAGTGACGTTATTCCCGATAGTCACCTCATTACCCAGGAGGGTATCTGCGCTCAGGTGCACATTCTTAGCAAGCAGGGTAGAACGATCCATCTCTGCGAACGCTCACCAATAATAGGATTGGAACTTCCGGTAGTAATCTACCGTGCATTTAAGCCCATCTTCCAGGCTGGTGCGCGGCTGCCAGCCCACCAGGGAGCGAATCTTGCCGGTATCCGAGTAAAAATCACCCGGTTCCTGTGCTTTACGCTCGGGAGTGAATGGGGCAAACTCCCACTGGCCGCTCCCGCTCACTTTGACAACCGCCTCTGCCAGCTCAATAAAATCTGTTGGATGGTCGATACCCACATTGAGCACCTCGCCATAAGTGGATTCGGTATTTGCGCAGGCGAGCATGGCTTCGACGCAGTCATCGACGTATAAAAAATCGCGCTTGATCTTGCCATCGCCGAAAACCGGGATGGTTTTCGCCTCGATAGCCAGGCGGACGAACCAGTTTACCACCCCATAACGGGAATGGCGCATCTGGGCTCGCGGACCATAGATATTCGTCAGGCGCAGCGCTACCGAGCGGGTGCCATGGATCTCGTGATAGACCAGCACAATCTTCTCTGCTGCCAGGTTGGAGATCTCGTAGATCCCGCGTGGATGAGTGGGAGCTGTTTCATTCACCGGTAAGGAAATCACCGGGCCATATTGGCCGCGCGTGCCGGTGTAGATCACCCTCGCGTTGGGGTTGTGCCGCCGGCAGGCTTCCATGACTACTGCCGTGCCTTTGATATTCATGTCGATATCTGGATAAGGATCCGTCAGGCTGAGCACGTGATCCACCTGTCCAGCCAGGTGAAAAATGAAATCTTGACCAGCCACCAGGTAGTTCATTACATTGACATCCCGGATGTCGCTGAAGTTTACGGTTACACGCTCACGGACTGGCTCGATGTTGAACAGGTTACCTCCGTACCCAGGGATCATCGCATCGACGATGGTCACCTGCGCACCCAATTGGGCCAGGGCGATAGCCAGGTTGCTCCCGACGAAACCCATTCCCCCCGTTACCAGGGCGCGCGCTCCTTTGAAGCTTTCCCGCCCAGATAAGCTCATCTAGCCTCCCATGATCTCCAAGCTGTGAGCCAGGCGGTCAGCCACAACCCGAATATCTTCAGGCTTGAGGCCATAATACATGGGCATTGAGAGAATTTCCTTCGCCACCCGCTCGGTGACGGGAAGGCTCCCCCTGGCATAACCCAGGTCGGAATAACCCTCTTGCAGGTGAATGGGGATTGGATAGTGGATCAGTGTACCAATTCCCTGGGATTTCAGAGATTCAGCAAGCTGGTCGCGTTGGGGATGCCGGATGACGTATAAATGGTAAACGTGATAAGCTTCCGGGTGAGCCCAGGGCACTTTCACGCCTTGCAGGTGACGGTTATATTCAACCGCGAGATCCCGGCGATTTTGGTTCATCTGGTCCAGATACTTCAGCTTCACGCTCAAGATAGCGGCCTGGATTTCGTCAAGGCGGCTGTTGACGCCGCGCTCTACGTGCACATAACGCGTGACCTGTCCATAATTCCGCAAGCGGCGTGCCTTATCAGAATAGTGCTGATCATTGGTGATAATCGCACCCCCATCACCGCAGGCGCCCAGATTCTTGGTTGGATAGAAGCTAAATGCTGCCATGTGGCCATAAGTGCCCACCAGCCTGCCATCAAAGCGCGCCCCATGCGCCTGAGCACAGTCTTCAACCAAAAGCAAGTCGTGTTTTTCAGCCAGGGCAGCGATAGCAGTGATGTGCGCGGGATGTCCGTATAAGTGCACCGGAACGATAGCCCTGGTGCGGCTGGTGATTGCCGCTGCGGTAGCATTGGGGTCCATGGTGTATGTTTGGGGATCGATATCCACCAGTACAGGTCTGGCTCCGGTACGCTCGATGGCGCACACGGTCGCCACCGCCGTGTGGGCAACGGTGATCACCTCGTCGCCGGGGCCGATGCCGCCGGCAAGCAGAGCGATCTCGATAGCATCGGTGCCATTGGCGACTCCTACCGCATGTTTTACACCATGGTATCCAGCAAAGGCTTGCTCGAAAGCTTCTACTTCCGGTCCCAGGATGAACCAGCCCCGTTCCATCACCCTGTGGATAGACTGGTTAATCTCGCTGGCAAGGTACTCGTGCAAGGGTTTTAAATCGTTAAATGCGAGCATGTGAGCAACTCTCGGAAATTATCTCTAAAGCACTTCTATTTTAGTGGCCTCAAACACCATAGACTCATAAGAATTCATGTCTTCCCCAATCACTACGCCATGCGATTCAAGACCACGAAGTTGGTCATCATCGCTAACGCCCGGAGTATACCGTACCACATCGATAAAACCTGCATCTTCCAAAAGCGCTCGAATCGTCTGCTCTGTATGCAAAAATTGGTGACCAAAGCCCCGAAAAAGGATATTGACCACGAATGGTGCGGGGTCGACCTCGATATCTGGATAGAATTTCTTAATATGCTCAAGATCGATATCCCACTCAGGGCGCCTTTCTTGCAATCTGGATTTCTCCTTGTAATAAAGACCAATCAATTCTCCGGCACTCCAGGCAATATACTTTCGATCCCCAGCAGATTTCTGTAATGACAATAAACTTACAATCTTCACGGTATCTGGGGTGGACACTCTAATCTTCCCACCTGGCTGTAGAATCCGATAAGCCTCCCTGAACACAGTCAATGCGCCTTTATATGGCACATGCTCAATCATGTGTTCACTATATACGTATTGAAATGTAGAATCCACAAAAGGTAATTTAACCGTCGCATCTAAATAGAGAATATCAGGAGTTTCTGGAATAAGATCTGTATTCAGCCAACCCTCTAAGCGATTCGAGCCAGCACCAATGTGTAATTTTTTCACTGGTTCAGTTCTGGTATAGTCAGCAATTAAATCATTTCGCTTCGTGATGAGCTTTTCAAGTGCTCCTTCACGCTCAATCTCGGACATTATTCCCCTCAGATAGGCAGGGGTATTGCGTAAAGCTCTTACGAAGAATACCAAACCGTGAGAGCGTTTTAAAGTAGTCTGAATGTTAAAAGTCATTTCCTTCATCTGAATATAGTTCGCAGAATGATGGTGTTATTATTTTTTATCGAACAACCCGTATTTCGGGATGATTGGAACCGTAACTGCAAAATTTGCCTCGAGATCAGCAATCCCCCGCGCCCCATCCCCACCTGTAACCACGAAATCCAGAGCGCGGTCCAATCGATCGTAGTAACTGGATAGATCATGCCTGGCCAGGTCCACACCTAGGTGGTAGGTGTCTGCCACCAGGTTGAGCTTCAATTGATATTCAACGAGCGCGGTGGTTCCGGCTTTAAAATCGGGGGTGGATACATTAGCCCAGTGGGTCGTATAGTTGTAGGCAATCTGACCCTCCGGGTGCCGTATGGTGCAGGCAAAAACCGGCGATTGTACGTCCTCGTGGAATGACACCCGCACGCACACTCGCACCGATTCACCGCTGTTGAATAACTGCCCAGGTTGGCCACCCTGGTGGAGCATCTGCACCTCTTCAATCACCGCCTCACGAGTCATAACCATTTGAGACAACCCGTGCTCATCCGGAACGGGGATATTCTGTTTCTCGCTAGCCGCTCTGCGCAAGATATTGGAATATTCAGCAGTCGCTTCGGCAGCCGTCCCCCGAAAAGCCAGAATCCCGCGATACATCACCAGGCAGGCTGGACATACTTTCTGGATGGCTGAAAAGTCATGCGACACGAACACCAGGGTAGTCCCGCTGCGAATTAGTTGCAGCATGTGCTCATAGCACTTTTTGCGGAATGCCATGTCGCCAACAGCCAAAACTTCATCCACAATCAGGATGTCCGGTTCTACATGGGCAGCCACGGAAAAGCCCAGCCGGGCATACATTCCGGAAGAGTAACGTTTTACAGGAGTATCCAGATACTGGCCAATTTCAGCAAATTCAACAATCTGATCAAAGCGCGCCTTTATTTCATCCCTGCGCATCCCCAGGATCGTGCCGTTCAGGTAGACATTCTCCCGGCCGGTCAGCTCGGGGTGAAAACCAGCTCCGAGCTCGATTAGCGAAGAGAACCTGCCGTTCAATTGGATTCTGCCGCTTGTGGGGTGGGTGATCCTGGATAGAAGCTTTAGGATGGTTGTCTTCCCGGCTCCATTCGGGCCGATGATACCCAGCGCTTCACCCGCTTTGAGATCAAAACTTACCGCTTTTAACGCCCAATGATATCTCTCTGCTTGAGGTCGTTGCCTGATACTGAACAGATTGCGCAGAGATGGGACAGATGATCCCAGGCGATAACGCTTCGAAACATCCGAAAAAACAATCGAACCAGATTGGAGCATAGTTTATACTATATCCGCAAACAGGTATTCAACTCGTTTGAAGATAAAATAACCAACTCCCAGGCACACGATGCTGATCGCACCTGCAATATAGAGCGTAGGTGGGGGAGGGGCATTATATAGAATGACGGCGCGATATGCTTCCATAATACCTACCATCGGGTTGAGGTGATAGAGGCTTCTCCACTGCTCTGGCACGACTGTAATCGGATAAATAATAGGGGTTGCGTAGAACCATAACTGAAGGATCAGGGTGACAACGTGTTTGATGTCACGGTAAAACACGTTCATCGCAGCGCAAATGAGGCCTAACCCCAGAGCTAGGGCAAGTTGGATCAACAGAATGAGCGGGAGGTAAACCAGCCCGGAAACAGAAATCGGCAATTGATAAAACCAGATCAATACAAAGAGCACCAAATAGGCAATACAAAAATCGAATACGCGTGCCATCAGGGCAGAAATCACAAAGATCTCCCGCGGAAAATAGATCTTTGTCACCAGATTCATATTGGTTACAAGTGATTCGGTCATGTCAATCATCGATGTCGAGAAAAGAAGCCAGGGAGCCATAGCTGTGTAAGAGAATACCGCATAAGGAATATCCCCGGTATTGATGGGTATGAAATAGGTGAAGATAACCGTAAATACGGCAACCGTGGCTAACGGTTGCACGACTGCCCAGAGCCCCCCAAGAATGGATTGTTGATACCTGGCGCGGATGATGCGCGAGGTCCAGGCAACCAACAAGTCGCGATAAGAATGAGACGATGCGATGGAGGATTGGGGCATAG
>Ga0154772_1049_pt1 | contig 22414 bp, 19 predicted proteins | sample Rifle2008BG16ft_FD_105780 | JGI IMG/M metagenome (GOLD analysis project Ga0154772, IMG submission 105780) | Chloroflexi bacterium RBG_16_52_11
CAGGGCGATCGTGCTGGCAGAAGGTTCATCTGTGACGATCATGGTGTACTCCGATCACCAGGCTGTTTTTTCCGCCGATGGCCAGGTGCCGATTGGATTAGCAGATGGTGACCGCGTGTGTGTACGCGCCAGCGAGCACACAGCCCAGTTCATCCGCTTTCAGGACCCGGGTTATTTTTATCGAAATCTAACCCCGCACATGAATCAAAACCCATCCACAGGGGGTTATCGATGAGCGATGCTCCACCCACACTGTACTGTGCAAACCACCCACAAACCCCAACTACACTGCGCTGCAATCGCTGTGAAAAACCAATCTGCCCCAAATGCGCGGTACAGACGCCTACCGGTTATCGATGTAAAGAATGCGTGCGTGGCCAACAAAAGAGCTTCGATACAGCATACTGGTACGATTACCTGACTTCATTTGTATTAGCGGGTGTACTATCTTACATTGGGGCCCGCCTTATCCCTTTGCTTGGATTTTTCACAATTTTCCTGGCGCCGATTGCCGGCGTGGTGATCGCGGAGGCGGCGCGCTTTATCGTACGGCGCAGGCGATCCAGGCGGCTGCCTCAAGTGACCACCCTTGCTGTTATTCTAGGCAGCTTGATCCCACTCATCGGATTTCTGTTATATGGTTATTCCATCTTTAACCTGATCTGGCAAGGGGTGTATACGTTCATGATGGCCTCCGCGCTCTACTATCGCCTGGCTGGTATCCGCGTTCGAGGATAGGACCCAATCTATGCTCGCAGAGCTACACATTGAGAACTTCGCAATCATAGAACGCATCGACTTGCAGCTCGAAGCGGGTCTGATCATCTTTACAGGTGAAACCGGAGCTGGCAAATCGATCCTGATCGATGCTGTCGAGACACTACTGGGAGGCAGAGCAGAAGCCACAATGATCCGCAGCGGCGCGGATCAGGCCTCGATTGAAGGCGTCTTCTCACTATCCGAGAATGTGCGCAACGCCTTGTTGCCGGTGCTTCAACGGGAAGAACTGCTGGATGAGCCAGATCAGCTCATCCTGGCTCGCGAGATACGCACCAATGGCCGCAACCTGGCTCGAGTGAACGGTCACACCGTGAGCGCTTCGCTGTTGCGGGAAATCGGCGAGCACTTGATCGACGTTCATGGCCAGTCGGAGCATCTATCTTTACTGCATGTCAGACAACACCTGAGCTTGCTGGATAGCTACGCTAATGTAGGAACGTTGCTCTCCGCTTACCGAAAAACCTATAACACACTATTGGAAGTACGTCGCGATCTGACAGAGCTTCGCCATGCTGAAAGAGAAGCTGCACGACGGATTGACACACTCACTTACCAGCTAACCGAGATTGAGGCTGCCCACCTGCGCCCGGGCGAAGATCAAGAGCTGACCGATGAGCGCAACCGCCTTGCTAACGCTGAAGGTTTGGCCACTCTGGCCCAGGAGGCTCTCCTTGCCCTTGACGAAGGCACCTCCGAAACCCCGTCCGCAACTGACCTGGTGGGGCAAATCGTCCACGCACTGCACAGCCTGAGCCGGCTGGACACCTCGCAGACTCCTTTGAAAGATCAGGCAGAGAGCGTGTTCGAAAACCTGTCCGACCTCAGCCGTGTCCTACGGAATTACCTGGAAAACATCGAATTCAACCCGAAACGCCTCGACCAGGTTGAAGAGCGCCTGGCCTTAATCCACAACCTGAAACGCAAATATGGTGATTCGATCTCAGGCGTTTTAGCCTATGCTGATAATGCCCAGACGGAAATCGAGACGATTACCAACGCCGCTGAGCGCATCCAAGAGCTCGAGGCCGATGAAAGCAACCTGTTAGAGGAGTTAGGAAAACTAGGTATTGCGCTTTCCCAAAAACGCCACCAACAGGCAGGTAAATTGGCAGGCGTGGTTGAGAACGAGTTGGAAGACTTGCAGATGTCCCAAACTCAGTTTAAAGTCGATTTTCAAGTGCGCAGCGATCCCCAGGGTGTCCCGTCCGCAGATGGAGTGAGATTGGCTTTCGATTCTACCGGCCTGGATCAAGTCGAATTTTTAATTGCACCCAACCCTGGAGAGGGGCTCAAGCCCCTGGCAAAGATCGCCTCGGGTGGGGAAACTTCTCGATTGATGCTGGCACTGAAAAATGTGCTCGCCCGGGAGGACCAGATCCCGACCCTGATCTTCGACGAGATCGACCAGGGCATTGGCGGGCGAGTGGGGCAGGTGGTCGGGAATAAGCTATGGTCACTTGCTCACCGACATCAGGTTCTGTGCGTGACCCATTTACCTCAACTGGCAGCCTTTGGTGACCAACACTACCAGGTTGAGAAATATTTAGATGGTGGGCGCACCATTACCAGAGTCTCGCGCCTCACCGGTGATAAACGCTTGACCGAGCTGGCCCAAATGTATGGCGAGATCAGCCAGGGTACGTTGCAATCTGCCCGGGAAATACTCCAGGCTGTGGAAAATCGGACACACGGTTCCTGATTACGTGTGAGCCATGCCATCCACTACACAGATCATCCGCTTTCGAGAGCAGCGCAAAGCCAGGGCAAGGCGTTATCCAACCAGGGCGATCGGGCTGGGGTGCAGCCTGCTTCTGGCTCTTTTAATTACCCTTTCCAGCCTTGCATTGGTAGTTTTTTATTCCAACCTGACTGCAGGTCTGCCTTCGAATGAGATGCTTCCCGTCTTGCTCGCACCAGGCGCCGGCACGCTCCTTCAACCGACCAAAATATACGACCAGACCGGGAGCCACTTAATCCTGGCATTGCAAAACCCGGCAGACGTTGGACGACAATTTCTAGACCTGGAGAGCACAAAGCCTAACTTCTTCCCTGCTGACCTAATCTCAGCAACACTGTCGGCCTCCGATCCGGGGTTCTGGAACCATCCTGGTACTATCCTAACCAATACCGAACCTGAGACACATCCTTCCATCGCCCAGCGATTAATCAATGAGCTAGTACTGTGGGATGAGCCGCCCGGATTGAGACGCACTCTGCGTGAGAAGCTGCTTGCCATGCAGGTCACCGCTACCTACGGCCGTGAGCAGGTACTCATCTGGTTTTTGAATAGCGCAGATTATGGCCGCCTGGTTTTCGGGGCAGACTCGGCTGCACGCGTCTATTTTGGCAAACCCGCAAGCGAGCTCAATCTTGCAGAAGCTGCCATATTGGCCGCTGTCGCCGAAGCCCCTGCGCTCAATCCACACGATGCCCCTCAGATTGCACAGCAGCGCGGGTCTGAATTGTTGAATGATATGCTTGCTAATGGAGTGATCTCCCCTCAGCAAGCCGAGCAAGCCCGCCTGGCTGCAATCACCTTCCAGCCAAGCGAATCACTCTCCACGAACCTGGCGCCAGGTTTCTCGGCACTTGCCCTGTCACAACTGAGTAAGGTATTCGACCTTGCCAGGCTGGAGCGAGGGGGGTACCAGGTGATCACCAGCCTGGATTATGATTTACAAACACAGGCCACCTGCGCAACCGCTGCTCTGCTATCCAGCGTGGATAGCCCCCCAGGATCGTCAGAAACTGCAGGGGGGGATGAGTGCGAGGCTGCGCGCCTACTACAAACCCAATCGCTCAGCGCTGCCAGCAATCCAACTGCGTTAGCCGCCAATGTTGCCATCCTCGAGCCTGCCACCGGTAAGATTCTAGCCCTGGTCGGCGACAACAAAGCCGGACTCGATGCGCTTCACCCTGCAGGTCGTTCCCCGGGAACTTTGCTGACTCCGCTGATCTATCTAAGCGGCTTCACGCGCGGCCTCGGCCCGGCTTCGTTGTTGTGGGATATTCCCCCTACTAACCCTACACAGGTCAGCGCAGGTGAGCATTTCCATGGCCCTGTTCGTCTGCGCACTGCCCTGGCAAACGATTACCTTGCTGCAGCCCGCCAGGTATTTGCACAGGGGGGTTCCCAAAACCTGGAGAAGGTTGCCAGGGAATTAGGATTATCTTTGGATGGCAGGGTTATTAACGAAGATTTATCCGCTGTGGTCAACCAGAGCAGAACGAACCTCCTGGATATCAGTCAGGTATATAGTGTGTTGGCTAACCAGGGAGTCCTGGTTGGTATGCCCAGCGAGACCGATGAATCTCTGCGACAGGGCACAACCCTTGAACCAATCGCTTTCCTGAAGCTGACCGATCTGACAGGGACTACCCTGGTAGAGGCACGGGGATCACAGGTCCGACCTGTGCTCAGCCCACAGTTAAGTTACCTGCTCACACATATCCTGAGTGATGAGCCAGCACGCTGGCCCAGTATGGGACACCCAAATCCTTTGGAGATCGGCCGGCCAGTTGCGGCTAAGCTGGGCCGGACTGAAGCCGGAACGGATGCCTGGGCTGTTGGCTATACTCCCCGGCTTCTCGTCGGTGCCTGGGTTGGCGAAAAGGATGCGGACTCAACGAGTGAAGTGCCGGTAGACCTGGCAGCCAGCCTCTGGCATGCAGTGATGCAATATGCCAGCCGAAACCAGCCGCCGCTTGGGTGGAGTTTCCCGGAAGGTGTGAGCAACGTGTTGGTTTGTGATCCATCGGGGTTGCTGCCATCCGATGATTGCCCCACGGTAGTGAATGAGCTGTTCCTGGCTGGCAACGAACCCACCCATACCGATACGCTTTACCGAAAATTGCAGATTAATAGGGAAACTGGACGATTGGCTACTATTTTTACCCCACCCGAACAGGTCGAAGAGCGCACGTATCTGTTGGTACCCCCAGAAGCGGAAGCGTGGGCCCGGCAGAGCGGGATTGCCTCCCCACCAGAATCTTTTGACGTCATACTGAGCGAGCAAACTACGGCGGATGTTGCTATCACCTCCCCATCTATGTTTGCCTATGTAAAAGACTCTGTCCCGATATTTGGGGAAATCGGTACGGACGACTTGGAATTTTATCGCCTCCAAGTTGGCAAGGGTTTGAATCCAACAGCGTGGACACAGGTAGGAGAAGATTCATCAACTCTGGCAGCGGATGGAGTCTTAGGCGTTTGGGATACCCGTGACGCGAACGGTTTGTACGCCGTGCAATTACTCGTCGTACGGACAGACCAGCATGTTGACACTGCCATGATCCATGTAACGGTGGACAACCAGCCGCCTGAAGTGCAAATCCTCTATCCGTCTGCCGGGCAGCAATTCGACTCGGATACAGGTAGCACCATCACACTCCGTGCGAACGCCGAGGATGATGTGGCTTTACATCAAGTTGATTTTTTTATCGATGGCAAGCCAATAGCTACCCTGGCCCAGCCACCCTACTCAACAATCTGGAGAGCAACTGCTGGAAAACACCAGCTTTCAGTCCAGGCTGTGGACAAAGCAGGCAATACGCAAACTGCTAGCCTGGAATTTACCATCCGATAGCTGTTCTAGCAATTAATCTTAGGATCACAATCGAGCACCCCTGATGATTACCAGGGGTGCTCGGGATACGGAGTTATGCTGGCGAACAGGATAGGATACCCCTGCTCACGTTGACCTCATGGTACGCTTACGATGAAGTTATCAGCCTCGACAATGATCGGCAAGACGTTGAAAGAGGACACTCCAAGCCCCACCAGGCCATCTTTCAAATCCTTGTGAGAAATCGTCCTGACATCTTCACCATTGATTCCCAGGGTTAACTGATCCCCGGAACAGATGGCCGTGTACTGGTTTACGGCTTTTCCTGTGTTGATGGCAGTTGAGCCGCCGCTGTAAAGTGTTACATAGTCTCCTTTAACCAATGCGTCGTACCATAAAATGTCATACTCTCCAGAGTTGTAAACGTTAAATTCATACCAACCATCGTCTGAGAGGCGGCAGATCAGGCTGACATTGTTTGTGTTTCGCCCCAGGTTTTCGACAACTGTATCGATGCGCGTATCGGTGTAAATGTAATCATTATACGTAAAATAAATCCAGGTGTTCTCCTCATTGATCTCCACCCGGAACTTGCTATTGGCCGTTTCAGCTGTAAAACCCTCATCCCGACCGCTCTGCAGGAAATAAGTCCAGCTATCCATAGAGCCGTCAAACTCAGTATAGTAGTAATTCTCTCCAGATTGGCTGGCATTGGGGTTTACCACATCACCGCTTTCTGTCGTGGTTTCTCCGCCCGAAGAGCTATCCTCGCCACCTGCGATGCCCGCAGAGCCAGTCACCTCCAGCGCTTGTCCATTCAAATCCCCTTCGAGCCATTCATCGCTTGCCAAGCGTAACACCTGGATGGAGAGCGGATCTTCTGGCTGATGGCTGCGCAGCACATCGCAGTATTCAGCCATAGTCCCATCCGAAGCGATCACCAGGTTCTCCAACAGGGTGATAATATCCCCGGGGAGCACACCCGTATCATCTGCTGGAGATCCAGATTGAACCGACGAGACCCAGATGCCGGAAAATGATCCATCCTCAGAAGTGACAGCCTGGCCATTGACACCAATCGTATCGACATTTTCACCCTGGCGGAGCTGTTCGACTACACTAGCAGCGACATCGCGGGAAATGCCAAAGGCCTGGTCTGCCGAAGAATTGCTGGCGTAATGAACCGCGACGACCTCTCCATCCGTGTTGACCACCGGTCCGCCTGAGTTTCCCGGATTACTTTCGGCATCGTACTCCAAAACCGAGTCGACCGATGCCCAGGAGGTATTCCCATCTGCCTTCGCTTTGGAGATGATCCCTTTGGTCAAGGTATACTCCGGATCACCGAGCGGGAAACCTGCTATGTAAACATCCATGCCTACATCAATCGGTCCCTCATACAATTTTAGGTAAGGAAAGCCTTCTCCATCGATATCGATCACTGCCAGGTCAGAGCACTCGGACACACCCAATAACCGAGCGTTGCGAGGCTCATCTTCCCCTTGAACCCATACTTTATAGAGCGCACCACCAGTGACCACATGGTTGTTAGTAACCGCAATCCCAGACGGATCGATGATAAAACCGGAACCGCGACCTGCGGAGTTCATCATCAAACCAAACTCCGGATCAATAAACGTCCCTTGAGATTCGATCTGGACCACGGCGCTTTTAACATCCTGCAACCTGGCTACCGCGCCAGTTTCCGAAACAGCTTCCTCCGTTTGCACAGGTTCTGTGGGTTGCTCAGTGGCTATGCTCTCATTTGTCGGGGAGACTATGTTCTCCGCTTCAGGAGTTCCAGACGAGGCGTTACACGCCAAGCCAACCAGAAGAATAAATACGCCCAGCAAGATAAATGGCTTATATAGCGACGTTTTCATCTGATACGCTCCTCAAGATAATAGATCAATAAGAGATCTTTATGCGTGATTTCTCACAATGAAAATTAGTTTACCACAAGCGCATCAGCCGAGCCTTGCATAATCACCCACCTTATGAAACTGTAAATTCTAGCTAAGAGAAAGATGTGGAATAGCCCCTATCTATTTTTCACCGTTTAAAACTCGCCGGGTGGTAGTAAAAGCCAAAGGGGGTAGTTGGTCCCAGGCAAAGAAGCTCGCAGCATCCACATCATCGCCAGCCTGCAGCTTCCCGGAGACGATTTCCCCTTTGTAAACAATTACGAAGTTGGCACCCCGTGGATGCTCTTGCCCGTAGATGATATCGAGCAAGGCAACCACGCTCACTTCCAACCCGGTTTCTTCTAAGCACTCTCGAATCGCGGCGTCCATGGGATCTTCACCGGCATCGATAAAACCGGCTGGCAAGCTCCAATACCCGCGCTGGGGTTCCATAGACCGGCGAACCAACAGCACTTTTTTATCTTGCTCAACGAATACTGCCGCGGCTACCTTTGGGTCGGGGAAGAATGTCCAGCCACATGCCGGACAAACCGGGCGCGGCTTACCAAAGCGTTCTTCAATGTGCAGAGCGCTACCGCATTCTATACAGAACCTGACCTGTTGGGGGATCATGGCCGGCTTGATCTAGCGAGAAAGTACGCCAGCGCCCCAAAGCTCAATGCCATTAAGCCTAAGGCAACCTCAGCCAAGCGCCAGGTGTTCCATCTTGTCTGAATCGGGGGTCGTTGTGCCTGTGTTTCTACCTCTTTCAGTTCTTCTGCGGGTAACTCTTCAGCCGATAACTCTTCTGCGGGTAGCTCATCTGCCTGGGCGACCATAGTGGGCAGTGGTTCAGGATATGGCGTTAACAGAGTTGGTGTTGTAACAATATCCCGAGTTGCATCCGCACTCTTCGCCATGCCCGCCTCTGGTGGAGGGTAAGCCTCTGCCAGCGAAAGGGCCTGGGAAGTCGCCTCAAGGGTTGGGGTGGGCGTAGTAAGAGCGAAGGCATTCTCGGCGACAGCCTCTGCAGGTGGGGGCGCCTCGGTCGCCACACGCGAGTCAAGAGACCTTGCTTCGTATGCGGCCGGAGCCTCCACCTCCATTGGCAAAGGAACAGACTGGGAGGCTAACTGAAGAAGTTCCGGCTTACGGCCAAATGAAACCAGATCACCCACCAACACCAGCATAAAAAGAGCGGCAGCCATCACTGAAACCAGGCTTATCGCTGGCACCAATCGCCTACGAGCTGGTTTGAATGTCTTTACTCCAGCCATCTGCGGGGTGAGTGTGAAATTCCGCGGAGCACGGAGCATTGGCTGGCTACGCAGCAGCCCGCGCGTGCGCTGCAAATCTTCCAATAATGCACGCAGATCCGCTCTCAGTTGGAGATCCCGCTCTAATCGAATGCGCTCCTTTTCGGAAAGCTGACCATCCAGATATGCCGATAGCGCCTCCACTTCGCGCCGCGTAATACTCGTTGTCATGGTCTATCCTCAATAAACAGACGATACTTTGCTGGCAAAAGTTCCCATAGCCCCCCAAGGCAATCTCGCAAGCGCATCCGAGCTCGCGCCAAGCGGCTTTTAATGGTTCCTATCGGGGTTTGAGTGACAGCCGATGCTTCACCGTAATCCATCCCTTGAATGTCGACCAGGATCACCACCGCCCGAAACTCTGGAGACAGATCATCTAAACAGTGCCGGATGGCGGTTCCCAATTCATGCCGTTCGGTTTGTTCCTCCGGAGACTCACTGTGATCCCTCAACCACCGCGGAGTCTCGATCTCATCATCATCACCGTCCAATGGTTGCAAAGATGTGGTCGGGTGGCGCTTCCTGCGACGCAACTCATCGTAGCAAGCATTGGTGACGATTCGCAATAGCCAGGCCTTAAATGAGCCCCCCCGGTAGGTACGGAGACTTCGATAGGCAGAGATAAAGGCTTCCTGGGTGGCATCTTCTGCAGCTTCAGACTCACCCATCATCCGGTATGCCTGTGTGAAAATCACATCTTGGTAGTGCAGCACCAACCTGTTGAACGCCTCAAGGTCGCCACGCTGCGCCGATTGGATCAAGGCCATTTCATCCATGAGACGCTCTTGAGCGAAAGAAGAGTGCCCAATATACGGCACGCCAGGTTAAGATTGCCAATGAGCTGACCCCGCCGAGTACAAAAACAAACACGGGGAGGATCAATTGATCCAACCAGACCCCGCGTATCCAGCCTGCCATGGGAGCCATGATCACCCCCGCCCAAAATGGGCGCCAGAGCTGGCGAGCTTGCGCGGCCTTTTGCAAATCGTACACTCCCAGGGATGGCGCAACCAGGCCCCAGGCCAGAACTAATGGGATGAATGTCGTCAACATGCGCCCACCAGCCGTGCCGAGCTCGTCATGGGTCGCAAAACCGAATACCGTGACCAGGGCTAGCGTCAGGATATCCCCAATCAGCAAAATTGTGAAGCGGGATTTATTTGCTCGGCTATCCGCCATCTTAATTTAGCCAATTTACAGGTTGTCAAAATAACTGTCACAGTCGATATTCTACTACATCAAACTGAAGGCGCACCACTTACATATTGCTCTCTCCCCGGATGGCGAGTACAATCGAGTGCAATGTCCGAAACCATCCGCCGCGTATTATTCTCTTGCCTGACCCTTATCATAGCAGGCTGCCTGTGCCTGAGCCTGGTAAGCATGGTTGCCCTGCTCTATCTCTGGCGATAGACTTCAATGCCTTTTGATAAATCCCGTATTCGCGCCCTATGTTTCGATATTGACGGGACGTTGAGGGACACAGACGACCAGATGGCTTTCCGCCTGGCACGCTGGCTGCGCCCTTTCAAGCGCTTATTCCCCAATGCTGATCCCCTCCCTACCGCCCGGCGGTTGATCATCGCCTCAGAGGCCCCCGGAGCGCTGTTATTGCGTATCCCGGATCGCTTAGGGGTTAATGAAAAACTGGCTGCGTTGGGAGATACTCTCTTCAGGATGGGAATAATCAAGCCAGAAAAAATCTTCAATATCATTCCCGGGGTATATGAGATGCTGCAAGCGCTTCAACCGCTTTACCCCATGTCAATTGTCAGCGCCCGCGGCAGACAGAACACCCTGGCTTTCCTCGAGGCTTACAATCTGACCCAGTTTTTCGTCTGCGTCGCTACAGCCCAGACCTGTAAGCATACCAAGCCTTACCCAGACCCCATCCTGTGGGTAGCCGAGCAGATGGAACTATCCGCTGATGCTTGCCTGATGATCGGGGACACCGCGGTGGATGTGCACGCTGGCAAGGCGGCAGGAGCGCAAACTGTGGGGGTGCTGTGCGGCTTTGGAGACGAAAAGGAACTCCTTGAAGCCGGTGCAGACTTAATCCTGCCAGAAACCACCATGTTACCGCAGATATTATCCGGTTCTCACCTAATATAAACGTAAGGTTCAAATTTTTGTGGCAATTCTTCCTTGTTATTTCATCAAAGTTTGCATATAATATGTATATGCGCAAGAGAGGGTATTGGATTGCGATTTTACTGCTCATCCTGCTCGTAAACCTCTCGGGTGGGATACTTACGTTTGCTCAGGGGGAAGATCCCAGCAGAGATGACAGCAGGTATTTTCCTGAAACCAGGCATTGGGTCGATGGGGATTTTCTAAAAATGTACGAGAGTGTGCCCAATCCCGAGCTGGTTTATGGCAACCCTATTTCCGTCCCCTTTCGCGAATCAACGAGAGGGCGCATTGTGCAGTATTTCGAACGAGCGCGCTTCGAATACGTCCCGGATAATCCTCCCGAGTTGCGTGTGCAGATCACAGAGCTGGGACGGCTGATGTATACCTCTCGCCAGTCATTGCCAAAACTTGAAAAAGCCCCTGCCTGTCGCAATTTCCCGGAGATGAAGACCCAGGTATGCTATTCCTTCCTGGATTTCTTCGAAACCAACGGCGGCGTGGCTCAATTTGGCTATCCGATATCGAACTTCGAGGTACACAATGACCTCATCGTACAATATTTCCAACGAGCTCGCTTCGAGTGGCATGGGGAATTACCAGACGGCCCGCGCGTCCAGTTAACAAACCTTGGTGAAAAATACTTTCATTTAATCAAAGAAAATCCAAAGTATCTAATTCCCCCGGCTTATTCTAACGGCAATGATCGGCCCCAGTTAGTCCTGACGATGAAAGTACGCGCTTTCACCGAGAAACCCTTCACACCGCCCACTGATATTCAGACCATTTATATTACCGTTCAGGACCAATACCGCATACCACTGGCTGGAGCGAATTTGAATCTGCTGGTCAAGTTTCCCGACGGATCGGAGGAGCTGGCCGAACTACCGGTACCGACCGACAAGAATGGCTTTGCCAGGCATACGATCGATTTTGAGAATCAGCCACCCGGAGTAGTGGAGATCCACATCAACGTTGAGTATGAAGGTTTACAGTCGCAGACGATTACTTCTTTTAGGGTTTGGTAGTTATCTTGATGCGCCATAAAATAAAGCGCAGGACGCGAGTGTATCCTGCGCTTTTTTGTATCGCTTTTACCGGGTGTAATTTTCTAGAAGGTGAAGCGCCCATTTTTGTAAAACAACATGCCATCCACCAATATTTCTGAATCCTGTCTCAAATCACAAATCATATCCCAGTGGATTACGCTTTTATTCTGGCTGCCGGTTTCAGGATAACCCGCGCCAAGCGCCATGTGGAAACTGCCACCGATCTTCTCGTCCAACAGGATGCTGTGAGTGAAACGGTTGATTTCGAAATTTGTACCGATGGCAAATTCCCCGATGTAGCGCGCCCCCGCATCGCTGTCTAACATCTTCAGCAGCAGGTCTTCATTCTTCTGCGCCGAAGCTTTCACCACCCTGCCCTGTTCAAAAGTTAACTCGATCCCCTCAACGACACGCCCCTGATACATAGCCGGGTATGTAAACCGCACCCATCCTTCGGCGGAGTGTTCCACCGGCCCGGTAAAGATTTCGCCATCTGGAAGATTATGCTCGCCAGCAGCGTTGACAAATGTCCGCCCTTTGATGGATAGGGTCAAATCCGCGTTTGGGCCGCGCAGCGATACCTGATCCCGCCCGGCCATCCAGTCTACGGCGCGCTGTTGGTCAGCCTGTACATTCAGCCAGTAAGCCACAGGATCTGGAGTAGCCTCGTCCGCGTGACAGGCCCGGAAAAAGAACGATTGGTATTCTTCAAACCCCATCTCGGCTTCCATTGCATAGGCTGGAGTAGGGAACATCGTGCTCATCCAGCGCAGAGATTTCTGCGCGCCGCGCCGCATCTGCGCCTCGATCAAGGTGGACGTCGCTCGAGTGCGCCGGGTAAGGCGACCTGCGTCGACCCCACTCAATGCGCGGGTATTATTCTCAGAGCGGATCTTCAGCAGTACGTCGAATTCGTTGAACGCCATCTTGTGAAACAGGGGCACATAATCAAGTTGGTCGTCAGTTGCGTGGGCGTAGAGCAACTCATCTTGCCCGGGCAGGTCCACCAGGAGATGAGGATATCCGCCTCGATCCAGGATTAACTCATACAACACTTTGAGCAAGGGTTCGGTGATGGTCGTGGCACTCACTGCCACTTTGTCACCCGGTTTCACCTTCGTTGAATGGTCAACCAGAATTTGGGCGAATTTCTGATAACGGATATCTGACACGATAAATCTCCTTAACACTCAACCAACCTGGAAGGACCAGGTATGTCCGTAGCACATCCCCGATTTTGTATCTGGTACATCCGCTTCGGAGGCCATTGCGTCAAGCCCGGCGATTATATCACGCTCAACAATTCCGCGCTATAATGGACACGCTTGTGACCAAGTGCCTTGAATGTGGCTACCCGGAATCCCGGGATTTGCAGGTTAGAGGGTCGAGCGTAATCCATGAAGCAACTGCTCCAAAACATGCGTAGCGGTGAGACTCTGGTAGCAGAGGTGCCTATCCCCTCGCCACGCCCGGGTACTGCCCTGGTACATACCGCAGTCTCCCTGGTCTCAGCTGGCACAGAGCGCATGGTGGCGGAGTTCGCTGAAAAATCCCTGGCTGGCAAAGCGCGCGCTCGACCGGACTTGATGCGCCAGGTGATCGAAAAGGCTCGCCATGAGGGGGTGTTATCCACCCTCGAAGCGGCCCTCAGCCGGCTCGACCAACCGATGCCCCTGGGTTACTCTTCCGCCGGCAACATCGTGGCTCTCGGAGGTGGCTTGCAAGGTTACCGGGTTGGACAACGAGTAGCCTGCGCTGGTGGAGGTTATGCGGTTCACGCTGAGTACGCAGTAATCCCGCAAAACTTACTCACCCCCCTTCCGGACAATGTCAGTAATGAACAAGCTGCATTTGCCACCCTGGGCGCAATCGCATTGCACGGATTTCGCCTCTCGGAGGCTCAATTGGGCGAGCGAGTCGCAGTGATCGGACTGGGTCTGGTGGGTCTGCTGTGCGTACAGCTCGCCTCTGCCGCCGGCTGCCAAGTGCTGGGCATAGATTTGAACGCATCCAGGATCGCGCTGGCTAAAACACTTGGGGTTCTTGCAGTCCAGCGCGCTGAGGCAGAAAGTGCAGCCGCCAGTTTCAGTCAGGGAGCGGGTTATGACAGTGTGATCATCTGCGCAGACACCCCTTCGGCCGATCCGGTTGAATTAGCCGGGGCAATCACTCGCGACCGCGCCAGGGTCGTGGCGGTGGGCGCCGTGGGGTTAAATATTCCGCGTAAGACCTACTATGAAAAAGAGCTCGCTTTCATTAACTCGCGCTCTTACGGTCCCGGTCGTTATGACCCGGCCTACGAGGAGAAGGGACAGGATTACCCCCTTGGTTATGTGCGTTGGACGGAAGGCCGTAATCTGCAAGCGTTCATTGATTTGCTCTCGTTAGGACGGGTGAACGTCCAGGCCTTGGTCACCCACCGTCTCCCGATCGAGAAAGCCCCTGATGCTTACGAAATTATCCTGGGGAAACGGGATGAGCCATTCCTTGGCATCCTGTTGACTTACGATCAGGATCAGCAGGCTCTTACTGAACCAGCAGATCAGATCATCCAACAGCCGGTCTCGCCAGGTACAACTCAAGCCGGAAGAAATCAGGCCCTACCCGAGTTGCTTTAGGCGTGCTGGGAGCCGGCAACTACGCGACGAACGTGTTATTACCCGCCCTGCGCGGAATCCCTGGGTTGGACCTGGTGGGTATCTGCTCCGCTTCGGGTTTGAGCGCCCAGCATGCTGCTGACAAATTTGGGTTTCACTACGCAGCCAGCGATGAGCGCCGGGTGCTGGACGATCCCATGGTGAACACCATCGCCATCCTGACCCGCCACAACCTTCATGGCAGACAAGTGGTTGCTGCACTACGAGCGGGGAAAAATGTGTTTTGCGAAAAACCCCTGGCATTAAATCCACAAGAGTTGGACGAAATCGCTGGTCTTCTAACCAACGAGCTGACCCCTTTGTTGACCGTCGGGTTCAACCGCAGGTTTGCTCCCCTGGCAGTTGGCTTACAGAGTTTCATTAACAATCGGAGCGAACCTCTGGTCGCCACATACCGGGTCAACGCTGGCTACCTGCCGCCGGAGCACTGGCTGCAAGACCTGGAGCTCGGTGGCGGGCGGATCATCGGAGAAGCCTGCCACTTTATCGATCTGCTAACCTTTATGATTGGCGATTCTCCGCTCTCTGTCACGGCACAAGCAATGCCGGACGGTGGTCGCTACCACCAGGACAATGTGTTCCTGAACTTCTGCTACCCCGATGGCTCCATCGGAACGGTCGCCTATCTTTCTAATGGAGATAGAGCTTTCCCGAAAGAGCGCGTAGAGGTATTTACAGCCGGTCGGGTTGCGGTGTTGGATAATTTTCGGGTACTGGAGATGGTGCAGAATGGAAAGCGCTCAGTCACCCACGCCCGTCTGCGCCGGGATAAAGGACAACACGCTGAATGGCAATCTTTTATCAGCGCGATAATTAACGGAGGCAACCCACCGATTCCATATCGGCATTTGCTGGCAGCCAGCAAGGCTTCCTTCGCGGCTGTCCAGGCTTTGCGTTCGGGGGAAAGCGTTACCATCGAAAAATCATGAGCAAGTACAACCGGCTCTCCCTGGCGATACGCGTCCTACAAGAGTTGGGCGCGAGACAGCTTTGGCATTACATCTGGTACCAGCTTCAGCTGCACTCGGGCATCTTGCGCTGGAAAACCAGCCCGCCTAACTTGGAGACAACTCGCCCTCCCCACTCCTTCTTAACTCAACCGTTGTTTGCGCTACCAGAGCGGCAACAACTGCTGGACTTACTGGATTCGAAAGGCACCAGGGAGCTAACCCAACACTGCGACGAGATCCTTGCCGGTCAGGAGCGATTGTTCGGCGGAGAGTTGGTCCGCCTGAGTCTGGAACCTCCCCCACCCCTGCTGCATTGGACTTTCTACGAGATTAACCAAAAAACACAAGGATACGCAGATCCAAAGCAAATCTGGGAACCCGGGCGTTTTGGCTGGGCGATAACCCTGGCACGCAGTTATTATCTCAATCCGGACGAGCGTTATGCAGAGGCGTTCTGGAACTATACCGAACGATTTATAGATGCAAACCCGCCCTACCAGGGGCAGCATTGGGTGTCTGCCCAGGAAGTTGCTTTGAGGTTAGTTGTATTTGTTTTTACACATCCAATCCTAGCCCAAGCGCCAAGTTCCACCCCGGAGCGATTAGCCCGCCTCTATCGATCTATCGCAGCCCACGCAGAGCGCATTCCCCCCTCCCTATCCTATGCCCGCGCTCAGAATAACAACCACCTGCTGAGCGAGGCTGTCGGGCTCTACACTGCTGGATTAGCCTTGCGCGATCATCCACAGGCTGCCCGCTGGCGCAGGCTGGGATGGCGCTGGTTCAACCACGGCATCCAAACCCAGATCGCTGAGGATGGCACTTATGTACAACAAAGCACGAATTACCACCGGCTGATGCTGCAACTGGCATTGATTGCCCAATCAGCGGCACTCAGCGATGATCAAAACTTACCTCAAGAAAGCATAAACCGCCTGACAGCCTCAACCTTATGGTTGTACCGCCTGGTCGATCCGGTAACAGCCCGGGTGCCAAATCTGGGCGCTAATGATGGGGCGTCTATCTTACCCCTGGCGAGCTGTGCTTTCGAGGATTACCGTCCAGTGCTTCAAGCTGCTGGAAAAGCCTTTCTGGGTCGAAACTTGTTCACAGCCGGCCCGTGGGATGAAATGAGCCTCTGGCTTAACTCGCAGATCTCCGGCAAACAGCAAATAAGGAACGACCCGGCGGTTTCGATCTCGCAGGAGATTCAGCAGCCTTTCCGGCTTGACAACCCCGCACATGGCTCCTGGGCATACTTTCGCGTAACCAGCTTTTCCAGTCGCCCGGGCCATGCCGATCAGCTGCATGTCGATCTGTGGTGGCGAGGATTGAACCTGGCCCAGGACGCTGGCACATACCGCTACAACGACCCACCCCCTTGGGACAATTCGCTAGCTCGTACCCCAGTCCACAATACATTGACGATCAATGATACCGACCAGATGACCCAGGCTGGGCGCTTCTTATGGCTGGATTGGGCCCAGGGGCGGCTGTTGGAGCACACACAGGCAGACGATGGTACGTGGCAGCAGTTGACTACTCAGCACGATGGTTACCGGCGATTTGACTTGCTCCACCAAAGATCCGTGCGGATGATTCAGGATGGCCAATGGCTGGTGGTGGATCAAGTTTTACCCGCTGGTCGTGCTCAGGTGGAACCGCTGAAAACAACTGCCCGGCTGCACTGGCTGCTGCCAGACTGGCCCTGGGAGATTAGCGAGGATGATCAAAGCTGCGAATTGCGCTTGGCTTCCCCTTTCGGTAGGATCCAGCTTCGCCTAGAGTATCGTTCATCGCAGAAAGATCCGGCTCTATCACCCGTCTCGCTCGCCCGAGCCGGAATATTAATCTATGGTTCGGCAAAAATCTCAGCGGCCCGCGGTTGGGTGTCACCAACCTACAACCTGAAAACGCCTGCCTTATCGTTTGCCCTGGAAGTGCGTGATATCCCTCCATTCACGCTGACCAGCAGATGGGAGTTGCCAGAATAGCCGCGATCTGCCTCCGGCAATCCACAGCCTGCCCGAGGTATAACCCCCTGCTCGATTAGAGAATCCGATGCACGTTTTACTTATCCACCAGGCATTTACCTCCCTCGACGAAGCCGGCGGCACCCGGCATTACGAGATGGCAATCTATCTGGTTGAGCATCACCAGCAGATGACCGTTATCACCAGTCCGGTGAGCTACCTGACAGGCAACCCAACAAACTTAACTCGGTCAAAGAGTGCACAGCAACCCGCGGAAGGGCTCACCATCCTGCGAGCCTATATTTATCCTGCGCTGCACCGCAGTTTTGTGCACCGGGTGTTAAGTTTTATAAGTTTCATGGTTTCGTCGTTCGTTGCCGGGCTGAGAGTTAAAGGCGTCACTCTGGTGTGGGGCACCTCACCGCCGATTTTCCAGAGCTTGACGGCATGGGCAGTAGCCCGCCTCAAGCGCACCCCGTTTCTATTTGAAGTGCGCGACTTGTGGCCGGCGTTCGCTGTTGCTGTGGGTGTGCTTCGCCATCCCTTATTGATCAAGGTCTCCGAGTGGATTGAGAGATTCCTGTACGCTCATGCTGATCTGGTTGTGGTAAATTCGCCGGGCTTCATCACGTATGTGCAGCAGCGCGGCGCCCGCAGGGTAGAGCTGGTGCCCAATGGCTCAGAACCTGAGATGTTCGATCCTCAAGCCGATGGCAGACAGTTCCGGGATCAATACAATTTGGCGGGAAAGTTTGTTGTGATGTATGCCGGGGCGCACGGCCTATCCAACGATTTAAACACCCTATTGGATGCAGCAGCCCACCTGTTGAATCAAGCAGAGATTTCTATCGTGTTGGTTGGCGCAGGGAAAGATAAGCCTGCACTGTTTGCACGCGCGGCTGCAATGGGCTTATCCAATGTGATTTTTACCCCTCCCATCCCCAAGGGACAGATGGCTCAGGCGCTGGCAGCGGCTGACGCTTGTATCGCCATCTTAAAGCCTATCGAACTTTACAAAACAGTCTATCCGAATAAGGTATTCGATTATATGGCAGCCGGGCGTCCGGTGATATTGGCGATCGATGGTGTAATCCGGGAAGTGGTGGAAGGTGCAGGGGCGGGTATCTTTGTGCCCCCTGGCGATGCCGCCAAACTGGCTGAGGCAATTAACAATCTGGCAAACGATCGCCTAGTTGCCAGAGCGATGGGATTGGCAGGGCGACGGTGTGTAGAATCTCGTTTTAACCGCCCGGATCTGGCGGGTAAACTGGCTGACCTGCTGAGTGGGTTATCCAGGGAAGCCCAATAATTCCACCACGCGTAAGAGCACAACTTCCGCCACTTCTGATTTGCTCATCAAAGGCAGGGATTCAATCCCCCCACCGACATCCAATAACGTAACCCGATTGTTATCAACTGAAAAACCGGCATCAGTCGCGCTGATGTCATTGGCGACCATCAGGTTCAATCGCTTCGATAGAAGCTTGCTGCGTGCGTTATCCACCAAATCCCGACTTTCAGCCGCAAACCCAACCGTGACGCGCGGGGCACCATGGCTGGATTTATAATCCGCTACCGTGCCCAGGATATCGGGGGTCATTTGTAGATCGATGACTGGTGTTCCACTTTGCTTTTTGATCTTCTCTTTAGCTGTCCAGATTGGCTTGAAATCCGCAACCGCAGCAGCCATTAGCAAAGCATCTGTCTCCGGTAAGACAGCCATGACTGCGGCAAGCATCTCATCGGCGCTGCCCACATCGATGCGTTGACTTCCAATGGGAGTATCCAGGTATGTCGTTCCAGCAATCAGGGTCACATCCGCACCAAGATCCAAGGCAGCCTGCGCCAGCGCGAAACCCTGCTTGCCGGAAGAGCGGTTGGTAATCGCCCGCACCGGGTCGATAGCCTCCTGCGTCCCGCCAGCAGTGATGATGATCTTCCTGTTTTTCAATACACCGTCCCGCCCTAAGTTCCAGCGTATGTGCCCCAGGAGCTCAGATGGTTCTACCATCCTGCCCACTCCAAGCATCCCGGAAGCCAGGTGGCCTTCAGCAGGTCCGATGATTACCGCACCCCTCTGGCGCAGGATTTCCAGGTTCTCCTGGGTGGCAGGATTGGTGTACATATCTCCATCCATGGCTGGCGCTAGCAAAGTTGGACAATGCGCCGCCAGCGTTGTCAAGGTGAGCAGGTTGTCCGCCAAACCATGCGCCAGTTTGGCCAGGGTGTTGGCAGATGCAGGGGCGATCACCAGCAGATCAGCCCGGTGTCCCAGGCCAACGTGCAGCACGTGCCCTTCGCCGCCCCACAGGTCACTGTCCTGGTAGGCGCGCCGTCCTGTCACCGATTGAAAAGTCAGCGGAGTGATGAACCGGGTAGCCGCCTGCGTCAGGATCACTTCCACCTTGGCACCGTGTTGCGCCAGCTTGGAAGCCAGGTCGGCCGCTTTATAACAGGCAATCGAACCGGTGACACCGAGAACGATGGTTTTCCCGTGAATCGGAGAGGTCATGGCATCATCTTTCCGAGGAATATTCCTGCTCTATTATCATACTACATCCAACCATTCCAGCGGTATACCCACATGCCAAAATATTCTTTGAGGATGTGAGTGGTCAAGGCTAGGTTATCCGCGCTGGGCAGCAGCGACAGAAGAAAGCCCGCAAAACCGCTGGTCTTCAACTCATCCCAGCCCTCCTGGGTGATGGTGAAATCAGTCGGCGCGGGGATCACTTCGAAACCTTGCTTTTCAAACAACGCCACCGAACGAGGCATGTGAGCGGCGGAAGTCACCAGGATAATCCGCCGTATGCCTTTTACATCCAGGAACTTTCTGGTATTGACTGCATTTTCATAGGTGTTGCGCGAGTCCGGCTCAAGCCACATCGCCTGGCGTGGTACGCCCATCATTTCGAGGAGAACTGCCATATCTTCTGCAGGTGAACTACCGGCAGAAACCCAATCTAAGCGCCCGCCCGTCAGAAGCAGGTGATCGGCTTTGCCTTCACGGTAAAGCAGCGCAGAGTAGATCAGCCGATCACCGGCATTGCCCACCTCCACGGTCTGGCGGGGATATTGAGCTGACAGGGTTCCTCCACCTAATACAACAATGGCATCTGCATCGGGCAGCTCACCATGCGGCAAGTAGCGCCACTCGAGAGAACGCGCCAGACCCAGAGCAACCCAGCGGTTGCTGCCCAAAAGAAGTAATCCCAACGCCATGATCATTATCCCCACCCGCCAGCGATTGTGGCGGACGATCAGAGCAATCAGGATGAGCAAGCACGCCAATCCCAGCGGATAGAGCAGTGGGGGTAGGAGTTTGGACAGGTAGATAAACATGAGCGAGCTCAGCCTGATAAAAACCCGGCTGCCAGGAACCCGGCAACCGGGAGATATCGTAACTAATCTGGCCTGCCGGCGCGTTAATTCTAACAGGTTAAGGCCGCGCCAGGAAAGTAAGGGTTACTTTTGCTTCATCCTCAGTGTTGAGAATTCCACCGATGCTGATTGGGCCAAATCCAAAATCGCTCATCAAGATAGTTGTCACTGCCTCACCGCTCAAGGTATCCCCCGTGAGTTTCACCTTTGCGTCAAAGGTAACCGGTTTTGTGACATCCCGGATGGTCAGATCTCCGCTGATGGTCAAGGAGATCTCCTCGCCATCCGGGTATGTCGTTGGAAGACCTTCAACACTCTGCGCGGTAAAGGTCACAATGGGATAGCGCGCCGATTCGATAAAACGGTTGCGCAGGGCGTTGTCACGTCGAGAGCTGTCCGATTGAAACTGGCTGATATCCGCGGTGATAATCCCCAAAGTGCTGTTGCCAGGCGTAGTCGGATCGACGTGAATTTCTCCCGTCACCTGAGGTGATACTCCCACCGCCAGGTTAAGACGGTTGTTTTGATCGATGAATGTCTCGTAAACCTCGTATTTCAATTGGGACTCGCCCGGGACGATCTGAAAAACAGTCAGGCCGACAGGCGGCTGGATCGAAGCCGGAGGGGTCGGAGTCGGTTCCACAACCTGTGGTTGGGTGGCTACCGGCTCAACTGCCGTTACAGGCGGCGCGGAGGTCTGAACGTTCTGGCCACCGCAAGCTGCCAAGATCAATACAAACACCAATATTAAAAGCACCGTTCTAAGCATTTATTGCCTCCATTAGTTTTGTTTCAAGCAGAGATACACCGATTTATACGGTAGGAGATCTTTTTTGGATGCCGTGTTATACCACGAAAAACGCAATACGCACTATTGGCTCTGGAAGACAACCCGCAAAAGCCGGTCTTGCCCGGCGTGGTCCTGAAGTAATTCAATCTCTGCTCGGGGAAAGGCATCATAAACCAGGGATATTGCTGTATCACCCAGGGTAGATTCAATTTCCATGAGTAACAACCCTCCCGCGGCAATACGCCCGTCCAGGTTATGCAGTAACCGGCGGATTGGACTTAAGCCATCGAAGCCACCGTTCAGCGCCAGGCTTGGTTCTTGCCGGTACACTTTTAGCATCTCTAGCTTGCCGAAAGGGATGTATGGTAAATTGGCGCAGACCAGGTCGAATGCTCGGTCAGTCTCGGGTAGCAGATCTGCCTGTACACAATGCACCCGCCTGGCTACCTGGTGCCGGACAGCATTGGCTTGTGCCACCCGCAAGGCAGGGAGGGAGATATCGCTGGCGATGACCTTTAACCAAGGGGTATGGACCGCCAGTGAGATCGCAATACAACCCGATCCTGTCCCTACATCCGCCGCTAGGAGAGTCGCGGGTCGGGAGCCTAACCAGGCAAGGGCGTGCTCCACTAATAACTCCGTCTCTGGGCGTGGGATGAGCACCGCGGGTGTGAGCAGAAACTCCAATCCATAGAACTCCCAGCGACCGAGGAGATACGGCAACGGTTCACCCTGCGCCAGCCTATCGAGCAACCCATGCAGCCGATGCGCCTCCGCGGGTGTGACGACCACCTCTAGGTGTGCCAGCACCCACGGGCGTGGTTTTTCAAGCACATGCGCCACGAGCACCTGTGCGTCCAGCCGCGCCGTATCGCTCAACGGCGCGGATATTTGATATGCAATTTCCAATAAAGAATGG
>Ga0154772_1009_pt1 | contig 21874 bp, 16 predicted proteins | sample Rifle2008BG16ft_FD_105780 | JGI IMG/M metagenome (GOLD analysis project Ga0154772, IMG submission 105780) | Chloroflexi bacterium RBG_16_52_11
GTTGTGACCGCTTTGGTTCCAATGGGTGTCAGAAGGATAGTACAATTCCAAGCCTGCGCCCGCTTCTTCTTGAAAGTATGGGGTCAGGTCAAGAAAGTTAATATTTTGCTCTGCCGCAAAGTCAGCCAGTAGATGTGCATGATTATCTATATGGTGACGGATGAGTTCCGGTGTTGCTTTCTGATGGGTGAATTGTAAATATCCTGCTTCATCCAGTTCTAACGCAGGCACATCGGTAAAGACTTTCGCCAAAGTCTCGGCATCATTCATATATGGCAGATAGACATGTTCTTTAGACGGCATGTAAACCAATAGAAAACGAGACCCCGCTGCTTCGCTCAAGTCCCGAACTTTCAAAATCGCCTCTCTCGCAAAACGATAATTTTGCGATAATTCGATCACTCCGCTGCTAGTCGATAACCAGGCAATATAAGGTGAAAAGAGGGTTAACTCCAGGTTAGTATCGTTAATCGTGACTGTAATCGGGTATCGGTAGATTGGGGCAACAGCAGCATTAGCTCCATCTCGTCTGCTCTCTTGCCACGCTTCTATACTCTGCACGAGCATGTATCTTGCCAATCGGGTTAAGATAAAAGGATTAGCCTGTTCATAGGCTGCAGCGTCGTACAAATCATTCCCCTCAAAATAGGCCATGATAACCCATTGAGGCTGCTTTTTCAGGCCGTACTGCCGAAAAATCTCTAGCTCATCCTGCGGTCCAGCACCGACTTCTCCAAGGTTGAGCACGTCGCTTCCAGTACGTTCGGCCAGCTTCTGTGGCCAAGGTGTTGCAACACCGCTAGCCCTGGTGCTCGAGTCTCCCAAGGCAACGATCTCATAAGTTGTTTTTTCCGGCAAAGAATTGCGGAAGCCGTGTGCATCGGTAGTTATATGTACATGAGCCACCACCCTATCCTGATTAGGCGACAAGGGCGCAATAGTTCCCCGCATCCAATGGTACAGATCACCGTCAGATAGTTTCAAATCATAGGTTTTGTCCACATAGGCTTGTACTCGTCGCACTGGCGGATTAACACGTACCTCGCGCGGGACCCAATTAGGGAATGTCCGCAACAAAAGCTCCATCAACACTAGCGCAATCCCCACCCCCAACATGACCAGAGCTACGTTTGCGAAAAAGGGTGCTAAACGTCTCTTTATGCCGAGATTTTTCTTCATATTTAGGCGCTCTATCTACCGAAAAACGGGTATCTCCTCCCTTTTTTCCCAAAGCGCCTGGTAAAGACGCTCAGCAATCAGCCGGTGTCCTTTGGCATTCGGGTGCTTATCCCAATAAGCAATTACGACAGACTCCAGGTCCTGGTTCTCGTAGGCGTCGGACAGGTCTAAGACAATGAAACCCGATTCTTCGGCCAGGCGGGCCAGGCGGGCAATTTCTTTCTCCTGAAGTGGGAACTCTAAGGTCGGCATGAAAATCCAAACGGGCAAGATACCTTGAGCTCGAGAAGTTTCTACGATGCGGCGGTAAGTCCACGAGAGGATCTCGGTCCCAATGGGCTGGAGGCGCCTTACATTCTCAACTTTTGTCGCTCCCGCCTCCGCCCCTGCCCCGTGGGCCAACCCAATCAGGTCAGCATAGGGGAGGTCAGCCCCTGCCGAGATTTGATCTGCAAGGTACAAAACACCCGCCTCCTCTTCACGTTGATGGGCCATGTAGAAGAGGGCGTTCGGTTGAAATGACAGTACCTTTTGATCCAGGACCAGCAGATTCTGGATGGGAGAATATCCTGGAACGGCGAAGTTAAGAATTTCGTATCTGGCATATTGGTTCCCAGCATTCTCAAGATTCAGGCGATCCTCCAATAGCCATTCGAAACCTTCGTCATCGGCAACGCCATATCCCATCACAAAAGAGGGGCCGGTCAGGGCGATGCGGTAAGTATCAGGCGCGGGAGTTCTCTCGTAATCCCGATCTCGCATCCCCCAGCGGTTAGTACTGAATTTGGCATCATGGAAGTAAATCGTCGTTGAGGGGACGAGTTCTACAATATAGTTGTCTCCAGTTTGTCGGGCTGCCGCCGTCTCTGTAATTAAGGGCCAATCGAATGGCCGCTTTGTGTAAATCTCCCAGAGCTGAGAATTGAATCGGTTCACACCAACCAGATCCTCGTAGTAACCACCTTGAAGAAGCGCGGCCTCCCGGTCGTTGAGCCTATTTACCGAAAGATCACGGATTAGTTCTTGAGATTTGCCACCAATTCGGCTGAACACCACAGGATTTCCAATGAGGAACAGAACCAGGATAGAGCCTCCAGTAACAGCGGCGGATTTGAAGAAAGCGGGTTGTTTTGCGCTCAGTCCGCTGCTCTTTTCGTCACGAGCTACAATCCAGATCGATATGCTACACACCACCGTAATTGCCAGAAAGCTGAGGAGCAACACAGCGACGTTTTCCCAAGTCACCTCCACCACCGATAAGAGCGCAATCCAATCCGCGATAGAATCGCTGCTCCAAAGAGACCACAGCACAGCCATGATAGAGAAGGTGCCCGCCGTACGGAGCGCCAGGGCAGCAATGTCCCCAATAGATCTGGAGCGTTGTCCCGAGGTCTGTTTTCGTCCACGTTTGGCGTCATAAAGCGTGTTGGCCACTACCAATAGGGCCAAAAAGAACCAGAACAAGATGTCCGTAGCAGAAAGAAGGAATGAACCCCGCAGCCAGAACCATTGATAGCCATGTAATAACCAGGTTAGAAAAAATACAAAGGAGGTCGCCAGCACCAGACTGGTAGTAGCTCCCCACTGCCGGATGCTAAAGTAGGTGGGATAATAAAACACCTTTAACATGAAGTCTTTCCAATAAATATTGATCCGGTGCCATAAATCGGTGAAGCTGGAGGCCAGGAAGTAGAGATAGTTTGTCTTCGGCAAGTTGAAACCAAACAGGTGCAAAAGCCCAATGATCAGGTGAAATTGTCCGGAAATTCGGAGGTAAAGGGCAAAATTGGAAATCAGAAAGCGCACCAGCTCGGTCGTATTCGTTACGTCTTCCGGAGCGATCACGAGATAATAGTTGATGTATCGATACAGGATGAGCTGGATCACCCCCCGGAGCATCCACTGCAGCCCTTTTTGATAGATTCGGTGCTGGTCATCGTTGTAGTAAGTGCGGCGAAATGTGCTGTAATCTACGACCGGAAAGAAAGGAAAGAAGACGTTTGGCAACAGAAAGAAATATGAAAGGGTGCTCGTGAGGGTCGGCATCGCCTTACCATGCTTGAGATCGTACACATAAATGATTAACCGGAACATGAACATCGAGGCCAGAACTGGCCAAATGACATCCAGCCAGGAGGCTTGGATCCAACCCACCCGTATAGCCGCAAGCGCAGTTCCGGCTACGAGCAGCATCGCTACCCTAGCAGAATAAGAAACTGGAAGGTGACAGATGCCGACGAGTCCAAGGCCGATCGCTATCAACCATGCACCGTTTGCGAAACCCAAGATACCGACAATAGCGGCCAGGGAGAGAAGAAGGAAAAAGGGTAAGCGATAGTGGATAGGAAGAAAATAGTGAATCAGAAAACCATAGAAGGTCAGTAGCATGAGATTGTGGTAGAAGGCTTGGTTTTCCAAGTGAAGCTGGCGGACCACCAGAACCAAGAGGCCAAGCTGAACCACAACGCTCAGAAACTTGCCAATCTTGAGCCTATCCAGCGTGAATAGGTTGCGCCATGAGCCGATATTTTGCCGGTCCAGAGATGAAGCCGGGATTACAACGGTCGACAAAACGCTGATTCCTATTGAGACCAGCACGATATATTTAGCCCCAAATTCTGGCAGGCCGTTTATAACTACTAGGTCAGCGGCGAAGGCGACTGCAATCGTCGCTAACACGACCAGGAGCCATTCGCTGATGTAACGTCTGCCGACCGATGAAATCAACACAACTCCAGCCAGCAAAACGGCGGACCCACTCATGGCCAGAGAGACTTGCCTGGGGCCAATGCCTCGTGGGCCACCGAGGTCGAGAAAATCAGCAGCCAAGGCTATGGCTGTTATCCCGGCTCCGGTCAACATAAGAATTATGGGCAGAAGTCTATTCCAATAATTAACGGATGTATTGTGCTGCACAGGCAATCGCCACCTTCAACAAGAGAGAGCTGATATGTTTCGCGCCAAAAAAGAATATGGCGTCAAGCATCGACCCATTTTTCAAAACCTCTTAGATCGAGGCCTTAGAATCTTACTCTGCTACAACTTTGAATGGACCAGTTGCGCAATATCGGAGATGGTATTCAGATAGTCCACCATGGTCTCATGCGCTTGAATTTGGATCTGAAACCGTTCCTCAAGAAATACTACAAGCTTTATCGTGGCGAGCGAGTCGAGAACACCCCCAGTAATGAGCGGAGTCGAGTCGGTCAGTGCCGCTGGGTTCTCTCCAGGGAGAAATTCTTTAAGAATGTATGCCTTTATCGCCTCTTTTATTTCTTCCATTGTTAGTGTTTCGCCGTTAGAATTCGTAACTTGCATAATTGTCCTCTTTTCATAATAAATTTCGAGCTCGATTAATCCCGAAGCAAGTGCAGTTCAGATTTGATATCTTGTTTTTGCGGCTGATTGAGTAGCTGATTAATCTCGATGAAATTCTTAATCTTTTTTGCCACGAATCTATGGCCGCCTGGACTCCAATGACCATCATCTGGAATAAGCATTTCTCCAGGATCAAAACCCGGCATCGATTCAACATCCAACACCAAAAACCCCTCAAAATGCAATGCCTCAATAAAGTCTTTGTAGGTTTCTCCTGATGGGGAATTCCACCATCTATCCGTGGCCACGATCATAAACTTTGCTCCCATTAATTCGGCGACATTACTAATTTCATGGAATAGTGTTATTGTCGTTCCAAAGGGTTCTCTTGCGGAATTTATTCTAGAGACTGAGTAGTTTACGCTATCCGAATTGACCCTAAAATTCCTATAGACGGAGAGTAAATCAAAATACCTTTGGACGAGGAAATAGAAAAGAGCAGAGCGCTGCGATAGAGAATAAATAAATTTCCCCTGAGGACTAGTTCGAGGCACAGGATAATTTCTTAGAATAAGATTCCCTTCTTCTATCACAAATTGCGGCTTATAGTAGATTGTGTTGACAAGCTGCTGATCATTGTCGCCTATATCGTTTCCGGCAAAAACCAATATGACGAGATCAGGATCATATTTAATGCCTTCGCTCCTAAACCAAAGCAATTCTTGGTCAGTGCTGTAACCGGAGACAGCGGCATTAATGACCTCAACGCTCATCGATGATTCAAGCAGTTGTGAGAATCGCTGAGTCACTTCAACCCCATAACCCCATGCAAATGAGTCTCCAATGACTAATATACGCCTGGTATCATTTGACCGCTCATACGAGTGTTCGCGATCTCTCAAGCCATTTTGATTAATGTGCACGCTGGTGCGAAACTGCGGTGTTTCAAATATACCCTCTTGCCCAGGTTGGTGAGCCCATCCCAGTAGAGAATCGTATTTCCAAAAACGGTCTCGTTCTGGACTCACATACAATGGACCCCAACCCATCAGGCGTAGTGCTATCTCGCCCAATAATAAGGCGAAGACGATGGAAATAATGAGCAGAGCTAGATTAATAAGAATACCGAGTCGGATGCCTTCGTGCCGTTGACCGGCACCCTGGCTCATTTCTGAAAAGTGGTTCACGGCGGTGATCAGGCCATTTGCTGGCGTGCTTGTCTACCGAGCCCTGCCCCGAACGGCTCGTAGAGCCACAACGCTCAGAACACTTATTAGAAGAAGTGCGGCCGGTAATAAGACCCTTGTGACTGGGGACATTGGCTCGCTGGTATTGATGGGATCTATTGGGCTCTGAGGGCGGGCCGACCCGCTGTTATCTATAGTTGCCGGCGTAAACAAACGCTCCGGTGGGGGCGTTGCTAGGGCGGCTGTGGGCGATGGTGGAGATTGGGTGGGACTCTCCTGGATCACCATCTCTCTTGGCGACAGGTCGAGCATGCGCGTGGCATAGAGTAGGGGTCTCTCCGCCACGTCGCCTGGGTCAGTCGGTGCAACTAAGACGATAACCATTTTTCCGTCCCTATTAACCGCAGCCGCTGACAATTCCGCCGGGCCATCATATTGCGAAGCCAACGACCAACGAGCAGGTGCTTCAGCCTGCCAGCGGCTCTCGTCCCAAAGCCAATGATTGAGAGAGCCCTGACCAACATCTACCAGATGCAATCTATCAATAGTATCTACCGTGATCGCCGTGGTGCCCCCTTCAGCGGGAAATCCCTGTGGAGTTTGCCAGGAGCGCCCCCCATCATAGGAGACCTGATCCCACAAGGTTCCCATCATGTCAAGTCGCCGCCAGAGTCGATGGAGATTGCCCTTGCTGTCGGTCACAATCTCTCGCCAGACCACAGGTGCCTCTACAACTAACTCCGCTTTGTTGAAGGAATAGCCGGCATCCTCGGAACTCACGAAATAGAGGGAGAGGGGCTGTGAGACACCATCTGCTTGGATCGATAGCTGGTTCCACATGAGATTAATTGAGCCATTGACCGATACTTGCAGGGAAGGCGAGCCGACGACCTCAAAGCCGGTCGCTGCGCCATCGAACACTTGGAGCGGTTCTGACCAAGTCTTGCCCTGGTCTTTGGACCGAATGAGGTAGACCCCACGCTCATCATTCACTGGCACTGAGTAAGCAATGTACACCGTCCCTGCTCCGTCCCAGGCGACGTCTGCAGGGCTTACCTTACCGTCATGGGCTATTTGGAGGCGGATCGGTGTTGACCAGCTGGATGGCGTAACAGCTTCCTTGCTGTTCGCCCGGCTAAAGTAAAGCGATCCCGTACTGCTTCTTGCGATGAGGAATAGCTCATCTCCCGGTCCCACTGCGATGGCTTGCTGGTCGGCATTTCCATTCGGCACCTGCAACACCGGAGTGATGCGTGACCATGTTGTACCATCCCAACGTGTGTAATAGATGGACGAGTTCTGGCGCTGACTGAAAAAGGCGTGAATCAAGTCATCCTCAGTGGCAACCAAATCAACGGCTCCCACCTCGAGGCGATCGCTGGTAACGGGCGCAGGCTGGCTCCAGACTGGTGGCGAAAACATGAACGTAGTTGACTCTACGTTGCGGGAAGTGACCCAGATATCATTACCTCCTCCTCGATCGCAGCCAACGATGTACAGGTGCTCACCAACCAAGACGACCTGGTGGCAGTCGTATGCGACTTGCGAGTAAATCTCAGGGTCTTCAAAACCTGACAGGATCGGCTGCGCCTGTGGTTCGCTCCATTGAGAGCCATTCCAGGCTGACAGGAAAATCTGGCTTTGGATTTTGGTCAGCAAGAACAACAAGCTTCCGGGGCTGGCTGCCTGGATCGCCACAAAATCGTTCGCCTGTGCGCAGCCCGGCAGGTCCTCGATCATCACTTGTGCTTCGCTCCAAGTGGCACCCGCATCACCCGAGGATTGAAAAAACTGGGTGCAAGAGCCCCCTGGCTGACCACTTTGCCAGACGAGCACAAGGTTGTTCTCTTTGGCGCCAAGGCGAATGTTGAACGGACCATCCAACCCCGAGTCTGGCGACGGACCTGCGACTTGCATCGGTGGTTCCCAACTCACTCCCCCGTCCGATGATTTTGCTAGGAGCACCTGCTTCCGAGGCCGGTTGTCCCAGACAGTGAATACAATAGGTGCGTCAGCTGTCCCGGCCGTGGTCAGATTGAGGTTGGCATCACCACTGCCCAGCGTGCGGAAGTAGGGAGATTCGTACAGGAGTACTGGCGCGCTCCAGTCTAGACCATTCCTTATGGACCGCGTGTGGTAGATGCCTGCTGGATTTGAGTTACCGTCAAGTATTCTGGTGTAGGCCACGTGCAATGCGCCGCTCGCGTCGATGGCCGCGGCAAATGAAGCTGCTGAGGCCGATAGAAGTTGCGCTTCATGCCACGCCGCCACATTATCAAAGGAACGGTTGAACACGCGGCTGGCATACAGTGAACCCTGCGGGGTAATCCAGATGGCGAAAATATATTGGCCAGGGCCGGCTATGAAGAGTGGATTCGGACCGGTGTAAAATGGTTCCTCGGATCGCTCGGTTTCCTCTTGGGAAGCTGGGAGCCCAAACAGCTGATGCAAGTAGGTCTGCTCGGGAGCGCTCCATTGGCCGTTATCAAACCGCGTGTAGACAAAATTCGCGAATTCATCCTGCCAAACCGCGTGCATGACCGCCTTGGAATCGATCACAATGGACGGATTCGTGGCAGCACCAGAATGGGAAAGGTTCAGGGGCACGGCCCAGGGATCATCGGTCGACTGGGCTGAAGCCCATCGAGGTAAGCTGGATGCAATGATCAGAGCGCCGGTGAACCACAATCCCACCAGCCTGAGCAGAAATCTGGATTGGTACGACCGCTTTAAGGACATTGATTTGAGGGTTCTATCATTATTCAACGAGGTGATAAGGTAAGACCAGAGTTCACCTGCGGACATGAGGTGCAAGGGAATAAGTGCCAGGTGTAAGGGTTTGTTCGCCCTGTTGACAGGGCTCGTAAATCCTTACACTAAGGTTATGATCCTCAGGTTTTGGATTGTAATATACAAGGAACTCTTGTTTTGACCCGTCAAAAAACATAGAGTAAGTCGATATCAGAGAATAATTGTCTTCAGATCTCGGTAGCTGCTCCTCTACCTGTCCAAGTCTGGGAGCAAGTATATGGATATAATCTGCATGCAATCCTTGATTATGCCGTTGATGGCAGTGACGATATGATACCAACTTCTCATAAATGTACGAATCTCTGTAAGTATACGGCAATATGCCTGCTGCATATGTAATGATTCGTGGACGGCGATTGCTTGTTCCTTCTATCTTATTCCAGTGTTTTTCGATATCTAAAGCCTCCTGTTTCAGAATCTGCATGAATCTAATATAGTCTTGGATACCAAGTGACCTGTATTCACCGATCGATGAAATGCCATTAACCGAACGTTTATAGGTATAGATATTTTGGTAGAGCTGAAACAGCATTAGACACAGAATAAATCCCGCAAACAGACTTGCCGGTCTCCCTGATGACAGATCTACTTCCGTGGTTTCGGATGTACGACGAAGAAGATCGACTATGAGGATCACTGATGCAGGCATATAGGGAACAAAGAAACGAAAAGAAAACATCATGTGATGGGTTGCAATTGTGAGTCCATACAAAAGCTCTAACAATAGTCCTACGTACAGCCACCACATGCTTTTGAAATGCCAATAGAGAAGATTAAATGCGCTCTGTTTGGATCGCAACAGAACAATTACCAATACCAGCGCAGGAATTATTCCAACATATAGAAGGTAAGAAGCGATATACCTGCCATTAAAAATCAAATTGCCCAAGTTCCCTGTTGGAGTTTTTACGTAAAATGAAGTTGGGAGAAAATCGCCATAGTAATAAATACTCACTGCAAACCACGATACGGTCAAAATTGCCGCGCCAGTTATGGCAAAAGCAACATGCTTTAGCGAACGTGCTTTCGAAGCCACATAAAGTGTAACTGGGAGGAAGAACAAGATAGAATCATAGCGTGTAAGAAACGCCAAGCCGGCCAATAGAAATACGGCGCATAGCAAGATAAGACTGAAGGGGGGTGTACGGTCGGCTAAGAATACCGTAAGGGTCACCAGAAAAAGAAGAATGGGAGTCTCCAGTCCTCCAAATGTCCACAGCAAGATGGAGGGAGGCATTAATATTAATACCATGGCCAATACTTGCCATTGCGGATGACCTCTAAATCGATACCAAACGATCAGCGCTGAAATAAGCAAAAAGAGCAAAGCAATTATCTTATTACTGAGGACAGTTTGACCTGTCGCAAAGAATAATGCGGCTGAGAGTAGGGCGTGAACAGGCGAAGTCATTGCATTGATAGGTTCACCTTCATTGTAGACCAATGATCCAATGTTGACCCAATTCTCTGCATATCGATACGTTATATAGGCATCTTCAGCAGTGAAATTGAAATAGAATATCGCACTAATGCTGACAATTATGAGGATAGGTAGATGGAGATAATAATAGAATTTTCTCATATCTGTCCTGCTCATAATTCTGGGAACGCCTTCAACAAATGCATTTGATCGGCTCATCATCCCGACCTTGGTGATATTTTCATCTGCTCTAAACTCACCAGTCCACCCAGAAACAGCCAGCCTAGCATGCTGCTCCGGAACCCAGTCAGGCCAACGTTATAGAAAAAAGGCAGTACCCAATCTCCAAACATACCCACCACAACCATCCCTACTAACCCGCCCAAAGCCCCATAAACGTAAGCCTGGGCAAACCCGGAAGGCACATTGTCTCGTAGCCGCCAGCCCAGCCGGCCAACCTCCCACAAGAACAACAGGAAGCAGGCCAACCCCACTAATCCGGTCTGGGCGACTATATCCACGTAGTTATTATGAGAGTTGAAACTCACCGCATAGCCCTCGATTGGAAAAAGCGGCGTATACCAATAATAGTTAGCAAAGCCCGTGCCCCAGATGGGATTAATTTTGATGATCTGAAAAAGGATCGACCAGGCTTCCAAGCGCGTAGAAAGACTATACTCTTCTGAAGAAATCACCGACGTCGACAGATAAAAAGCTGACAGAGCTGCGACTAGGACCAGCACCAACCCGGCACGCCAGGAGCGAAATCCGGTGATAGCGGCTATGCATACCAGTAACGGTATCCAGCCTGATTTGTCGTCAAAATTTATATACAATCGAACGTAAAATATGGCCAGGACCAGCCCGCCGAGCGCCAACCGCCAGCCCGGATGTAAATCCCGGTTAAAAGCAGCCTGGCTGAAAGCCATAGCTACCAGCCAGATATAAAAAACACTACCCATCGGCTGGAAAAATTCCCTTGTTGATAGCCCTAGTGCTGGTAATACTGATGTAAAAACTACGAATAATGCCGCAAGGGCTAGGAACGCCCAAGTTATCCTGCTCAACCAGCCCAGGTCATGCACTTGGTTTGCCACCAACAGGAAAGTACCAGCCGAAAGTACAATAATAGACAGACCGCCGAGCTGGGCACCCAGGGGCGCATTTTGGGCGAAGTTGAACCAGGGCAATTGACCTACCCCGAACGAAAATAAGGCTATGATGAGGAAAGACAGCAATGGCCAGACAGACCGGGAAGCTGCGAACCGTATTTGACGCTGGCGGACCACCATGTCCAGCAACCAAAGGCCAAGCAGCAAGGACACCAAAATCATAGTGATGTTTAAGCCGCTGGGACCAAAGAAGGGAACGACCGCCCCGGCCAATAAGGCGACGATTAAACCGAGAGGCGGCCAGCGCAGGAAGATCAAAACCGCGCCAACACCTAAGATTAGATAAGGGAGCAACATCAACCGGCGTTGTGAAACCATAGACGCCAGGGCGGCGTTAATCAGCAACAGGCTAATAGGAAGCAGTGTGCGCAGCCAAACTGGTGTATCTTGGATCAGGGAGAAGCGTAAGCGCCTAAGGTGCACTCGATCGGTCATCGGTTCTCAATCGGGACAGTAAGGAGGATCAGCCGGTTGCTCTTAATCTAGGGCTTAGATACGCCAATAGATGACTTCATCCGATTGCTCCCCAAGATCGAACTCGCGAAGGCCTGCTCGATAGCCCTGAAAAATGTAACCGCCAATGACGTAATTTTTAAAATAGCGAGGTGTGTTGGACACCGGGGAGTGATTCTCCAGGACGTTTATGAGTTTTTCCATGCTCCATAGGGCTGGACGGGACGATACCATGTAGCGAACCAATTTGCGGGCGATCAGGTGCGGAGAATCCTGATCCCATATGATCGGTGTTTTGTCATGAAACATTGGAAGATGAGGGAGCAATTCAGGGTGTTTTTGGAAAAGAACAACCGCGCGATAAGCGGCTGTTCTCATGCGCTTCTTTTGATCATCCAGACTACGTGCAACATTGTCTCGGTGCCAGCAACTTGCCTTGGTACTCCGAAAAAATTCAAAGCCTTGCAGATAAGCGCGATAGGCAAAGTCAAGATCACACCACATACTGGAACCCGAGAATCCTAGGCCCTGCATCATTCCAATCTTAAAATATGCTTCGGGCGTGAGAGCCATATTATTGCTGTAAACATCTCTGAAATGCAGTTCAACTATTGAAGGGGTGTATTCCGATATCTGGGAGGTATGTGGGATCTGGGTATAGGGGTTTGTGTCGTCCAGCCAAATATGCCATGTCCCAACCACAATCCTGTTCTGACATGTGTCTTGTGCCTGGATGAGGTGAGTAAGGTAACCAGGCTCCACCAACATATCATCATCCAAGAATACCAGAATATCTGCTCGGCTCTGTTGGGCACCAAGGTTACGAGCTGCAGCGTCTCCTTGATTGGTCTGCCGAAAATAGCGTAAATTGAACGGAAATGCCTCCGCTGCAATCTTCTCTGTTCCATCCGTTGAACCATCATCCACGACGATGACCTCATAACGATCGCTAGGATAGGTTTGTAGGATGAGTGAATTTAGTGTTTGACGAAGCATTTCATAACGGTTGTGAGTGGGAATAATGACGCTCACTGTGGGGAGAGATACCGAAATTGTGTCTCTCTCTTTTCTTTCAAACTGACGGATTTTCTTTTGGGATGAGTCGCGGGCAACTTCCCGGAGATAATTTTCTATCTCATCCATCATTTGGTTGATTGTGAATTTCTCTACGACGGTCTGCTGGCCGGCCAGTGCTAGTCTCTTGCGCAACTCCAGATCAGCATCCAAACCGGCAATCTTATTAGCCAGATCATCAGCATCAGCTGGAACGAACAGCAACCCATTTTCACCATCCAATACAATCTCAGGTGTCCCTCCCGTAGGTGTGGCAACGACCGCTAAACCCGATATCATCCCCTCCAACACCACCCGAGCGAAAGGCTCCGCCCAGTTAGATGGAACCAAAAGCACGTCGAATTTACGCAACAGCTCAGGCATATCCTCAGGCGGTACCCATCCCAAGAACGTCACATAGTTGGTCAGCCCTTCTTGGTTTACAAGTTGGCGCAAGTGATATTCGTACTCTGTGGAGCCGGAACCCGCCAGGCTCAACCTTATATCCCTCAAGCCTTTACCGAAAACCAGCTTTGCCATCGCTTTGATGGCTGTGTCAATACCCTTGTCGGGAACCAGCCGGCCAGCGTAAAGCATTTCAAGACATTGGTCGCCATGGCCTAGCTGACGCTGCTCACTACTATTTAGGTAAGGCTCAATATCAAGGCCAGTGTGGATGATCCGCGCATCCGAGACAGGTATACCAGCCGCGACCAGGATATTTCGAGATGCAGCACTGACACAGATGGCATGCTTATAAGTCAAAGGGAGCTGCTGAACATCTTTGGCCATTATTGCCAGAGCGATATTGCTTAACACACGCTTAGGAAGCCGGCTATACCATTTCCGTCCGGGAGCACGCCAATAGAATTCGCTTTGACTGGGTAAGGTTGGCCAGTAAGTTGCAAACCGATAGACGACTTTGTCTGGATACCTGGCTTCAGCAAAAGCTGGCAGCGATTTGGGCAGGTTCCACATACCCCAGATGAAGATAATGTCCGGTTCGAACTGCTCCAGAACGCGCTCAAAGCACTGTAAATTATGCTTTTCCCTTGCCTTTCTCTTGGTAAAAAAAGTTAAACTATGCCGCCATGGCACCAAGTCCATCTCTAGATACAGAGATCGGAAGGTACCTTCTGCTTCCACAGGCACATTGTTGGTCTCATGCATGCTTGTCAAAACCAACGTAGTATGACCGCGCTGCTTTAGGCCTTCCACCACTTGCAGGCACGACTGCGCTTCTCCGCCTGATCCATGAACCAGATAGAAATTGGTTAGAAATAATATCCGCATTTTTCGTCTGACAAAATCGTTGACACGAAGGCCAAAATGTTATTCGATTGCTTCTGCACCCTAATTAATCTATTGTTTTAAGCTTTTGGTAATCGATTTTATCTGTCGAAGTTTTCGGTAGGCTATCTAGGAAGGAGAAGAAATCGGGGATCATATAAGTTGGCATAGTTTCTGCGCAAAATTGCTTAAGCTCAATCCGAGAAGGTATCTGCCCACCCCGGAAGCTAAGGTAAGCTTTAATCTGCACACCGTTCTCTTCGTCCGAATTAGCTATCACCGCTGCTTCCTTGATATCAGGATGGCTGTATAATCCCGCTTCGATTTCACCCAATTCAACTCTGTAGCCCCGTTTCTTTACCATCCGATCACGCCGGCTGACGTAGAGATAATTGCCATCTTCGTTTTGAATGACGATATCCCCGGTTTTATACCAACGTTGTCTCGAGGAATCGACGAGAAATGCATTTCTTGACTTCTCTGGAAGGTTCCAATAGCCCTGCATGACACCCGGGCCAGCTGCAATTAATTCCCCCATTTGTCCAATCCCAACCTCCTGACCCCGTTCATCGACTAGCTTAATCCTGTAATGAGCACAAGCCTTTCCAATTGGGAATGGTTTCGTGTTGTCAACCGGGATTGTCGCAGGGATTTCAAAATAAGTGCATACATTGGTCTCGGTTGGTCCATATAAATTAAAGTATCTGGGCCTGTTAAGTTGATTTTTCAGCGTTCGAAGATGTTTGACCGGAAAAACTTCACCAGCAAATAACACCAACCGCAGGTCTGGAAATTTATACCGGTCTAATCTTCCATATTGAGCCAAAAAGCTCAAGATCGAGGGTGTTGAATACCATATGGAGATTTTTTTATCGGAGATCAGCGGCGCGAGGCGGATCGGATCTCTACCGATTTCTTCCCCTATAAGCACCAATGTAGCTCCATGCTTTATCGAAACGTATATATCCAGGATAGAAAGATCAAAGTGAAAGGGTGCATGCGATGAAAAGCGGTCGATCTCGCTTGGTTCGAAAACCTCCGAACACCAATTGATGAAGCTGAGCGCATTCTGGTGAGATAGCATGACCCCCTTTGGCTTACCTGTGGAGCCGGACGTATAAAGGATGTATGCAAGATTGTCTGGGGATGTTTCAAAAGAAACGGAATGCGTCAGATCATCTGTCTTCACTTGTTCCAGTGCCCTCTTCAAGTAATTTCCACTCCCCGTTCCATCAAGGATAAAAAGCCTGGGAAGCTCATTCTGGCCTGAAAATTCTGCGGAGAGCCTTTCAACGAATTGGTATTCGATCAAGATGGCTTTGACAGTACAGTCGCTTAATATATAAGCATTTCGGGCGGGGGGCGCGCCTGGATCAACGGGAACATACGCTGCACCCGCTTTCAAAATTCCAAATATAGAAACCACAGCATCAATCGATTTCCGCATATACATCCCTACCCGGTCGCCTGGACGAATTCCCAGGTTTGTAAGTCTTTCCCCGAGTCGATCGGAAAGCTGGTCAAGGTCTTGATACGTGATCGCACCACCTTCGGTTTCCTCGATTGCAATCCGATCAGGGTATTTTTGAGCGGAAAGGACCAGCAATTGGTGTAGAACCATCTGATTGTTCACTGCTTCACCAGTACCTTCGTTGTCGCTCTGGCTTGATCGATTTTCGGCGCGTACACGTCGGCGCAAGTATCTAATTTTGGCATTGCTTCACTGTTTCGGTTATAACGGGTTGGCTGCTGCCTCAGGAAGGCACGGGAGCGCCCCACTGCTCGCCAGCCGGTTCTACCAGGGAGCGCAGCGGCTCGGGAATCTGATGGCATTAATCCATGGTTTGGGTGAGAAAGGTGATGTTCCTAAAAACTGCAGGTTCTCAGGTGGGCGACCTTGGTGAAAATCCCTAAGAAAGGAAAGATGAAAATAGCATGCTGGCGAGGACCAACCCCAGCATGCTAAATAGGGACGGATCAAGGGCACAAAGCCTAGGGGAGCGACAATACACTTCGACCGTTTTAGAAGAGAGTGTAGATGAACGGCCCAACTCCAGAGGCGGCGGCAAAAATCAATAGCAACCCAAAAAGTAACAGAACCGTGACCATCGGGATCAGCCACCACAGCTTGCGTTTCCAAAGAAATGTCATTAGTTCCCCAACGACGCTTACATTTGATGTCATACTGCGGATAAATTTTTTCATTCTATTATCCTCACTTTCTAACCACATAGTTATCCATATATAGCGTGTCGATATCGCTTTTGCTAAAAGTGTTCAGGGCATTCATGGGTGTGGTGACGATGGGCTCGCTCCGCAAGTTGAAGCTTGTGTTCAACAAGACGGGAACCCCGGTCTCCTGGCCGAACAGTTCGATGGCCCGGTAATATAGCGGATTGGTGGCGCTGTTCACCGTTTGGAGCCTTCCTGTACCTCCTTCGTGGGTCACAGCCTGGAGTCTATCGCCAGAACCGTCCTTTGTAGGATAGACCATCAGCATATACCGCAGTGGATAGTGTCGGGCGGGGTTATCCAGGCCGGCATAGAATTCAGCAGTGCGCTCCTCCAGAATTACGGGAGCAAAGGGGCGGAACGGCTCACGGAACTTGATGCGCGCGTTGACGATCTCCTTCATCTTCGCTTGGCGAGGATCAGCCAGGATAGAGCGGTTACCCAACGCCCGCGGGCCCCATTCGAAGCGCCCCTGGAAGAGAGCGATGACTTTGCCAGCCAGTACGTCATTCACCATCATCTCTGCCCGACGCTCGGGATCTTCGATGCAAAGGTAAGAGCGGCCGGTAGCCTCGATAGCGCTTTGCACTTCTTGAGGTGAATAAGCCTGGCCCCAGTAGGCGTGTTCCATAACGAACTTCCTGGGTTGGCCTAATAGGACGTGATAAACATAAAGGGCTGCCCCCAGCGCTCCTCCCGAGTCGCCTGCGGCGGGCTGGATCCAGATGTCTTCGAACGGGGTCTCTCGTAATATTCGTCCGTTCCCAACTGAGTTGAGGGCTACGCCACCAGCCATGCACAACTTTTTCAGGCCAGTTTGTTGGTAAATGTAATTCGCCATTTTCAGCATAGTCTCTTCGGTGACATTCTGAATACTGGCGGCGATGTCGGCGTAGTGCTGATTGCGCTGCGCTGTTTCCTCGTCCCATTGAGGATGGTCTTTCTTGGGGTGGGTGGTTGGTGTGTAGAAATCCGATTCGTGAACTCTAGGCTCGCCGAACAGCTTAGTGAACTTGCCATTGAAAGTGCGGGAGGTGGAGTGGTGAAAGGAAAAGTAATCCATGTTCAGGCGAAAACTGCCGTCGTCGCTAACCTCGAAGGTTTTGTAGACATCCTCCACCCGGGTGGGCTGGCCGTAGGGAGCCATACCCATGACTTTGTATTCCCCGCTATTGACCTTGAAGCCAAGAAAAGCGGTGAAGGCTGAATATAGGAGACCAAGAGAGTGGGGGAACTTCACTTCACCGAACAGCTCGATCTGGTTCTTGCCCAGGCCGTCCCAATCAGCGGTGGCTCGTCCTAAGGTTGCCGTGGTCCATTCCCCGACTCCGTCGATGGTCAAGATAGCAGCCTCGTCATACGGAGAACAGAAAAAGGCACTGGCAGCGTGGCTCAGATGGTGCTCGACGAAGAGCAGTTTCTCGTCCGGGATGTCCAGCTTAGTCAGGATGATGCCCTTGATCCAAAGCTTCTCGTTGAACCATGTGATCATAGACTCCCGGAATACTGCCCAGGACCTGGGAAAGGTTTGCAAGGTAGTCATCAAGATGCGTTCGAATTTGAGCAGTGGTTTCTCGTAGAAAACCACATAGTCCAGCTCGCGGCTAGTAATTCCGGCTTGGCGTAGACAGAAATCGATGGCGTGACTGGGGAAGCCGTAATCGTGCTTTTTACGGGTGAAACGCTCTTCCTCGGCAGCGGCTACCAACATGCCATCTTGCAGCAAAGCCGCGGCTGCGTCGTGATAGTAACAAGATATACCCAGGATGTACATTAGAAAAGCCTCCGTGAATCCTTGAGAGTCAGGTCATGAGTTTGGCGTTCCAACCATTCTGTATGGTGAGACGGGTGTATAGCCAGTGGATCTCGCAAAAACCGGACGACCAAAGCAAACGGCATGAACAGGGTAAAATAAAACACAGATAGGAATATCCGCCCAATTTGATCGCCCAAGAATTGAGCAGTTCGTTTCCAAGATTGCCATCCTCTTCTTATAGCTTCCATTTTTTATCTCTCCAGGTTGAGTAATATATTCTTCGCCAAGCGCACTCCTATGAATGCGACCAGGATTGGCTCATCCATATGTTGCGAACCACGATAAACGTCGCATGGCATGCTCCGCCCTTCCGACATTAAGGAATTTAACGGAGATTGCCCCCTCAGAACGGGCCTCAAACGGTACCCTTATCAGACTACCTTAGAGGTCTAATTTACAACCCACCCTAACTTCTTAATCATTAGCTTTACTGAAGCCAGGTCACAGAAGCGCTCTATTCTGTAAACCTTGTTCTTCAAAAAGGGAGTCGTTCTTCTCCAAGGATGGCAGTTACCAAATCCGCAGCACGTCCTACCTCAATCTCTTGCGCCTCGTATATGTGCATCCGATTATTTCGCTCGTCTATTACGATCACACGTAGATCGGGACATTTGTTAAGAAGGGAAAGAAACGAAAAGTGATTGGTGAGTTGTGAGCTTTCATCCATGATCAATACAGCGGGTTTAATGTCTTTGATATATTCGAGCAGGGTAATTTCATCACTATACATGGCGTCAAAAACATTAAGGTCCATTTCGCGGTTTAACAGGCTAAGGATCCCCGCTGCTAACAAATGCTTACTTTGAATAACAAGAACGCGCTTCAACTCGGACTCACATGGATTGGAACCGAAACATGAGATCGGTAAACTACCCCCACGGAATGTGGATATTGTTCATCCGTAAAATCAACAATATACTATCGGATTTTTATACGCAGGTCAATAAACCTTACTAGTCCTCGGGGATTAATAAAGGTTTATCTCTAGAGATAGCCCTGTCAATAAGATCATAAAGCATTAATACTTTGTTATTAAAAGCTCAATCGAGTATAGAGAAGATACTATTTTTTTTTATTTCGATCAGGAGCAGGCAATGGAAGTAAGCCAAAATCACAACGACGAGCGTACTGGGCGGCCTCTCGCCGGTTTCTTAAGTTCAGTTTTTCCAGAATGTTGTGAACGTGAACTTTAACCGTGTTTTCAGAGAGCACCAGGCGATCGGCAATTTCGTGGTTTGTGGCTCCCGTACCTAACAATTGTAAGATTTCCAATTCCCGCGTCGTTAGCATTTTCTCGCCATGATTGCCGAATTCGTGTGTTTTACCAGTTCGACTATACTCCTCTACAATTCGGGCTGTCATCTTGCGAGAAAGGGCAGCTTCGCCATTTGCCAGGCCACGTAAGGTCTTTAATAATTTCGATATAGGAATATTTTTCAGAAGATAGCCAACCGCTCCATTACGAATTGCAGCGAGTAACAAGTCATCCGATTCGTGAATGGTGAGCATAACGATTTTGGTATTCGGCTGGTGAGCGAGGATCTCTCTCAAAGCATCGATTCCTGATCCATCCGGCAGACTGATATCGAGGAGTACCAAATCGGGATTCAGTTCTATTGTCTTCTCAATGGCGCTACTAACCGTGCCCGCTTCTCCGACTACGGAAATATCGGGATAATTTGAAAGCATGCTCACCAATCCTTCTCTAAAGAGGATATGGTCGTCTACAATTAAAATCCTCACATTTTCTCCAGGTGTGTGCTATACAATAATTAAACGCTTCACTTGGATGAGTGTTACGATGAAATATTGAGATATCCAAATGATATAGAATTCCCCCATACCCGGACCAAATGAGCAGCTAATTGAACGGTAGCCACAAAGTTATTTGTGTGCCTTCATTTTGGCTGGATTCCACGGATAGAGATCCGTTTAATTCGTCAACGATTTCTTGGATGATCCTAAGACCGTAATGTCCACCATTTTTCTGCTTCACAGAAACATCGAATCCTTGACCATCATCCCACAACTTTATGGTCAATCCATTATCTATCCAATTGAAGGCCAGAGTTACATTTTGTGCGTTAGCATGTTTTTCGACATTTCGCAAGGCCTCCCGAACAAGATAGAGAATCTGGCGCTGCAATTGTGGAGGCAGGATTATTGGATTTCCTACGGTCCTAAGATTTACTTGAAAGTTGGCGCGTGCTCCGATGAGTAATGCACTTTCTTTAACGTGAGAAACCAAATCGGTGGATGAAGGGTCATGCTGTTCATCTTGTAACTCACTCAGTAAATTGCGAATTTGTTCATAGGCATTATTTGCAACGCTGTGTAAATACTTTATTTCTGATTGGAACGATGCTGAACCATTCTGGTGTCCCGTGCTTGATAGTTGATCTAACTTCAAGCACAAGTAAGCCAGGTCATGCCCAATGGTGTCATGGAGGTGTCTGGCAATGTGATCCTGTTCTTTTTTCTGTATTGCCTGGGTTATTTCGGTTTGTGAACGCATTAAATCGATTCGCTCAAAGGCCAGGGCGATTTCGGGCGCGAGGCTTTGCAGCATATCTGTCTGGGCTGGCGGATTGAATACATCGGGGAACATGTGAAAATACAACCAAGCTATTTGTTGGCTATCGTGGATAAGGGGGAGACCATAAACAGATGGTTCGGACTCATTATATGAGAACTTTTCAGCGGGAATTTCGTATTTTTTTGAAATTTGGTTGTAGACGAGCGAGGAAAGACCGGTCAAGCGTAAAACTTGTTCCCAAAACCGATTAACTAAACCCACCCACTTAAACGTCGCGTGCATTTCCCTATCGGTCACCGAATATAATCATCCTTATCCCCCGGCGTTTCTGCGCCAGATTATGACAAACCACCCTGTTAGATCTAGATCGTTATTTTTTGATACTAAGACAATATTTAATATTTATCCATATTAAACCACAATTGTAGGAATTGTCAATAAATTTGGCTGTGGGTGTTTGTAACACACACAGATGGCAAATATGAAAAATTGGTGCAGGTGCAGTTGCACCCGAAAAACGAAAGCCCGCTCAACGAGCGGGCTAAACCCCAGATGCGGGGGTAAAGCGATGAATGTACCGCCATATCTGGCGCCCCCGGAGCGATTCGAACGCTCAACCGTCTGATCCGAAGTCAGATGCTCTGTCCATTGAGCTACGAGGGCAGGACAAGAATGCGCCTCAATTCTACTATGACCAGGCCGTTCCTGCACGACTTTGAGGCGCACTCCGCCAGCGAGCATAGCGAGTCGCCGATCTAATCGCCGCGGGATGCCGCCAGGGCCACCCAGTCCCCGCTTTGACGGCGGGCGGCGACATGCAATGCTCTGTCTGCCAGGGCGCCTGCCACCTCATCTTCCTGTTCGTCCAGGATCCCGGAGAGGATCAACGCCCCGCCTGGTGCAAGCAGCTCCCCCAGCCCGTCTTCCAGTAGTTGCACGATCACCGGCGCCAGGATGTTTGCCAGCACCAGCGGCGCTCGCTGGAGCGAGAACCTGCCCGCCCGGACCTCTGCCACAGAGCCCAATCCGGTTTCCAGCCGGTCAGCCACGCCGTTCAGCGCAGCGTTGTCCGCCGAGGCTGCCACCGCCTGCGGGTCGATATCCACACCGAGGGCGCGGTTAGCGCCCAGTTTTAACGCTGCTACCGATAGTATCCCCGATCCGCAGCCGACGTCGATCACGGTCAGCGCCTGGGATGTGGGCAGGTTGGCTTGTGCTCTCAGCAGACTGGTTTCCAGCATCTCCAGGCAGAGCTGTGTGGTGGGGTGAGTCCCGGTACCGAAGGCCATCCCAGGATCCATGCGGATGGCAATGCGCTGTGCGTCAGGTGATTCCAGCCAGGCTGGCACTACGATCAGGCGTTCGCCCAACCGGATGGGCCGGTAGCCTGCCTTCCAGGCCTCAGAC
>Ga0154772_1039_pt2 | contig 21841 bp, 14 predicted proteins | sample Rifle2008BG16ft_FD_105780 | JGI IMG/M metagenome (GOLD analysis project Ga0154772, IMG submission 105780) | Chloroflexi bacterium RBG_16_52_11
TGACCAGGGATCTTTGTGCCTGGCAGCTGGCACCCCCGGATAGGTTTCCTGGTCGGCGTAGAGGAGCAGCGCGTTCCAGTCACGCCGCGACTTTAACGCGGCAACAAAACGCTTCATCTCCCGGTCGATCTCATTAGCAGCTTGCGGTCCGTATTGGGCTTCCAAGCCGCGCCGGGTGGTTAGCACAACGTAAACCGGATAACGCCCGTCTGCACCGGCCAACCCGGGTTTGTGCAGGTGCTCTGCCACGCGCTCAAGCTCCTCCTTGACCGATCGCAGACCTTCCGGGATGGCGTATGCGTAGGGAGGGATTGCAGCATGGGATTGGGAGTAACCATGTCCCGCGTATGGCTGGCCGCGGACTCTCCTGTTCGGTGAGTGGGGAAAGAATCCAGGGTAGGGGGCTTGCTCAGGGAGCTGGTTCCAACCCATTGCAGCGGCTACCGCTGCCGGAATGGCAATATCCAGTTCGATCTCAAGCTTTTCGGGCCAAAGGGCAAGGTAAGGATGGTGGTCGCCCCACAATCGTTTGACAACCTGTCCGGTCACGTCTTGGGTGGCGGCTTTGTGCAGCAGATGCACTGCTTTGTCGGGCTCGCCACTCTCCATCAGTGCATTACCCAACAGCAAGCCGAACTGAAGACATTCTGGCCAGCTCTGTTGGTAGAATTCGATCAGCTTGCTTAACCCTTGAGGTGGAACATTCCTGGCATTCAGCAAGCGCAGGTGAGTAATTGCTACCAGGGGGTCATTGATGCCTCCCCCGATCGCATGGTGCAAAGAGCCCTCTGCTTCAGCCAGCGAAGCTGGATGCTCCTGACCGGGTGCGTTGTCGTGTTCCAGTACCGAACGCGCCTGCCTGACCTGGTAACTCCAGCCAGCAATGAAGTCTAGCGGAGTGCCGGTGGCTCTTTTTGCTACTGCGGGTGAAGATTTAACCTCGCCACCCAAGGCATAGAGATGAGCGAGGGTATCCTCCACAGAGATTGTATCTTTACCCCTTATCGTCCCGGCCAGGCTCTTCGTCGTGCGCTTGTTTGTGCCAAGGAGACGGTTTTCCGCGATGAGTTTGATGGAGAAAGCTTCCAGGTATTCGGGATCAGCGAGGCAAACGCGTTCCAATATCTTGAGACATCCTTCCAGATGGGCCTCCTGGAGGAGAAGCCGAGCATAGGCCAGGTTAACCGGCAGGTCTCCGGGGAAGGTCGACAACCAGGCCAAATGCATCTCTCGAGCAAATTGGAGATGGCCCATCGATTGGGCTATACTGACAATCTTGAGAAATTGCTCACGGTGGATACGGCGTGGAGCCTGGGAGGGGGAAAACGTCGATGTCATCCGTTATACACCTTGCTCTCTTGAATAAGTACCGGTCAGCATCCTGGGTAGATAGCTCATGCTTAACCCTACCCATATTGGGCCGGGTATTCTTGGGTCGCTTCGCGCCGGTTATGTACCAGGTTGAGTGCGATCACCGCCGCCAGCAAGCGGTGAACCCCTGGCTCATCAGGAGCCAGCTCAGCTGCTTTGCGCAACATGCGCTCCGCAGCGAGATAGTCTTTGCTGTCTTTTAGGGTAATTCCCATCTGGTAGTAGGGTTGGTAATCACTTGGGGCGATTTCTATCGCCTGGTCGTAGGCGCTCAGCGCCTGGGTGTACTGCCTGCGTTCTCGATGAGCTTGACCTAATTCCAGGTAGGCCTCAATCATCTCGGGTCTATGCTGGACTGCTTCATTAAGATGATAGATCGCCTGGTCAAGCTGACCGGCCTGGCAGAGCAGTTTGCCCAACAAGAGATGCAAATTGGCCTGTTCCTGGGATTGTTGGAGGTCGAGCTCTCCGCTGGCTCGTAAGGCGCGCTGCGCCATGTGGATTGCCTCATCTCGTTTGCCAGCCTCGGCCATCAGGGTGGCCATCAGCGCCAGCACCCGGGGCTCATCCGGATATTTGGCGTTCAATTCCTGGATTGCCTGAGAGGCAGAATCGATCCCCTGAGCCCGGCTTAACAGGCGAACCTTTTCAAGCAACAGCGGCAACGGATAATCTATATTTACCAGCGCCTGATCAAGCATCGTCACGGCTTCGCCGATACGGTCTAACCCTTCGAGGGCACGCGCCAGGAGGAGCAATGCGTCGGCGCTATCTGCGTCGAGCTGCAAAGCATCCAGGGCGCGTGCCTGAGCGATTTTTGGGTTTCCGGATTTCAGAGCGATTTCGCCCAGTAAGACCAGCGGCGCGGCCTGTCCTGGTAGCAAGCTGACTGCACGCTCAGCGTGCAGAGCAGCCTGATCCAAATCATCGAGAGCGTATGACGCTTGCGCCAGCATCAACCAGGCATCTGCCAGTTCCGGTTCCAGGCGACAGGCCTGCTCACAGAGTTGGATTGCTTTCTCATAAGAGCCGGAGTTAAGGTAGATTTTTCCGAGCAGCAGATAGGGTGGGGTGAATTTTGGATCGTATTGGATTGCCCCTTCCAAGAATGAAATTGTGAGACCAAGATCAACCGGCTCGTCTGGTTGGGCGCCCGACAAAGATATTTCTGCAGCAATCAAATGCCAGCGCGGTTCGTCAGGCCAGGAGGCCAACGCATTCTGGATGGCTAACAAAGCACTGGTATGATCGCCAGAGCGAATCCCCGCACCGTGGTACAACCTCGCCAGCAATGCCTGTACCAGGGGGACCAGGTCCTTGGCGCGATAACCGGATCGGAAGAGATGGTATACCTGGGTTTCTGCCAGCGCATCAGCGGCAGCATGTGCGGCTGCTAACGCCTGGCGAGGCTTCTCGCCTGCCAATGCCAGGGCAAGGAGAAGCAGGATGAGGGGGTTGCGGGGGTAATCGCGGGCGATATAACCTGCTCGTGCCAGTTCACCGGTATAGCGCATGCAAGCGATGCGGGCTGCTACAACCTCAGGGTCTACAGGTAAATGAGCCAGCCCCTGCTCATTTTGTACAGTTGGCTCGAAAGCGACCACTCCACGGGCCTGCCAGTATGCAATCAAGCCTATGCCGTGTGTCACCTGATCAGCGGAGAAATGATCCAGCAGTTCCTGAGCCTGGTCGAGAGCTCTGCCGAAAGTCTGGCGTGCCAGGCTGGCAAGAGAATGCTCTCCGGGCGCCCGCCGGACTACTTCTAGCGCCTGGCATAAACGCTGATGTTCGGCACGAATTACCAGGGCTTTTGCTAATGCGTAATGGGTGATGGGTTCGGTTGGGGATACCTTTACCCATTCCTGGTAAAGTTGAATGGCTTTATCCCACTGGCCTAGCTCTAAGCTGGCATCTGCCAGGGCACTCAGGTCGATAGGTTTTGTTTTTGCCAGGTTAGCGGCTGCCAGGAGTGCTGCATTGTAATAATCCTGGGCAGCTTCATCCTCACTTCGCCGGTAAGCCATGCGCGCCTGCAAGGCCAGCACGCGGGGATGAGCAGCATTAAGATCGAGCAAGCTGGATAGCTCGTTGACTGCTAAATAATACTCGCCGGAATCCAATGCCAGCTCGGCACGCAGGCAGTGAAAATCCAGGGTCCAATCTGGGGCACCTTCCACTTGTTTTGGGCCTGGAAGTGAATGTTCGTCCACTAGCGCTTGCGCTCGCCCAAAATCGAGAATAGCCAGGGCCAGTTCGGCTGCCAGATTGCGAGCGCAGAAAAGCCAGGGACTACCTTCCTCGCAGACTTCTACCATGCGTTGAGCGTGGGCAATGGCTGCCCGAAGGTTTCCGGAGTGACGGTAGAATTGTGCTACCCGGTGGTGCAGGCTTGGGTCACCAGGGCTCAACTTGAGCGCCATCTCCAGGCAAAGGAGGGCTTCGCTGTCCTCAACCTCATCGAGGTTTCCAGGTTTGCGGGAGCGCTGGATGTCGAATAGCAGATTGGCTTTGGTTAGATAGAGCGTAGGCTCGTTTGGAGCGATGGTAATAGCCTGGTCGATGGCCTGCAAGGCTCCTTGAGTGTCGCCCGTTTGATTTCGGGCATTGGCAAGCTCTGTTAGCAAATCCAGCAATCTTGGCCCAGTTGGATCATCTGAGGAACCGCCTGTTTGCAGACCGCGTTCCAGGCAGATCACGGCTGCGTGTGGCTCACCGAGCTGGAGTAATCCTTGAGCAGCCAGGTAATAGTCACTGGTTGTACCTTGCAAGCAGAAGCTGGTCTCATCCTGGTGTGCTACCTGTTTAAATGTTTGTAATGCAGCATCATGATCTCCAACCTTCGATTGAGCCTGACCCAGACGGACGATCAGATCGGCCCTGGATGGGAAGATCTGCGCGGCGCGGTTTAACGCGTTGATCGCTTCGTTTTTTGCCTCCTGTCCATTGATGCCGGGCTGGTTTTGTAAATGAAGGGCCTGGTCAGCGAACCAAATCAAGGTTTCTACGTCTGCCGGCGCCAGGAGCAGGGCGGCTCGGGCTGCCTGGAATGCATCTCCTGGCAGGCCAGCCGCGCTGTAGGCATCTGATAAACTGCGTTGCACCTGCGGGTTGAGCGGATCTATCTGATTTGCCTCGCGCAAGGCGGCAACCGCGGTTTCGACTTGCTCTAACATGAGAGCCGTCTTGCCTAATCCGAGGGACAGACGTACTTGCCAGAGCGGATCCCGGACCAATTCCGAGGAGAGCGCGGTATTGAAGGCATGCAAAGCCTCTTGCGGCCTACCGGTAGCATAGAGCACTTCACCGAGCAATGCGCTGGCTTCGGGGTGATCCGGATGGGTGCTCAATACGCTCTCAAGCGCAGGGAGCGCCCGTTCAAGCGGGATATCGCATGCTCTCTCCTGGTGTAATAACAGCAGGCTGCGGGCGTATTCCAGGTAGGGGCGGATCGTCCCTGGCTCTGACTGTAATACTGTTTCCAGGGGGATGAGTGCGGGGTGCAAATTGCCTTGCGACAGCAAGATCTGAGCGTACCCCCAGGCCAGCGCCGGGTTTGAAGGGGATTGCGTATAAGCCTCTTCCAGTACCTGGCAAGCCTCTTCCTGATGGCCCAGTTGGGCCAGGGTTTGTCCCAAGCGCAGGGCACTTAGCCTGCGCAGGTTCGCCTGCTGATAACTATGAGATGTCGAACCGTTGTTATCCCTTGGGGGCGCGGTCAGCTCTGCCGCCTGCCGGAAATCATTCAAAGCCTGGGTTGGGGAGCCTTGCTCAAGATACAGGTCACCTAACGCCAGATGGATTTCGGGATGTCCAGGGGCAGCATAGGTTGCTGAGCGCAATGTTTCCAACGCTTTTTGCGGTTGTTCAACATGCTGATAAAAGCGGGCAAGCGACAGCCAGGCGATCACCTGCGAAGGTGCAAGCTGAATTGCGCGGTGAAGGTGGGTGAGGGCTCCTTGAAAATCTCCCTGCGCGGCCCGGATTTCACCCAGATAGGCGTATGCAAGGCCTTCGACTGGATTCTTCTCGAGCAATTGCTGGCATATTGCATCGCTGCGATCCATGTCGCCCGCCTTCAGGGAGTCGGCACACAGGGCGTACAGATCCTCATCTGATGGGGATTCCGATCTCTCAACCAATAATGCTCGTTCATCTGCCGCCGCTGGCCAGTCTTCTGCCAGCTCCAGGCGTTCAGCGAGCTCTCGCCGCAGATCCAACCGCGCTGGTTCCAGTGTGGTTGCAACCTGGCTGGCCAAAACTGCTCCGTCCAGGTCACCACTGGCGCACCGTGCCCGAGCCAGTAAGGCATGGGCGTCTGTATTGTCAGGAGAGTAACCAATAGCCAGCTCTGCTGCCTGGACAGCTTTGTCTGGGAGATCCGTCTGCAGCAAGAGTTCAGCGAGTTGGATGGCTGGTGAGGCAGTCAGGTGTGACACCTGATCCCGGCTGCGAGGTTTTTTAAACATCTGGTTTAATGATTTCAGAGCAGACTGGCGGGCTTCGTCAGGATGCTCACGCTGCATGGCCAGGCGCGCCTGGGCAAGGGAGATGAGCGGGTGGGAGGCGCGAGCGTTGAAATTCGCCAGGTATGCCTGAGCATCAGCGCTGCGGGAGGCGTCGAGCAGAGCCAGGGCAAAACTGGCACAATGGCTGGCAGAATCCGGGTCCAGCTGGCAAGCCTGTTCCCAGGCTGCCAACCCTGCCTGGACATCTGCCTCATCCAGGTATATGCGGGCGGTCTGTGCAGCGAGCTCTGCTTCAAGGCGACGCGCGGACTGGATGGAGGAGTTGAGCAGTGAAAGCGCCTGACCTGTCTGTCCTGCGATGCGGTGGATGGTCGAGTCTTTTTGCAAAGTTTCGATCTCAGCCATGGGGTCAGCCGCGAGCGAGGCGGTATCTCGATAGGGCGGCACCTGACGGGCAAGCAAATCTTGCGCCAGGTTGCCGGCTAGCTCTGGCTCTGCTTTGGATAGTTGCTCAACCAGCTCGAGGTTGATTTCAGCGGGTAATACTTTTGTTAACCCGATCAACAACTCGCTGCGCACCTCAGGGGATTGGGGGTTACTGAGGACTGCATGCAGAGCCAGGCGGACGTCAATTGAGGTAGAAAAATTCCACCGGCTGGATACCAGAATGGCGTGCAGCATCTCGTGAGGGTCTGGAATCATGCCCAGCAGGATGGCCAATGCTGTGGGTGATGAAGCGGTCAGCTCCGAGTGCAAGCCTTCCCACGTTCCGAGTAACTGGCGACGTTCGCGCAGGTTCATCGCCGCCATGGTCGCCTGAGCCAGGGGGGACGGATTTGGGTTCGGTGGTTGGTCTTCGCGCTCAGGGACATCGATTGGCTGCATATCAAGGGCACGCAGGGAATCCCAATCCAATGCCAGGTCAAACTGCGCTAAACCCAAGCCAGCCGGTGAGAAATCGTCAGCCATCCCCCGGCTACGTTCCAGGGAAGGCTTCCCCAGACCGGTAGCCAAACTTTCCCAGACCACCGAGTCATGTTGAAGCGCGCTAAACACCCAGGGCCATTCCGATTCTGGGAGTTTGCGCTTCACAGTGGAAATAAAGGTTAGCAGATGTTGGCTCATGGCTTTCCAATCAGAAAGAATAGAGTTTCAGGGCGATCCAGCAGGCAGCGAACATCAGTGAGAGGCCAAAGAGGGTGAGGAAGACGCCGACTCCTGCAGTGGTGCGCACCAGTTGGTTCATGGCATCCAACAACGAGGATGCATTCCCCACCAACCCGGCAACTTCCTCTGCCAGGCCTTTCTGCGCCAACCGGGTAGTCTGGTTGGCTATCGCCCGCAGATCCTTATTGCTTACCCGGGTGGTCAGAATCAGGATGCCTGTAATCGTAGTCAGAATGCCCAGGATGAACAACGAGAAGGCCATGACCAGCAAGAGATTTAAAGTTAGACTGGGATCCATCACTCACCTCACTGAATACGTGCAGTTAAAATACGGACATTGTTTGCTAATCTTGATGCAAGATGCGTGCCGCTGCTTGTCACAAAAGTTGTTCTTTGCACCCCCACCATCAAACCACCCGGGTGAAATGGTCTGTAAGGGAAGGGCTACGGCCCGTTGGTGGAAGCAATCACGGTGGGAAATTCACAGGAAATCCCACCACCGAGATGGACGGCATTTTTAATCTCAGAAACTGCTACTTCCAGATCGAGGTTTGTACGAATGTGCGGGAATATGTTTGCGACCATGTCCAGGATTTGTTCAGGATCAGCGGTGGAAAACCAGGAAGAGAGCCGGCACATCTCCTGGACAAACCTGGTCTGAGATGAGAGCGCAGCCTCAGGGAGCAGCGCATCACCTTGAGCGGATGCGAGCATATCATTTGCAAATGACTCGGCGGATGGCGAACTTCCCACAATAACGGCCAGGATTTGCCTGAGGGCTTGCTGGTCCAGGATAATGTAACCTGTCCACCACAGTTCCTGGTCTTCCAAAGAGGTGATGAATTCAGCAGCAGGGGTCATCTCATCGTCCAGCCGGAAGAGGCTTGCCAGGTCCTCGTCCATGATCTGTGAGTTGGCGCTCCCCAATACTGGGGCAGGGTAGATCGGCACCATCATCAAGTGGGGGACGTTATTGAGGAACAAAACCATCCACAGGCTTTGCAGTTGGGGCTCTGCAGAGAGCATGTCGTCGACGCCGATCACCAGGATATTTCGCTGCCGGTCGGGTATGATTTGAGGGCTGGGGAGATCGGGAGCTGTTTCAGTTATTTGGAGTGCAAGGCTCTTGGGTTGAAAACTTGGCTGGCGGTACCGTTTGATTTCCTCCTGATTACCGGGCTGGTTCTGCCGGGTGGAGTGATCCCCAAATGCGAGCGCGGTGCGCGTCTGGTGCCCGGCCCAGCGGCCGATCCATACGCTGCCAATAAAAAGCACCAGGTACAATCCAATCCAGATGAGCAGGGGACGATAATTCTTCATGGCCGTCCTCCTTGTGAGGCGCTCTTGTCAATGGTTGAGCTGGATGTTTTTTCAAGCTCGGATGGAAGAGGGATCAACTGACCCGTTCGATCCAGGGTAATTAGTTGAGCCAGAGCATACAGGGCAGGATGCAGCCGGGTTGCCTGACCTTTATTCTGAATGAGATACTGGTTGCTACTTCCAACAGGCTGGTGCGGGGGGTTCAGCCGCTCAACGAAAGCCACTCCAATATAGAGTTGAGATCGCATCAACTGGAAAGCCTGGCTCATCCATAGGCTCTGTTCTTCCGGTGAGGATCTATCCGAGTCAGGCCAGGAGAAACCAGTGATCCAGATTAGCCCCTCATTATGGTTTTGCTTTAACATGATCTGGCGGATCAATTCATACCGGCGTAAAACTTGCGGGTTATTTTGATCCGGTGCTGCGATGGTCCTCCCGGAGAGGTTCGTCAGGCGCAGGCTGACAACCGGCATCTGCTCGCTAGCACCCGAGTCGTACAAGGCGTTCAAAAAAGCCAGGTCATCCATATCCTGGCCTGACTGGCCAGCAGAAATGTGACGCAGGCCTCCGGCTACCAGGATTGCAGGGCTGCCGATGGAGCGCAGCTCTTCCCAGCTAGAGGCGAGCAGTGAAGCGTATGCTTGCGGGTTGGGTGGTGCACCCCAGCCGCGCAGAGTGTTGGCCTCCGGGAAGATCTCAATCGCCAAGACGGTTTCCCGGTAGCGGCTAGCCAGCAGGGAGACCAGACCGGCTGTAATTTCTGGTTTCGGGCCTTTCCGGGTGAGCGCCCAGCCAGGTGGGTCCGTAATGGAGAGCATTACGTTTACCCCGTTTTTGCGCGCGTTGCTGATGACTACATCCAGCGCATCCAGCTTCGGCTGATCATTTCGGGTTAGCCAGAGTCGTGCCCAATCGAAATCCACACCGATCCAATCCAGTCCGATACTGGCGGTTGTGTTCAAGGCGAGGCTTACCTGCTGGCCGAGAGGATCGAGTCTGGCGCCGTATCCGAATCTCATCGAATCCGGAAGACCATGCGCTGCCTGGACATGCCCAGAGGTGAAGGCCTGGGCTGCCAGCATCAGGCAGATGCCAAGCAGGCGGAAAATTAATATTAAACGCTGGTTAACCAAGGTTGGCTGTGCCATAAGATTGGCGATTCTGGGTAAATCTTGTGCTTGCTGGCGCATGCTTGGTTAATTTATTTACCCAACAAGCCCAGGATCACGCCGACTAGTAAGCCTGCTCCCGACCAGACCAGTGCTGCGATGAGATAAGAGCTGGCTTGGGTTGTCTTTAGCTGGTACAACCCGCGCAGACAGCGCTGTACCAGCCGGGATTCGCTGATCAACCAGATAACCGATGACCAGAATTGCACTTCGATGCGGGCGATAACTTGTCTGGAAATCATTTTTAACTATCCTAGAAAGCAACTGTTCAACGCACCGGAGGCGGTTAGCGAGAGGTAGTAACTTTCAATATCTTGCCGTTGTCGGTTACCACCACGCGCACCCAGCGTGGCAAATCCACCCTCCCGCTACTGGTAAAAGCTTTGGCGGTACTTTGAAAGGTGAGCAAATAGGTTGGTCCTACGGCGACTGTTTTTACCTGGGATGCATTCTGGAGGCGCACCTTTGGCTGGCAACCGGCGAATTCTGGAAAACGCCGGTGTATCCGGGTCACTACCGATTTAAGAACATTGGGTTCCATCTTCTATCCCGCGAGACGTGCTCGACGTCGCAAGAAAGCGGGCAAATCCAGGTTGGTGTAGGTAGCTTCACTGATAGACTGATGAATGGGCATCTGCTTCGGGGGCGGGCTGGCAGGGGGAGGTTGGACCGGTCGCGGTTCAGGCTGCGAAGCGACTACCGGCTCACGCTTCTCGACTCTGGAGATACCTGACATCGTCTCTTCCAATGAAGGTGCACCCAACCCAGTGATCACCAGCGTCACCTGGACGCGGTCTTGCAGCCGCTCATCGGTAATCACACCCATGACGATTTCAGTCTGGGGCGAAGTCAGTCCCTGGAGGTGGTTTAAAGCATCCTGCACTTCGAACAAGGAGAGATCATCCCCACCAGTAAAGTTAGCAATCACGCCGGCCGCGCTCTCCAGAGATACTGTTTCCAGCAAGGGGTGGTGGAGTGCTTGATCCAGGGCTTTACGAGTTTTATTTTCACCATGACCATAGCCCATGGACATCATGGCGCCACCGCCCATGCGAATTAACCGGCGAATATGGGCGAAATCGACATTGATCAAACCAGTTTCAGTGATCAACTCGGAGATGCCCTGCACTGCCTGGCGGAGCACATCATCTGCGATGCGGAAAGCCATTTCCAGGGGCAGGTCACGCTGAGCGACGAAGAGCAGGCGGTCGTTGGGTATCGCAATCAAGGTATTGGTGCGCTGGCGCAGCTTGGCGACACCATCTGCGGCGTTTTTCTGCCGGCGCCCGACCTCAAAAGAAAACGGCATGGTCACCACGGCGATAGCCACCGCCCCGAGTGAACGCACAATCTCGGCTGCAACCGGGATCGAGCCGGTTCCAGTCCCACCGCCCATCCCGGCGGTCAGGAAGACCATCTCAGCTCCCTGCAAAGCTGCGGCTAACTCGCGAGCGCTCTCCTTTGCTGCTTCTTCACCAATCCGAGGATCTCCACCAGCACCCAAACCACGGGTAACCTTAGGTCCAAGCTGGATCTTCGCCGGGGCGGGATTTGCCTCCAATGCCTGGTGATCGGTATTGGCTGCAATATAGTGAACACCACGGATGCCAAGCTCCATCATGCGAGCTACTGCGTTACATCCGCCGCCGCCCAGACCAAGGACCTTGAGGATTGGCTTGTGGACAGGCTCAGGCTCGGGTTGGTTGAAGGTATTAAATGTCATCTCGGTCATGGTTATCCCTATATTGGTGGAATTTATAAGACTTCCATTTGTGTTGCAATACTTGTGCCATCTCCGGTAACACGCTCCACTTCGCAACCACCACTGCGGAGCTTTTCAAGCTCGTCTTCTGGAAAGATTTGCTCGCCGCCCAGGATCGTGACACGTTTTGCCAATGCCGCTTCGGCCAGCGAAAACCCCAGCGTCGGGTGGTGGCGGAGGAGATAAGGGCGAACCACATCCAGGTGCCATTCCACCACACCCCATTCATACAGCGGTAAGAGCAGGTAGTGGTCGATAACATGGGCTGGCGCAGGCAGGGATGTGTTAATGGTGGGTTGGGGTGAGGGGGCTGGCTCTGCGGGCTGAATTGCCTGCTTGTGGAGCTGGTGAAAAGCAGAGACGATGGGTAAGGCGCTGCCATCGGGTTGGAACCAAGCCTGACCCACTTGCGGGAAATCGGGGGAGGCGGCGAGCAACCAGAAACAACAGGCTTTAACCTGGGAAGGGATTGGTTCCAGGGATTCCATTCCTGAGTTGAGATCTTCACCGCCTAGCAACAAACGGGCGAGGGCGAGGTTCTCGCGCAGGTGGGCTTGGAAATTAGCAAATGGCAAATCATCTTCAGCATTCTCTCTGAGCCGGCTGCCAGCTCCGAAAAGGAAGATCTCCGGGGGATCGTGGCGGATTGCCTGTGCCACTGCCAGATACCAATCGAAGATGTAAAAGCCTCGCTGATCTTCTTGTCCAGGGGGCGTAAAATAGGGACGAGTTCCTGGCCAGCGCTCGGGGCCGCCTGCACCCCAGGAAAGGGGGCGCTCTTCTATCCCGGCATGCTCTATCTCGGCGTACCCAGCCAGTGCCAGGGAGTTAAGCAATTGGGTATTGCCTCGGCGATGAATGCCCTTTAAAGCGGCGCTCAGGAATGATAAGTCCCAGTAATCGCCGCCAGGCTCGAGAGGTGGGAAGACGGGCACCAATCCGGATCCCAGCGCCATATCTGCCAGCGGGATGTAAATATCCAGGAACCTTTCTACCAGGTCAGCGTGAGCCCAGGAAGTAGACCCCCATGCCAGGCGAGTGTTTGGGCGGTCAAAGAGCGCGATGTAGCGCACTCCCCAACGAGCATACATCGAGAACAATAGCTGGAAAGCCTCCGGTTTGGGTGGGTCTATCAGCGGTAGGTGGAAGTGTAAGATGGGCTCGATCCCCTCGCGTATCAAACCTGTAATAAACGGTTCGGGGATGGCGCGGTCAGGTGGGGATATTAATACCAACCAGGCTGCACCAAGCGCTTTCAACTCCGGTATCCAGGTGCGTAAGTCGCTCTCTGTGTAATGCAATGTGTCTGGATAATAGTGGAAGCCAAGCTTATTGCTGGAAGGGGTTTGGATATCTCCGTTCATACATGCCTCGCCGGATGGGTGTGACGATAGGGATGCAAGAAATGTACCAGTCAAATTGTGTTATAATTTTGTTAATGTGACCAAGTTTCGCAATCGCGCGGGAGGGGAGACGCATCGAGGGATTGCATGAAGTTGCGACGGCCATACGCCATTCTGCTATCACTATTCCTAATTCTCTTCTTCATTGTGGCGTGTGAAGGTCGGGGGGAGAGTAGTACACCCGTCCCAGATGGGACATACTTGATCGACCCAATTTTCCAGCCGTTCTATGAACAATTAGGTGGATTGGACACCCTGGGTCCTGGGATTACACCTATCTTTGAAAAAGATGGGGCGCTTTACCAGTATACGGACCGGGCTTTGTTGATGTATGATCACCAACGCCCACAGGAGCAGCGGTTTCGCCTTGGCCCGCTGGGACGGGATCTGGGAATTTTTGAGCTCCCCCCGGATGATAGCAGCGCAGGACAGGGCGTTGCCATCGGCGGCTACCCAATCTTCGAAAATTTTCTACCGCTCTATAACCAGCTTGGCGGTGAGAATGTGGTAGGTAAACCGTTGACGATCGTCCATGAAAACATCGATAAAAATCGTTACGAACAACATTTTGAGAACCTGGGTTTCTATTGGAGCGCGGGCGATCCAGCCGAAACAGTGAGCCTGCTTTCGTATGGCGCCTGGCGCTGTGACCGGAGATGCCGCCACAGCCCGCCGGAGAACAGCCGCATCCAGACGCCTGCCCGGAAGGTGATGCCTTTCTTGAAAGAAGTTGCCTGGCTAGGTATAAATTTCACTGGCTATGCACGGTCAGAACCAACGATCATGCCGGATGGTAGCCTGGAGCAAGTGTACGACAACGTCGTATTGGTGGTCAATCCGGAATATCCTGATAAAGTGTACCTGTTGCCATTGGCTGAGAGGCTGGGGAGGGCAGATCCATCTCTGCAGCCCGCCTCAAGTGACCCGGAAGACTTCTTCTACCCCGTGCAGGATGCACTGGGCTATAACGTCCCTGCTTATTTCATGCAGTATATCCAGCAGCATGGGGGGATGGAATACAGTGGCGCGCCGATCTCGCCGCCAGCTCAATCAGAGAGCTCAGGCTACCAACAATGCTTTAAGAATCTCTGCTTGCAAGCCGTGCTGCAGGAAGATGGCAGTTATGAAGTACAACCCATCCCGTTGGGGCTGGAATACCAGCAGGCAACGGTGCAACCAGAGACAATCCCCCTGGAGACAGCCGAACCGGTGGACATTGCCATCCAGGTCTGGGAAGAGAAGCCGCTCGTGTCGCCAGATCAGGAGCAGGTGATTGGTGTTGTGGTCTACGGTAATAATCTGCCCCTGGCAGGGGTGGAGCCAGAGTTGGATCTCAGCCCGCCAGATGGCAGCCTGGAAAGCTACACCATGCCGCCCACGGGCGATGACGGCGAGACCCAAATCCGCATCCCACCCTTAGATGGGAAGAATGGCACACTCATCCCTTATAAAATATGTATTGCCACACCGACGTCACAGAAGTTCTGCGTGCTGGATAGCTATCTGATCTGGATTACAGGGTATGTGACCATAACACCTGAAACTCCACAACAATACAGCAGCTACCTGCCATTTGTGGTGGGAAATATCCAGGTGTATGTTCCGGCCTTGGTAGATACTTACTCGACCTATATCCCATTGGTAACAGGGGGGCATTGATGGCGTTCAAACCAGTGTGGTTTTTAATCAACACTTAACAGCTATCATAATTGTTATTAATATCATATTCACGTTGGGTATACTTACTAAAGGGGCAGTCCTTCTTTGCCGAGCGATGGTTATTTTCTGATGCAGAAAGCCGGTATGCTGCAAAAGAGTCTGTTTATTCTGGCGATTCTGGTATTATCCACCTCGATTGCATCTTGTGCTGGCACGACGATGGGGGTCAATGCTATCCTGCAAAACCAGTTTGATATCGACCCGGTCTTCCGCGAGTTTTATGACATGCTGGGTGGGGAAGATGTACTCCGGCCAGCTATTTCACCTCTATTTGAAGTAAATGATGCGCGCTACCAGTTCACGGCAGCCGGCTTGATGGTGCATGACCCCCAGAATCCCAAGGGACAGGCTTATTACCTGGCAGGCCTCGGCCTGGATATGGGCATCCTTGAGCCAGCCGTGTCAGCCCCTGACGATAGCCAAGCGCGTTACATGGATGGTCACGTGATTGGGGAGTATTTCGTCCCATTTTATGAGCGTCTGGGAGGAAAACGGGTAGTTGGGAAACCGGTCACGGAAATGCATTACAACCCAGAGAAGGGCCGCTACGAGCAGTATTTCGAAAACCTGGGGATGTACTGGTTAGAAAACTCCCCACCAGGCGAGGTCCACTTGCTGGCTTCTGGGGTGTGGAAATGCAATTCGAGCTGCCTGTCTTATCCCCCTGGCAACGACACGGTAGAGATACCTCACCGGATTGATCAGGTGTTCGATGATGCGGTGGCGCGATGGGGAATTGACTTTACCGGTCGGGCGATTACCGAACCGCGCCAGACTCCGGATGGTTACACGGAACAAGTATTTGAAAACGTAGTGTTGCTGGTGGAAGCGGGGGGGGCTGGCCGAGCGTTCCTTCGTCCTATTACGAAGGATTCGGGTTACCCGCCTGATCCACCCTCCGATGAGACCGAGGTGGAAGGCCAGAAATTCATCGCTGTCCAAGGTGGCAAAGGATACAACGTGCCGCAGCAATTCCTGGACTACATTGCCCGGCATGGCAGCTTGGAAGTATCAGGGATGCCCGTTTCGGAGTTCGAGCAGGTGAGAGAAAGGCTGAGCCGGCAGTGTTTTACCAACCTTTGCCTGGAAATGTATCCAGGTTTAGATGGTAGCCCGCGTGTGCGACCTGCTCCCCTGGGCTACACCTATAAAATTCTCCCTATCCAGGCATTGGATCAACCCCGAGAAGAGCTAATAAAAACACCGCAGGAGGTTGCACAAGTTTCAAGCGATAACCCGACCCAGCCTCAGGCGACTGAAATGAGCTGGCCTACTTCGGCAGCGCGGGAATTGAGTATGAAGGTCTGGGAAAGCTATTCGATGGTGGCTCCAAACCAGAGCCAGGAGATCGGCGTAAGTATCCTGGAAAATAATAAGCCGGTGAGAAACCTTGAACCCTACCTGACTGTGACTTACCCGGACGGTAGAGAGAAAACCTATTACATGTTCCCGACTGGCGAGGATGGCGTTAGCCGAGTCTTGCTTGAAGCGATCGAAGTCCCCAATGGTACGCTGATCCCCTATCAGGCTTGCATCATTGATCTAAACAACGAAAAATATTGTGTGAAACACAGCTTCATGATCTGGCAAAATCCCTGATTGGAGGGGATGGCCACGAAGTTAGTTGCCCTCTGCTGCTGGCTGCGCCAGTTCTGGGGGCAAGTGCTGCATGTCGATTGAAGCTTCGTCACAAAACAGCATGGCGCGCTCGATCACGTTGCGCAGCTCGCGAATATTCCCCGGCCAGCGGTGGGACATCAAGGCTTGCATGGCCCGCGGGGTGACATCTTCGATGTTCATCCCCATCTCCTGGTTGTTTTGCCGAATGAACAACCCGATCAGCTCGGGGATGTCTTCTTGGCGCTCGCGCAAGGGAGGGAGATGCAAGTCCACAACTTTTAAGCGGTAATACAGGTCTTCCCGAAAGAGCCCATCTCTCATCAGTGTGAGCAAATCCCGGTTAGAGGCTGCCAGGATTTGCACATCCACCCGGATTAAATTTGTCCCCCCCACGCGGCGAAAAGCATGATCTTGTAATGCTCGCAGCAGCTTGACCTGCATCTCGACTGGCATCCAGGAAATTTCATCTAAGAAAAGAATGCCGCCGTCCGCGATCTCCATCATGCCTGGTTTGCGCTTGTCAGCTCCGGTGAAGGAACCCGCTTCGTGGCCAAATAGCTCAGACTCGAACATGGTGCTCTGGATAGCTGCTGTGTTGACCGGGATAAATGGCTTGTTGGCGCGCTGGCCCATCTGGTGAAGCGCACCCGCCAGGATCTCTTTGCCGGTGCCTGTCTCACCAGTGATCAAAACCGATACCGAGGTGGCTGCTGCCCGTCGGGCATGATCGAAAACTTCCTGCATCTTTGGGCCATTACCCACAATGTAATCAAACTGTGCATGCTGGGCCTGGCGAAAATGAGCCAGCTCACGACGCATGGCCACGATTTCGGCGGCGCGTTGGATCGACTTCTCCAATGCGGCCAATTGGATTGGCTTCGGTAAAAAGTCGTGCGCGCCATTCTTCATCGCCTCCACGGCCATCTCGATATCGCCGAAACCGGTTATCATGATGATGGGTGGCCGCATGGGCAGGCGGGCTGTCTCTTCAAGCAAAGTTGGGCCATAACCGTCGGGAAGCTCAACATCTAACAAGATGATGTCCGCGTTGCCGCGATCAATACCCTCCCTGGCTTCCCGCAGGGTGGGTACTCCGACCACTTCATATCCCTTGGAGCTGAGGAATGATCCGATGTGCTGCCGAGCGTGCTCTTCGTCGTCAACGATCAAGATGGTGTAGCTCATTACCCCTCCGTGGCAGGCAGGTGCACCTGGAAGACCGTTCCCCCGGGAATGCTGGAAAGCTGGATGTCTCCCTTATGTGCAGTGATGATGTGCTTGGTGATCGCCAACCCCAGACCGGTGCCGGTTGGTTTGGTGGTGAAAAAAGGCAGGAAGATCCGCTCCTGGAACTCCTTGGGGATACCGGGTCCATTATCCACAACGTCGATCTCGACGTACTTGCGCCCTCCACCGGTCGTTGCGTAGTGGACCTTGATGGTGATGGCCCCGCCATTATCGCTCAGCGCTTGAATAGCGTTTGTGACCAGGTTGTTAAACACCTGCTCGAGGGCGCGGGCATTCCCCCAGACCATCGGTATCCCGGGATCAATCTGGAGGTGAGCCTGGATCTGGTTGCCTGACATGCGGGAGCTTAATCTCTCCAGCAGTCGAGAGAGCAAGGTTCCAATGTTCAGTGCAGTCATCTCATATTCTGCCGGGCGAGAATACGCCAGAACGGATTTCATCATATCGCTGAGACGATCGCAATCTTGCGTCAAGCCGGTAATCACTTCCTGGTTGGGATCATCCGCCGGAAGATTGTAAGACATCAATTGCAGTCCGGTGCTGATATTGTTGATTGGGTTGCGCACTTCGTGGGCGAAGATGGTGGTGACCTCTCCAAGCAAGGCGAGCTGCTCGAGGTTATGCGCTTGAGCCTGGATCTGTTCTTTCTCGCTAAAATCTTGCACCAGGATGATAACACCATACACAATGCCGTCTACCTGGGCCGGGATGGCGCTCAGTTGAGCCGGGAATGTCTGACCCGAGCGGCGGTACAAGTGGATGTCCTCTGCATTCAGTGTGGGAGTACCCTCCCCAGCCGCTTTTAACAACGTCGCTAAACTCTCACTGGCGATGAGGATATTCTCAACAGGCTGACCATGTGCTTCGCGGCTGGAATACCCCAGGGTGGCTTCTGCAGCCTGGTTCATGTGCAGCACGGTCAATTCAGGTGAGAGCACAACCACGGCAACGTTAATCGTGTTTTCGATGGTGGTTTGCATGGCATTCTGCCGGGTGAGGGTACGCAGGGTCTCTTCCAGGTTGGATGTGCGGCTGTGCTGCTCGATCAAGGCGCTGATCGCATCGGCGAATACCTCCAACTGAGGCAGTATATTCTCCCCGACAGTCGGGTTATCCCCTGCGATGGCGATCAATCCGATCATGGCTGAAGGCTCACCCAGTGGGGCGGTGGCGGCATACGCCAGATTGCTGGCACGGGCGGCGCGCTGGATTCCATTGGAGGGGCGCTTGCCGGTTAACCAGGTTTGTGGGCTGCGTAATTGGACCAGATCTTGTGCCGGTAGATTGCGGGGGAAAATATCTGCAACACCGCTGGATATCGTTTGCACCACCAGGATGTCGTCTTTGCCAGAAGCGACGTCTTGCAGGTAGATACTTGACACGTGAGCGCCACTCAACTGTTGAGCCGCGTTCAGCATCAGCTCCAGCGCACTATTTAAGTTGGTCTGGTGCAAGGCATGGTTGATGGTCTTCATGCTTTGCAGCGTATCTTCCCGGCGCCTGCGCTCTGCTTCTCGCTGTTGGAGATGGAGAACTGGTTCAAGGGTGATGACAACCCACTTGTTCTGAGACAACAAATTTTTCTGGGATACCTGCACTTCAAGCTCAGATTTGTTTCGCTTACAGAGCAGTAGTGGCAGGGAAGGAGTGTCAATTGCGAGGTAATCCCATATCTCGTTGTGATGCAGGCCAGCGAAGAGCGTGGCAAATTCCATCCCGACCAGTTCGTTGCGAGTGTAAGCGGTGAGCTCTGACGCTTTGGCGTTCGAGAGCAGGATGCGCTTGCTCTTGTTATCGACGATTAGAGAAGCTTGCGGCAGGAGGTCTAGCAAGGCTTCGAATTCTGCCAGGTTGGGAGCACGCTTAAAACGAGGTAAGGGATAAAATAGTGAAGGGGGATTCATCTCGGATGCGCTGCCAGGTGATGGCGTGCTGAGCGAAGATGTGCTGGGAGGATACCTTCCATTGCTCTATATTTTGCCACCGTGCGCCGCGCGATCGGGTAACCTTGCTGGTTCAGCATCTCTGCCAATTGAGTGTCGGTGAAAGGCTTGCTTTCCTGGGAGATCAGTTCTCGCAAGGCGGTGCGGATGTGCAAACTGCGGTCGAAGAGCTTAGATAAAGGTACGATCCTGCCATTGGGTAATTGTACCGCTTTCGCCGAAACTGCGCGAGAAACTGTGGATTCATGGACTCCCAATTCATCTGCCAGGCTGGCACGCGTGCAGGGCTCCAGGTAGGCGTCCCCATAGAGGATGAATTGGCGCTGGATCATTACCAACCGTTGCATCAGGCGGACGATGGTGTGGTTTCGTTGCTGGATGCACTTCACCAGCAAGGATGCCTGCTCCAGGTCCGACTGCCATTGTTCGGCCTTATCGGAGGGAGCCTGCTGTAATGATTCACGGAAGAGGGGGTTCACCCGGAGCTGGCCGGCGAGAGGAGAAATGACCTCGACAACCAGGGGGCCATCCGGGCGCTCGTTTTGATGTGCAATGATGATATCCGGGATGTGGTATGTGTCCTGGGAAGGGGCGGCAGCAGCATGGACGTCGCCCCAGTGGGCGCGGCCGGGGTAGGGATTGAGATTCTCGCTGATAAACTGGGCGATCTCGCGCGCCTGCGAGGTGGGTATGCCAAGCAGGCGTCCCAGCTCAAAGTACAGGTGGCGGCTGAGCAGATCCATACCTTCCTGGATCGCCCGGGTGGTCAAGGGGGGTATCGGGTGATTCTCTCCAAGCAATTCCACTTGAACCAGCAGCGCACCCTGGGGCGAGGTAGAGCCAACCCCTACTGGATCACAGCCCTGGATCAGTCGTTGGACACCCTCAACGCGGGAGATTAATACATGGTGGAAGCGAGCGATCTCCACCAGGGGAATTCTGAGGAGTCCATCTTCATCCAGACTGGTGAGGATGTGGGCAGCGATGGGACGGTCTTCGGCTGAAAGCTCAGGCGCAATCTGGCGAAGCACGTATGTGGGTAGCTGCTCAACCTCTGGCGCCAGGTCTATTCCGGGGAGGTCCTCTGAATAGGAATTCCCTTTGGGGGTATAGAAATCTTCGCGCGAGGAAACAAATACGATTGGCTCAGTGGTCTCCAATCCCGGTGGACGGCTGCACATGGGGCAGGTATCGCTATCCACCAAGGGGCGATGGCAAATCGTGCAGAAGCGTTTTTCAAGCAGCTCCAGGGCAGGGTTGGATGCCAGAGCGGCTTCGATTTTCTGTTGCAGTTCAGCGGCGGTGAGGCCCATTAAAGACATGGTCTGTGCCAGGTGGGCAGTGGTGAGCGGGCGGAGGGTGTGGCTTTGCGTCTGGAAAATCATACGACCATCCTTACTTGCGAATATGATTATAACTCGTTGCAAGTTTTGTGCCAATCAATTGGAGCCTGTTTGCTCAGGCGTGTAAAGAAAACGTGAGGTTTGTCCACTTTGGTTGTGATTCCTGTACATATCTTTGGGGTAACGATTCATGCTACAATGATTTTGCTTCATCTAAAACAATGTGCAGCGAGGGTAATTACAATGCTCCGCTCTCTTCTCATATACTTATCCAAGGCGGCATGGGCAAGAAACATCGTCACCCGCTGGAAATTTGCCTGGCGGGCTGCATCTCGATTTGTGGCAGGAGAAAGACTGGAGGATGCCATCCGGGCCGTGCAAACCCTCAACAGAAAAAATATCAATGCCACGCTGGACCTCCTCGGAGAGCACACCACAAATATTGATGAATCTTTGCGCGCGACCCAAGACATCCTCGTCATTCTCGACGGAATCGCTCAATCGGGAGTCAAGTCCAATGTGTCGATCAAGCTCACCCAGATCGGCCTCGCGCTCAGCGAGGACGTGAGCCGGGAAAATCTAAAGCGCATCCTGGAGCGTGCCAAAGCGACGGGTAACTACGTGCGCATAGACATGGAGGCGTCGCAGTGTGTGGATGCAACTTTGAGACTGTTACGTGAGATGCGCGATGGGAATGGATTTGACAACGTGGGCATTGTGGTCCAATCCTATCTTTACCGGAGCGAAGAAGATGTTCGCCAGCTAATTCAAGAATGCACCAACATCCGCCTGTGTAAGGGGGCGTATAAGGAGCCGGTTGAGATCGCCTACCCCAAGAAAGCCGATGTCGATTCCAGTTTCGACCGGTTGGCACAGATCATGATGGACGGAGCCCTGGCATCGGGTTGTCCGGTGCTCAGCGAGAATGGGTATATCCCCCCGCGACCGGCGCTGGCAACTCACGATGAGCGCCGTGTTCAGAAGGCGGTTGCATACGCAGAGAAGATTGGATTGCCCAAGAACTCGATAGAATTCCAGATGCTGTATGGCATCCGCCGGGATCTGCAGGAAAGGTTAGCCAAGCAGGGCTATCCGGTACGCGTCTACGTGCCCTACGGTACGGAGTGGTACCCGTATTATGTGCGCAGGCTTGCCGAGCGCCCGGCAAACCTTTGGTTCTTCATCTCTAATTTCTTCCGCAAGTGAGCTGAGGCAGGCAGCGCCTGTTTGGATAGTGTATGAACCCCACGATCACCATCCGCAATGCCCGTTTGCACAACCTCAAAAACGTCACCCTTGAAATTCCCAAG
>Ga0154772_1116_pt1 | contig 21714 bp, 21 predicted proteins | sample Rifle2008BG16ft_FD_105780 | JGI IMG/M metagenome (GOLD analysis project Ga0154772, IMG submission 105780) | Chloroflexi bacterium RBG_16_52_11
TAGGAGTCAAGGTGCACTACCTGCACTCCGAGATCGATACACTAGAACGGGTAGGCATCTTGCGCGATCTGCGGCTGGGTGTGTTCGATGTCGTTGTCGGGATCAATTTGCTGCGGGAGGGATTAGACCTGCCTGAGGTTTCGTTAGTCGCAATTCTGGATGCGGACAAAGAAGGCTTCCTGCGCTCAGGAACGGCCCTGATACAGACGATCGGCCGGGCAGCACGCCACGTGGATGGTAAAGTGCTGATGTATGCCGACCACATCACTGATTCGATGCGCCGGGCAATTGATGAGACCAATCGCCGCCGGGCCAAGCAGGTTGCATTCAATCAAGAGCATGGTATTCAACCGGTGAGCATTTTCAAAGAGGTGCGCGATCTAACCGACCAGCTCTCTGTTCATTCCGTTGCGGAACCCAAGGGGGAGTATAAGGTAGGCGAAATGTCCCGTTTGCCAAAGACAGATATTCAGCGATTAATTTCAGAGCTTGAAAAGCAGATGAAGGAAGCAGCTAAGAATCTGGAATTCGAAAAAGCGGCCGTGTTAAGAGACCAGGTATTTGATCTGCGAGGCGTTCTGGCAGACGAATCTAATCTGCCGCCATGGAAGCGAGTGCGTTTGCTCTCCGGTGAAGAATGATCAAGTTGTGATCCAGGTATATATAATGGCTATACGCAACAATGTGACCCGCTTGCTCGACCAGCGGAAAGTTCCCTATACAGCTTTTGAGCTGCCGGCTGAAAAACTAGGCGCAATCGAGGCGGCACAATTCCTGGGCGTGGCAGCAGAACTGGTCTATAAAACAATCGTGGTATCTAGAGAAGGCAAAGGCAAGCCTGTCCTGGCAATTGTCCCTGGTACGGCTGAGGTGGATCTCAAGCTACTGGCTAAAGCGTTCATGGAAAAGAAGTTACGGCTCCCAACAGAAATAGAGGCGGAGCGGCTAACTGGTTTACAGGCAGGTGGAATCTCACCCTTAGCCTTGATTAACCGGGGTTTCCAGGTAGTACTGGATGCAACAGCACTTGGGCACACAGAAATCTATGTCTCGGGTGGGCAGCGCGGTTTGAACATCCGCCTCTCTCCAACTGATCTGGTAAAGCTCACCAACGCGGCTATTTATGAAATCAGTCGTTAATGTCTTGCCCTATGGGCATTTCTTTCCTATAATAAACCTTGTTGGTTAATTGGCGGCAATTGATCGCCTTGCATGATTGCTCTCCTTGGATCAGAATAAATTAGAAGAAGGAGGTGGCCCCTGAAGAGTTAAACCGATTGGCATCCACAATCAATTCAGCATATTCTATCTATTAACCAGGAGGAGAGAACGATGTCCCGAAAAATATTCACTTTGATCTCGGTGTTGGTTATCATGTCACTTTTGGTAGCCGCATGCACCACAACCCAGGCCACCAATCCCCCATCTGAATCCGGCCCGGTGCAAACCGTCGAAGTAATCAAAACCGTGGTCGTTACGGTTGAGGTTCCTGTTGAAGCCCCACCGACCACCCCTCAGGTAAAGATTGAAGTTGCCCAGGCACCAGGATTTGGAGAAACGCTGGCGGCTGTTCAAGAGCGCGGCAATCTCATCTGCGGTGTAAATGGACAATTACCCGGCTTCAGTTTCCTCGACCCAGAAGGGAACTTCAGCGGTTTCGATGCAGATTTCTGTCGAGCCTTGGCTGCAGCGACCCTCGGCGACGCCAGCAAGGTGGAATTTCGCTCTACCACCACCCAAGAACGTTTCACGGTATTGCAAACTGGTGAGATCGATGCGCTCATGCGCAACAGTACCTGGACCCTTACCCGCGATACCGAGCTTGGTCTCAACTTTGCAGGAATCACTTTCTACGATGGCCAGGGGATCATGGTGCCTGTCGACAGCGGTATTACAACCCTGGCAGACCTGGAAGGCGGCACAATCTGCGTCCAGAAAGGGACAACCACCGAGCTGAACCTGGCAGATGTTATGGCAACGGAGGGGGTCAACTATACCCTTGCCTCGTTCGAGGATGTCAACGCCACCTATGGCGCCTATGCTGAAGGTCGCTGCGATGCAGCGACATCTGATAAATCCCAGCTTAGCTCTGTCGCCAAAGGTTTGCTGCCCGATCCGGAGAACCATGTAATCATGGATCTTACCCTATCCAAGGAGCCTCTCGGGCCGGTCGTACGCCATGGGGATGACCAGTGGTTTGACATCGTCAAATGGGTGATCTTTGCTACCATGGCAGCCGAAGAATACGGTGTGACATCTGCCAACGTTGACGATCTCAAAAGCACCAGTGAAAATCCAGAGATCAAGCGCCTGCTCGGGGTTGAAGGCGACCTGGGTCTCAAGCTGGGGTTAAGCAACGATTGGGCGTATAACGTGATCAAACAGGTGGGCAATTACGCCGAGATCTACGCACGAAGCCTGGGAGAGGAGACACCTACCTACATCCCGCGTGGATTAAACAGCCTGTACAGCGACGGTGGTATTCTATATTCACCACCCTTCCGCTAATCCAGGCAATAAATAATTCTTCAACAGTGCAGCGGAGTTGGAACTCCGCTGCACTGCACCAATAATCATTCATTCACGATTACCCTAAATGGATGCTTCGCAACCAGCCCGGAAAGACAGGTCGATACCCCTCTGGCGGGATGAACGCTATTTGCGGATATTCGGCCAGATTGTATTCCTGGTGATTCTGTTCGTATTCTTAGGCATACTGGTCCGCAATATGCTAGCCAACTTGCAGCAACAAGGGCTGAGCCTGGGCTTCGACTTCATGAAAATCACGGCAGGCTTCGACATCGGCGAGCATCTGATCCCCTATGATCGAAGCCATACTTATCTGGACGCCTTCCTGGTCGGGTTGCTCAACACCGTACTGGTCTCGATACTCGGCATTATCTTCGCAACCATCCTGGGAATCATTTTTGGTTTAGCCCGCTTGTCCAATAATATACTGGTGCAATCTCTGGCCAGGGTTTTTATTGAATTCTTACGCAATATCCCACTACTGGTGCTGCTCATATTTCTTTATATCGGGGTATTTCTACAGTTCCCCCGTATAAAGCAGGCCATCGAATTACCCGGCCCTACCCTGATCTCAAACCGTGGGATAGCTATCCCCTGGGGTATACCGACCGAGGTATATGGCACCTATCTGAGAATGTTAGCCGGTGCTGCAATACTCGCCTGCCTGGTGGGATTTGGGCTTTCCTGGTATGGTCGCCGCACCGGCCGCTCCACGTTAGCCTGGTTCTGGGGCTTCATCACCTTTTTGATCGCGGCAGCCATTGGGTGGATTGCATTGCCGATCTCTCCGCTAAGCCTCGATCAGCCAGCGGTTCAGGGACTGCGGGTTGCGGGAGGACGCTCGCTTTCTCCGGAATTCATGGCCCTCTTGTTAGGGCTGGTGGTGTATACCTCGGCATTTATTGCTGATGTAGTAAGAGCTGGAATCCAGTCTGTCTCACGCGGGCAGATTGAAGCAGCAAAATCATTAGGTCTGAGTAGTCTACGCATAATGCAGTTGGTTGTACTGCCGCAGGCGTTGCGGGTGATTGTGCCGCCGCTTACCAGCCAGTATCTCAACCTGACCAAGAACACTTCCCTTGCCGTAGCCATTGGATACCCGGAACTTTTCCACGTCTCCGGCACGGTGCTGAACCAGAGCGGGCGGGCGGTCGAAGTGATAGCACTGGTGATGGCAATCTACCTGACCATCAGCCTGATAACATCCGCGTTTATGAACTGGTACAACCGCCGTGTGCGGCTGGTGGAGCGTTGATTAATGGGGACCAACATCACCCCCCTTGCGAATCCTCTCCCCCCGCCCACTGAGCGATACAGCTTGCTGGGTTGGATGCATAAAAACCTGTTCAGCAGCTGGTACAACACCCTGCTGACCATCATCACGCTTGGCTTGATCTATGCCATTCTCAAACCAATGCTTAACTGGTTCCTTATCCAGGCTGACTGGGAAGTAATCCAGGTCAATATTCGCCTGCTTATGGTTGGACAGTACCCCCAAGAACAGATTTGGAGAATATGGCTGTGCCTGTATCTTCTCGCCGCGATTGCCGGCCTATCCTGGGGGGTGTGGGTGCGAGGCCGGTGGTTCGCCGGGCTAGTTCTACTCGCTGTGCCGGTCCTGATCAGCTTGTTCCCGGCATTCAGCAATGTGTCCCGGCAGCAACCCTTGATTCTAGACTTGATAGCCCTCACCTCATTTGGTATTGGGTGGGTGAGGGGAAAGCCGATGCGTCGTGTTGCGGTGACCCTCTGGTTGCTTTACTTCCCCCTGGTCATCCTGATTGTGCGTGGCCTGGCGTTCGCAGAAATTTGGATGCCCATCGTCAGCTCCTCCCTTTGGGGTGGTCTGCTGCTCACTTTTTTACTCACGATTGCGGGGATATCTTTTTCGTTTCCTCTGGGAGTAATGCTGGCTCTTGGGCGCCGTTCCAGCCTGCCAGCCATTCGCTGGGTGAGCATCACTTATATTGAGGTGATCCGCGGCGTTCCTCTGGTGACCATCCTGTTCATGGCCAGCGTTATGGTGCCGCTATTTTTGTCATCAGGCACCCCACCCGACCGGGTGCTGCGCGCTATGCTCGGCATCACATTATTCACTTCTGCCTACATGGCAGAGAACGTGCGTGGTGGATTGCAAGCTATCCCCCATGGTCAGTACGAGGCTGCCCAGGCTCTGGGATTGAGCGGTTTTCAGACGATGTTCTATATCATCCTGCCACAGGCTTTGCGCCTGGTTATCCCGGTGTTGCTGGGATTGTTCATCGCTCTATTTAAGGACACTTCCCTGGTCGCCACGATCGGCCTGTTAGAATTATTGGGAATTTCCAGGAGCATCCTGGCACAACCTCAATATGTTAGCTTCCAGAAAGAGGTATTTATTTTCATCTCTTTAATTTACTGGGTCGTCTGCTATTTCATGTCTTATGGCAGCCAGCGATTAGAGAAATCGTTGGGGGTAGGTGAGCGGTGATCCATCAACTTTCAACGCTGAATCACTTTGTAAATTGGAGTCGCCATGAGTGAACAAACCGGGGACAGGCATCCCATGATCGACGCAAGAGATGTCCATAAATGGTATGGGCACTTCCACGCCTTGCGCGGCATCGATATGACTGTAGAAAAGGGCGAAGTAATTGTGATCTTTGGGCCTTCGGGATCAGGCAAATCCACCTTTATCCGCACGATCAACCGCCTGGAAGAGCACCAACGTGGACAAATATTTGTCGATGGGATCGAGCTTACTCACGACATACGCAATATTGAAAAAATCCGCATGGAAACGGGGATGGTATTCCAGCAGTTCAACCTATTCCCTCATCTGACCGTCCTGCAAAACATCGCTCTGGCTCCGCTCCATGTACGCAAATGGAAAAAATCGAAAGCCGAAGAGATAGCCAGGCAGCTTCTGGAGCGTGTGGGGATCCCGGAGCAGGCGCTCAAGTATCCGGGTCAACTCTCCGGTGGCCAGCAGCAGCGCGTGGCAATTGCCCGCGCACTGGCGATGCAGCCGAAAATCATGCTGTTCGATGAGCCGACCTCTGCCCTTGATCCTGAGATGATTAAAGAAGTGCTCGATGTTATGATCGAGCTGGCGCGAAGTGGGATAACCATGCTGGTCGTAACTCACGAGATGGGCTTTGCCAGAGCAGTCGCCAGGCGTATGTTCTTCTTCGATGAGGGGTTGATTGTTGAAAGTGGAACACCCGACGAGATCTTCAAGGAACCCAAAGAAGACCGGACGAAGCTTTTCTTATCCCAGGTCTTGAGTCATTAATTCAGGCGGTTCTGTGCTTATTGGGTGAACTCTCCAACCCACTCGTCATTCAAATGGACTGTGTAACTACCATCAGGGTAGCTCCCAAGGGGGATTTTTTCTTCGAATGCCTGGATCACCTGAGCGCAAATCAGGTTTGGATCGACCAGTGAGTACAGTTCAACCTTAATGATATTCTCATGGTCAGGCCCTCGAACACTGGCGCGTAATTGATGGCATGGGGTGGGTAAAGTCCCTTCTACGGCAAGGTCAATCTGCAGCGGGTAGCTCTCCATAATGAGCATTTCGCTGGAGCTGACGGTCACTTCACCTCGCACCATCTTATCTTCCTCAGGCAACGGATCGAGGGGAGATCCAGGCGCTTCGTTTCCGGATGCCGGCGTCTCGTTTGATACCGCGTCGGAAAGACCTGCACAGGCAGCCAGCGTAAACCCTACCAAAATTACGGGTAGCATCGATTTAATATTCATATCGCCTCCAGTGTATAAACCTATAAATATATGACGATCACCGGAGGAAAGATGTTCCTGACCTGTGCATCATCCCTTGATCACCGCTACGGGCACAAGGCGAGCAACTTTGCGCGCGATACCTGCCCCACAGACTGTTTGCACCACGTCATCCACATCCTTATAGGCTTCAGGTGCTTCTTCTGCCAATCCAGCCATCGACCCAGCTTTCACATGGATGCCTTTCGCCTCCAGGGATGCACGCAGGTCTTCACCCCATATCTTCTTCTTCGCCTGGGCGCGGCTCATCACCCGGCCAGCGCCATGACAGGACGAACCAAACGAACGCGCCATGCTGGTCTCGGTCCCGACCAACACCCAGGATGCCGTTCCCATGCTGCCCGGAACAAGCACCGGCTGGCCGATTTTGCGGTATTCTGGCGGCAGACCCTCGAACCCTGGCCCGAAAGCGCGCGTTGCTCCTTTACGATGCACGCAGACTTTGATCTCCTCGCCTTCCACCAGGTGCGTCTCAATCTTTCCCATGTTATGGGCAATGTCGTAGACCTGGAAAAGTTGCCAGTGTTGCACTTTCCCACCCAGAACTTCTTCAAATGCCTTGCGAGCGAAATAAGCTAACACCTGGCGGTTGGCGAATGCGTAGTTGGCCGCGCTGCGCATGGCTGCGAGGTAATTTTGCCCTTCTGGGGAAGATAGCGGAGCGCACGCCAGCTCCCGGTCTGGAAGCTGAATATGATAGCGGTGGATAGCTCTTTGGAACTCCTGCACGTAATCCGTACAGATCTGGTGGCCAAAACCGCGCGAACCGCAATGGATTTGAACTGCAATATTCCCCTCTTGCAGACCCATTGCCTGAGCAGCCTGTGCATCATAGATATGTTCGATCAGATCGACTTCTATGAAATGGTTACCAGCCCCCAGCGTGCCAATCTGCGCCCGGCCGCGCTCCCTGGCACGCTTGCTCACCTTGGCCGGGTCAGCTCCCTCCAGGCGGCCGTTCTCCTCGGTCCTCCGCAAATCAGCTTCTGTCGCGTAACCCTGTTTGAGCGCCCAATTGCTCCCCTCCCGGCACACCTGGGCCAACTCTGCGTCTGTCACCCGCACATGACCCTTGGTACCCACCCCACTCGGGCAATAATGATTTAATGCGGAGGCCAGCGCGGCGAGATGTTCCTGCACTTCATCGTAGAAGATTTGAGAGGCAAGCAAGCGGACTCCACAATTGATGTCATAACCGATGCCCCCCGGTGAAATAACACCCTCGGGGTAGCGGGTCGCGGCTACCCCACCAATAGGAAAGCCATATCCCTGGTGCATATCCGGCATGACTAAAACATGTCCCACCAGCCCTGGCAGGGTAGCCGTGTTGACAGCCTGCTCCAGGGAGCGATCATCCATCACAGCTTCAAGCAGCTTGCGCGTGGCAAATATGCGCACCGGGACCCGCATATCCTCCCGGAAAGACCTGGGGATCTCCCACTCATAGTCACTGATTTTATTCAAATCGTGCAGTCCTATCATCGGAACACCTCCTGATCCATACCAGTACACCCTTCAGAAGTATCGCCCCCAGCGAAATCAACATAGCGGTCAGACATCAAATACCACCGACGCCTCGATCCCGCGTTCGGTCTTGCGCACCGTGAGATTATGAAACGTGACCGCTTTGATCTCTTTATCAATCTGGTACAACGCCGAGCCGGAAAGCTCAGCGTCCAGTTGATATCCCTCAACCTTGATCTGAAAACCATCGAATCCCAATCCTTCCATCTCGCCAAAATATCGGAGTTCCTCCAGAAAGCTCACCAGCAAACTCTCTTCATCCTGCCCCGAGAGCTGAACTGTCCGTTTAATCCGTGGTTTTTCTGCCAGGTGAGCCCCAGCCAGCCCATACATACCTAGCGCCGCCTGTTCCAGTAAACCCGGAAAGTCAGGAGCCCAAACCTGCATCTCCCAATCGGCGGTATGTTCTATCTCGCGAAAACCGGCAGATGGCTGCTTCATAGTAATTCCATTATCTCCATCGATGAGGGCTTTTTATTATATCCTATGCTTGCCTAATCCCGATTCTTCACCGTATAATAGCCTCACCATTTCGGGGTATCCGCAATGCACCTAATTAAAGACAAGCTTTCCCAACTGGAATCCCGTTTGCAAGCCTTGATTGAAGGCAATTCGTCAAGGATGTTTCCAGGCACGGTTAAAAACAGTGATTTAAGTCAGGGACTCACCGAAGCATTGCGCAGGGGCGTCAGGACCTTGCCCGATGGTCAGCGAATTGCCCCAAACCTGTATACGTTGTTGATACATCCCTCCACTGGTAAAGAATTGGTAGCCAATATGGATCAGCTTGAAACGCTGGCGCAAAACATCCAGCAAGCCGGTAACGAGAACGACCTGACCTTCCTGTGCCCCCCAGTTGTCCGCGTCACCCTGGATCCTGAGCAATTTCCCCAGAATATCCACGTTATCGCCCAGATCAGCATCGAAAACCTGGCTGAAACCAGCGATTTCGTGGTCGATGAGGTGCCAGCCAGCCACACCATCCCTCAGAACGCATTTTTAATCGTGGATGGGATCCATGTATTCTCTCTGGGGCTTTCCACGGTGAACATCGGTCGTCGCTCCGATAACCATCTGGTTATCGATGATGGGCGGGTTTCACGAGTTCACGCCCAATTAAGGATGATCAAAGGCCGCTATATTATCTTCGATCTTGACTCGACTGGCGGGACCTTTGTCAATGATCAGCGCATCCAGCAATGTATACTCTTCCCCGGTGATGTCATCTCCCTGGCTGGCGTGCCATTGGTCTTTGGGCAGGAGGAAACCCGGCTTGGAGAGACGGAGAAGCTGGAGCCCTCTTGATATGCCAATTGAACAGTCGATGAGCGCAATACTCCTTCTCGTTTTGAGAGCGGTTCTGGCTCTCGCCCTATACTTGTTTATTGGTTGGGCTTTATGGTTAATATGGCGCGAATTAAAGATGCATTCGGTTTTGCTGGCGTCACGCCAACCGCCTCCATTGACCCTGACGATAGAAAGCGAGGAGGCGATTACACCCCTGCGCTTCACAACTCCGGTGATCACCATTGGCCGTGATCCAGCCAGCGATTATGTACTGGACGATATCGCGGTCTCTGCACAACACGCTCGCCTCTCCTACCGCCAGGGCCAGTGGTGGTTGGAAGATTTGCATTCGACCAATGGCACATTCTTGAACCAGCAGCCGGTGCTGGAGCCCATCGTGGTGACCAGCGGAGACCGGTTGCGCTGCGGTCAAGCAATTCTGAATATTCTGTTAGGAGGCTCAACCAACGGGTGAGCAATGCCGGTCCGTGCCATCCTCAGAAGCGAATGAGACGTCTCTGGCTTAGGACGTTCGCTTGCGGGCACCGTCCAGTCATGTATAACAACATCACTCGAATCCAGACCTTTACTAGGAGTCAACTCATGCGGCAAACACCAACTATTGGGATCATCGGTGGATCGGGGCTGTATCTTATGAGCGGGCTGGTGGATATCCAGCAGCTCGATATTGACACACCCTTCGGAAAGCCAAGCGCCCCAATCATCACAGGAACGCTGGATGGGGTAGACCTGGCATTCCTCGCCCGGCATGGAATTGGGCATCACATCTCACCTTCCGAAATCCCCTTCCGCGCCAATATCTACGCTTTAAAATCCATTGGTGTTGAGCGCATCGTCAGCATCAGCGCCTGTGGTTCGTTGCGGGAAGATTATGCTCCGGGTGAGATCGTTATTCCGGACCAGCTTTTCGATTTCACCCGATGCAGGCAGCGAACCTTTTTTGAGGATGGTCTGGTAGTACACATCAGCGTCGCCGATCCATTCTGCTTGGAGCTTTCTCAACATATCTATCAGGCTGTGCAATCCACCGGAGGAATTGGTCACTACGGAGGCGCCTTCATTACCATCGAAGGGCCGCGCTTCTCTACCAAAGCCGAATCCAATACCTTCCGCGCCTGGGGAATGTCGATTATCGGGATGACTACTTCACCGGAAGCATACCTGGCGCGTGAGGCTGAGATGTGTTACGGCGTTATGGCGCATGTCACCGATTACGATGTCTGGCACACCAGCGAAGAACCGGTCAGCGTAGAAATGGTAATCGAGATTCTAAATCGCAACACACACCTGGCGCAGGAAGCCCTCACCCACCTGGTGAGGGCGCTCCCAGAGGAGCGAAGCTGTAACTGCTCAAACGCATTGGCAAGCGCCCTGATAACCCAACCTGAGCGGATCCCCGCCGAGACACGGCAGCGACTCTCGATATTGGTCGACAAATACGTGAAATAAACCAGCTTCAGTCGTAATCCAGGCTCTCACCTGCACCCCTTTCTCCTAATCACAGGTATTTCTCTCTCCACAAAAGCATCGTGCACAAATCTATCCCCCAGAATGAGCATATCCAATACCGGCTGATCACCTTGGCGGCGATATTTCTATTCCTGTACGCGCTCACCCTGTCCCTTTCGCCAGCGGGGCGAGCCCGTTCGTGGGAGGTGGAATATCGCTGGTCTCATTGGATTGGTTATCTGGTGTGGCTCATAGGGATACTCATTGCCAATCGATTCTCTGCTCGCTACCTGCCTGAACGTGATCCCTTCCTGTTACCGATCGCCGCTTTACTTAGCGGTTGGGGATTAATGACCATCTGGCGCCTCTTTCCCGCATTTGGATACCGCCAGATCATCTGGTCAGCTGTCGCTATGGGGGTCTTCACCATCGGTTTACGTTTGCCAAGCAACCTGGATTTCTTGCGCCGTTACAAATACATCTGGCTAGTCAGCGGCCTGGCGCTGACTGCGCTGACACTCATCTTCGGAACCAACCCTCTCGGCCTGGGTCCCCGAATGTGGCTGGGTTGCTGCGGTGTTTATTTCCAACCCTCCGAACCGCTTAAATTACTGCTGATCATTTACTTATCTGCATACCTGGCAGAGCGCCTGCCACACCTGGATCACACCGGTGCTCAGATGACGAACCGTGGGCAATTGCTCTCACTTCTCGCCCCAACACTCCTGATGACTGGCTTAACGCTGGTACTGCTGATTGTTCAGAGAGATTTAGGGACAGCATCGATTTTCCTGTATCTCTATACATCCATTGTCTACGTCGCATCGGGTCGTAAGGAGATTGTTTGGGCAGGAGTGGGAACACTCATCTTATCGGGAATTATCGGTTATGCACTTTTCGACGTGGTCCGCCTGAGGGGGGACGCATGGCTGAACCCATGGCTCGATCCCAGCGGCCGGTCATACCAGATCGTCCAATCTTTATTGGCGGTTACCAACGGTGGGATATTTGGGCGAGGTGCCGGGTTGGGCAACCCTGGTTTGGTACCCATCCCGCACTCTGATTTTATCTTTCCATCTATTGCGGAAGAGAGTGGCCTGATCGGGGGGTTGGGATTAATCTTGTTGATCGGCCTGGTCTTGGCGCGTGGGATGCGCATCGCGCTGTATACAGACAATCCATTCCATAGCTACCTGGCTGCTGGTTTGACGGCTTTTCTGGTGGGACAGAGCCTGCTGATTATCGGAGGTAACCTGCGCCTGCTCCCACTCACTGGCGTGACTTTACCTTTCGTATCTTATGGCGGCTCTTCGCTCGTCACCTCCTGGTTATGTATTCTCCTCTTGATGCATATCAGCAATGTGGAGCAAGCAGGCCATCCGCTCGTCGTTCCCAAGCTGAAACCTCACTTACACCTGGCTGCGTTTTTATTGGCCGGCCTGGCAGGGGTCTCCCTGGTGTTAGGATGGTGGGCATTCTATCGCGGCCCGGCTCTACTCAACCGCACAGATAACCCCAGGCGCTCGATTTCCGACCGCTTCGTGCCCCGTGGCGCGATCCTGGATCGGAATAACCAACCGATCGCCGCTACCTCGGGATCTCCGGGTGATCTTACCCGCCATCTTTTATACCCTCCCTTGAGTCCGATCATTGGATATGTAGATCCGGTTTATGGGCAATCGGGACTGGAGGATAGCCTGGATGCATATCTGCGCGGCTTACGTGGCAATCCTCAGCTTTCAATCTGGTGGAATCACCTGCTATATGGGCAACCCCCACCCGGTTTGGATGTGCGCTTGACTCTGGATATGGATTTACAGCGTGCGGCAGACCAGGCATTGGCTGGACATCAAGGAGCGGTCGTACTCGTTGATGCAAAGAAAGGTGAAATCCTGGCAATGGGCTCAAGCCCTGGTTTTGATGCCAATCAGCTCGCGATTCAATGGGACACGCTCGTTAATGATCCAAGCTCACCCTTATTGAACCGCACCACCATGGGCTATTATTCAATAGGCAACTTGCTGGATGGTTTATTGCCTGATGGCAAGCCATTACCCGAGCTGTTTACCGATCCACAGATTCGGCTGCCTGCTGGGGAGTCCGTGGCAGTCGATGCTTCTAAGTCCAGTCCATTACAGCTATCCCTGCTGGCTGCAGCATTGAGCAATGGAGGGATTCGGCCAGCACCGGTGCTGGTTCAAGCAGTGAATACACCTCTTGCTGGATGGGTGCTCTTGCCCGCCCTGGAAGAAATCCAAATGTTTACCTCTGAAGAAAACGCTATTAAAGTGATCGACTCGTTAAAGCTAACCGATTTACCCATCTGGCAAAAGGTAGCAGTGGCTGCTCCGATCGATAGCCCCCCGGTGACCTGGTATCTCGGGGGATCACTTCTTGGTAGTACTGGGAGCCAACTGGCCATAGCCGTCTTATTGGAGGAAGCTAATCCCACACTTGCTGAAGAGATTGGGCAGAGCGTTCTCTTATCTGCTGGAAAGTAATCGCCCTCGCACCCTCACATGGAGAGGGTTGCTGGGATTAGAGCGGGTGCTATTCTCAATCAATCACGCGCAGAAATCTTCGTTTACCGACCTGTAACACGCCGGGATGAGGAAAGGCGAGATTAGCCTCTATGAGTGTTTCCCCGTCTAGGCGGACACCTTTCTGTTCGATCATCCGCCGGCCTTCCCCCTTACTGGGAACGAGTTTTCCAGCCAGCATTACATCTAACACGGTTTGTCCGGCTAACAGGCGGTATTCCGGCATTTCTTCAGGCATGTCCCTTTGCTGGAAGACCCTCACAAACGCTTCTTCCGCCTTTAGAGCTGCCTCTTCGCTGTGAAAGATGGCGACAATCTCCCTCGCCAGCGTCATTTTGACATCTCGCGGGTGGAGACGCCCTTCGTCCAGGCCAGCTTCAAGCTCAGCGATCTCTGCAAGCGTCCAACGTGTGACCAGTTGCGCATACTGGTTCATCGCCTGATCCGGCAGGCTCATTACCTTCCCGTACATATCGGCAGGCGGGGCCAGGATCGGGATGTGGTTGCCAAGCGACTTGCTCATACGGATCACCCCATCTGTCCCTGGAAGGATGCCCATGATGATCGCAATATTCGGCTTCTCCCCGAGATGAGTCATAATTTTACGAGCAGCCGTAACGATATTGAACAACTGGTCCGTGCCCCCTACCTGAATGTCGGCGCGCAAGGCATAAGCATCATAGCCTTGCATGATGGCATAAAATGTCTCGTGGAGATAAACTGCATCCCCATTCTCCCAGCGTATTTTGAAGTTTTCACGCGTCAGGAATTGCTGGATTGTAAAGTTGGATGCCAGCTTAATCAGATCGGCAAAATCCAAGCGTGATAACCATTCCGCGTTGTAACGAACGATGGTTTTATCACGGTCCAGCACTTTATAAGCCTGTTCTGCATAAGTGCGTGCGTTCAACTCGACCTGTTCAGGACTCAACTGGGGACGAAGAACATCTTTGTCAGACGGATCACCGATCAGGGATGTATAGGTACCGATCAGAAAGGTCACTTCGTGTCCCAACTCCTGAAATTGGCGGAGTTTGCGCATTGTTATGGTATGTCCCAAATGCAAATCGGTAGTTCTCGGATCATAACCACAATACACGCGCAAAGGACGACCTTCTCGTCTGGCTTGAAGCAACCGCTGGTGCAGCTCGCTTGCCATGGCATTCTTCAGATCATCATCGCCATACTCAGTACCATGCATCAGGTATCGCACCTGGTCTTCAACCGACATCTCCATCCTTCGCTCCTTAGAAGTAATTTTTCCCTCTCCCAACAGTTTTAGCCTGAAATACGGCTATCCCAATATGCGGCGTAGCAACAATAAAACGCGCCCTCTGCGGTGAGGGCGCGGTAGACTCACCCCAGGCAGCGATTCATTTGCGAGCATAATAATACCCTTCCCCGGGGCGGTCAATAATTTCTAGAGCACTCCTCAAGACAATCTCTCTCAGGATTTCATCGCCCTCAGTAAACCCAAAATAACCTTTCAGCTCACCCTGGATTTTAACCTCGCTCGAGGTGCGAAATGCAAAATACACTCTCTCACCGTACACTTGTACTTTTTTCCCCCACTGGCTTGGGGTAACGCGGACTTCTTTTACTTCCATCCAAAGTGCGCGCACATTCCGCAATCCATTGCGAAACTCAATGGCATCCTCATCGAGAGCGAGCGACGTGTGCCGATCCATCCAATTTCCCAGACTGATTGCACAGCCAGAAAACACAATAAATGCAGCTAAAAAAGGGATCGCTGTCGTTATACTTCGATCTGATAAATAGAGGATCAACCAGCCGATACCCACCAACAAAGCCGTTCCCCAGGCAATCATCTCTCCTTTGCGTGAGATCAGTTCTGGATGGTATTCTCGCACTTCTTGCCTGCCGATCATGGGGGAAATTATACCACTGGCAAAAAGCTCATCTGGACAATAAGAATATCATCCCATGCTATAATTCCATAAATTTGGGGAGGCGCTATGTACGCCCCTGTATTGGTGCTGAACGCTAATTTTGAGCCACTCAACGTTTGTACGACCCGCAGAGCGATCAATTTGATCTTGAGCGGGAAAGCTGATCTGGTGATGAACGGGCGCGGCTGGATTAAAACCGTTTCCCTATCCTACCCGCGCCCTTCGATCATCCGGTTGGAGAAAATGATCAAACGCCCCCGTCCACGCATCCGTCTCACGAAGCGGGAAATATTACGGCGAGACGAATTTACCTGCCAGTACTGTGGAAACCATATCTCCAACTTGACGATCGACCATATCGTCCCACGGCGCTTGGGTGGGATACACACCTGGGATAACCTGGTGGCTGCCTGCCCGCCATGCAATCACCGTAAAGGGGGACGCACGCTCGAACAAGTACAGATGAGGCTGCTGCGCTACCCAGCCGAGCCACCAACATCTGCCCAATATCTATTTTCTCGACACATCATCGAAAATCAGGAATGGATCCCCTTCATTGAAGGGTGGTAGCCGCAACGCCTAATATTCCAACTTCATGAAATCCTGGGCTAAAGCAACCGGGTTATTGTAAGTCGACCTGGCCTCATCTATTAGAGATTGCCCCTCTACTCCCTTGGTTGGATAGTGGATCAGGTATAACGATTTCGCCTGGGCATTGCTGGCGATTCTCCCGGCTTGGGCTGCGGACGTATGGCCTAGAGTTCCACCAGATGCTTCATGAATCAAGGTATCCACTCCCATCCCTAGCCGTTCAACCTCTGGGCACGGCTCTGTATCGCATGAGTATGCCAGCGATTTCCCTGTCTGTAAAAACTCGATCCTTAATCCAATCGTCGGAATCAAGTGGTGCACCGGCGAGGAAAAAATCCGAAACTCTTTACTCTCGAGCAATTGCACTTTTTCCTCTTCAGGCAAATTGTGGAAATGCACCGGAAAGAAATTCGGCCAAGTCGCCCAATCATAATATTCCATCATTTTTTCAAGGCGCTCTAACGTATATCGCAAGCCATAGATATTAAGTGCTTGCCGGCGACCTAATAACCACATGTTCATCAACAGTGAAGGTACTCCTGAGACATGATCCGGATGAAAGTGTGTCACGATCAGGTCTGTCAAATCATTATGATCCACTCCAGCCCTCTTTAGACGCAAGATCGAGTTGCTAACGCTGTCAATAAGAATCGTCTGCTCTTGTCCAGTCACGACCATGTGTGTGTTCTCATGCTCCTCATCCGGGATAGCACTAGAGGTTCCTAAGAAGATTAATGCCGGCACAATCGCATCCTCCAACCTGAGAGTCACCCACCAAGAAGCCAGATGGCTACCCGTGGAGTTACAAATATTTCCAAGAAAGCCGCGCCGAGAAAAAGAGGCACAACCAGCCCCACCACAATTTTTGCCCAATCCGCCAGGGCAGCCAGCCAGGATTCACCAATCGTCTTCCCGTATGCCGGAGCAGCCATGGCAGCCCCTAAACGTAATATGGCAGCTCCGGTTAATAGAATAGCAGGGATCTCCAGCACCCCGTGTGGCAGCACCAATGCAGTGAAAAATGTGAGCGGGGGTAATCCAGTCGCTGCCATGGTCTCTGCTAAATATCCGATAATTGTAATCGGTAACATCATAATCAGGATACCCAGGACACCAAAAGAGAATAAACCCAGCAATGTTGCCAGGGCGATTGCTCTTAAATTATGCAAGAAAACGGTGCCTGCCCCACCCACAGAAAAGAAGCGGATCGAATCCAATCCTTGAATTAAACTTTGATCAGGATTGCGCACGCTAAGATACTCCACCGGCAATACAAAGACCTGCGCCTGCTGACTGCCAATCCAATATGCTGCGATCGATACCAACACCATAATGAGGATCGGGGTTCGTAGCCGTATGAATGCGCCACGTACTTCCATCCGATACCACTGGAACAAACCGCGCGATCCCCCGATAAACGCATCCTTGAACTGGTGATAAATCCAACCAATGTTCAACGCATCTATTTCTTTTCCCAACAATTCTTCCCGGTTGAAATGAGCCAGGCCGGTGCGGATCAGTAAACCAGCGATGAATACCTGCCCAAGGATAATCCACCATAAGGCATCGTAACTCGCCCAGAACATAATGATTGCCTCGGCTTGAATCAACAATGCCATTGGGATGATGATGAAGGATGCCAACAGGTTTGCAGACCTGACCGATGTCGCCTGTGAGGAGACGACAATCGCCCCACTCACCATCAATAAAGCCTGAACCAACGTCAATATTAGCACCTGGACGAAGAGCACCGCAGGGGGTTTCCAATCAACTTGATAGTACACACCAATTAAATAGACAGTGATCCCGAGATAGCTGGCAATAAGGGGGGGCACCAGGGCAGCCAATAATTTCCCCGAGAAAATCTGCCAGTCTTGTAGCGGGGTGTTTAAGAGCGGCTCGATACTACGACGCTCTTTCTCACCGACGAAGCTCTCCAATGCTATCACCAACGACACCGAGATGGGGAAAAAGCCGACGATCAGTAGTAAAAAGGGTATTAATCGGTCTCCGACAATCGGCGCACCGTATCGCTCAACGAATTCAACCGCCCGCCGGGCTGTAAAATTCATCAACGCTGGAAAAAAGACGGTTAAGACGATGATCGGGAAGATAATGCGCCAGTCTCGAAACTGATCGCGCACTTCTCGCCGGGTGATGATTAGAGCGCCGCCAACTTGCTTGCTGATCGATGCGAACATGGAGACCTTTATTCCTGCGGTGCGCTGATGGCGTTAATGTAGACCTGTTCCACACTCCGGGGAATCTCGTATAAACCCAGCACTGGCAGACCCTGGTCTAAAAGGGACTTCAAGATAAGCGGGTTTGCTTCCACAGGAGAATTTGTCTGGAAACGGAACCAATCCTGGCCCATAGAACATAGCCTGGCTGACGCTGGCAGGTTGATCGGTTGACCGTTGAGAGTGGCACCGAAACGCACTTCATATTCTGCAGGACCTAAATATTGCTTTTTCAATGCTTCTGGTGTGCCGCTGGCAATGATCTTGCCCTGGCGGATAATAGCGATCTGGTCTGCTAGATCCTCGGCTTCTGCAAGGTTATGAGTGCAAATCACGATGGCGCGGCTGGCGGAGCGCAGGTCCCGGATTGAGTTCCTCACCAGGTGCGAGCTTTCAGGGTCCATCGCCGAAGTTGGCTCATCCAATAAGAGGATAGGAGGATTGTGCAGGAGAGCGCGCGCCAGAGCTAGCTTCTGTCTCATCCCTTTAGAATATTCTGCGATTCTGCGGGCTCCGGAATCGAATAACCCAAACTCCTGGAGTAATTGCTGGCTGCGCGCCCGGCGCGTTTCAAGGTCGAGATCATAGGCTTTTCCGAAGAAATCCAGGTATTCCATTGCTGGCATGCGGTTATAAAGCCCGTGATGTTCAGTAAGAATGCCAACCGAAGCCCTCACTTTTGCAGGCTCTTCCACCACATCGTACCCTGCCACGAATGCCTGCCCGCGGGTTGGTCTAAGGATCGAGGTGAGCATGCGGACAGTGGTGGTCTTACCTGCGCCATTCGGTCCCAGCAAAGCGAGCACCTGCCCTGCCTCAACTCGCAGGTTGATCCCATCGACTGCCCAAAAATTATCGAATCGCTTGGCGAGATCCCGGGTTTCAATCATATTGCTTGCAAACGCTTATGCAGTAGCCCAATCCTAATCGATATCGAGGTTTCTCGCCAATAAGACAACGGTCATATCGTGGCTCTCTTGCGGTGCCGCAGGATAAGCGCCGCTAGAGAGATCAGCGCAACAGCCAGCATAAATATCTGGTTGGCGTTGATACTACCAATGCGGGCGGCATCCAGCCTTAAATACTCCAATATAAAACGACCAAGCGGGTAGATAACTAGGTAGATCAGAAACAGATCACCCGGGATAAGCCTGTCAGCATATCGTCTCCCGACCACCAGTAATATGAGAAAGTTAACAAAATTCCATATGGATTCGTATAAGAACAAGGGATGGTAATACGCCTGTTCTTCGTATCCCTTCAACCGGTTCTTCGGATCGATGAATATCCTCCACGGAAGGTTAGTCGGATAACCATATAATTCCTGGTTAACATAATTGCCCCATCTGCCTATTGCCTGACCCAAAGCCAATGCAGGGGCGGCAATATCCACCCATTCTACGAATACCAAACCTTTGCGCCGGCAGAATATAAACAAAGCCAGGACCCCGCCAATCACTGCTCCAGGGATCCCCAACCCTCCATGCCAGATAGATAATAGGTCGAGTGGATGCGTAAGATAAAACTGCGTGGTCAAACCACGAGCGGCATCTGCGGAAGAGGGGAGAAATACGTGCCAGAGGCGGGCTCCGAGGATGCCCCCGACCAACACCCAGATCAGCGCATCCCAGACATATTCCGAGTTTTTCCCTCTCCGGCGTGCTTCGCGTTCAGCAACAAACGCTGCCGCCACTGCCCCCAGCATCAATATAATCCCATAAAAACGAATAAAAAATGGCCCAAGCTGAAATCCTACCGGCATCGATTCACCTTCTCAATCAAGATTTTGGCTGATGCGCCTTTTTCCGCACATCCAGGATTCTTTGCAGCGCAGTGATGTTGGCAAATATTGCCAGGATCCAAAGTGCTATCACCGGCTGGTTGATGACCAGAAGCGGAGCTAATACAATGTAACGCTCAAAGCGGGTCAAGACGCCGATCTTCGTATCAATACCGATGGATTGCGCCCGGGCGCGTGTATAGGATACTAATACAGACCCTGTGGCAGCCAGGTAGGCCAGCACCGCAGGCAGGTAATCGCCGGCTTGCATAAAATAGAAGAGCAAACCTCCAAAAATAACCAGCTCGGAATAGCGATCTGTCACGGAATCGACGAATCCTCCAAACTCTGTTGGCTCGCCTCTCAAGCGGGCCATGGTACCATCCAGAGCATCGATAGGGCCCATCGCAAATATCAGCAGTCCACCTACCGTCATCTGCCCCTTGGCTAGAAAATAAGCCCCGATGGTGTTCCCGACAAGACCGACAATCGTGAGCGTATTGGGCATCAAACCTATGCGATTAAGAAATCCTGCGATCGGATCCAGTAAAAACTTGAAGCGCCTGCGCATCTGTTCAGTCAAAGTTAAGCTTTTTGGTGTATCTTTTGTCTGTTCCACTGGTTAGCTTTCTCCACAAATCAATAAAATCAAGCTATGCTATCAATATCGCCAGGGTCTGTCAAGCGATTCTCAGCGATAGGATCTTATTGGCCATCTTCTGCATTGACCAGCACTTCGCGTTCCCTTCCCCCACCCTGGGCTGGACCCACAATGCCCAATTGCTCCAGCTCATCAATCAACCGGGCAGCGCGGGGATAGCCAATATGCAGGCGGCGTTGCAATAGCGAAGCGCTGGCACGCTGGGATTCTTTGACAACATCAATCGCCTTTTCAAGCAAACCATCCCGATCCGCCAAAACCGACTCTTGTTTCAGCATCTCCTCCCAGGGCGGCAACCCGCCTTCTGCTTGCGGTGCAGCATTCTGCCAGAATGTGATCACTCGCTCCACTTCTTGATCGCTGACCATCACGCCTTGGGTTCGCACCGCACTGGATGACTCGGGGGGTAAGAAAAGCATATCGCCGTGTCCCAGAAGTGTTTCTGCGCCAGTTGTATCCAGGATCACTCGCGAATCCACCGACGATGCAACGGCAAATGAAATCCGCGCCGGAAAGTTCGCCTTGATCAACCCGGTGACGACATCTGTGCTGGGGCGCTGGGTAGCCAGAACCAGGTGAATGCCGGTCGCACGGGCCATCTGCGCCAGGCGCACCAGGGCTGGTTCAGTCTGTTCTGGCGCTGACATCATCAGATCTGCCAGCTCGTCAATCAGAACGACAATATGGGGTAGTGGTTCTTCCCCTTTACGGCGACGGACTTTCCGGTTATAGCTGTCCAGATTGCGCGAGTGGGTGACTTCCAGCAAGCGATATCGGCGGTCCATCTCAGCAACTGTCCAACGTAACACGCCCAGGATGCGTGGTAAATCGGTCTCTACCCTACCGTAAAGATGTGGAAGCCCATTGAAACGCACCAGTTCTACCATTTTTGGATCGACCAGAACCAGGCGCAGATCGTGGGGAGTGTTGTTCATTACCAGGCAGGTGGTGAGAGCAGCAATGCACACAGACTTTCCCGATCCGGTGGTACCTGCGATCAGCAGGTGAGGCATGCGTGAGAGATCAGCGACCACTGCCTGCCCAGACACATCTCTTCCAAGAGCAATCGCCAGGGGGGAGCTGGTCTTGTAAAATATCTCGGTTTCTAAGATTGGGCGCAAACGGACAACAGTTGAGCGAGCGTTTGGCACCTCAATCCCCACGTACGGCCGGCCCGGCACCGGGGCTTCGATCCGCAGGCGCTCGGCAGAGAGTGCTAATGCCAGGTCACGACTGAGCGCTGATATCTGTGACACCCGGACTTTCTGCCGTCCGGCCTCGCTTTCGCCGTTGGCACTCGTCTTATCAACAAAACCTGGTTCTACTGCAAATTGTGTCACTGTTGGACCTACCCGGAAACCAACCACCTTGGCTGGTATGCCGAATTCTGCCAGGGTTT
>Ga0154772_1050_pt8 | contig 20701 bp, 19 predicted proteins | sample Rifle2008BG16ft_FD_105780 | JGI IMG/M metagenome (GOLD analysis project Ga0154772, IMG submission 105780) | Chloroflexi bacterium RBG_16_52_11
TATATTCACCGGGGTAAGGAAGTACTGCGCGATCTGGTCACTATCCAGCGAGATGAGTTCTATCGCTGGCTACCCTCTGCCCGTGAACTCCCCACAACAGCCAGCCCAGGTCCTGGGGATTATTTGAAGACATACGAACAAGCTGTCGAAGCGATGGGAGCAAATATCCTGGTGAGCATCCATATGACCTCAAAAGGGAGCGGCGCTTTCCAGGCTGCCAAAGCTGCCCAATCCATCGCTTCGGAAACCATGCCAGAGGTTCATATCGAGGTGATCGATACCCTCAACGCGTCCATGTGCCATGGGTGGATGGTTATCGAAGCGGCGCGTGCCGCGTTGAATGGGCTAACCCTCGCAGAGATAGTCGCTCTTATCACGCGTATGATTTCCGTAACACAGATGATTCTGACCGCGGATACCTTGAGATACTTGTACATGGGTGGTCGGATTGGCAAAGCCAAGCAATTGGTTGGGTCGCTTCTAAACATCAAACCGTTAATTAGCATGCAAGAAGGGACCATTGTCCCCCTTGGACAGGCGCGCAGCCGGCACCGCGCATACCAGATGATGGTGGAAAAAATTGAAGAGACAGTAGGTTACCTGGGGAAGATTAAGATCGCTTATGTTCACGCGGCTGCGCCCGAGGAGATTGAGAAGATTAAAACCCTGGTGGAGGCTCGCTTGACTTGTGTCGAGTCACTCATTGCTGAGCTCTCACCTGCCTTGGGAGTCCACACCGGGCCAGGCACAGCTGGACTTTGCTATTTCCCAGTATCAGCCTTAGAAACCTGAGATCGATAAGGATCAGGCACCGTATTTATTTAGCCGCAAGGCATGAGCCAGTGCCAACGGCATTGTATCCATGGATGAGCATGTGCCGAATCCCCCTCTAGCACAGCTACGCTCACCAAAACTCGTCTGGTCGTCCGCACGGGCAGTTTCTGGCGCCCATAGCAGGAATGGGATCGGATGCCAGGAATGGGTTCGCAGGCGAGCGGGCGTTGAGTGATCACCCGTGATAATCAGCACATCCGGATTTAACTGAAGGACTTGGGGAAGAGCGACATCAACCGTCTCGATAAACGCAGCCTTTCCCGCAAAATCCCCATCCTCACCTTTGCTATCTGTCTTCTTGATATGGACAAAGAAGAAATCGAAGTCGTTCCACACGCCAGCCAGTGCTTTGAATTCATCTTCTGGGGTCTCACCCATGACCTCGATGATCTCCATCCCCACCAGTTGTGAGACTCCCCGGTACATCGGATATACTGCAACACATGCAGCTCGCAAACCGTAAACCTCTGCATAAGATGCCAAACCGGGATGGGTGGCAAAGCCCCGCAGGGTAAGCCCATTTGCCTTGGGCTCATTGGCAATGATTGAGCTCGCCAGAGAGATCCATTGATTATAGAGCTCGGCAGCCCGACCTGATTGCGGTGTACGTGCACTGGCTTTGAGAGGCTTAAAGCCGGTTTGCTGGGGATCGGTATCGTCGATATCCGGTTCCAAACCTTCGCCGCGCATCACCACCGCAAAGCGATATTCTTTGACGTGACGAACTTCGGTTTCTACTCCAGGCAGCTTTACGGTTTTTAGCTTTTCAACAACTTGTATGGCTTCTTGGCTGGGGATTCTACCCGCGCGACGATCGACAATTATGCCCTCGATGTTTAACGTGCAGAAGTTGCCTCGTGCGGCTACATCTCCCTTACTGACTTTCATCCCTACTCCAACCGCTTCCAACGTGCCCCGCCCGATATCGTATTGCAGCGGATCATATCCAAATAAGGCAAGATGGGCCGGCCCAGAACCAGGTGTAATCCCTGGACGTATCGGGATCACCTGCCCCAGTGTGCCTTCAGTAGCCAGGCGGTCCATGTTGGGTGTATTTGCTGCTTCGAGCTCAGTGGGACCGCCGAGCTCTATCGGCAGGCCCCCCAGGCCATCCATCACCATCAGCACGATCTTGCTAACGGATTGACGCAATAAGGGTTTAATGTAATCCATTGACATATTTTGTGTAACCCTTTCACAGACAAGAAGCGTCTCCCCCGTAGGCACATCGCACACACGCAGGGAGACGACCATCAATTAGATCGGTGGTACAGGCTAACGGATAGCGACTTCAGTGTCCTTATCGAAGATGTGAATATTATCCATATTGAACATCACCTGCACATCTTCTGCAATATGGTATTTGGAGCGGGGGTCGACTCGGGCAATGAAGCTATGGTCACCGTTCTTAAGGTAAACAAAAATCTCATTGCCCATCAGCTCGGTTACATCTACCTTGGCAGGGATGGTCTCGGTATTGAGATCCCGTGCAGCATAATTGGGATTGTAGATATCCTCCGGGCGGATTCCGAAGATAATCTGGTGGCCTTCATAGGGTATTAATTGGCTATGCCGATTTTGCGGCACCTTAACCTGATAGGATCCGGCATCGATGTGGAGAGTGCCATCACCTTTTACCAGCTTGGCGTTAAAGAAATTCATAGATGGTGAACCGATGAAACCAGCAACGAACAGGTTATCAGGTTTATCATACAGCGTTTGCGGGGTATCTATCTGCAGTAAAATCCCTTTATTAAGCACAGCAATGCGGGACGCCATGGTCATAGCTTCCATCTGGTCGTGTGTCACGTAAATGAATGTGGTTTGAAGTTGAATATGTAGCTTGCTGATATTTGCGCGAGTCTCTACGCGGAGCTTGGCGTCAAGGTTAGAGAGGGGCTCGTCGAAAAGGAAAACCTTTGGCTCGCGCACGATTGCACGCCCAACCGCAACACGTTGTCGTTGACCGCCAGAGAGCTGCCTCGGCTTACGTTCTAAAAGCTCTTTGATACCCAGCATCTCGGCTGCCACGTTCACTCGCCTGCGGATGTCTTCCTTCGGTACTTTACGCAGCTTTAAGCCAAAAGCCATGTTATCGTAGACGGACATGTGGGGATACAAAGCATAAGACTGGAATACCATGGCGATATCCCGATCTTTTGGAGCGACATCGTTTACGATCTGGTCGCCGATCATGATATTCCCTTGAGTGATGTCTTCCAGACCAGCCAGGCAGCGGAGAGCAGTAGATTTTCCACAGCCGGATGGTCCAACGAGGACCAAAAACTCCTTGTCCTCAATAACGATGTTCAAATCATTTACCGCGACCACATCCCCAAAACGCTTACTAAGGTGATCAAAAGTGACGCTTGCCATGTGATTTTCTCCTTTCTTCGCGAGTATAGTGACCTAATTATATATTTCATTTGATCTTTCAGCAACTATTTTAAGAACATTGGTGTGGAACACAGGAAAATCTTCCTGTGCGCCTTGCTGTTTTAACTCACTCGGCATAGAATCAGAACATGCCTCCTCAAGAAGATATCAGCCCAATCCGCAAACAATACCTGGAAATCAAACGCAAATATCCAGATGCCATCCTTTTCTTTCGCCTGGGAGATTTCTATGAGACGTTTGATAAGGATGCCGAAATCGCGTCTCGAGAGTTGGATATCGTACTCACTTCACGCAGTGTTGCAAAGGATACCCGCGTCCCAATGGCTGGGATACCATATCACGCAGTAGAGAACTACCTGGCGCGGTTGATTGAGCGCGGCTTCCATGTGGCCATTTGCGACCAGGTAGGCGAGCAACCAGTGAAAGGCCTTTTTCCACGCCAGGTTGTCCGGGTAGTCACGCCTGGAACAATCGTTGAACCTGGTTTGCTCCCCTCGGAAACAAATAATTACCTGGCTTGCGTTGTCATACAGCCAAACAACCAGGGCGAGACGGCAGGGATTGCATACGTGGATATTTCCACTGGCGAGTTTGCCGTCACGGAGTTTAGCGAGGAGAATATTCAGACCGCTTTGCGATCTGAACTCATCCGTTTAAATCCGGCAGAGCTTCTCTACCCAGACATCATTCAGCTGGGCGGGGGATTGCCTGGACATACCACCAGCTTGCCAGCGTGGCGCTTTGAATTCGGCCGTTGCGAAGAAGAGCTACTCCATCACTTCGGAGTGGCGACACTGGATGGTTTTGGTTTGCATAGTCGTGCTGCCAGTATTCGGGCTGCCGGAGCAATCATCCAATACCTTTATGAAACCCAACCCTCCGCCCTAAAACTTCTAGGTGGCCTCAGCACATACAGTCTGACGGATTTCATGACATTGGACGCAGCCACCAGGCGTAATTTGGAACTCACCGAAACTTTACGCACCGGGTCGGTAAAGAATTCACTCCTGGGAGTCCTGGATTACACGGTCACATCGATGGGCAAGCGGCTTATCCGCCAGTGGGTAAACAAACCCCTCTTAGACGTCGCCCAGATCAATTACCGGCTCAATGAAGTAGAGTTTTTCTACAACAATGGTTTGCTCCGCAACGAAATCCGGGCCAGGCTCAAGCCTCTTGGCGACCTTGAAAGGATCACGAACCGGATTGTGGCAGGGTTTAGTATTCCGCGTGATTTAACAGCGCTGCGCAGCACACTACGCCAGCTTCCAGACCTGCATTCCCACCTCCCGCAAACCGGCGCGCTTGAACAGATCTTACAAGATTTTCAGCTCTCTGCAGATGAGTTAAGGCTCATCGAAAGCGCCTTAGCTGACGATCCACCTGCCACGCTACAATCCGTTGGTGTGATCCGCCCAGGTTATTCAGCCGAGCTGGATGGAGTACTCGAAAGGTCCCGTCATGCTCGCGAATGGATTGCTAACCTGGAGAATATTGAACGCCAACGGTCAGGAATAAAATCTCTCAAGGTTGGCTACAACAAAGTATTTGGCTACTACATTGAAGTCACCAGAGCCAATGCAGAGATGGTGCCTGCCGAGTATATCCGTAAGCAGACTCTCATCAATGCGGAGAGATATATCACACCAGAATTGAAAGAATACGAAACCCTGGTACTAAACGCAGAAGAGCGAATTAAAGAGATCGAAAGCAGGGTTTTTGGTGAGGTATGTGCGCAGCTCGCTGCCTCCGCTCAACTGCTGCTCACTACTGCGCGCTGCCTGGCTCAATTGGATGCCCTGGCCTCTCTGGCAGAGGCTGCCGCTTTAGGAGGCTATGCTCGTCCGGAGGTCGTTGCTGAAGACGTCCTGGAGATACGAGACGGGCGCCATCCTGTGGTCGAGAGTTCCCTCAGTGGAGAGCGATTTATCCCCAACGATACGCTTTTCGCTCCCGAGGAGCGCGTGCGCATCATCACCGGACCTAATATGAGCGGAAAATCCACCTACATCAGGCAGGTGGCGCTGATCACGCTTATGGCACAGATGGGCAGCTACATTCCAGCCTCAGTCGCGCGTATCGGGGTGGTAGACCGCATATTTACCCGCATTGGAGCGCAGGATGAGATCCATGCAGGTCAATCCACCTTTATGGTTGAAATGATCGAGACAGCCAATATCCTGCACCATGCCACATCGCGCAGCTTGCTGATCCTGGATGAGATCGGGCGAGGAACCAGCACTTACGATGGCGTCTCGATTGCCTGGGCGGTTGTCGAATATATCCATAACCACCCACGACTGCGAGCAAAAACTTTATTTGCCACGCACTATCACGAATTAACCCAGCTAGCAGAAATCCTCCCCGGAGTGCACAACTTCAATGTAGCTGTCAGCGAGGCTGACGACCAGGTTGTCTTCTTACACAAGATTATCCCTGGCGGTGCAGATCGTTCGTATGGGATCCATGTAGGCCAATTGGCTGGCTTGCCTCGCCCGGTGATCCAGCGCGCCAGCGAAATCATGCGCCAGTTTGAGACTTCTTCAGGGAAAGCAGTGAAAGTCAACCCACAGCTACCCCGCCAGATGGCATTATTCCCCGAGACGAACCCTCTTTTGGATGAATTGCGCACAATGGACCTGAATGGTCTAACCCCAATCGAAGCATTGAATAAAATATACGAATGGCAGCAGCGCTATGTTGCTGCGCCCAGGAAGAAAGATACATCGTGAGCTCGTAGTTCCGATTCTAAGATAGACTCATATTCCTGACTTATCGAGGTGACCCAATTAACTCCACCCACTCTCCCGACCGAAATGTCAATTCATTGCTCTGCCGGTTGTCAGAGATTCGTTCCATCCTTATCGAGAGGGACGTCAACCAATTAGCCCAAAATACCGGTGCCAGGTATCAGAAAAACGATGGAGAAAACGGGATATTTCAATTACCCGTATGGGGAGAGATGACCAATGTAACACACCCCGATTTTGTTGCCTATTCGTCCGACACCAAGCAACCCATCGACGTAGTCAACCAGGGGTTACTTTTATATCACTTCCTCATCGCGGATGGCACTTTAGAGGCGGGTTACTTGATTTCTTTTACCGAACTACCAGATGGCAGGTTCTACTCGAATGCGTTTCAAGGCTACACAGGGGGAGAGTTAGCTCGATACTTCAAAAATGACCTGGCCTCATTCCGAGAAGCGGCTCAGCACCTGGGTGGTTTACCCCAAAACCTGGGCGATGAGGCATATGCGTTTAAACTGTTTCCTAATGTTACCCTGGCTGCAATCTGCTGGTTAGGCGACGAAGATTTCCCCACAAACTACCAAATCCTTTTTGATGCGTCGGTAACCCACCACTTGCCTACCGATGCGTGTGCCATCGCGGGTAGTCTGCTCACCAGAAAAATCATCAAGGCTGGCCGAGCACAATTGCGATGAAAGCGATCAACGAGTCAAAGGCGTCGTAGGAATCTCGCCTTCCGTACGTGCCCACCGGCTACCATTGCTTTCCTGCTGCGAGGAGGTCTGGAGACGGGCCGAGAGCACACAAGATGCCGTGACAAAAACGGCACAAAGCAAGATCCAAATAACGACAGTGATGATAATTACTGCAGTGGTCATATCCTGTTATTCTTGATTATACCGGTACGCAATATTCTCAGCGCATTCAAAAGGAGCAATTTGATATTAATTCTAGCATAAACATGTCATCCAATGCAAATGTCATTTGTCTTAAATTACTTGACGATTTAGAACGATTGTGCTAATATTTAATTATTCCCAATATCATCCTATTTCTGCGCAAAGGAGAAACAGACATGTCTAAACACCCGATTGTCCATTTTGAGTTTTCTGCCATCGATCGTGAAGTCTCCGGAAAATTCTACTCCGATCTGTTCGGATGGAAAGTTACCCAACTCCCGGAAATGAACTATGCTATGCTGGATACAGGGGGAGAGTTGGGCGGAGGATTGAACCCGGTCTCCGACAGCAACCCAGCGGGTTCGACATCGATTTATATCAATAGCGATGATATCGATGCCACCTTGGCTAAGGCTGAGCAATTAGGTGGGAAGACCATCGTTCCCAAGAGTGAGATCCCGGGTATGGGTTGGTTTGCCATTTTCGCTGACCCGACCGGTAATGCGGTAGGTCTATTTACAGCTAACCCACAAGAACCTGCTTGACCATTGCTAATAGAAGGTCACCTGGGCTACCCGTTCGGCAAATGGCAGCCCAGGTGATTATTATATCGATCCTCGGATCGCGGAAATATTATATTCCCCTATTGAGCCGTACTACCTTTGCGCCAGGCGCGGATTTGCTCTGCATGCTCAGCTTCGTGCTCGAAGCTGTCTGCGGCTACCCACTCCCACAATGCATTACCTCCCAACCATAAGTAACGGTCGATTTCATTCAAATCGCTGTCGGTGAAATCCTCTAACCGCCTGATCGTCTGTGTGCGCACACCATGGAAATCCTCCAGCACTCGGGAGGCTGGACGGGACTTCATCTCTGCAAACCATTTCCGGTTGATCTCATCTATACTGATCTGGCTAAATTGGGCGCTGGTTGGTTGTTGTCCTTGATTTGCCTGCCAGAGCAATTTAACCAGCTCTGCTTCCCAGCGGGTTAAATGGGCTAAGATGTCAAGGATCGACCAGGCGTCATTCACCTTCGACCCTGCCAGGTCCTCATCGGTCAAACCTTCCAGCAGCTCCAGGAAATTCTCGCGGCTGGACATTAATAACTCGATCAGGGCATCTCTCTTCATCCAATCCCGGCCATCTCTGCAAACAAACGAATACTTCGAATGTGGTCTTCAGGAGAAATCAAGCCAGCATTCAGGGTATTGAATGAGAGGTGGGTTGAGCCTGCCTCCTGCCATCCCTCGACCAACTTCTTCCACACATCCGGGTTACCTCCGCCATACGGGACGCGGACTTCCAAACCGAAATCTCCATCCTCGGACCTGTCTGACCGCTTCCGACCAGACCCCACCAAATACTGGTCCAGCTTATCCAAAGCTGGGAGTGCATCCTCTGCTGATTTGTACCCCGGCATCCAGCCATCCGCCAGGCGAGCAGCGCGCTTCAAAACAGGCTCAGCGTGCCCACCCATCCACAGGGGTATGGTTTTTTTCAAAGGTAGTGGGTTGATCCCCGCGTCAGGGATGTTATGCCAGGTTCCCTGATAATCCACCAGTGGCTGAGACCAGAGCTTTCGCAACAGCTCGATCTGCTCTTCAATCGTTCTCCCACGCTTGTGAAATCCCCCGTTTAAAGCCACATACTCAACTTTATTCCAACCGAGCCCTAATCCGAGTCGTAGCCTCCCCCCGCAGAGCACATCCAGGCTGGCAGCCTGTTTGGCTACCAATGCTGTCTGGCGCTGCGGGAGGATTAAGATCCCAGTAGCAAATTCGAGCTTGCTGGTCAGAGCTGCCAGATAGCTAAACAATACGAAAGGCTCTATGAACTCGTCTTTGTAGGTATAGGGGCCTTGCCAACCTCCGGGGCGATCTGGATTGGCGCCCAATACATGTTCATAAGCTGTTAAATGATTGTAGCCTAATGCCTCGACTGTCTGGACGAAATCCCGAATTACATTCGGATCGTGTCCCAGCTCATTCTGGGGGTAAATTACGCCGAATTTCATCTGCCGCCTCCGATTGAAGTAATAAGGTACTCTCGCACAACATCATTAAATAAATCAGGTTGTTCCAGGTTCAGCAGATGTCCTGCCTGCGGCAAAATCACCAATTTCGAACCCGAGATAGCCGCGTGCATCTCTTCAGCCTCATTTAGGGGAATGATCTGATCCTCATTACCCATCAGAATTATAGTCGGCACATTGATATCTGTTAGTAGCGGTGTGGAATCTGGGCGCTCCATCATCCCCAGCAAGTCGCCAATCATCCCCTCCACGGATACAGAATGCATTATCTCTCTGACGAATTCTACCAACGCAGGGTTACCAACCTTTGATGACGGAGAAATCAGCATAGGCAGCATTGAATCAATGATTGGATCAATACCTGTTGATAGAATACGATCAATGCCTTTCCTCCGGTTTTCTTTTACTGCCGGCGAATCGGCTATAGCGCGCGTTGCAGCCAGGATCAAACCAGCCACACGATGCGGGTATTTCCGATAAAACGCAAAACTGACGTACCCACCCATGGATAGACCACACAAGATGATGGGCTGGTCTATTTTAAGTGTATCCAGGAGCTGAGCGCAATCATCTGCCAGCATTTCCATTGAATACGGAACATCTCCTCCCCCTGATGAAATCCCAGTGGTGGAATTGCCATGTCCGCGCAAATCTGGAGCAATTACACGAGCAATATCCGAGAGTCCTTCAATCTGAGGCTTCCATAGCCTCCGGCTGAGAGGATACCCGTGGATGAATAATAACGGGAATCCATCCCCAATATCATCAAAGGCCATCAAAAAATCGTTCAGTCGTATGTGTTGCATGTCGCGGCGATTATTTCCTGGTTTCAAGCTCTTTCAACCGGGCATGCAATTTTTCAGCAGTCTGGTGATACGCAGCCAGTTTTTCTTGCTCTTTTTGCACAATATCCGCTGGCGCCTTTTGCGCAAAAAGTCCTGCCAGCAGGGTCTCTAAGCGGTGGATCTGCGCTGTGGCTTCAGCCAACTCGTTATCCAACCGGGAGCGTTCTTCACTACGATCACCAATTTCAATTTGTGGAAGATATATTTCTATCTCTCCCACCACCAGGACAACTGCGCTTTCGGGCTTACCCTCCAACTCTTCCAATATCTTCAGTGATCCTGCATCGATCCGTGCCAACCGAGCGATGGTAGCTGACTGCTCCCGCAAGATTTGGGACTGATTTGGAGATACCAATATCGCAGGCATGATTCTCCTCGGGTTTATCCCCTGTTCTGCCCTCCAATTTCTCACACTCCGGATGACTTCCTGTATCCTATTAAACCCTGCCACTTTCTCAACTTCCCAACCTTCCTCCACACGTGTCTCTGGCCAGCTAGAGATGATCAACGCCTCCGGCCAACCACTTTTCGGCGTTAGCTGCCTTGAATGAGCCAGGCTGATAACTTTAAGATGACCCCATAATTCTTCAGTGATGTAGGGTGTGAATGGGTGAAGCATTCGCAGGCAGAGATCCATGATCTGAACCAACGTTTGCCCTGTGTAGAATGCCCGGTCACCTCCTTCGGCAAGCTGGAGTTTGGCTACCTCCAGATACCAGTCAGCAAATTCGCCCCAGAAAAACTCGTAGATTTGCCTGCCTGCCTCACCATACTGGTAATTCTGAAACAAACGCTCAACCTCACGGATCAAAACCTGAAGGCGCGCCCAGATCCAAGAGTCTGCCAGCGTCCACTCTGGTTGACCCTGGGGTGAGGCGGGTATAACAGCAATCTGACTAATGATAAACCTCCCGGCATTCCAGATTTTATTGGCAAAATTCCGGTTGGCTTCAACTTTCTTTAAGCTCAAATTGATATCATTACCAGGAGCTGAACCCACCAACAAGGCAAATCGCAAGGCATCCGTGCCGAATTTATCCATGACTTCTAATGGATCGATCACATTGCCATACGTCTTACTCATTTTACGACCGGCTTCATCGCGAATCAATCCATGGAGATAAACTGTATGAAATGGGGTTTCCCCGGTGAACTCCAGGCCCATCATGATCATGCGAGCTACCCAGAAAAAGAGGATATCATACCCTGTCTCCATGATTGAGGTGGGATAAAAATATTTCAAATCCGCAGTCCGTTCCGGCCAACCGAGCGTCGAGAAAGGCCACAAGCCGGACGAGAACCAGGTATCCAACACATCGGGATCTTGATCAATTTTGGAGCTCCCACAATGGGAACAGGCCGTTGGATCCTGGCGTGCAACGGTCATACCCATGCAATCCTGGCAGTGCCAAACCGGGATGCGATGACCCCACCATAACTGCCGGCTGATACACCAATCTTGGATATTTTCCAACCAGTTGTAATATACCTTGGTGAAGCGATCCGGGATAATTTGAACCCGCCCATCTTGGACTGCCTTGAGTGCTGCTTCTGCCAGGGGCTTCATGCGCACAAACCATTGTGTCGAGATCATCGGCTCAATGATCTCTCCACCACGCTGGGAGCGCGGTACGCTGAGCAGATAGGGCTCCTCTTTTAGCACCAAACCGGCCTTCCGCATATCCTCCCAAAGGTTAGCCCGCGCCTCGAAACGATCCTGTCCGGCATAAGGTCCGCCGTTTGCATTGACCCGGGCGCTTTCATCCAACACCGAAATAACCTGTAAACCATGACGCTGCCCAATTTCATAATCGTTTACATCATGACCAGGTGTTACTTTGAGTGCGCCAGTGCCAAATTCACGGTTGACATATTCATCGGCTATCACGGGGATCACCCGTCCGAGAATCGGCACCCGCACCCGGCTGCCGATATACTTTTGGTAACGCGGATCATCCGGATGCACCGCCAATCCACTGTCTCCCAGGATCGTTTCCGGGCGGGTAGTGGCAACCGGGATATAGGTTTGCTCCTCAGACACATCCTCAGCGGAATTCTCAGGAAGCAGCATATATTTAAAGTAATACAATTTCCCAGTTTCTTCTGAATATTCGACCTCCAAATCGGAAACCGCGGTCTTCAATCCGGGAGACCAGTTAATCAAGCGTGGTCCGCGATAAATGAGCCCTTTTTCATAAAGGTGGACAAAAGCCTCCCGCACCGCTCTCGATAAACCCTCATCAAGGGTAAACCGTTCTCTCTCCCAGTCGCAAGATGCCCCTAAGCGGCGGATTTGCTGGGTAATAATCCCACCATACTTCTCTTTCCAGGCCCAGGTGCGGCGGAGGAATTCTTCCCGCCCGATCTGTTCGCGATTAAGATTTTCTTTGGCAAGAGACTTCTCAACTTGGAGCTGAGTAGCAATCCCAGCATGGTCCGACCCAGGGACCCACAACGTGGGGATTCCCTTCATCCGGTTGTAGCGGATCATCAAATCTTCCATGGAGACGAACATGGCGTGACCAAGATGCAACTCGCCGGTCACATTCGGTGGAGGGATCGAGATGACGAATGGTTCATGGGCAGGATTAAAATCTGGGTCCCGGGGATCGTTTTGGGGTTTAAAGTAACCTTGTGCCTCCCACCAGGAATAGATCCGCTCTTCGGTCGATTTGAAGTCATAGGTTTTAGGTAGCATATGGTCAGTCATCTCTCGCTCCTGGTTGACGGCAGAATAAAACTTGATCTGGCGAATAAATAGCCTTCCGTCCTGCTGAGGACGAAAGGCTTACTTCCGCGGTACCACCTCATTTCGCTGGTGGGATTGAACCAGTGCTCTCACCCCCGACGAGCAGAATCCGGATATGCTGATCGGGGTAAAGCGTTAACGGGCTTACCCGTGTCGGTCTACTTGGGCAACGCCCTTTCTTCGACATCTCATCCGGGCGACATTCAACCGTAAGTGATTGGGGTGGCTCGCAGCCTTTGGCCGTCCCTTCTCTGAAAATCCGTACCGGCTTACTCCTCCCGGAGTTTTATATAGAATCACACAGTTGTAGGGGATTTTAGGGGCGCCTAACTGCGTAAGTTCTAATCATATTTAATTTAGCGTTGATTATACCTACTATGGATAGAATCGTCAATTTGTGAATGGATTATTAATCTTGCTTGACTCCGCCCAGTGCTTTGTGCTAGACTTTCAGAGATTTTTTCCGGAGTGTGGAAGGCAGCATGGTCCAACGCGAACGAATTGCTGATAATGTATATTCATTTCAGAGTGAAGTATACGCCCAGGTAACGGCAGGAGCGGTCATTGGCCCCAATTGGGCGGTTGTCATCGATACACTGGCCCTTCCTGACGAGGCTCTGGAAATCCGTGATTTTATTGAACAAGAACTGGGTGTTCCTGTGCGCTATGTGATTGACACTCACAGCCACGCTGATCACGCTTGGGGCAACTTCTTTTTCCCGGGATCCACGGTAATCGGGCATACATTATGCCGGAAGCTTCTTGAAGAACGCGGCATTCCATCATTGGAAGAGGTTCGCAAACAGAACATCCAGTTTCGCATATCAAAGATTGTCCTTCCGCATATCACTTTTTCCGATGGCAATCTGAGCCTGCGGGTAGGCAAAAAAAACCTCAACTTGTTTCCGCTACCCGGCCATAGCAATGATAACGTCGCTGTGCTGGTCGAAGAAGATCGCATCTTATTCACCGGTGACGCCTGTATGCCATTACCATACATCGTAGATGGAAATATCGACGATCTGGTTGCCTCCCTCAAAAGAGTAAGTAAAATGGGTTTAGAAAATATCGTCCAGGGACATGGTGACATCATTTTACGCGGTGAAATCGATGGGTATATCCGCGACAATCTCAGCTATCTCTCCGCCATCCGCAAGGCGGTTCGAAAGGCTTCTCGCAGAAAATACCCCCTGGATTTACTCCAGGATATCACTGTTGATTCGTGTGGCAAGAGTCGGGTATTGATCGGAGGCCTAGCGGAAGAGCTGCATAACCGCAATTTGCGCGCTCTTTATCGGCAGCTATTCGGAGAGGCGCCCTTAGCTTCAACCGAGGATGATGAAGATTACCTGGATGAATATGATGATCTGGAAGACGAGGATGAGGAATAGCTTAGGTATTATTTACACAATTTTCCAGATAAATGGGGATCTAACAGCTATAGCTGGGAAGTTTTCTTCCTCCGAGCCCTCCAGCCTACCAGTCTTTCATTGCCCTTGAACAAGCGCTTGATATTCGGGCGCAAAGCCAAGATGAGCACGATCTCAGCGATCAATCCGTAGAAAACATACTCCCAGGGTGAGACGCCGATCCAGGCGCGGTAGAGAAAGATCAAGAACGAGATCGCCGCCGTTCCCATGGTAGCTACCGAGGCATACCCCACAAAGTACAACAACAACCCGCCCAATGGGACGATGAAGAACAAACTGGGAAACCATAGCCCGATCGATCCACCTACGCTTGGTGCACCACCGGCTCCGCCTCGTAGATGTACCCACCCCTTCTCACCGCGTTCAATTAAATAGATTGAATAGTTGTGCCCGATGATCGCAACGGTAGGGGCCAGTACATGTAGCCAGTAGTAATCAGGGAAGATCCACCGCGCCAGCCAGACACACACAGTTGCCTTGCAAGTATCCAGCACAGCAGTAAGGATACCCGCACCCCAGCCGGCTGCCCGCATAGCATTTGTTCCCCCGGTTCGTCCACTCTCAATTTGACGTATATCTTTTCCTGTTTTTAATCTTACAATCACCAGGCCGAATGGGATCGATCCAACCAGGTAAGATACCAGGATAATGAGTGGAATTAATAAAATCATACGAAGTGGGATTTCCTGGGACAAAGACTAGTTCCTATGAAAAAACACCATTTATAGCATTAAGTTACTTGTCACGCACAATCTTCAGAGGGATTTCAATTGGATCATCCGTGCTTAGGATAAATCCACGACAGTTCCAATCATCACCACTTCTGGACCAAATTAAATACACAGCCTCCGGATAATACGATTCTTTGAAATCTGTCTCGGAAGGCACCTGAGGGCCAATTGGATGGGAGTGATAAATCCCAATCGGATCAAGATCAAGCTGGTCGAGATAGTTGAATGCTGCGAGCTGCTCCTCAGGAGCCATCCGGTAGCGAACCGGGCTGTGGAGCACATTCGTAACCGGAATCACATCGACAACATCCCTGCCCTTCCCGCCTAACAATCCGCAAGCCTCTTCCGGCGCGCGCTTGATCACATCAACGAGCATAATATTCCATTGCTCTTCCCTGAGCACTAAATAATCAGGGAGTTGTTCTGTCATCTTAACCATAGCACCGTGATCAATATAATGATAAAGACTGACCCCGGTTCTACTACTGCTCTCTTTAAGGATAGCCCATTCGCCAGGTTGGCAATGACACCCGTGATACCATACGCCAGCCCCAATAAAATCAATCCGAAGGAGACCGGGGAAATCGGCAGATAATAGATTGCTGATGTGATCTGAGCTACGATGATCACAATCACCAGGGAGTACAGAAAAGCCCATCGTCCATGCAATCGTAAATGCAAGGTACGCAGGCTAATCGCTCCGATTGCCAAAACTAAAGCTGAGAGAAGCACGTACAAGCGGACACCGGCATCTTTCACTGTAATTGACAATACTAAAAAGAGGGCGTATGCAACCGCTGTCAGACCAGCTGTGGCAATGGGCTGCCGGATATCGTCAGGATCGATGGTGATGTATTCCGCCACCATCACCAGAATCAACAGTGTTCCACCGATGAAGAACCACAACCACCAGGAAAGGCCCGGGGGAAGTTGAAATATGGGTAATCCGATCACCCAGGCTGTAATTCCAGGCAGGATCCAATGCTCAATCGTACGGTGACCCTCGATCCGAGGATGTGACCGCAAAAGCCAGTCTGCTCCAGCAGCCGTGATTCCCGCAACCAGGAGAGCAACAATTGTTCGAACATTGAGCTGAAAATTTATGAACATGCCCGGTAATTGCATCTCGATCTCATTCACTGGGACGTTAATGAAACGGGCAAGGGCATAGGCCAAGAGAATTAGCGCTGCCAGTATACTAAGCTTTTCCGAATCAGGTAAATGACGGTGTTCTACCACGCCTGGATTGTACACGCCTCTGGGAGAACTGCCAAGCGTCATTGCGACCATTGAACCAAGGTTTCCGCAATCTAATATCCTCTGCCCTGATGGATAATTTGCTTGACGATTTATTATGAATGACTTAGGATAGAAGATAGTTTAGTTTGAGATTGGAGAATCGGTTGTGCGTATCGGGATGATGGCAGATCTCTATAAACCGCATATCAGTGGGGTCACAAATTACATCTCACTGAGCAAGCAAAACCTGGAGATGCTCGGCCATGAAGTATTCGTATTTACCTTTGGATCAGAAACCTACCAGGATGAAGAATCCAATGTGATCTGCTCACAAGGTATGCCATTTCTGGATACTGGCTATCACTTCAATTTGCGCCATACGCGCCATGCACGCAACTTGATCCGAACGATGGATATCGTCCATGTCCATCATCCATTTATTAGCGGGTCATTGGCAATCCGCTATTGCCGACCGTACCTGATCCCAATCGTGTTCACTTCCCATACACGCTATGATCTGTACGCTCAGGCATATTTCCCTGTACCGATAGATGTGATTGGTGAAACCGCCATCCAAACCTATCTGCCGGTGTTCTGTCGTGCGATCGATATGGTAATTGCGCCTTCAAATGGGATGCGAGAAGTATTAATCCGCTTTGGTGTAGATGTCCCGATAGAGGTTGTACCCAATGGGGTCGATCTGGAGCCATTCCGTAAATCGCTGGAACCACGGCAGCGTTCAGATCTCGGCTTTTCCCAAGAGGACGTACTCCTGATCTTTGTAGGCCGTCTCGGGCCGGAGAAGAATCTTGCGTTTCTTATTCGCGCTTTTTATGGATTGATCGAAGCATTCCCAAATGTAGGATTGATCCTGGTAGGTGACGGGCCAGATCGAGACAATCTTCAAGATAGGGTAAGGCAAATGGGAATCGCTCACCGGGTGTATTTTTCCGGGAGCGTCCCTTATAATGAAGTACCAGGCATGCTGGCAATGGCCGATGCGTTCGTAACTGCGTCAGTTACGGAAGTTCATCCCCTATCGGTAATCGAAGCAATGGGTTCCGGTTTGCCTGTCTTAGGGATTCAATCACCGGGGGTGGGAGATATCATTGCAGATGGTGTCACCGGGTTGTTGGTTCAGTCCGAAGATATCGCCTCTTTTACGGCTAAAATGGCACGCATGGTCACGAACCATATTGAGCGGCGTAAAATGGGAGAGCGTGCATCTGTTGAAGCCGAAATATATGATATCCGGGTCACGACAAAAAACATCCTTGAGCATTACACCACGGTCATCGAAAATACAGGTTTGCGCAAGCTTACCCTTAGGGACCGGTTTATTCGACTGAGAGAACACTGGGGTAGATGATGACTTCTACCCGATCGACTGGATTGCAGGGAGAGTCGATGGCAGCAAGATACCTCGAGAATAACGGGTATGTTATCCTGGAACGGAATACTCGCACCCCATATGGCGAGATCGATCTGGTTACCCGGCAATCGTCAGTCACGGTATTCGTTGAGGTCAAAACTCGCAGGTCAACTCGTTATGGTAATCCCGAAGAGTCAGTTACGTCCATAAAACGCGCCCATCTTCTCTCAGCCATCCAGTCTTACCTGCAATCTCATCCCGAGCTGGATGGTGATTGGAGGGTAGATGTGATCGCAATTCAGTTAGGCAACAGCGCCAATGGCTTAGTCTTGACTCACTTTGAGAATGCTATTTCCTGAGCCGCTCCCCGCACAAAGTCAAGATCAAAATCAACGATCAGCAGATGGTGCACCTTTGATCGTTCTCGTCGGCCCAACCGCTGTTGGAAAATCTAATGTAGCGATCCAGATTGCCACCAATCTTAACGCGGAGATTGTTTCTGCAGATTCTCGCCTGCTTTACCGGGGCATGGATATCGGCACTGCCAAGCCGACCCCGGAAGAGCGCCTGCAAGTCCCTCATCACTTGATTGATGTAGCAGCTCCAGATCAAACCTGGAGCCTGGCAATGTTTCAGTTTGCGGCTAGGAGAGCCATTCAAGAGATTCACGATCGCCACCATCTACCCATCCTGGTTGGTGGGACAGGGCAATATATCCACGCGATCATTGAAGAATGGGAGCTTCCCAAGGTAAAACCAGACCCGAGAATGCGTTACATTTTAGAAAAATGGGCAAGCGAAGTTACTCCAGAGGGGTTGTTCACTCGATTGAAAGTGGTGGATCCCGCTGCGGCTTCCCGCATTGATCCGCGCAATACCCGCCGTACAGTCAGAGCACTTGAAGTGATTTTCTCTACCGGATATCGTTTCTCAGATCAACGAAAGAAAAATCGACCACCTTACGATACCTTGAAAGTGGGACTGATTCGACCCCGCACTGAGTTATACCAACGGATTGATGATCGCATCCAGAAAATGATTGCAGGTGGTTTTGTTGCAGAGGTGCAAAGCTTACTAGGACATGGCTATGCGCCTGATTCTCCTGCATTTTCTGCAATTGGGTATCGGGAGATCATTGAATATCTTCAAGGGACCATCTCCCTGGAAGAAGCAGTTTTGCTGATGAGCAGGAGAACCCGGAAATTCGTGCGACGGCAGGCAAACTGGTTTAAACAAGACGCGAAGGATATCCATTGGTTTTCTATGGGAGAGGGGATAATTGCCCAATTAGAATTAGCGATCATCCAATGGTTTAGAGATAGAGTGGATAATTAATCACTTACACAAGTTACCTGAGTAATTTACTCGAGTAGATCTAGCACATGAAGATATAATACGCACATGCGCTTGAGCCCGCCCCTTACGCTCTGGAAATTCTCCCCGTGAGCATATAATATCTATTTCCAATAAGTGGAGAAGCAGAATGAAGAAGTTCCGCGTTGCCTTGCTCGCTAATCTGAAAGCCAATGCACCGAAATTCGATGGCATGGCGGAGGACCAATGGGATGACCTGGACTCGGAGAAGACCGTCAATAGCCTGGTAACTGCTATCCGGGCTGGTGGTAATTACTGTGAGTTCTTTGAGGGAGATATCACAGTGATTGATAATCTGGCGAAATATCAGCCGGATATTTGCTTCAACATCTGTGAAGGACATTTTGGCGATGCCCGTGAAGCGCAAATACCGGCACTGTTAGAAATGCTCCGGATACCTTACTCAGGCTCGAAAGTGATGACGCTCTCCCTGGCTTTGGACAAGCCAATGACGAAGCGCGTCCTGGCATATCACGAGCTCCCGACTCCAGCTTTCCAGACATTCGAGCGTGTGGACGAACCATTGAACGATGATATGCTTTTCCCCCTGTTCGTCAAACCCAGCCGAGAAGGCACCGGTATGGGCGTCTCAGGTAAATCCATCGTTAATAACGAGACAGAATTACGTGAACAGGTATCTTATACTCACGAGCGGTACAAGCAGCCAGCCCTGGTTGAACGCTTCATATCCGGACGCGAGGTGACTTTAGGTGTGGTTGGCAACCTGATCGGGCCAGTGGCCCGCCGTCTGCCTGCCGATGAGGCTGCGCCGCGCATTCAATCTGGCCTTCGTTTTTTCCCCCCGATGGAAGTGAATCTACAACCCTTTGAGGATTCTGACATCGTCTATAGCAACCGCCTCAAGGTAGATCTGGCAGACCAGTTGGACTATATCTGCCCTGCCCCTCTGGACGATGATATGGTCGATGAGCTAAACTGGTTGACTGCGGCCGTGTTTCGCATAACAGGCGCCCTGGATGTGTCCCGGGTTGATTTCCGCTTGGATGCTGAAGATAATTGGAAACCAAGTATCCTCGAGATAAACCCCCTGCCGGGTCTATCGCCAGGAGTGTCTGACCTGGTGATCGAGGCAGCAGCCGAGGGTGTTGACCACACCTATCTGGTGAATATGATCTTAGATACTGCCTTGAAACGATATGGGTTGATCTGACCTTTCTCTAATTCCGCTTCAACCGATCAGCGAGTCAATGTCTATGCGCATCTCACGAACAACCGCTCGAACGGTTGTCTTCCCCCCGTTCTCAGGCGGCGTCACCCGGCTCGGATAATACCCGCCCACCTGACTTATCCCAATCATCATCGCTCTCCAGGGTAATCACACGAAATCCTTCTGCATACGCCATCTCTTTACCTTTAGCAGCGGCTGCAGCCCATTCTTTGATGGAAGAGGATGGATCCCAATCCTTCATCTGGCTTTTATGCGCCTGCAATGCAGCAATTTTGATATCGATCGTTTCCGTGATATTGACATATAACTCCGTTTGCTGCCAATCGGTCACGTATACTTTGCGCACTTTGTGAGCCGACAAACCTTCTGCTTCTAGCTCCTCGAACAGGTTCGGCTGTCCGGCAGCCGGAAAAGTGGCATCCAAAGCCGCGGTAGCTGCCGCCCGATGATCTGGGTGGTTAATGTACCCTTCACTCGCCCATACAACTGTCGGATCGCCGCACATCATCACTTCAGGTCTGAAACGGCGAATTTCCCGTACAATTTTCTTGCGTAGCTCGAGTGTGGGTTGCAGAATACCATCTGGTTCGCGGAGGAAGACAACCTCTGAGACCCCCACGATCTGGGCTGCTTCCCGTTGTTCCGCTTCTCGTATCTCCATCGCCCTTTCTTTTGTCATACCGGCTTCAGCGATGCCCACTTCTCCGCTTGTGCAGTTCACATAACTGATCCGTGAGCCTGTCCTGGCCCATCGTGCTAACGTCCCTGCACAAGAAAACTCGATATCATCGGGATGTGCCACAACCACCATGGCGCTTTTGGGTACGTATAAATGGTTCAAGGGGAAATCTCCTTCCC
>Ga0154772_1072_pt4 | contig 20048 bp, 26 predicted proteins | sample Rifle2008BG16ft_FD_105780 | JGI IMG/M metagenome (GOLD analysis project Ga0154772, IMG submission 105780) | Chloroflexi bacterium RBG_16_52_11
GAAGCACGATACCCAGATCCGGGTGCTTCAGGGTCACATCCGTCACCAGGGTCTCTGGCAGGTATCTCAGCTTGCGTTCCCAACGGCTGTCATCCAGCCAGCGGAGCTGCCCATCCACCCATACACCCAAGTGAAACGCATGGCCCAGGGCATGGTTTTCCTGGCCTACGTGCGGCCAATACAGGTCTCGAATCTGGTAATCCTTGTCGAAGGCTACCAGCAAGCTGCCGTTGCCAAGGGGTAAATCTCGGGGCACAATTCCATCCTTTGGTTCAGTTATGTTTCTCAGCTATAGAGACCAACTCATCAGGTCAATTCTTACCCATTCAGGGAATACTGGCGACGAAACCCATTATCGTAAGAAAAACCGCCATCAACACGTCAGGTAATTGTTCCAACCCCGGCAACTCCTGAATAGCCATATTTCCCCTGAGGGAGCAAAACTTTTATGTTCGACCAAAGCATGAAAACCGAGGTACGTACAAAGCAAGATGCAGATACTATTTTCTATGAACTTACTCGCAGCATTTGCCCAGTATGCCGCCGGGTGATCGATGCCCAGATTCTCCTGCGGGAGGATAAGGTTTTCATGAGAAAACGCTGTCCGGAGCACGGTATTTTTGAAGCGCTCGTTTACGCGGATGCCCAGGCATACACTTCTGCCGCGAAGTACAACAAGCCGGGGACGATCCCACTCCAATATACAACTGCCATAGAGCATGGTTGCCCGCACGACTGCGGTTTGTGCCCCGATCATCAGCAGCATGCCTGCGTGGGGATTATCGAAGTGAACAGCGCCTGCAACATGGATTGTCCCTTGTGTTTCGCCGACGCCGGCGCCGGGTTTAACCTGACCCTGGGAGAGGTAGAAGGCATCCTGGATCATTTTGTGGAGACGGAAGGCCACCCGGAGGTTGTCCAGTTTTCAGGGGGCGAGCCGTCCATCCATCCCCAAATCATTCCGATGATCAAAGCGGCCAAAGCGCGGGACATCCAGTACGTCATGCTCAACACGAACGGTAAACGCATCGCCAACGATGACCGGTTCCTGGAAGGACTGGCAGAAGTTCGGCCGGTGATCTATTTCCAGTTCGACGGCTTCGAACCAGAAACGTATCGCATCATTCGTGGCGAACTGCAGATCTTGCCGGAAAAATTGCGCGCCCTGGACCGGCTGGCTACCAGCGGCTTACCGGTAGTGCTCGTACCTGCCATTGAACGGGGTGTCAACGAACATGAAGTCGGTCGCATCGTCAAATTCGGTATTGAGCATCCTGCGGTGCATGGCATCAATTTTCAACCCGCTTTTCATGCCGGTCGCCATGGCGAACACGACCCCCTGCAACGGATGACCATTCCCGATGTGGTTAGGTCTATCGAGCAGCAGACGGATGGCCTTTTTACCACGAAGGATTTTGTACCGGTGCCCTGCTGCTTCCCGACCTGCAACTCGGTCACCTACGCTTATGTCGATGGCGATACGGTCTTGCCGCTGCCGCGCCTGCTCCATGTGGACGATTACCTCGATTACATCACCAATCGCGTCCTACCCGACCTGGGCAATGAAATAAAGACTGCCCTCGAAGGGCTTTGGTCTTCGTCGGCCGTGCCTGGCTCAACAAAAACATTGCAGCAGTTTGCCTTCTCCTGTGCGGCATGCGGCTTACCGGATGGCAGCCTTGACCTGAGGGAATTAGCCGACCACGTATTTACCATTATGCTCCAGGACTTTCTGGACCCGTGGACTTTCAACCAGAAAAACGTGATGAAATGCTGCAAGGAAATTCTCTTACCCGACGGTAAACAAGTTCCCTTCTGCGCGTATAATAACGTCGGTTATCGCGAGCAGGCGCGTTCCCAACTGACCGCTCGACAGGCGGCGCGCATAAGAGCTGAACGTGCTGGAGTTAATTTCGATCCGCCGCCGCTGACATTCAACTTTGAACACCCTTTGTCGATTCGTAAAAACGGAAAGAAGGAATGACCGGATTAGTTGAACCCCTGGAAGCTGTAGAGATTAAGACTTGCTGCGCCAGGCTGTACGCCAGCAATTGGGCACACGTACTGTTGGGCGATTCGTTTCATCCTGGTGGGGAGGCGCTCACTGAGAGACTCGGTTCATTTCTGAATTTAGGGCCAGGGAAACGTTTGTTAGACGTGGCCTCCGGGAAAGGCTCAAGCGCCATCTATCTGGCCCGGCGCTACGGCTGTGAGGTCGTGGGAGTGGATTACAGCCGTGAGCTGGTGGCTGAAGCGACAGCGGCCACAGAAGCGGCGGGATTGGCGGATCGCGTACAGTTTAGAACCAGTGACGCCGAAGCTTTGCCTTTCCCCGACGGTTTTTTTGATGCCTTGATCTGTGAATGCGCCTTCTGTACTTTCCCGGATAAAGCTACGGCGGCGAGCGAGTTTGCCCGTGTGGTGCGGGTCGAGGGGCGTTTGGGATTGAGCGACCTCACCCGAAGCGGCGAACTGCCTGGGGATTTGGATGACCTATTGGCGTGGATCGCCTGCATCGGCGACGCCCGGCCCCTGGAAGAATACATCAGGTACATGAAGGCAGCCGGTTTCGAAATCGAGACGATAGAGGAGCATAATAACGCCCTGAGTGTGTTGGTCCAGGACATCCGTGCTAAATTGCTGGGAGCCGAACTGTTGGTGAAGATCAAGAAGCTTGACCTGCCAGGGGTCGATTTTGACCGGGCTCGACGCCTGGCACGCTCGGCAGCCGAAGCCGTAGGCGAAGGCAAACTTGGCTACGCCTTGATGGTAGGGGTCAGACAGCGCATAGCAGGTAAGATACCCGGATGTCATGCTTTCTAAATTTATAGATGTATCTAAGGAGATGCTCATGACAGATTTGGAAACTTTCCGCGCCGAGAAGAACGCCTTCTTCACAGAACACCAGCACAGTCCCTTGACGCGTGAACAGAAGAAAGCCTTCCAGGGCCTGGCTTATTTCCCTGAAGCGCCCGGTCTTCGCTTTGAAGCGGAAGTGGAACGATATCATGACCAGCAAGATATTCAAATTCAGACCTCCACCGGCGATCTCCAATCCTACCGCCGCTATGGGAAATTCCGCTTTCGGGTGGATGGGCAGGATGCAGAGCTGACGATTTACGCCGACCACCACGGCTTCTTCCTGCCCTTCGTCGATAACCTGGCGGGTCGGGAGACTTACCCGGCCGGGCGATACCTGGAGCCAGAACCTCTTGCGAATGGCAGGTTCCTGATCGACTTCAACCTGGCCTACAACCCTTACTGTGCCTATAACGAGAGCTGGTCTTGCCCGCTAACGCCATTTGAGAACCGGCTGAAAGTAGCCCTCCGGGCAGGCGAGAAAATATTCCACAAATAGATCGTGGAGAGGGGTTACGATTGTGTCGAAACCAATGCACGTCAGTGATGTCGAATTTGAAGAAAAAGTCCTGCGATCGAAACTGCCGGTCATCGTGGATTTTTGGGCGCCCTGGTGCAGCCCCTGCCGCATGATTGCGCCGATACTGGAAGGGATCGCAGACCAGTACGCTGGTAAGCTGATTGTCGCCAAAGTGAACACAGACGAGGACCCCGAATGGGCGATCAACTATGGCGTTCTAGGCATACCCACCTTGCTTTTTGTTGAAGATGGGGAGGTGAAAGATCGCCTGGTAGGCGCCGCCTCCGCGTCTGTCCTCAAGGCCTGGGCCGAAGCGATCCTCGAGGAAGCGCAGCCGGTTCATGAGTAGACCGACCAGAGTCCATATCCAGGCTTTACCGCGTTCTGGCAATCCCGTTCAGCACAACGACGGGCAAGAAAGGCAGATTGATTGGTTGATTGGTCTGAGAGAGACGCTCTTGAACGGGTTGAGTGGAATCAAGTCTGGCGATGTGCTGAACGTTGCCCCGGCCGGGTCCCTCCCTGAATATGGGATCGACCCAGCCGCTGATCTCAAGCGCGCTTTGGACAGGCTCAAATCTGACGCCATGGACGAGTCTGGCGCTCATGTGGATTACGCCTCACTCCGGGCGAGCGCGGCCTACCAGGAATTCCGCAGTGTTTGTTCACCTCGTCTGAGGACATTCGATCCTGCCGGATTGCCTTACGAAGGGCAGATGGCTTTCTGGATCAACTTGTACAACGCCCTGGTGATGGATGCGGTGATCGCTTTTGACGTCCATCACAGCGTGGGGGAGGGACGCCTCGGGCGGCTGACTTTCTTCCGGCGGGCTGCATATAACGTAGCAGGCCTGCGGGTGAGCCTGGATGATATCGAGCATGGCATCCTGCGCGGCAACCGCGGTCACCCATTTCTGCCTGGCCTGCACTTTACTTCCAAGGACGCACGCCTCGCCTGGGTATTGCCGCTGGATCCACGCGTACACTTTGCCTTGAACTGCGCCAGCCGGTCCTGCCCGCCGATCCAGGTCTATTCCGCCGATCATCTTGAGGCACAGCTTGACCTGGCTGCCCGTAATTATATTGATTCTGATATGAAGTTAAATCCGGCCAAAAATTTACTCGTAGTTTCCAGTCTCTTTCGGTGGTTCAAGGGCGACTTTGGCGGTCGGGATGGCATCGTATCATTCTTGATCGACCATTTGCCATTCGACGGACGCCGGGCATGGTTATCAAAGAAAAAGGATGTCATAAAACTGCGTTATGGGCCCTACGATTGGAGTTTAAATACCGCCGAATAGCTCTTCAGGAGTTGCCGTGGTTGTGGTTACTTACGATAAGCTGTGAATGAAAGTATCCCGGTGTTCTTGAACCTAGGGCTGCTTCACGGACATCGGTCCAGAAACAGCTATGATCCGGGTTGAGACCACCCTGCCGGTAGTCTGCGCGGTGGTTTACGGCACGATGTCAATACGTTTGCCCACCGCCTCCGGCGCGTCCACCGCCATCGCAAGGTATCGCGCCAGGTCTTCGGTCAGTACATGGGTGGCAATGAAAGCGCCAGGCCGCAGTGACACAAACGGAATGCCGTGTTCCTCCAGGTAGTCCTTGACGATCTTCTTATTCCAGAATTGCGGAGCGTAAGTTGCCTGATGGGCGTTGAGGATGCTTGTGAACACAAATCGAGACAGCCCGGCGGATAGAGTTGTTCTTCAGACATGAATTTCCTTTGACACGATATGAATCTCCATTGACCCCAATGGCAAGAATCCGGGGAAGAGAGCCCTCCTCTGGAATCTACTGCCCCCAACCCGTGCCGGCTGCCGGCATCGGCATTGGCTCGGCGTTCTCCCAACCGGTCTCGCGCAGCCATTGCTCGAACGTGCGCAGGCTGGGACGAATCTTGCGGAGGGCTGAGATGTCGGCGTCGTAGCCTTGGCCGTTAAAGAACTGAAACATGGCAATCTGCTCCGGAGTCGGCTGCGCGCCTTCGGGCAGGGATGGCTGGGCGAGTTGCACCGGGCGACCGATCACTTTTGCGAGCGTCGCCGCGATCTGCGGCTCGGTCAACTCGTCGCCGGCGATCTCCAGCGTTTTGCCCAGGTAGCCTTGGGGGTGAGCAAAGGCCAGCTCGGCGAACGCGCCGATGTCGCCCGCCGCGATCAACTGCAGACCCTTGTCCGGGCGCAGACCCCAGCCTGTGAATGTGCCGTTGGTGATCGCGGCGCGCCGCCCGTTGTAGTTGTCCATGAACGCAACGGGCCGGAGAATTGTGTGTGGCAGGCCGAGGGACTGGATGTATTGCTCGATCTCCCATTTACTGGCGAAGTGAGCCTGCCCCATGCCCCGGTGCGCCGCGCCGACTGAGGAATAGACAAAGTGCTCAATGCCTGCGGCCTTCGCTGAGTCGGCGATGTTTACCCCCTGGCGGATTTCGCCCTCGGTGCCAACCCCCGGCAGCCAGAAGTTCTGCACACTGAAAGCGCCATAGGCTCCCTGCATCGCACGGTCGAGCGATGTGCGGTCCTCATTGTCGGCCTGGAGGATCTCAGCCCCCGCGTCGGCCAGTGCCTGCACAGATGGCTTGTTCAGGTCACGCGTGAGGGCACGCACTTTCCAGCCTTTGGTGAGCAGATGTTTTGCCGTCGCGCCACCCTGTTGGCCGGTCGCCCCGGTGACGACGATGAGTTTATTGGTGTGGTTGTTCATAATTGATCTCCTGTGTGGTATTGTGGGTCGTTATCCTTCGCCACTCAATACGCAAGGCTCACGCGGTGGCAGATGTATTTGCCTTGTTCAGCCTCGTTCAGAATAAAGTCAGCGAGGTCGCCAGATGCGATTTTCTGCATGGCCCCCATTTCGACCATGTAATCTGTGGCAAGGCGGTAATTTCCCGTGCGCTCGCCCGGTTCGACGACGGCTGGCGGACAGACTAGCGTCCACTCCAGCCCGGCGGCTTCGTAGGTCTTCCACGCTTGCAGGTGTGCGCCGGAGATGTTGTGGGCAAACGCCGGAAAGGTGGGCATGTCCCGCAACAGTTGGTTTAGCGTGGCCTGCAGCGTGCCGGCGCTGCCCAGCGCCACGAGACGCTTAATCCCTGCCTTCTGCATGGCTTGCGCGATGTGGCGTGACCCCTCGGTGAGGATGTCGAGAAACTGGTCGGATACGTCAGGGCCACCCGGCCCCATGGCATTGACGACGACATCGTGGCCGGGCACCGCTTCTGCGACTGCTTGGGCGGCGCGTGCGTCGCCCTGCTTGATATCCAGGTTTGGATGTGTGGCCTTAATCTTTGATGGCTCGCGCACAAAGGCAGTGACCTTGTAGCCGCGCTCCAGCGCCTGCTTCAATATCTGCTGACCAATTTGTCCTGTTGCGCCAAAGAGAATGATGTTCATCTTGCGCTCCTTATGGATCCGAGGTGCTGTGTACGATCTTGTTGACGTCGAACCCGCCCTCGGTGAAGGCCGGTTTCTCGATGCTCCAACTCCACGACACGCTGGGCGTGATGCGCATGTAGATGCCGGGGCCGAACTGCCCTGCGCGCTCGACTAATTCCGCTGTGCCATAGATTCGGATCCCGCGCGGACGCCACGGATCGACAGATACCAAATCGTCCACCACCAGCGCCACCTGCGTGTGACCGGCCTGTACGTTCTTGTACTTGCGCGTGTGGGTCGGACTGTGCCCGCCGACGTAGAAGACCTGTCCGTCGAATTCGAACCCCACCGGGGCCGCATCCGGCTGCCCATCCGGGGCGACCGTGGCGAGGCGGGCAAGGGGTTGAGATTTCAGGAAAGCAACTTCTCTCTCGGTAAACATCCGGTAACCTCCTCCAATTCGGCATGATTTCTGTTAGCGCCGGGTTACTTGCGCAACGTAAGCGCCCAAACGATGGCCGCAGCGGTCGCGAGGTGCATCAATGCCAGGATCATTTTGTTCGCCGTCGAGACGTCCAAGCTCAACGGCCCGCCGAATGAGAGCAGCATGGCAACCAAAGCGACGACCTGGAAGATACGGCGCGCGCGTTGCTTCAAGAACAATCGCAGCAGGGCATAGAGCACTGTGGCGACGATGGCAGGGACGAATGTAGGCGGGATCAGTCCTGCTACCGTCAAGGGGATAATCGTGTTCCAATCCGGTGGACCGCCGCCAACTTGCAGGGAAATATCCAAAAGCCTGGCGATCCCGAATAGCACCAGCCCGCCGGTAAGGGCGAGCGCTCCGCCGAGTAGCCCGGAAATCCAGAGATTGGGCGCAGATTTTTCAGATAGCGCAACCCTGGTCGTGTTCGTGAGACTTCTCCTATCAACCGATACGATCTCGGTGCTAGTAAGCCGGCTAAGTATATCCGCAAAAAAAGAGAGCTAATCACTGCCGCCCAGATTCTCGTATACCTGCGTCAAGATGCGTCGGAGTAGGAGGCGCTCTTCCAGCGTCAGATTTGCGAAGCTGATCTGCTCTAATTCATTCCAGACCTGTTGGATGGGCTGCAGGAGCTGCCGGCCTTTCTCCGTAAGATAGACCCGTGAGACCCGCTGATCGTTCGAATCCTGCTGGCGTTGCACTAACCCGGTTCTCACCAGCCGATCCAACATCTTGGTGACGGTGGCAGGCTGGACGCACAGGCTTTCTGCCACTTCTGAGTGGGTTAACCCGTCCTCTGGCCAAAGATTGATCAGTAAGAACTCCTGTCCGGGGTAGAGGTCGATCCTAGAGAGCAGCTCCTGGGCTTTGTTGCGGTGCGCCTTGCAGATCTGAACCAGCAAGGCCCCGATTGATTCGGAGATCAGTTTTTCTGCCATAAACGATGATCCACTCAATAGCGATCGAAACCCTATGTATTAATTCAGCCGGCTAAGTAAATTTTAGCAGAATATTCCTCATTGTCAACCTGCCCATTTGTCCAGGTCAGTCTTGTGATATCACCTCGACCGATGGACTGCGCGCCACCTATTCGTTCAGTTTGCTTTCCTGGTTTATATTGCACATTGTCGCAGCATCCGCTGCGGAAACGCTGATTGATAAAGCATTGGCGTGAAGCAGATGTTTGACAGGACGCTCAAGTCCAAATGTACATCGACCAATACGTGCGGCGACAAGGGCATCGTGTAGTGGTACACCGAGGGTCATCCCTTTCAAGGCGGGCACTATAAGAATCGCGGCTGCGGTTTGAGGTTGTTGCGTCCAGAGTGTGAAAATACCGGTGCAGTGGAAATCGAAGTATTTGGTGAGTAAAGCCTCTGTATACCATCAGCCTGATCCGTTCATATCAGGCTGCTTCCCGGCCCGGATGTCGTCCAGGACTTTCCGGATCATAGTTGCCGTCATCGGCACGTTGTGTATATAACGGATGACACCTTCTGGATCGATAAACCAGATCGTTGGCAGCCCGATTGGCCTGTAGATTTCCAATAGACTACCGTCTGCATCGGGCAGCAAAAGGTAGGGGACGTTGAAATCCTGCCGGTAAGTTTCGATCGCTTCGGGTGTTTCACCCAGGTTCAAGCCAATCACAAGCAAATCATTCGATTCGCCTTTTGCCAGTTCCACCAGCTCGGGTGTCTCTGCCCGGCAGGGTCCGCACCAGGAAGCAAAGACGTTGAGCAGCACGGTTTTGCCGCGCAATTCGCTCAGGTTCAGAGTCTCCCCATCGGTTGTGAGCGCCTCGAAGTCAGCAGCCAGGTTGCCTACGGACTGCCCACAGTCAAATCGCCGGAATTACCTACTGGATGGCCCAGCGAACTCATAGATGATAGCTTCAAGCTGACCGTTATTGCCCCAATGAGCAAAATGACACTGAAGACGCACTATTTCATGTCCATGGCTTTATTACCTCATCGATCTCAATCGACGAAGGTCTTGGAGCATGTTCGCTCCAAGACCTTCGCAAAGGAGAAGAAAGATGTACCAGCAACCACTCAACATACTGCCCACGACTGGACTATTCAGAGAATGTGCTCCGGCCTGTCATTCTTTATCGATCGAGTACTTGCATTAATGCGTTCAATGAGCACCGGAACTCGGGCAACTCGGCGATCTGCATTCTGCGCCAACTTCCCAACGACCAGTACAACCGCGAAAAATAACGTGAAGAGCGACCCAACAACCGCCAAAACGTCCATTGAAATCTCCTTTCCGGTTTGCGCCAAGCAGTAATTCGCGCCACCTTTCATGATCCACTTTCATGAATTATGACAACTCAGGGAATGCAATTCTTGCTAGTGTCGTTCATCATCTCTACACAATCTGCACAATTAATTTCTCTTTGGCGGATCAAGTAAGATGTTTGCGATCCAGGTTGTCTGTTAAACGATGAAACCGAAGCCATCACTTATTCCAAAGGAGGAAGAAATGTCCGAAACCACTTTAAACCAAACCAAGAGTCTAACATCAGGGAAGCTGGCTACTTCCGGGGCCATTGCCGGGCTGGCAGGAGGACTGGTGTTCGGCATGTTGATGGGCATGATGGGCGTGCTGCCCATGGTTGGGATGCTCATCCGCGTTGAGAATGCCATCGTCGGCTTCGTCGTCCACATGGTCATCAGCGCTTTCATCGGAGCTGTCTATGGCCTGGTCGCCGGACGCTTCGGGCTGACGTGGACGAATGCCCTCTTAGGCGGGATCGTCAACGGAGTCGTCTGGTGGCTACTGGGCGCCTTGACCCTGATGCCTTTGTTCCTGGGCATGACCCAGATGGTCTTCGTCATCGGGACGGATCAATGGTTGAGCCTGATGGGCCACATCCTGTATGGCCTGGTTACTGCTTTCGTATTCGTTGCCCTGGCGAAGCGAAACTAAAGACCAATATTCTCCACTACCCGGGCGAGGCAGGATTAGAGCACACCTGCCTCGTTTGTTTTTTGGTTGATGTACATGGCTCCCCGGATGGGCACGCCCAAGATGGACATCATCGGCATGCTGGGGACGATGTTCACTGCCAGTGAAGGCACCGCCAGGGTGCTTGGCGCCCTCGCTCACTTCATGATGGGGGTCATCTTCGCCATCATTTACGCATTAAAGCGAACTAGCCGGCACAGCAGCTTAACAGCGTAACGTCTTTCTCGAAGGCGACCGCGGCCAACTTGATACCTTCAACATTGGTCAGGTAGGGGAACATGGTCTGGCGCAGCTGAGTGAGCGTGACGCCGAAGCGGATGGCCAGCACGGCGGTCTGGATCATCTCGCTAGCTTCGGGAGCCAGGATGTGGGCGCCCAGCAGGCGGTCCGTGTCAGCGTCGGCTACCAGTTTGACCAGGCCACGCGTGTCTCGGGCGGCCAGGGCACGCGGCACGTGCGCCATAGGTAGGGAACTGACGCGCACGGTGTAGCCTTGCTCTCGGGCCTGTTCCTCGGTCAGCCCGGCGCTGGCGATCTGCGGGTCGGTGAAGGTGATGCGAGGGATATAAGAGGCGTCGTAGACCCGCCCTGAGTCTGTCAAGGCGTTCTCGGCAGCCAGTCCACCGCCGTAGGCTGCCACGTAGACGAACATGTCCTGCCCGCTAACGTCCCCGGCGGCGTAGACGTGAGGGTTCTCCGTACGCAGGGTTTCATCCACCAGGATTTCGCCGCGTGTCCCCAGCCGCACCCCGGCCTCTTCCAGTCCCAGGTTGGTGGTGTTGGGACGGCGGCCGGTAGCCACTAGCAACTGCTCGGCGTCGAAGGCGATTTCCTGGCTATCCTGTGTGCCGGTCAGGAGATAGCGCCCGTCGAGCTTCTCGGCACGGGTAGTCTGGAAGCCGGTGACGATCTCCAGGCCTTCCTCTTCCAGGTAGTCTTGCAGCGCCTCGCTGATCTCCTGGTCTTCAAAGGGGGCGATGCGGGGCAAAAGCTCCAGCAGGGTGACGTGCGTCCCGGCGCGGGCGAAGGTCTGCGCCAGCTCCAGCCCGACGGCGTTAGCCCCCAGCACGATCATCGACCTAGGTAGCTCTTTTAGTTCCATTGCCGTGGCGCTAGTCAGGTACGGTAGTGGCGAGTGACTCGCCCCTACCTTCAATCCGGGGATAGACGGCGCCCAGGGCTGCGCGCCGGTGGCGATCAGGATCTTTGCGGAGGGATAGGCCTTCCCGTCGATCTCGACCCCGTTGTCACCTATCAGGCGGGCACGCCCCTGGATGTAGGTGATCTCGGGGTAGGCCGCCAGCACGTCCACGTACTTGGATTGGCGCATCTCGGCCACCAGCTCGTCTTTATCGGCGATCACCTGCGCCCAATTGAGCTCCCCGGGCAGGGTGTGCACACCGCGGAAGCGGGGCTGGCTGGCCTGGTGGTACTGTTCCATAGCGCGGATCAGAGTCTTGGAGGGTACGCAGCCGACGTTGACGCAGGTGCCGCCGATGGTATTCGCTTCCACCACCGCCACCCGATAACCCAGCTCCGCCCCCTTGATCGCTGCGGCAAAACCGGCGGAACCAGCTCCGATGACCATCAGGTCGAAACGACCGTTCCCGCGTCCATCGGATGAGCTTGGTTTTTCAACCCGGTGTTCAACCACCGGCTTACGGGTTTTCACTGAAGCGCCATACCCGGCCAGCCGAACCGATCCAATGAGCGCCTGGCTGTCTACATCCCCTTCCAGGAGGACGCTGGCGCGCCCCGATTCCCAGCCTGGAACTTCGGCCTCACGAACGCCGGAGACCTTTTTCAAAGCTCTTTCGACATGCAGAACGCACGAATCGCAGGTCATGCCGCGGATGTCAAATTCAATCTGCTCTAATATATCCATTCTCTATCGCTCCAAATCTAGCAATCAGTTCCTTCCAGCCTTGCACAGACTTTGAACCTTTGCAAGACTTTTAATGATCATGCCTTTTCACTAACCAGGTGGCAAACGCAATTCTTACCGTCCACGTCGTCGGTGGGGAAGGTCAACCCCAGGAAGTAGAGCTGGCGCATATCCTTTTCCAGGCGGCTCAGCTCGGCGATCCGCTGAGCGATCTCGTCGGCTTTGGCAGATAACAAACCAAGCACCACGCGGCACGGCGCTTCGCGCCGGTCTCGCATGGCCAGGATTTCGCCGACGTCGTCCAGGGAGAAGTCCAGGCGGCGCAATCCCGCCACAAATTTGACCCGCTCCACGTCGGTTTCGCCGTAATCGCGGTAGCCGTTGGGCAGGCGTTTGGGTGGAGGTAATACGCCAACTTCTTCGTAAAAGCGAATGGTTTTGTCGGGTAGACCGGTTCTTTCCGAGAGCCCTTTTATCTGCATCTGTTTATCTCCATTCCAGTGAAACGAGTACATTCTACACCTTCCAGTCGCTAGAAGGTCAAGGGTATGATAAAGAAAAATATGATAAAACTCGTAAAAAGTCAGGGAAAAAAAAACGAGACCTCCGGAGGAAGCCACCGGAGGTTGGGTTTCGTGAGTGCAGATGAAAATCGATCTTGCCTAACCTGGCGTTGATCGTAGTATGCGCAACAATCCTTCGAATTCTTCCCGGCAGTCCCCACACATATCCAGGTGATGCTGGACAAGAGGCAACACGCGTGCCACATCTTCGCCGCGCAGATATGCCTCAGCAAACTGATCTAATAATGTCAGAACCTCATCGCAAGATAATTCCACATCCTGCGTGTCCTCGAGTTGTTGCATCATCTTTCTGAGCGCTTCAGGCGAGAGCTTACCATTTTTTACACCCGGAGACTCAGGTTTGTTGAACAAACGTCTGAAAAAACCGAAGATTCGCATGATCACCTCTTTTTATCTTGAGACAATCATCGCTGCAGCCCGCATGCGGTGAAGAATTCTGAGCGCAGAGCCGGATCATCCGCATAGTGACCACGCCAGACTGTCGTCCGGGTCATGGGAGCAACCTCACGCACCCCACGCATCTCCATGCACAGGTGATGGGCTTCCAGATAAACTGCTACACCATGCGGATGAAGCATGGTTTCCAGTCCATCAGCGATTTGTTGCCCGATCCGCTCCTGGACAGCAAAGCGCTTGGCAAATAGCCGCACCAGCCGGGTTAGCTTGGAGATGCCGAGAATATCCTCGTGGGCGATATATCCAACGTAGGCGTGCCCAAAAAATGGGAAAGCATGATGCTCGCAGAGCGAGAAGAAATTAATTGGACCCTCGATGACCTGGCTAAGGCGACAATCGGGATCGCCCCGGCACTCCGTGCCGAACACTTTGAGCAACTTCGGGTCGCCGTCGTAGCCATCAGTAGCCTCAAATAATGCCTTGATGAAACGTCGCGGGGTCTCAAGTGTAGCTGGGGTGTCAAGATCCAGGCCATAAGCAGAAAATATTTCTGTAATGTAGCCCTCGAATTTGAGCGCCTGTTCGTCGGATATTTGACGGCTATTCAATTTCATCGCCGCAAGAAACTCCTGGTCATCGGGATCTGAATGTGATTCCATGAATATCACCTCCGGTTGTATCTTATAAACAATGAGTTTTAATTAATAAACCACCTTTACAGACGCCCTTGCGAGTAGTGTTCTTACCCTTTCTCAAAGATCGCCAGCACATCCTCTATTGTCAATCCCTCCTGGGCCAGCCTGCGTTTCAGTCGCAAGCGAGTATCGTGCATGAGCTTATACAAGGCATTGCGGTTCGTACCCATGCGGCGAGCGACCTCTTCCAACGGCATACCTTTGATGGCAACAGCGATCATAGCCTGGCGCTGTTTTTCCGTCAATTCCTCGTCGATAATGCGCCTTAGCCGATCTAACACATCTTCACTTTCGATGATACTTTCCGGGCTGGGAGCAGAGTCAGCCATCAAGCGGGGGGGAGATAGCGACGCCTCGTTATCGAGCAGCTCATCCAGGGAGATGTTTTCCCAGCGTTTGCGCCGCAGCTCGGTCAGTGCCACCCGAACAGCGATCTTATGCACCCAGGTGGTGAATTGGCTGCGCCCCTCGAACGTATCCAGGTGATCCAGAACGCGCAGCAATGTCTCTTGAGCGACTTCTTCCGCTAAGGGTTGGAAGCGGGGATCGTCTGATGAAAGCCAACCGCTTAAGGCGTAGGGTAGGCCGGCAAGGATGATCGTGCGCAGGTCGGCCAAGGCGGCGTCCTGATCAGGGCTTTTGGAACGCAAGCCAGCAATCCATTGATCGTTGCTGCGGCTGGACATCAGGCCTGATTATACTTTATCCATCGTGTAAGAATCCGGTCTCACAAGTTGTCAAATCATGGGTAAGACACCGCAAGATGTCTTACCCTCAAATATGAACATTCCAGCAATCACCACCCAACAAATGGTTGAAGTGGACCGTCTGATGTCCGAAGAATTCGGCATCCTTTTGATCCAAATGATGGAGAACGCTGGTCGCAACCTGGCGGATATGGCGCGCAGGATGTTAGGTGGGGAGGTGCGCGGTAAACGCGTAGCGGTATTTTGCGGGGCCGGCAACAACGGCGGCGGTGGCATGGTATCAGCCCGTCACCTGCACAACTGGGGCGCTGAAGTGCTGCTGAAAATAGTCGCCGATCCTGGCAACATTAAGGATGTCCCTGCCCACCAACTGCACATCTTGACTGCAATGGGAATTAACCACAACGGTGTGATCAAGCTCGAGAGCACTGACCTGGTTATCGATGCCTTGATCGGTTATGGACTAATCGACAACCCCCAGGGGTCGGTTGCAGCCTGGATCGCAAGCATTAACGCTTCAGGCTGTCCTGTACTGGCATTGGACACCCCCTCGGGATTAGATACCACGAGTGGTATTCCGGGAAACCCCTGTATACGAGCTACAGCTACGTTAACACTGGCTTTGCCAAAGACCGGGCTGCTTACAGTGCAAGCAAGATCTAATGTTGGTGAACTATACCTAGCAGATATCGGTGTGCCGCCTGAATTGTACGCTATACCATCCCTCGGCCTGACGATAGGCGATATCTTTGTAAGAGATACGATCATTCGGTTGAATGAATAAGTTAGTACAGCCGAAAATCGTGGGAGGAGCCTGCTCGCTGAGCAAGCTTTCGTTTTTGACGTTCGCATGATTGCTCTCCAGCTCCCTGGGAATTGGTCCGAAGTTGACACCCTGCGCTATGCTGGCTTGGAGCTACCTGACGAGCATTGGGTCAATAACAGGCAGGGCCCGGCTACTTTGACAGCCTAGCAGGATTTGATGTAGAATAATATAAGGTGATTAATTACACTTGTCAATCTACATTAATCTTGATTTAATACAACATATCGATGATATCTTCCGCCCTAACACCTTAAAATTTATCAAGCCGTAATTCATTTTTCGGGACATCTCAAACATCGATGCGATCAAAAGCCCACCCTGAAAATGCTCTGAACAACCCCCAAAATTTCAAGGAGAATGATAAATGAAACTCGAGCCACCTGTGAAAGTTACCCATGAGCAATTGGTCATCCACGTCAGTGAGATAGAGCCGATACTTCAAGGCCCGGCCATGGACCTTAAGCCATGGCCGCCAGCGACCGTATTGATGCGTGACGGGCGCACGATGCTGGTACGAGCTACAAGGCTGGACGAAGTGCCGGTGTTGCTGGAGTATGTGAAGAAGGTGATGCAGTTTGAGCATGACTTTTACGATATCGTTGGAGCCCGGGTATATGCCGAGTTGTTGGGGTGGTACCGTAAAAGACTCAAAGACCCTTATGTGATGGTTGGGATGATTGATGGACAGCTCGCCGGTCTGATTAACGGCCGCGTTATGAACAAGGATATTAATATCAGCCACCATACGCTAACCTTCATGCGCGGCGGTCGGGTTGGCGCGATCCTGTTCTACTGCAAGGCTTATTACGCCTTCGAGATCCTTCACAACACAGAATTCTGGTCCACCTACGAGAGTTATAACGGGTGGCACATTGGAAGCCTGGCGATGGCACAGCCCAGTTACCCCTGGCCAGAATACCAGCATGAATTAGGCGGGGCGCGGGTATATTATGTTACGAAGGAATATTGGGACCAATCCATCAAAGATTATGCCCGCCAGATGGGCGGTTCTGATCTGAACTTCGCTGTCTCAGAGGATATCGTCAAGGCTAATGAGACCATCCCCCCGCCGGGTGAGATAACGGTTTAGCCATATCCCACTTCTATAGATTGAACTATGACAATCATCAAGGTCGAAATCCGTTCTGGCGCTTACTATGACTCCGTGATCCTGATGCAGTTGCAGCGCTCTCTGGCGGAACAGCCCGGCATCCTTGATGCTGGGGTCGTCATGGGCACAGAAGCCAACAAAGATGTATTGGCTCAAAGCGACCTGCTCGCTCCAGAAGCTCAAGGAGCTGGAGCTGACGACATGGTCATCGTGGTAAAAGCCGAAGACAATTCAGCAGCTCAAACAGCCTTGCAAAAGGTAGATGAGCTGCTCACCAGCCGCCAGCGCGGTGGTGTCGACGTGGAATATCGTCCCAAGTCGTTGGCTACGGCCGCTGAAATGCTGCCCGACGCCCAATGGGTTCTAATCTCAGTGCCGGGCCGATATGCCGCGGGCGTGTCGCGCCAGGCGCTACGCATGGGTAAGAATGTATTTCTCTACAGCGATAACGTCTCCCTGGAAGACGAGATTGCACTCAAACAAGTGGCTGCGGAGAAGGGCTTACTGGTAATGGGGCCAGATTGTGGCACGGCAATCGTCAACGGGGTAGGACTGGGCTTTGCAAATAAAGTCCGGCGAGGGCCAATCGGCATGGTGGCAGCCTCGGGAACTGGATTACAGCAAGTCAGTTCCCGCATTCACCAGATGGGGGGCGGATTCACTCACGCACTGGGGACCGGCGGCCGTGATCTCTCGGAAGCGGTAAATGCTGTAACGGCTCGCCAGGGGCTTGACTTGCTCAGCCGCGATCCCGCCACACAGGTCATTGTGCTGGTTTCCAAGCCGCCATCCCCCAAGGTCGCAGGTGAGCTGGTGATGGCTGCCAGGCTGGCGGGAAAACCGGTTGTCGTAGATTTCATCGGTTATGCCACCGCGGCTCGGACAATCGATAACGTGTATTTTGCTACAACGTTCGAAGAAACCGCCGAGTTAGCAGTTCAGCTAGCTTCAGGCGAAAAAGTTATCCAGCCGGCGAGGAGTTTAAACCTGGCGCGTTATAAAACTGGCCAACGCTACCTGAGAGGCCTCTTCTCCGGAGGTACCCTGGCTTACGAAGCCTTGCTAATCTTGCAGGATTACCTGCCCGTGGTTTACTCGAACGTTCCGTTGAAGAAAGAATTTCGCCTGGCCGATTCGTTGACCAGCCAGGCACACACGATCATCGACCTGGGCGAGGACGAGTTCACTGTTGGCCGCCTGCACCCGATGATGGATAACGACCTGCGCATCCGGCGCTTGGAAAAAGAAGCCAGCGATCCAGAGGTAGCGGTTATCCTACTCGATGTCGTCTTAGGTTATGGTGCACATCCTGATCCTGCCAGCGAACTGGCTCCTGCAATCGCCAAAGCAAAGGCACTGGCAGATAACAACGGCCGCTATCTTGAGGTAATTGCCGTTGTATGTGGCACAGACGAGGACCCACAAGGTCTGGATGCCCAGATCAAGCAGCTTGAGGACGCCGGGGCACGGGTAGAGACCAGCAACGATGCGGCCGCCCGATATGTCGGACGTCTGGCGCAAGCCCTTAATCCAGTTGACTCTTCCGCGAGCACGGGACCCCTAAAAAAGGTAGATCCAGACGTGCTAAAAAAACCGCTAGCAGCCATCAATGTCGGTCTCGAATCCTTTACGGAGAGCCTGATCGACCAGCAAGCGCAGGTTGTTCATGTAGATTGGCGACCCGCGGCTGGCGGCAATGAAGTATTGATGTCCCTATTGGAAAAGATGAGAAGTTAACAACATAATTACAATCATGATTCTCGCCTGTTTTTACAGAGGGAATCGACACAAACGGGCATAAATCAATGGATATAGAAAAAGCGAATACTGAAACGACACAACGCATGATGGAAGCTCGCCCGGTGGTGAGGGGCATCGGGAAAGCGATCGATGTCATCCCCGGCATGCGAGAAAATCTATTATTGCACGCTGGCCCACCCATTACCTGGAAGCGCGCCTCCGGACCGATGCGCGGCGCAATCACCGGAGCCCTGATTTTTGAAGGCAAAGCCAGCAATGAGGCAGAAGCCCAGGCCCTGGTTGAATCGGGGAAAATTGAATTAGAACCCTGTCACCATCACCAGGCTGTCGGCCCAATGGCGGGGATCATCTGCCCATCGATGTCTGTCTACATCTTAGAGAACAAAACACATGGCAACTTTTCCTTCTCCAACTTAAACGAAGGGTACGGAAAAGTGCTGCGCTACGGTGCGTACAGCGATGAGGTGTTAGATCGATTACGCTGGATGGAAGATGCGATGGCTCCTGTGCTCGGCAAAGCGATTGAGCTCAGTGGGGGGGTTGACATGCGCGCATTGCTGGCTGAGGCGTTGCACATGGGTGATGAGGGACATAACCGCAACAAGGCTGGCTCGTTGTTGTTTACCAAATCCCTGGCGCCTCACATCGTTAAGGCGACCAGAGATGCCGATCTAGCGGCAAGGATGCTCCAATTCATGGGAGACAATGCCTTGACAGTGCTCAACCCGGTGATGGCAGCCTGTAAGGGCATGGTCGACGCAGCCCGTGACATCGAAGGGAGCACTATTGTCAGTGTAATGGCCCGCAATGGCACCGATTTTGGTATCCGGGTGAGTGGGCTGGGAGACCGTTGGTTTACCGCTCCGGTAACGATCCCGCAAGGTCTCTACTTCCCAGGCTTCACGGCTGAAGATTCGAGCGGTGATATTGGCGACAGCACAATTACTGAATCAGCCGGTATTGGTGGCTTTGCTATGGCCTCAGCACCCGCCATCGTTACCTTCGTCAGCGGCACTCCAAAGGATGCGATGAATGCCACCCTGGAAATGTACGAGATTTGCTACACAGAACACAAGTACTTTACCATCCCGCCGTTGGACTTCCGAGGCACTCCTACTGGAATTGATATTCGCAAGGTTGTGGAAACGGGCATCACGCCGCGGGTCAATACAGGGATTGCTCATAAAGAGGCAGGGGTAGGTCAAGTCGGAGCGGGGTTGGTAAGACCCCCGATGGAAATCTTCGAGCAAGCACTCGTGACATTTGCTGAGCAGTACGGATTCTAAACTTGGGGCGACCTTAATAAACAATCGGTCACAATGGGTGTTTCCTCAACACTGCGCTTCCGTCATCTCTGGAATAACAGCACATACGAGCGGTCAAGGTGAATTGATCTCGAGTTCGTGAATGTCATTCGCAAGAGTGCCGTGACGGTTTCTTAACACTGAGAATTAAGACAAGAAGGCGAGGAAGACAATGAATCGCGATCAGTTAATCAAAATCATGGATGAGGCAAAGCTGTATGACTTAACCCAGGGTTGCAGCATCTTCACCCCGCCCTGGCCTGGTGAAAAATCGCTTGAAGTGCACTTCTTCAAGCGGGTTACCGGCGCTTACGGCGGAGGGCCGGGTGCTAATGGCCAGATATTGAATTGGAGCAATACCGTAGGCACCCACCTGGTGGGAGAGACGGCGTTTCATTCGGGGAGCAGAACCATTGCCGACATTACCCTGAAGGAACTGTGTGGACCGGGCGTCGTCGTGGACATATCCGACGCAGTCTCTGATTACGGCCTTTACACCCCTCAGATGATCATGGAGAGAGCCACAGTTAAGCAGGGTGATATCTTGATCATCAACACTG
>Ga0154772_1091_pt1 | contig 19726 bp, 16 predicted proteins | sample Rifle2008BG16ft_FD_105780 | JGI IMG/M metagenome (GOLD analysis project Ga0154772, IMG submission 105780) | Chloroflexi bacterium RBG_16_52_11
CTGATTGATAAGACCACCAATAACCCGCTCCTGATCATCGCGCGAGAGACCGAGTTCCGGAGGAAAATAGGTGAGTAATAGCTCTTTGTCTGGGTCGTGATACACGATGGGCGTCGCCAGATTGCCTTGATAACCGCAATTGGGACAATTGATGATATTTACCCCTCCAGAGAGCAGCTTCGGCTTTGCTGTTGGATCAACACCAACATCAAAAAGCTGCTCGACATCTGCCATGAGTGGTTGACGGCAATTTGGGCAATTTACACGAGTTTTAGGCATGAAAGTCTCCGTAATGTAGAATACTTCTGGGGAAGGGTTGTTTGTAATACCGGGTAGTTATTTAACTCACCTAGGAAGAGAAAAACAAATCCTTGCGCCTTCGCCAGGTTTTGGATCTACCCAAATCCGCCCACCATGAGCTTCGACCACAGCGCGTGCCAGGTAAAGACCAAGGCCAGCGCCCTTGGTGGACCGAGATACATTCGTGGAACGATAAAAACGGTCGAAGATATAGGGGATATCACCCGGAGCAATACCCGGCCCTTGATCGCTGACACAAACTACCACTTGTTCGGGTTTGATCTGCCCCGAGACACGAATCTCGCCTCCTGCAGGAGAATATTTAATGGCATTTGAGAGCAAGTTGGATAATACTTGCGATATCCGCTCTTCGTCGGCGAGGACTATAGGAAAATCCGCTGGAAATTCCACACTAATCGTGTGTGTTCCAGTTTGCGTGCGGAGCCGTTCTGAAATTCGCTCTGTCAGAATATTCAATGCGACATCGGATTTATTGATTGCCAACGCACCGGCTTGAAGGCGAGTAGCATCCAATAAATTCTCAATCAAGTCTGTTAGCCGATCGGCTTCCTCTTCGATGACTTCCAGACTATCGGAGACGACCCGCCTATCCCAAGAGGCATCCTCCCGGCGCAAGGTGCTAACATACCCCTTGATCAGCGCCACGGGCGTTTTCAACTCGTGGCTGACTACGGAGATGAAGGTGCTCTTCAACTCCTCCGCTTCTCGAAAACGGGTAATATCCCTCACCGTAGCAACGATATTCACCAGTTTGCCATCTACCCCTATCAGGGGCGCATAGGTAATGCCAACTGGTAATGTCAGCCCAGAATCTCGCTCAAGATCACCTTCCACGTACAATGTTGCATTCGGAGTCAGTGGCCAACCACCCAGCTCCGCCTGTTCAAGCGTTATCCCGTCTTGATGGTGGGCAAAACGGATAATAAATTCATGCGGTTGGCCGCGAACGGACTCGTAAAGCAGACCCACCATGTGTAAAAAAGCTGGATTACAGCGCTCAATTGTGTGATCAGCCGCAAGGATCAGGATGCCATCGGCTGCTGAGTCGAGTAGAGCATCCATGCGCCTTTTTTCCTGGCTTACCTGTGTATATAACTGGGCATTCTGAACTGCAATTGCGGCCTGGTCAGCGAAACTTTGCAAAAGCGCCCGGTCATTGCTGGAAAACACTCCAGCGTAGTTACGAAAGATGAAGATCACGCCAATCACCTTTCCCCCTGCGCTCAACGGTAGGCCTACCCCGGTAAGAATCCCCATGCTGGCTGCTCGAGTTAGGTTTTGAAGCAGACGATTGATCTCAGACAGCTCAAAACCAGCAGGATCCTGGTGGTCGGGTATTGTGGCTAAAAGAGGCTCAAGATAGCGTAAAAATGCCGGAGGGATTCCATGGGCGGCTGCCACTATCCACCCTCCCTGCGCTTCTCGAAGCGCAATTAATCCCGCCTGGCCAGCAAGCATCTCTGCCGATATGGTGAGGATACGGACCAGCAGATTATCCAGGTTCAGCTCTTGGGTTAGCGCCCGAGAGATTTCTAGTAGATAATCTCGCTGGCGAACGCGAAAATCAGGTAACATTAATCAGATTTGACTCTTGCTCAGCTATCGTAATGGCCTCATCGAAGATCATCATCGCTTCATCGACTTCATCGCGGGAGACGCTCAGTGGAGGTGCTATGCGGATCGCGCTTTTACCGCAACCAAGCAGGAGCAATCCACGTTGGAACGCCGCTTCGATGATGTCATCGCGCAGTTGCTCGACATATTCTCTGGATTGACGATCTCTCACAAATTCCACGCCAATCATCAACCCTAAACCGCGAATATCCCCGATGCTCGGATGCTTCACCCTTAGCTCTTCCAAGATATCTAACGTGTACTGCCCGACTTCCACAGTATTTTGCATGTATTCGCGCTCTATCAAGTTGATGGTTGCCAAAGCAGCCGCGCAAGCTAACGGATTACCCCCAAAGGTATTTCCATGAGATCCTTTTGGCCAGGTCATGATCGATTCGCGGGCCATCATCACACCCAGGGGCATCCCAGAGGCAATGCCCTTGGCGATACAGACAATGTCTGGCTCTACATTAGAATGTTGAATCGCCCACCAATTGCCAGTCCGACCCACACCGGATTGTACTTCATCAACAATCAATAAGATCTTATGCCGGTCACATACTCGCCGCAGTGCGGGGAAGAACCCGGGTGGCGGGATAATATAACCCCCCTCACCCTGGATGGGTTCCACCAATACCCCCGCGATCTCATCAGGTGGCAGGAGATGCGCCATGATCTCATCCTCGATATAGCGAACAACAGCCTCGCCATAATCTTCTCCAGGATCGATTCGCAAAACGGGTCGATATGGGTCTGGGAATGGCACGTGGACAACCCCGTTTAACAATGGGTAGAAACCACGGTGATAGGTTGGCTTGCTGGCAGTGAAGGTGACCGAACCCATCGTCCGCCCGTGAAACGCACCCAGAAAGCCAATGAATTGGGTGCGACCGGTGTATTGGCGCGCCAGCTTGATGGCAGCTTCAACACTCTCAGTACCGGAATTGGTCATAAATGAAACGCCATTTTCTAAGAAAGGTGCTATCTCATTCAGCTTTTCTGCTAATTCAATCCACGTGGAGTGATAAAAGTCAGAGGAGATGTGAATAAACTTTTCGGCCTGTTGCTGGATAGCCTTCACAACTTCCGGGTGGCTGTGCCCGGTTGAGACGACCGCGATCCCCGCGGCGAAATCCAGTAAGCGGTTACCATCTACATCCCATACCTCCGTTCCTCGTCCATAATCCATTACAAACGGGTAGCCGCGTGGATAAGATGGTGAGATGACTGACTGGTCACGCTTGACCAGAGCGCGTGCCTTCGGGCCTGGTAAATTTAATACTGGCATACATTATTCTCCTGGAATATTTCCTTCGTGGAATTCCCACAACGATTAGTTCGCAAGCTTGAGAATTATATCACTGCTGGTTGTACCGGCTGGAAAGCCAGATAACAAGCAAGCCGACAGGTTAATTACACCTAAATACTCAGCTAACTGGTTTTAAAGATAGGATGGGCATGATTTTTCAATGCGAGGATAATCGAGGTTATAATCAGCCGTCGTACTGTTGAGTGATGGAGTTAGATCGTGTAATACGGGTTATATTCCTATGTTTTCTTTCCAAATCCAGGCAACTGAGAGCCAGGCGAGGGCTGGGATATTCCACACGCCTCACGGCGATCTACTAACACCGGTTTTTGCTCCAGTCGGTACACAGGCAACTGTCAAAGCGTTAACCCCCAGTCAACTCCAAGATGTCGGGGCTAGTTTGATCCTGGCTAACACGTACCACTTGTACCTCCGCCCCGGAAATCATCTGTTGGCGAAGCTGGGCGGTTTGCACCGTTTTATGAATTGGGATCGCCCCATCCTGACCGATTCTGGCGGTTTCCAGATTTTCTCCCTGGCGGCAAACCGCAAAATCGACGATGACGGTGTGACCTTCAAAAGTCACATCGATGGTTCATTCCATCGCCTGACACCCGAGAAATCTATTGCCATACAGGAGGCCCTCGGCGCGGATATCATCATGGCATTCGATGAGTGCGCCTCGCCTTATGAACGGGAGTACATCCACCAGGCGATGAACCGCACGCACCGATGGGCTGAGCGTTGCCAGATGGCCAAAACTCGAATTGATCAAGCATTATTCGGGATCGTACAGGGCGGCGTCTTCCCCGATTTACGCCAGCAATCTGCTGAGTTCATCGCTTCTTTGAATTTGCCAGGCAATGCAATTGGAGGCCTCTCCGTGGGTGAGACTAAGGATGAGACGTTCTCCATCGTGGATATGGTAAATCATGTACTGCCTGCAAATAAACCACGCTACCTGATGGGAGTTGGTACCCCTGAAGACATCGTCCAGGCTGTGTTGCGTGGCGTGGATATCTTTGATTGTGTATTGCCTACCCGGCTGGCACGGCATAATGCTGCATTGACGCGCTTCAAGCGTCTCAACCTGGTCAACGCGGTATTTGCTGATGACGCAAATCCTATTGACCAGGCTTGCCAGTGTTACACCTGCCAGAATTTTTCGCGCGCATATATTAGACACCTGATCATCGCTAAAGAAATGCTTGCCGCTACCCTGCTCTCAATTCATAATCTACATACACTGATCGATTTGACCACGAATATTCGCCAGGCAATCATCCGGGGGCAATTCACCCAATATGCCGCAGCATTCTTGGAACAAAAACAAGATATCGAAGAATAACGAAATCCAACACAAACGAACATTATCCTGATACCCCGAATTCACGATCATGACAATCTTCCAATCTATCCTATTAGGCATCGTTCAAGGATTGACAGAATTTTTGCCCATCTCAAGCTCTGCGCACCTGGTCCTCCTTCCTTACTTTCTTGGCTGGGAAATCCCCATTTCACAGGCTTTTATCTTCGACGTGTTAGTCCAGGTTGCTACATTACTAGGGGTGGTTGCCTATTTCTGGAGTGACCTGACAATGATTGCCAGCGCAGTCGTGAAAAGCCTCTGGCGCCGGCAACCGCTGGCTGACCCACAGTCGCGCCTGGGCTGGTTTATCCTGCTGGCCTGTTTACCAGCAGGTGTAATTGGTTTAGCGGTCAAGGATCTGGTCGAGAAAACCTTCGATAGCCCGCTTGCAACTGCATTCTTTTTATTTGGGACGGCTTGTTTGATGGTAGTCGCGGAAATTCAGGGCAAACGTATCCGTGACTTCGAGCAAATCAAATGGTTTGACGCCCTGTGGATCGGATTCTTTCAGGCGCTGGCTATTTTTCCGGGGTTATCCCGTTCAGGAGCGACCATCAGCGGGGGTATGCTGCGCAACCTCGACAGGCCTTCAGCAGCGCGTTTCTCGTTTCTACTATCCGTACCCATCCTGTTGGCTGCTGGAGCAGTAGTTTTGCCCGATTTAATAAAATTGCCAGATTTAGGTAGTGTATTACCTGCTTTTATCCCCGGGTTCATCGCCGCGGCGGTCGTTGGTTACTTATCCATCCGTTGGTTGTTAGGGTATCTGGCGCGTCGCTCGCTGTACATATTCGCCATCTATTGCACTGGGTTAGCACTGACCACCCTGGTGGTCTTCTTCGTAAGAGGGTAATTAGGGGAAAGAACAGGAAGCTTTATGATTGCTGTACAGGATTTTCGGGTTGGCTTTCTTCTGGCCAGGGGGGGAGATCTAACAGCTTGCAGCGAATATATTGCCCCAACACCTTCAAGCTGGCAATTACCGGAACTACAACTAAAGCACCAAATACACCACTCAAAGCAAGTGCACCGAGTAGACTCACCATCACGACTGCCGGATGAAGTTGAAGGCTGTGTCCCATCCATTTGGGCCGTAACCAGAGATTATCTACCTGCTGTACCAGAGCATAGGTGATGATCAGTAAGGAAATTAACCCGAAGTAAGAGAAAGGTACATACCCTAACAAGAAGAGCCAGATTACCAGCACAGAACCAAGGATCATCAATATCGCAAGGATAAGAAAGATCAGTAACTGGACTCTCAGGAATATACTCCATACATTATCCAGCTCATCTAGCAAACGGCTAAGTTCTCGTTGATATCCCAGAGGAGCGAGGTCGACCAAAGCAGGTTTGATCTTGTAGCCATCTTTGAGAAAATAATAAAGGCTGAGAAAAACTACCAGTCCCCAGATGATGTTCGTGGTCAGGTCAGACAGTATCCCGAATGATCCTCCAGGAATTGTAGTTAATGCCCCTCCAATGGCTTGTCCCATATTGAGCAATAATGCTCTTGGCGAAAGATCATAGCCCAGAATGATGATGGGTTGGGTAGCCCAGCGTTGGATATCACTGAGCAATTGAGCAAAAATCTCACTCCATTGACGGTACTGACTAAACGCCAATGTTCCTACCAATGCTGGAAGCGAAGCGAGCACTAATAAGGTAACCAGGTAAACAATGACCACCGCCCATGTTCTACGTATCCGGAAACGCCGGCTCAGATATTTGACTGCCGGATTCAATAGATATGCCAGCAGTGCGCTGATTGCAAGTGCTTCAACTAAAGGTAGCGCAAGGATAAACAGAACAAAGAATAGTATCAAACAAATAATTGCGATTGTGATTCGAGTGACTCGAGACCATTTCGGACTGTACATAGATTTATTTTTGACAAACTTCTAACTTCTCAAAGTGCCGTAGAGATACCAGAAAGTTTCGCGAGGAAAACCATCGGCGGTATCGAGCTCCCAAATGTAACTGCCCGGGAGCAATACCGCATTCAATATCCCGTCTAAACCATGATACATCTCGGCTTCAGCCGGGTGAAGGTCCACCGCATAAGGTTCTAATAGCTGGAGCATAACTCGCCTGCCGACTTCATAAGAATAACGATCACCCTGGTTGGTGGGATCTTTGCGATACTCACCCAGGTAATCCCCCCATAGTTTAAGGCGTGAGCGAAATTCCTTAGAGCCTTTCTGCTCCCATGCCACACGTTTCGTATGTAATAGAGTTTCCAGTTTTGCATCCAGTTGAGAAAATGCTGTACTTATATCCAGTGATAGCGGACGAGCGCGTAGCTTAGCCCTGGTCAATAACAGGCCTCCAAGGGTTAATTGGGGGTATATGGGTTCCCCTGCGGGTGGTCTGGCACCAAGAGTCCAGTAGATTTGTTGAGAGAGTAAATATTCGTCAAGCAGCGCGAGAGCGGTCTGGAAATATCCAAAATCATAATTGGCTGTTGTCATGGATAATCTCCTGATGAGACATTCAGGTTAGTCAGGAGCCCAGCCTCCACTCCGGCGTTCCTGGAAATAGCCACCCGATCGAGGCACCGGACCGATTAAACGAGCAAACTTAATGGCTGCTCAATATATTTCGCTAATGCCTGAAGAAATCGCGCTGCTTCGGCGCCATCGCTTACCCGGTGATCCACAGAGATTGTGGCACGCATCCGCACGCCGGGGATGACTTGCCCGTCCTTCACTATAGGGATTTCGCGGGCTGAACCCACTGCCAGGATGGCTGCTTCCGGCGGGTTGATAATGGCAATGAAGTGCTCAACATCGAACATCCCCAGATTGCTCACCGAAAAGGTTGAGCCTACAATATCATTCGGACGGACTTTACCCTCACGCGCCCGCGAAACCATTTGGCGTACTTCACCAGCGATCTGGCGTACCGGTTTCCGGTCCGTGTCACGACAAACGACAGTCAATAAACCACCTTCAATAGCCACTGCCACACCGATATTGACCTCTCCATGGTGCAGGATATGGTCGCCCTGGAAAGAAGCATTCAGATTGGGAAATTCGCGCAGTGTCAAAGCGACAGCTTTTAAGATGTAATCGTTTATGGATGTTTTTTCTTCTTCCGGAAGTAAAGCGTTCACCTGTAAACGAAGGTCTGTCAGGGCAGCCATATCGTATTCATGTGTCACATAGAAGTGCGGTACTTGTTGCTTGACCTCAGTCATCCGTCTGCCAATTGCTGCACGTAAACGGGTAAGGGGTATAGACTCATCTTCCATTTGATGCGTTCGTGGTTGAGCGGCTACGGATGGAGATGCAGTGACAACTGGCTGGGCCGTGATCATCTGGGGTTTTGCCGCGCGTGAGGCAATCAGGTAGTCTTCGACATCCTTCCGTGTGATGCGCCCTCCAGGCCCTGTGCCAATTACCTGGCCTATGTCGATACCCTGCTCGTCTGCCAAACGACGGGCGACAGGAGAAGAGCGAACCCCACCTGGGAGATTTCCCTCAGCCACCAGGACAGACTCCGGGGCGGAAGGGCTTATTTGCTCTGCGGGCAGTAAACTCGTCTGCGCTGACTTCTTTGCTGTCGTTCCTCCTCCTACCAATGATTCAAGGTGCACCTCTTCACCAGGCTCGGCGATAACAGCAATGGGGGTATTGACCGGAACGATTTCTCCGGTGTCCACCAGATGTTTGGCTACCACACCGTCGTAAACCGACTCTACCTCGACGGTAGCCTTGTCGGTTTCGATCTCTGCCAGGATAGCGCCCTTCGCAATACTCTCACCCTCCTGCACGACCCAACGGATCAGAGTCCCCTCGGCCATATCAAATCCCAATTTCGGCATATTTACAATCTGAGCCATTACAGAACCTCCTTGACCGCCTGGACGACATCCTCTACCTGAGGTAAGGCGAGTTGTTCAAGCGTCCGATTGTACGGGAGCGGGACTTCTTTTTTAGCTATTCGCTTGATCGGAGCGTCAACATAATCAAAAGCTTCTTCATAAATGCGAGAAGCCACTTCTGAGCCGACACCGAAAGATCGCCATCCCTCCTCGACAATCACTGCCCGATTGGTCTTCTTGAACGATTCCAAGACTGGCTCCATATCCAGGGGACGTAAAGAGCGCAGATCAACGATCTCGACCTCGATCCCTTCGGCGGAGAGCAGCTCAGCCGCCTTGGCAGAAATTTCAAGCATCTTACTGTATGTCACCAGGGTAACATCTCTTCCAGGACGTTGGATTTTGGAATATCCAATCGGGATCGTGTAATCTCCATCTGGCACGTCGCCGCGCACCTGGTAGAGAGTCGCATGCTCAATGAAAAGGACCGGATCGTTGGAGCGAATAGCAGTCTTCAACATTCCCTTAGCGTCTTCGGGTGTTCCCGGTGCCACGACTTTCAAGCCGGGAAAATGGGCAAATACGGCATCAGGCGTCTGTGAGTGGGTCGCGCCTAACTGGCGCCCGCCTCCGCTTACTGCTCGGAGGACCATTGGAATAATAAACTGTCCACCGAACATTGAATGTAGCTTCGCGGCTTCATTGACGATATGATCCATGGCGGAGAAAGCGAAGTTGATCGTCATCAACTCTGCTATTGGCCGGAGTCCGGTGAGGGCAGCGCCAATCGCGGCGCCGACAATAACCGCCTCTGCAATCGGTGTATCACGCACTCGATCCGGACCAAAATGATCATAGAAACCCTTGGTAACAGCGTACGTGCCGCCCCATACTCCAACTTCTTCTCCAAGAATGAAAACATTCGGGTCGCGCTCCATCTCCTCCCAAAGTGCCTGGGAGATGGCTTCACGTATTGTAACTCGTGCCATCTTGTCCTCGATACATCATCTCAATGGATGAATTCTACAAACCGTATCCAAACAGCCTATTACAGGGCCGATGTTATGGGTATTCAACGTACACGTGCTCAAATAATGTCTCAGGAGCAGGCTCTGGGCTACTTTCAGCGAATTGAACTGCTGCTTCGATTTCTTGCTGGACCTGAGTATCGAGTTGGCCCAGCTCTTCCGGAGTGGCAATCTGGTTATCTACCAAATAACGGACATAGATGCCGATAGGATCACTCTCCTGCCAGCTCCGCACCTCTTCAGATGGCCGATATCGCTCCGGGTCACCCATCGAGTGTCCGCGGAAGCGATAGGTGATGACTTCCAGGAAGTACGGGATGTGTTCCCGTCTTACAAAATCCACCGCCTCTTTTGCCGCGCTGCGGACGGACATGATATTCATGCCATCTACCCGGCTGTTTGGGATGCAATATCCTTCTGCTTTTTGGCGGATCTCTGAGACGGCAGAAGCGCGCTCGATGGAGGTGCCCATCCCATATCGATTGTTCTCACAGACCCAAAGCACGGGTAAGTTCCAGACCTTAGATAGATTCAGGGCTTCGTGGAAGTAACCGATATTCGTGGCTCCGTCACCGAACATGCAGATAGTGATGCTGTCGTTCCCCTGATATTGGTCACCTAAAGCCAGGCCAGCCGCAATCGGCAGGTGAGCGCCAACAATCGCGTGCCCCCCCCAGAAGTTCTTCTCCACGTCCGCCATGTGCATTGAGCCCCCTCTGCCCTGTGAGCAACCGGTAGCTTTACCAAGCAGCTCAGCAATAACCTCCTTGGCTGATATTCCGCAATTAATGGCAACGCCGTGGTCGCGGTATGCGGTGATCACGCGGTCGCGAGGTTCTCTCACTGAAATCAAACCGGTGCTGACCGCTTCCTGGCCAATATAGAGATGGAGGAAACCTCCAATCTTTCCTTGCTGGTAAAGTTGAGCTGCCTGCTCTTCTGTCAGCCGAATTAATACCATCTGATAGTATAGATCGAGATACTGCTGTTTTTCCATTAATATGTCCTCACCAGGTAATTACATCTTCGCGCAAAATAACACCGGGGATACCCCGGCGTTATCGATCTTTGCCTTTCAAGCCTGATTAATCGCCAAAATTATACCATTTTTCTAATAAATATCATATCAGCCTGAAGCACCACGAGATTTACAGATAGAATCTTTCAGGGGGATGAAATGATAAAAGGATACAATTGGATTATTCAAGCCGCATCCGGCGAGACATATTGATGAACCTCCTATCTGTCACACACTTCTTGAACGGAATATTGATGATTGCCCTGGGCGTGGGGTTAGGATTCCTGTTGACCCATAAGTTTGCCATCGGTTGGAGGCTCTGGTGGATTGGAGCGGCAACTTTTATCTTATCCCAAATCGGGCACATTCCCTTTAACATCGCCGTAGGCTTCCTGTTTCGCCGGGGTATATTGCCTTCTCCTCCAGAAGAGTTAAACCTGGCGTTCACAGCATTATTTCTTGGCCTGAGTGCAGGGGTGTGGGAGGAATGTGCGCGCTACGCCACGTTCCGTTGGTGGGCGGTTGACGCACGTACCTGGCGGAAAGCACTTGTGTTGGGAGCAGGACATGGGGGTATTGAAGCCATCCTGCTGGGTGTTATCGTTCTCTACACCTACCTCCAGCTACTTGCATTGCAGGGAGTAGATCTGGCAAAGGTTATTTCTCCTGATAGGCTAGAAATTGTTCAAGAGCAGGTCAATGCTTACTGGTCTCTACCCTGGTACACAACGCTGCTGGGCGCGTTGGAACGGATCTTTGCCATCATCACCCAGCTTACTTTATCGGTGCTGGTACTACAGGCTTTCGTGCGCAGGCATATCCGCTGGCTATTTCTGGCAATCATCTGGCATGGGATGTTCAATGCAGTCGCCTACTACATTGCCAGGATCTGGGGGCCTTATCTCGCTGAGCTTGCCCTGGCAATCGGTATGCTCCTGGATATCGGCGTTCTGTATCTGCTCCGTCAACCAGAACCCGATCCCCTCGAAGAAGCCCCTCTGGTCTCAATCACCGTAGCCGGTTCTCAAAAAATGCTACCAGACTTAGATGAATCACAGGATAATCTAGATCACTCGCGATACAATTAATTCAACATGATCAAGACCGAAGAACTCACCAAGAGATTCGGAGAAACTTTAGCAGTTGACCGGCTCTCTTTCCATGTCAATGAAGGCGAAGTTTTCGGATTCCTCGGGCCGAACGGAGCAGGCAAAACCACCACTGTACGCATGCTTACCAGCCTGATCAGCCCTACGGCTGGCAGCGCTGTGGTCAATGGATTTCAGGTGGGGAAGGAAGATAAAAACATCCGCCGTAGCGTGGGAATCCTAACAGAGACCCCGGGGATGTACGATAATTTGAGCGCTGAGTACAATCTTCGTATATTCGCCAGCCTGTATGAAGTGAAAGATATCCCTGGACAGGTGGAGAAATACCTGCGGATGTTGGGCTTGTGGGACCGGCGCTTCGATGAAGCGGGCACATTCTCCAAAGGGATGAAGCAAAAACTAGCGATCGCGCGTGCTCTGTTACACGAACCACGCATCCTTTTCCTGGATGAACCCACCGCAGCCCTTGATCCAGAAGCGGCTCACCTGGTGCGGGAGTTCATTGCTGAACTACGCAAGGCCGGACGTACCATTTTCCTTTGTACCCACAATTTGGACGAAGCAGACCGCTTGTGCGATCGTATAGGCGTATTCAAGACCCATTTACTGGTCATCGATTCACCTGCCAATCTGCGTTCACAGGTATTCGGACGCAAGGTAGTCTTCCATCTCCGCCAGGCGCAGGATGGTCTTGCAAAAGAAATAATGGCCTTGACATTCGTTAAAGATATAAAGGTGGTGGACAATAAACTGATTGTCACATTGGATGACCCAGAAAATCATAATCCGGAGATCATTCGGGTACTCGTCGCGGCAGGCGCCGATGTGCAGTTTGTCGGTGAATTGCGCCACTCCCTGGAAGATGTCTACCTGCACCTGGTGCAAAATAGCGGATAACACCAAATACGAATAAGGCTTACGCATCATCAAAGCTATAAGAATAAATGAAGATGGAGAAAATCAAAACCGTCATCCGCAAAGAATGGGCAGAGGTCTTCAAAAATCGCCTGGTGCTATCCACGATTATCTTTCTACCTTTGTTGTTTACTGCCCTACCCCTGATCATGTTGTCGGTCACCGGGGAGGCAGGGAGCAGCGATCTAACCAGTGAGATGCCATCCCAATTTACTCAGCTGTGCCCGGCAGGCATGAGCAGTGGGGAATGTTTCCAGGTATTTATGGTGGGCCAGATGATGTTACTCTTCATGATCTCTCCTCTGATCATCCCGGTGAATATTGCCGCGTATTCAATCGTTGGTGAGAAAACTACCCGCAGCCTGGAGCCTTTGTTGGCAACCCCCATCACAACAGCTGAACTACTTCTCGGGAAGAATCTGGCAGCTGCTGTTCCCGCAGTTGGAGCTACCTGGATTGCATTTTTGATTTACGTCGTTGGTGCCTCAATCCTGGTGAGCTCTCCAGAAGTAATGTCTGCCTTGCTCGATCCAATGTGGTGGCTGGCTATCCTGCTGGTTGGTCCTTTGCTGGCAATTCTCTCGGTGAATTTCAGCATCATGGTTTCGTCTCGAGTCAACGACCCGCGCGTCGCAGAACAACTTTCCGCTGTTGTGATCCTGCCTTTGCTTGCTTTATTCTTTGCCCAATTATTTGGCATCATACTGATCAACCGCCAGATCGTGCTGGCTATCGCAGCTGGTCTTTTCGTTATTGATATCGGGATGGTTTACATGGCGATACGCCTGTTCCAACGCGAAACAATCCTCACCCGGTGGAAATGAGCAAACATATATTCCTCTTCACGATGATCCTGGCACTGGCTGCTTACCAACCTGTCCTCGCTCAAGAGACGAATGAGCTAAATCTACGGCTCTCGCGAGATTGGGGGTATTCTTCTGGAAGCGGAAAGATACAGGGATTGTTCACCCTGACGGCATCCAGTCCAGAAAACCTGGAGCGGGTGGTCTTTTACATTGACGACCAAATAATCGGAGAGGCAACTGAATCACCCTTTCGATACCAATTTGATACCGATAATTACCCTCTCGGTGTCCACACCATAATGGCGACGGGGGTCACATCAGATGGTCGAGAGGTGATATCCAATCAATACAGGCAGGAATTTGTCACGGCCGAGGTGGGATGGCAAACCGCCGCTAAGATAGCCCTCCCTCTACTTGGTATAGTTTTCGGAATCATGCTCCTGACATACCTGGTACCGGCATTGTTCGGACGGGGGAAACGACAAGCTCTTGCCCCAGGTACTTCCCGAAATTATGGGGTTTTAGGTGGGGCGGTTTGTCCGAAATGCAGCCGGCCATTTGCTCTGCACGCTTATGGATTAAACCTTATAACCGGCAAGTACGACCGTTGTCCATATTGCGGCAAGTGGAGTATGGTGAGACATACACCAATCGAAGTGTTGCGGGCCGCAGAAGCTGCCGAGCTGGTAAACGCACAGGGTATGCCAGCGATCACGGACACATCAAACGAGGAGGAGCTGCGAAAACAGCTCGACGATTCTCGCTTCCGGGATTTGTAGGGGTTGCTTTACAGCGCTCCCGTGGCGATTGGGTGGCTTGGATCGGTGATCCATTCCAAAGGGTGATAAAATCAAATCCGTCGGTCAAGGATGCTCACAAGATACTGCCGATAATTGAATTCGCACTGCCCCACCCTGCTCTTAAGGACGGAATCTGAACGATGCCCACCTTACCCCAGATGGAATTTCACATCTCGCGCCAGGCACGTAACCGCTACCAGTTTGATCTATCGTTATTCAGTTACAGCGGAAACGTGGTCTTCGCTAACTTCCATGCGGCTCGTGTGTTTGCGCAAAGGATCAATGAAAAGCGCGATGTGATCCAATTCCCGGAACGGGCAGTTCGGGCAGGGCAAATCAACGCCATGGGATTGATCGATGAAATATTGCACCTGATTATCGACCAATACCGCCAGCAGGTCAACCCACGTGTGCTGTCGCAGGCAATGGATTGGATGACTCTCAACCTTGGGGATACCGCGGTTAACCAGGCATTGTACCGCTTTGCTGAAGAGTTCCCACCATTGCCAGTCTTCCGGGGTGAAACCAGCCTGGACGATTTCATGGCAAGCGGCAGCGCAGACAACGATAATAAAAATATCATCCTGGAGGAGATGCTTTTGCTCTGGTTGGCCAATAACAACCCGGCTTACTCCCCGTTTCTGGAACTCTTTGATGACACACTTCTGGAGCAAAGGACGGTTTACAACCAGATGATGGCGAGCATGTACGATTTCTTCGCTACTCAACCATCGATGGGACCGGACGATTTGAACCTGATCGATATGCTGCGGGGACCTGCACTGGCTTCACCCTATTCGCTCAACGGTCAATTGGATTATATCCGCACGAGATGGGGCAGCTTGATTGGCAGGCAATTGTACCGGCTTTTGACCAGCCTGGATCTCATCGCCGAGGAAGAAAAAGCTGTCTTTTTCGGTCCAGGCCCTTCCATCCCCTTCGATTTTTCCGGTCTGGAAGCTGAGCCAGAACGGTTCAGCCCCGATCGGGATTGGATGCCAAACCTGGTCTTGATCGCAAAGAATGCTTATGTTTGGTTAGACCAACTTTCCAAGAAGTACCAGCTTCAGTTAACCCATCTAGACCAGGTCCCTGAGGCAGAACTTGCTAGGCTATCTAGCTGGGGGATCACAGGCCTATGGTTAATTGGATTATGGGAGCGCAGTCCGGCATCCAAACATATCAAACAATTACGTGGCAATCCGGAAGCCGTGGCTTCTGCCTACTCTCTCTTCTCCTACGATATTGCCGCCGATCTGGGGGGGGAAGCTGCCTACCAAACACTCCGTGAGCGCGCCTGGGCGCATGGTATTCGCCTCGCTTCGGATATGGTGCCAAACCATATGGGGATCGACTCTCGCTGGGTGATCGAGCACCCGGATTGGTTCATCACGTTGGATCACAGCCCTTTTCCTTCATACAACTTCAATGGACCTGATCTCTCCTGGGATGACCGCGTGGGTCTGTTCATTGAAGACCATTATTTCGATAACAGCGATGCAGCGGTAGTTTTCAAGCGGATCGATTACTGGACCGGCCAGGAGAAGTATATCTATCATGGCAATGACGGGACTTCCACGCCCTGGAATGACACGGCACAATTAAATTATTTAAATCCAGAAGTGCGCGAGGCGGTCATCCAGACCATTTTGCATGTTGCTCGGAAATTCCCGGTAATCCGCTTTGATGCAGCAATGACCCTGGCTAAGCGGCATTTCCAGCGGTTGTGGTACCCTGAACCCGGTTCCGGCGGGGATATCGCCTCGCGAGCTGAGAATGGGATGACTAAAGAGCAATTCGATTCCAGGATCCCAAATGAATTTTGGCGGGATGTGGTGGATCGCGTCGCCGCAGAGGCACCCGACACGCTCCTGCTGGCTGAAGCTTTTTGGTTGATGGAAGGTTATTTCGTCCGAACATTAGGGATGCACAGGGTTTATAACAGTGCATTCATGAACATGCTGCGCGATGAAAAAAACCAGGAATACCGTCTGGTTATTAAGAACACCCTGGCGTTTGACCCTGAAATCCTCAAGCGATACGTCAGTTTTATGAGTAATCCGGATGAACGCACCGCTGTGGATCAATTTGGAAAGGGGGATAAATATTTCGGTATTTGTACCATGCTGGCAACCTTACCCGGCTTACCTATGTTCGGCCACGGGCAAATCGAGGGTTTCACCGAGAAATATGGCATGGAATACCGGCGGGCATACTGGGAGGAGCAACCCGATCGTTACCTGTTAGAACGTCACGAACGAGAGATCTTCCCACTATTGCGCCGGCGTTATCTATTCTCTGAGGCAGAGAATTTTCTGTTGTATGATTTCGAAACACCAGAGGGATACGTCAATGAGGATGTGTTCTCTTATTCAAACCGATCAGGCAATGAGCGAGCCTTGATTGTCTTCCACAACCGCTTCGCACACGCCCGGGGAGTGATTCGCACTTCTGCAGGATACTCCGTAAAGTCAGGATTTAATGAGCGGGTGATTGTGCAAAAATCCCTGGCAGAAGGTTTAGGATTATCCGCTACCCAGGACACATTCACCATATTTCGTGACCACCAAACAGGACTGGAATACATCCGCAGCAACCTGGATATCTGGCAACATGGGCTTACTATTGAATTAGATGCATACCAATTCCATGTCTTCCTGGACTTTCGTGAATTGCAGGATAACGAGTGGCATGAATTTGCTCAACTGTCGGCTTACCTGAACGGCAGAGGCGTCCCCAGCATCGAGGGGGCTCTGCATGAATTGCTGCTTGAACCGGTCTACGTGCCTTTCCAGGAGTTGGTAAACGCCGAGCTGATTAAACAACTGGCCGATAATCGCCAGGCCTTAGACAATAACGACATGGAGCTCAGCGCAATGCTGGAAGCAATTGAACATAAGGCTATTCATCTCCTAACGAGCATCAAAGAACATCTCGGCAGCGACAACGAGCTGAAACAAATTGGCGAGGGGATCCGTCAAGAAACCTCCCTCCTACTTGCCCTGCCTGAATATGCAGCATTCCTGCCTCGAAAGGCTAAGCGCAAGTATGGCCTCGCAGTCGATTATTTGCTCGCAGGGCCGAAGGAACAATCCTCTTTTATTGCAGGCGGCCTGGATGTTTGGGGCGCATTGCTTTCATGGATCTTTATACACAGATTGGGTGAAGTAGCAAACACGGCAAATTACCGTGAGGTCAGTCGCGCCTGGCTGGATGAGTGGATGTTAGCCAAACGAATTGCGATGGCTTTACAAGCTCTGGGGTTGGATGACCAGGATTCTAATAAAGCCACGGAAATAATCAAGTTGATGACAAACCACCAGCAGTGGTCTGTCGAACACAGCTCACAAGATGATGCCGCTTATAAGGTCTTACAAAGCTGGCTTAAAGACCCTGATGTGCAACGTTTCTTGCAAATAAATCGTTACCAGGACATTTTATGGTATAACCAAGGCGCATATCACGAATTGGTGTGGTGGATGTTCGCATCTGAGGTTATTTCAACCGGTGCTAAGCAACCCAGCACGGAGGGGATCGCGAGGCAGATTGTATCCCTGTTCGAGATTGTTCAATATTTACTAAAAGCCGACGAAAAATCTAATTACCAGGTCGATAAACTACTCTCAGCTTTAATAAATCCAGCCTGATTTGTGTTAATCCCCGGCTACAATCCTGCCATCTCGGTCTGCCCGCCGGAGGTGCTGGAGAAAAACCGCGTCCCCGCGCAGCCCCGTTCGCTCACTGACTACCTGGTGAAGATCAAATAACAGCGAGGGCGCCAGATTAACGCCAGTCGCCATGTGCGCCAGACGCACAGCCTGGGCTGCATAGGCCAGGTTGTTTTTCGGCTCGATCCGATCGAAATCCTCAAAGAAAAATCCACAGGACGTGTACATCCGCTGGCGTTCCCGTTGCGCTTCGAGGAGTAAATGGACCTGGGTAGTCAGCTCTGCTGGCAGCTTTCTCCCTGCCATCTGCGCGACCAGGTCTTCAACCGTTTGCAAACCTAGCATCACATCAATGTAGCGATTGCGCAGTTCCCAGGCGTCGTCGATGTGAGGAGAAACAAAGCGGATGTAAAGGTGGTCCAATTCACGGCATAGGTGATCGAATGCCTGCCGCAACAGGCTTTTCCAGGTCGAGTTTCCGGGCGTGCAATCGCATCCCTGGCTCCAACGAGCGATACCGTGGTGGCAGCTCCAGGATGTAGCCTCTTTAATTTCGGTAGTATGTTGTGTTGGGTAGGTTTTCAGCCATAAAGCCGGGTAAGTAGGCACCAAACCAGCCAGGTGGCTGGCGCCGTTCACCAGGCGCGCCAGGAAATGATCTCGCAAAGGCTGGTGATGTCCGTACAATTCTCCATCAGATGCAAGCAGGATGAGCTGTGGCTCGCTGGTATTCACCTTCCCCACATTGAACTGCAGCCTCAACTCGTGATTGGCAAAGTGGTCAGCATCCACCGTAAGAGCTGGATTAAAGCTTATCCCGCCGCTTAATCCAGCGTGATAGAGAATTGCGGTAATTTTTTGACCGCCTGGCAGGTTGATACGGTATGGACGGGTGACATCAGGGTCATCGGCATGCACCTGCCAGGGAGCCAGGATGGTAAATTCAATACCCTGACTGGCAAGCACACCGAGCGTCTCGATATCAACTGCCGTCTCAGGCAGCCACATTCCGAGAGGTTTGTGCCCGAAGCGATGCTCGAACTCACGGATTGCCCAGAAGACCTGGGTCACTTTATCCTGGTAGCTCGCCAGGGGCAAGATGGTGTGATTATAGGATTGGGCGATTGCGTTGCCGACCCCGAATGTGCTTTGGTTCGCCCGGTCCTGAGCAATGATTTGATGCACCGTTTCCGGGTGGAAAGACTCCATCCAGGAGAATAACGTCGGCCCAACATTAAAACTGATCCTGGAGAAATTGCCCAACTCAGCATTCAACCGATAGCACTCGGCGTGGATACGCTCATTCCAGTTTTGATAAGGGGATGCCCCAGCTTCGACCGGGATGACTCCCGTTAAAGGATCTTCACGAGGTGGCTGGTAAAAGTGAGCATGGATGCATAGAAATTGGGATGTCATATACAAATTCCGTTTTGGGTTAAGACCACTCTCAATAAATGGCACCGGCTAAATCGAGTAAAATTAGGGCACATCTCAGCCTATCTTTCAAGATAACATCACATCCTAGATTAGCGATGAATTCAAACCTGAAGGTCCTTTACCTGGCAGCCGAGGCTGAGCCGCTTGTGAAAGTCGGAGGCCTGGGAGACGTAGCGGGTTCCCTGCCAGCCGCGCTGTATGCAACCGGTGAGGTAGACATCCGCCTGGTAATCCCATTCTATGGGATTGTCCACAAGCTTCCCCATCAACTTCAGATCGTGGCGAGTTTCGATATCCCTCATCTCGCCGGCCCAATCCGGGCACAAGTATTTACTACCAGGTTAAACGATCTGATGGTGTATCTCGTTTCAGGCAATCCAATTCCTCCGGATGCACACATATATTCAGCCGATCCCAGCCAGGATGGACATAAATTTACCTTCTTCTCTCTGGTTGCCCTCGAATTGGCCCGTGCCCTCGATTGGGCTCCAGACATCCTGCATGCA